>MWSA01002905.1_pt1 | contig 10943 bp, 6 predicted proteins | sample 1021941 | NCBI WGS metagenome assembly MWSA01 (sample SAMN06327220, study PRJNA374545) | mollusc metagenome | biome: marine bay; material: sediment; isolation source: gill 40 cm from animal A | host: Kuphus polythalamius | place: Philippines: Mindanao | collected 2011-09-12 | reverse complement strand
CAGACAAAGCCGAGCAGGGCGCCGGTCGGCACGTCGATGAAGTGATGTTGGTAGGTCGTCAGCACGGAGACCGCGATCAGGATAGCCCAGGCATTGATCCACCAGCGCCGGTAGCGCGCGGCATGCGCGGCAAAACGGTGCCAGATGATGACCAGCAATGCGATATGCAGTGAGGGTGCCTGGTTGTAAGGTTGATCGAAGCCGGCCAGGGCGTCGAACCACAAGCCGAAGAACCCATCGACCGGCGGTTTATCAAAACTGTATTGCAGTGGGAACAACACGAAACAGGCCACGGCTATGAGTTGTGCCGTCAAGAGTCGCAGTGCGTGCCGATCCACCTCACGGCGTGTGCGGCACAGCAGAAACGACAGGCCGTACAGCAGGTCGATCGACCAGTAGGGCACGATGGTCCAGGCCCAGAACGGAATCTGGTGCTCCCAGCCGAACACAATGCTGGTCGTGATCTGGCGATCGGCAGCCAGTTGGTTGGACCATCCATAGCTGATGAAGAACAGTGGGCCGAGCAACGCAAGCCAGGCGAGGCTGCGCCCCCACTGAATGGCATATCCTTGTTTGCCGTCCACGGAGTTCACGCTGTAACCCGACGCGCCAGGCTGACGGTGAAGATGCCCCATTCGTCAATGCGTTGTTCGACCTTTTCGAAGCCGGCATCGCGCACCAGTTGATCCATCTCGGCGGTCGTGCGGCGACGCATCACCCAGGCGGCGCCATCGCGGTGGCTGGTCAATGCCCGGGCAATCATCTCCAGTTGCGGATGCCAGGGTTGGCCGGTGTAGATCAGGTATCCACCGGGTTCGATGGCGCCGGCCATGCCGGCGAGCGACCGCCGGACCAGGTCGTTGTCGGGGAAGAGTTCGTACAATCCCGACACGATGCCGATCGTGGTTGCCGGTTGGGCGGCTGCCACCGAATCAGTGTCGAAGGCGTCGCCCTGTTCGAAGCGCGCGATGTCGCCGAGATGTTTTTGCTCAATCATCCGTTGGCCCGCCTCGACATTCATGTCGCTGAAGTCGCGCAACACGATCGCATCGGGCTTGCCGCTTTCTGCGGTGAGCGCGTCGAGAACATAGCGTCCGTGTCCGGCCGCGATATCCAGCACCTTGACCGCGCGATCCTGGTCGCGCAGATGTTGCATGGCGGAGCGGATCAGCTCGCCGATGTGTACCTTGCGCCGCCGAATGCCTTTCCAGCCGACAGCATCGAGATAGTTGCGATCGATCATCCTCCCCAGCGGCGTCAGGCCGTTCACCTGGTTGCGGTAGACATAGTCGAGCGTGCTACCGGAGTCGAAGCCGGTACGTTGGCCCAGCGAAACGCCTTCAGACAGCATGCCGGACCAGGTAAGCCCCTTGCAGTACAGGTTCCAGCCGACGCCCCGTAATGATCGTGGCGGTAGCGGCGTGGCAAGGCGTTCGGCCTCGTCGAAGGTGAAACCGTGTTTGTGCGCATCACTGAGATCGACGGCAGGTGCCGGGTCGTCGAACTGGCGCAGAATGAACTCACGTGCCTGGCGCACCGCCCGTTCGCGGCCGTCTTCCCCGAACGTGTCGTGAAAGAAGCCATCGAGCACGTGCTTTTCTTTGACCGGGCTGCCCAAGCGGTCGAAGAAATCGTGTTGGGGTTTGTGGTGCACGACCCAATCGGCGCCGGAGATCAGTAGCTGTGTCGGCACCGTGATTGCTTGTGCGTCTGCCACCAGACGTTCTGCGGTTTCGTACAGGCCGAGCAGGATATTGACCGAGATCGGTCGCGAGATCAGTGGGTCTTTGTCATAGCTCGCCTGACGCGCCTTGTCGTGGGTCAGAAACGACGATTTGACGTAGCTGTTGACGAAGAAGTTGCCTTTGATGCGTTGTAGAAGGCGCAGGCCCGGGCGTGCGAACGGGACGTAGAGTTTTACCTCAAAGGCCGGTGAGGCAAGCACCAGCGAGCGGATAGGCGGTGCATAGTCATGTACCCAAGTGGCCGCGAGCACGGCGCCGACACTCTGCGCGACCACCGCGATGTCTTGGGTGGCGACAGCGTGGTGTGCGTTGATGTGATCGATGAAGGTCTGAATATCGCGTACCGAGGTGTCGACGCTCGGCGAATAGCCGCGTTTGCCGGGCGAGCGGCCGTGGCCACGGGCGTCCCAGGCGAACACGTCGAGGTCCGGCAACTTCAGTTCGTCGGCCAGATGGGCCATTCGCCCGGAGTGCTCGTGACCGCGATGAAACATCACTACCGCACCGCGGCGGGTTCCGGTCGCCGCCCAGTGCCGGTAGAAAAGCTCGACACCGTCGTGGGTCGTAAAGGTGTGTTCGGTAACCGGGCGTTCGCTCAGCGCGTTCATGTCGACTCCTGTCCAGGGTGTGGCGGACCGCCGTGGTCCGTCTGTGATTCAACGGCTTGCAGAGCATAGCCACCGGGAAACGGGTCGGCTCTGATGACGAAAAAAGTCGCGCATTACGCTACCTGCCGGTGTGGGCGGCAGGACTTGCTTGGGCCACTGCGGGGATGGGTAAGGGGGATAAAATGAAAACACCCGTGCGACGCACGGGTGTTTCGGGCGGATCTCTGGGCGGGTATCAGAACGCCGGTCTTTCCGGCGCGTCCTGGTACATCTTCACGCTGTCCATGATCTCTTTTTTCGCTTCGTCGATACCGTACCAGCCGTCGACGCGCACCCACTTACCCTCGTCGAGGTCTTTGTAGTGCTCGAAGAAGTGCGAAATCTTGTTCAGCACCTCGCCTGACAGGTCGCGGAAGCTTTCGACGCCGCGATAGGCCTTGCTGAGCTTGTCGACCGGCACAGCGAGCACCTTGGCATCGTCACCGGATTCATCGGTCATCTTCAGCACGCCGACCGGACGGCACTTGATAACGGAACCCGAGATCAGCGGGTGCGGAGTCAGCACGAGTACGTCGACCGGGTCGCCATCTTTCGACAGGGTGTGCGGCACGTAGCCGTAGTTGCACGGGTAGTACATCGCCGTCGACATGAAACGATCGACGAACATGGCGCCGGTCTCTTTGTCGAGTTCGTACTTGACCGGGTCGGAGTTTGCCGGGATCTCGATGATGACGTTGATTTGATTGGGCACATCGCCCTTGCTCACGCGGTCGAGGTTCATGCACGTATCCTTGGGATTCTTAGTTGCAAATCTTCAACGCCCTGGACACCGCCGGGCGTGAAATAGCTGGCTAGATTAAGCGTAGCTCTTGCCGCCGTCCACACCCGCGCCGGTCGGCCACAAAAAAGGGGGCTCATCGGCCCCCGTTAATTTTCCACCAAAAATCCGTCGCTTAGAGCATTGGCACAATCAGCAGCGCGACAATATTGATGATCTTAATCAAAGGGTTCACGGCCGGTCCGGCGGTGTCCTTGTAGGGGTCGCCAACCGTGTCGCCAGTCACCGCGGCCTTATGAGCATCCGAGCCCTTGCCGCCATGGTTGCCGTCTTCGATGTATTTCTTGGCGTTGTCCCAGGCGCCACCGCCGGTGGTCATCGAGATCGCGACGAACAGGCCGGTGACGATGGTGCCGATCAGCAGCCCGCCAAGCGCTTTCGGGCCGAGCAACAGGCCGACTGCCACCGGTACCGCGATCGGCAGTAGCGAAGGAATGATCATCTCTTTGATCGCGGCCTTGGTCAGCATGTCGACCGCGCGGCCGTAGTCCGGCTTCTCCGAGTAATCCATGATGCCCGGCTTTTCCTTGAACTGGCGGCGCACCTCGTTGACGATCCCACCGGCGGCACGACCGACCGCTTCCATCGCCATCGAGCCGAACAGGTAGGGTACAAGTCCACCGATGAACAGGCCGATGATCACCATGTGGTCCGACAGGTCGAAGGCCATGCTGATGCCTTCCTTCTCCAGCGAATGCGTGTAATCCGAGAACAGCACCAGTGCAGCAAGGCCGGCCGAGCCGATCGCGTAGCCTTTGGTTACCGCTTTGGTCGTGTTGCCCACGGCATCCAACGGGTCGGTGATATTGCGGATCTTTTCGTCCAGTTCGGCCATTTCGGCGATGCCGCCTGCGTTGTCGGTGATCGGTCCGTAAGCGTCGAGGGCGACGATGATGCCGGTCATCGACAGCATGGAGGTTGCCGCGACCGCGATGCCGTACAGGCCGGCGAGATCGTAAGCGCCCCAGATCGAGGCGCATACCGCCAGTACCGGAAGCGCGGTCGACTTCATCGACACGGCCAGACCGGCGATCACGTTGGTGCCGTCGCCGGTGGTCGATGCCGAAGCGATGTGGCGCACCGGGCTGTACTCGGTCGCCGTGTAGTACTCGGTGATGACGACCATGGCCGCGGTCAGCGCCAGCCCGATCAGAGCGGCGAGATACAGGTCGAACGACGAAAACTGCTCGTTGCCGCCCATCATTGCGTCGGTCACGAAGTAGAAGCCGATCGCGGCGATCACACCGGAGACGATCAGACCCTTGTACAGCGCGATCATGATCTTGGTATCGCCGGTTTTCGCCTTGACGAAAAACGTACCCACGACTGATGCAACGATCGACACGCCTCCCAGGATCAGCGGGTACAGAATGGCCTCGGTCGAGCCGAGGATCAGTCCACCGAGCAACATGGTGGCTACCACCGTTACCGCGTAGGTCTCGAACAGATCGGCTGCCATGCCGGCGCAGTCGCCGACATTGTCACCGACGTTGTCGGCAATTACCGCCGGGTTGCGCGGGTCGTCTTCGGGGATGCCGGCCTCGACTTTGCCGACGATATCGGCGCCGACGTCAGCGCCCTTGGTGAAGATGCCGCCGCCGAGACGGGCGAAGATCGAGATCAGTGAGCCGCCGAACGCCAGTCCGACCAGCGGGTGCAGCGGATCTTCGACCCCCAGCCATACCAGGATGCCGTAATAGCCGGCCACGCCGAGCAGTCCCAGGCCGACCACCAGCAACCCGGTGATTGCACCGCCGCGAAACGCGATCTGCAGCGCGGCGTTGATGCCGTGTTCCGCCGCCTGTGCGGTACGCACATTGGATCTGACCGAGATGTTCATGCCGATGTAACCGGCCAGTCCGGAAAACACCGCACCGATCAGAAACCCGACCGCCGTGGCCCAACCGAGGGTGATGAACAAGACGATGGTCAGTATCACCCCGACAATGCCGATGGTGGTGTACTGGCGGTTGAGGTAAGCCGAGGCGCCTTCCTGCACTGCCTGGGCGATCTCCAGCATCCGTTCGCTACCGCTCGGTTGACTCAATATCCATTTGACGGAAACAAAGCCATAACCGATCGCCAACAGCGAACAGGCGAGTGCAAACCACAGTGCGATGTCCATCGACATATCCCCTTTATGAAAACCTCGTTATTTTGGAAATTTATAATTTTTATTGGTAATTCCCGTGACGGATTGTTCGCTTTCGGAACCGAATTACCAACCAAATTGTACGAATGGCGCGATTAACAGCGCTGCTAGCAGGGTATTGATTGAGGAAAGGCCGCGACGCAATTCGACGGTTGCGGCCGCAGTAGGCGCTCTTACAATGGTTAAGTATTAGAAAATTTTGGGGTAGCGCAAGACACTTGCCATGTAAAAGTCGATATGCGTTTCGCCTGAAACACAAAACAATAACACCGGAGGAGTTAGTTTAATGATGGGCACTTACCTGCCGCCGATCCTTGGCATCATCGGTCTGCTTTCTGCGTACTACATCTATCGCCTGATCCATGAGCACCCCGCGGGGGAGGAGAAGGTTACCGGCATCGGCAACCAGATCCACCTCGGCGCCATGGTGTTCATGAAACGCGAATTCAAGACGCTCGGCGTCTTTGGTGTGATCGTTCTCGCCTTCCTGCTCATCTTTCTCGGCATAAAAACGTCAATCGCCTTCGTTGTCGGTGCGCTGGCCTCCGGACTCGCCGGTTACTTCGGCATGTTTACCGCTACTCACGCCAACGTTCGTACCACGACGGCCGCCAACCGCGAGGGGCCGGCCGCGGCCTTGTCGGTCGCCTTCTTCGGCGGTTCGGTGATGGGGCTGTTGGTCGCCTCGATGGGCCTGCTGGGGCTCGGTACGCTGTACCTGGTGTTCGGCGGTGATCCGGACACGGCACACGCCATTCACGGCTTCGGCATGGGCGCCTCAATGGTTGCCCTGTTCTCGCGAGTCGGTGGCGGCATCTATACGAAAAGCGCCGACGTCGGCGCGGACCTGGTCGGTAAGGTCGAGGCCGGTATCCCGGAAGACGATCCGCGCAACCCGGGCGTGATCGCCGACAACGTCGGCGACAATGTCGGTGACGTCGCCGGGATGGGATCGGACATCTTCGAATCCTATTGCGGCTCGATGATCGCCACCATAGCGATCGCCTCGACGATGACGCTGGTGGCGGCCGACGCGTTGGGCGGCAGGGAGATGCTGATGGGGTTGCCGCTGCATTTGGCGTCGATTGGGCTGTTGTGCTCGATCGCGGGCATCCTGTTGGTGCGCAAGTCGTCCGACAAGGCGCCGGAAAAGGCACTGCGCACGGGAACGCTCGGCGCGTCGGCGCTGTTCATCGTGGTTGCCTATCTTTTGATTGACGCGATGGGTGGCTCGGTAGCCATCTGGGGCGCGGTCGTCTCGGGTGCGGTCGGCGGCGTGATCATCGGCTTGGTGACCGAGTACTATACCGGGGGTGCACCCGTCCGGCGGATCGCCAAATCGGGTGAAACCGGCTCGGCAACGGTCATGATCACCGGCCTGGCGGTCGGTATGCAGTCGGTCGTTATTCCGGTCGTCACGATCTGCGCGATCATCTTCGTGTCCAACTGGCTGGTCGGCCTGTACGGCGTCGGTATCGCCGCGGTCGGCATGTTGGCGACCGTCGGTATCACGATGGCGATCGACGCCTATGGCCCGGTGGCCGACAACGCCGGCGGCATCGCCGAAATGGCGGGATTGGGAGAAGAAACCCGCAAGATCACCGACTCGTTGGATGAGTTGGGTAACACCACGGCGGCGATCGGTAAGGGTTTTGCCATCGGTGCAGCCGCCCTGGCGGCGTTGGCGATCATCACCGCGTTCGTTGAAACCGTGTCTGCCCGCATACCGGATTTCGCCCTGAACCTGAATGAGCCGCTGGTGTTGATCGGTATGTTCGTCGGTGGGCTGCTGCCGTTTCTGATCGCCTCGATAACGATGACGGCCGTTGGCGATGCCGCTTACGAGATGATCCACGAGATCCGCCGGCAGTTTCGCGAGATCCCCGGCCTGCTCGAAGGCAACGGCGAGCCCGATACCGCGCGCTGCGTCGATATCGCCACCAGCGCCGCGCTGCAGCGCATGGTGCTGCCGGGGGCCATCGCGGTGGTCGCCCCGGTCGCGGTCGGGTTCGGTGTCGGTGCCCAGGCGCTCGGCGGGATGCTCGGCGGTGCGCTGGTGTCGTGCGTGCTGTTGGCGCTGACCATGGCCAACGCCGGAGGCGCCTGGGACAACGCCAAAAAATGGGTAGAGAATGGCAACCTCGGCGGCAAGGGCTCCGAGGTCCACAAGGCCGCGGTGGTCGGCGACACCGTCGGCGACCCGTTCAAAGACACCTCCGGTCCGTCGATGAACATCCTAATCAACGTCATGGCGATCGTTTCGCTGGTGATTGCCCCGCTGCTGTAAAGGCGAGGCGCAGCGATCAAGGCTGAGGCGGATGCCGCTCGGCGTTCGCCTCAGCGGCCCACCTTGGAGAAGTCCGTACCGGGTTCGAGGTCGAACTTCTGCTGTAGGTCGAACTCGCGTATCAATTGATCGACCGCGCCCTGGCCGTGGACATTACTCACTTCGGCGAGAATCAGGCGCACCGCATTGCGGTTGTACCCACTGGTGAACGACAGTTGGACCTGGATCAGTTCACGTGCCCTGTCGAGTGTCATGCTGCGGCTCCTGATTGCTGCGGTTGAGTTGCTCGGTGACGCCGAAAGCGGCATTAGGCGTTCTTGCCACCGTCAATCATCCTAAGCCTGGCTGCAGAATGCCGGCGGAGGAAATCCACGATCTGATCGGCAGAGATGGCCTTGGAGAAGGCGAAGCCCTGGTTGAACTCGCAGCCGATGGACTGTAGGTACTCGACTTCTTGCTGCGTCTCACCGCCTTCGGCAATGGCGGCCAGGCCCAGATTCTGCGCCAGTGAGACGATGGCGCGCACGATCTCGCGGCTCTTGGTGTCGCGGTCGACGCCTGCAACAAAGCTGCGGTCGATCTTGAGCGCATCGAACGGCAGACGATGCAGGTAGCTGAATGACGAGTACCCGGTGCCGAAATCGTCGATGATCGTCCTGACGCCCAGTTGTTTCAGTTCCTGTAGAACCTTGGCGGCACGATGGGTGTTGTCGATCAGCACCGACTCCGTGATCTCCAGGCGCAGGAATTCGGCTGGTAGGCCACTGTCCCTGAGCGCATCGGCAACGTGTTGCAGCAGGTCGGGGTGGCTGAACTGGCGACTGGAGAGGTTGATGGCGACAAAGGTCTTGCGCGCTGCCGGCAGCTCCTGGTGCCAAGCGGCGAGTTGCTGTGTCGCCCGGCGGATCACGCTGTAACCGATGGGTACGATCAACCCGGTCTCTTCGGCGAGACCGATAAAGGCTTCCGGCGCAAGCTCGCCTTTGGTGGGATGCCGCCAGCGCAGCAGTGCTTCGAAGCCGACGATGCGGTCGTCAGCCAGGTGGCGAATCGGCTGGTAGTGAACGTCGAAATCGTTGCGCGTGGTCGCGGCGCGCAGTTCGCTTTCCATCTGCAACATGCTCGCGACCTGTGTATGCATGGTGCTGTCGAAAACCTGGTAGCGGTTCTTACCGGTCGCTTTAGCGCGGTACATGGCGATATCGGCGTCGCGCAGCATGTCCTCGGCGACGTCGTAGGCGACCGAGCTCAAGGTCACGCCGATACTCGCCGCGGTCGCGACCTCCTGCCCCATGAGCACGAACGGCTGGGCGATCTCGTGACGGATCCGTTCGATGAGGTGGTCGAGGTTGGTGAAATCGGCAAAGTCGTCGAACAGGATCGCGAACTCGTCCCCGCCGAGGTGCGCCAGGGTGTCGGAGGCCCGCAGGTGACCTGCGATGCGTTCGCTGATGCGTCGCAGCAGACTGTCGCCGGCCAGGTGGCCGAGGCTGTCGTTGATGGTCTTGAAGCGGTCCAGATCGATGATCGCGACCGCAAACGCGTAGTCGACCCGCCGTCGGGTGAGTTTGATCGCGTGCGAGATCCGCTCGAGCAGCAGTCTCCGGTTGGCCAGCCCGGTCAGCGGGTCGTGCAGCGCATCGTGTAGTACCTGCTGCTCGGCATCTTTGCGTTCCGTGATGTCGGTCTGCGAGCCGGCAATACGGTAGGGATTACCGTCTCCATCGCGGATCGCCAGGGCGCGGCACAACATCCAGCGATAGGTGTCGTCGCGATCGCGTACCCGATATTCGATCTCGAGTTTGGGCGTTTGGCCGGCGAGGTGGGCGTTGAGTTCGTTGTGAAATCCCATTTGGTCGTCGGGATGAATGCGGCTGAACCAGTTGCCGGTCTTGCCGCCGAGATCAGCCTCGCGCAACTTCAATTGCTCGCGCCAGCGGGGAGAGAAATAGGCGGTGTCTTCAGCGATGTTCCAGTCCCACAGTCCGTCATTGGCGCCTGCGGCGGCAAGCGCATAACGTTCCTCGCTTTCGGCCAGCCGGGAGCGATCGCGCGCCGCCCGCAGCAGATACTGCAGCTGATGGCGCAGAATCGGCCAGTTGATCGGTTTGTTGACGAACGTGGTGGCGCCTGCCTGGTAGGCAGCCTCGATCGATGCCGTGTCGTCGTTGCTGGTCGCGATGACGATGGGAATCCGGTGGCCGGCAGGGGAGTTGCGCACCTCGCGGCAGACTTCGAAGCCGCTGGTGCCGGGCAGCACCAGGTCGAGCACGATGAGGTCGGGGGCTTGCTGATGTAGCGCGTGCAGCGCGGCATCACCGGAGCCTACCGTGTGCACGTCAAACCCGAAGTCGCTGAGCGCCATCTTGGCCATCAGCGCAACGGTCGCATCGTCGTCCACAACCAGAAGCCTGACCGGGCGGCCGAGGATGTCCGTTGCGCTCACCCGGCACCTGTGCCTGGGTCGCCGCTGCAGCAGCAGGCGTCTCCGAGTTGCAGATTTGTCAGGTCGGCATGCATCTGGAAATACTGCAAAAGTGTGATTGGGCTCACGTTTTGTGGACGGATTGCGCCGAGTGTACTTTGATTCCCGGCCGAAGGCACGGCCGCATAACCCTACGGGGCGCCGGATATAAAGCCCTTGGTCGAGCTGGATTTTGCGCTGCAATTGAAAAGGGCCCCAAAGGGGCCCTTGAGAGGATCGGGTGGAAATCGCCGCTTACAGCTCGAAGTTGTCCAATTTGCGCGCCACGCCGGCCAGTTTGAGGGTAACGTAGTCCGGCATGCCGTTGCTCTTGTAGGGCGGATAGGCCTCGCCCTGGATCAGCGGATACAGGTAGTCCTTACACTTCTGCGTGATGCCGTAGCCGTCTTCGGAAATGAAATCGGTCGGCATCATTTTCTCGACGTTGGCAACTTCGCTCAGCGGCGCCTCGCCGATCTCCCACTTGTACGGGCTGTTCGAGGTGCGCACCACGGTCGGCATGATCGAGTTCTTGCCCTCGACCGCCTTTTCGACCGCGGCCTTGCCGAGCGCGTAGGCCTGCTCGACATCCGACGCGGACGCCAGGTGGCGTGCGGCGCGCTGCAGGTAGTCGGCGACCGCCCAGTGGTACTTGTAACCCAGCGCATCCTTGATCATGTTGGCGACCACCGGTGCCGCGCCACCCAGCTGGGCGTGGCCGAACGAGTCGCGCGTGCCCTGCTCGGCCAAGAACTTGCCGTCCGGCCAGTGACAGCCTTCCGAGACACAGATTGTGCAGTAGCCATGCTTTTTCACATTGGCGTCGACTTTCGCCAGGAACTTGTCCTT
>MWSA01004908.1_pt1 | contig 10972 bp, 9 predicted proteins | sample 1021941 | NCBI WGS metagenome assembly MWSA01 (sample SAMN06327220, study PRJNA374545) | mollusc metagenome | biome: marine bay; material: sediment; isolation source: gill 40 cm from animal A | host: Kuphus polythalamius | place: Philippines: Mindanao | collected 2011-09-12 | reverse complement strand
GATGTACATGCCGACCACCCTGCCCGGCCTGTCGATCGGCAAGGCGCAGGAGTTGTTGCAACAGACCGACCGGCTGATCAAGAAGGTGCCCGAGGTCAAACAGGTGTTCGGCAAGATCGGCCGCGCCGATACCGCGACCGACCCGGCACCGCTGACCATGATCGAGACGGTCATTCAGCTCAAACCGCACGATCAGTGGCGGCCCGGCATGACGACCAAAAAGCTGATCGAAGAACTGGACGCGGCTGTGCAATACCCCGGCGTAACCAACGCCTGGGTCATGCCGATCAAGACGCGAATCGACATGCTGGCGACCGGTATCAAGACGCCGGTCGGTATCAAGGTGGCAGGTCCGGATCTCGGCGAGATCGAACGCATAGGTCGTGACATCGAGAAGGTGGTCATGCAGGTGGCGGGCACCACGTCTGCGTATTCCGAACGCGTGGCCGGCGGGCGCTATATCGACATCGTGCCCGATCGCGTCACCGCCGCGCGCTACGGCCTGAACATCGATGACATCAACCAGGTGATCGCCGCAGCGGTCGGCGGTATTAACATCACGCAGACCGTCGAAGGGCTCGAACGTTACCCGGTCAATCTGCGCTTCCCGCGCGAGCGCCGCGATGACCTGGAGAAACTGCGCAACCTGCCGTTGGTCACGCCGACCGGCGCGCAGATACCGTTGGCGCAGGTCGCCGAGGTCAAGATCATCGATGGCCCTCCGATGCTCAAGAGCGAAAACGGGAGGCTCAACGGCTGGACCTTCGTCGACATCCGTGACGTCGACCTCGGCAGCTACGTCGCGCGCGCCCAACAGGCGGTACGTGAACAGGTCGAGTTGCCGGCCGGCTATTCGATCACCTGGTCGGGCCAATACGAGTACATGCTGCGCGCCAATGAGCGGTTGGCACAGGTCGTACCGCTGACCCTGGTGATCATCTTCGTGCTGCTGTACCTCACCTTCCGCCATGCCGGCCAGGCACTGATGGTCATGGCCTCGCTGCCGTTCGCGCTGGTCGGCGGTTTCTGGCTGATCTTCCTGCTCGACTTTCACCTGTCGGTTGCAGTCGGCGTCGGCTTTATCGCGCTGGCGGGCGTTGCCGCTGAGTTCGGCGTGGTGATGTTGGTCTATCTCGACAACGCGCTGCGCGACCATCAGCAACAGGGTGAACTCACGCCGGCCAGCCTGCGCGCCGCGATCATGGAAGGCGCCGTACTGCGGGTGCGACCCAAGGCGATGACGGTGGCGGTGATCGTCGCCGGCCTGCTGCCGATCTTTCTCGGTACCGGCACGGGTTCCGAGGTGATGAGCCGCATCGCTGCACCGATGATCGGCGGCATGATCACCGCGCCGTTGCTGTCGCTGTTCGTGATCCCCGTGATCTACCTGTTGTGGAAGGGCCGCGGCCTGCGACAACCTGAAGAACCCGACCAGGAACCAACCGAGACCTTGCCCGAGTCGGATGAGCCAGAGGAGAAACCGGCGTGAGTTCGCTCGATCAAGGAATCGAGGCGAACGACGTTATCGCCTTCTGGTTTGCGCCGACCATGCGCAAGGCCTGGTTCCGCTCGACGCCCGAACTCGATGACGAGATACGGCGGCGTTACGAACGGCTCTGGCAAGCGGTCGCCCAGGGCCGGTGCAGCGAATGGCTGAGTGATGCGAACGGCTATCTGGCGTTCGTCATCGTCTGTGACCAGCTACCGCTGAATATGTATCGCGGTACCGCCAAGTCTTTCTCGACCGAAACGCTCGCGGTGGCCGCGAGCTTGCGCGCAGTGAGCGCCGGCCTCGATCAGGCAATACCCGACGAGCACAAGGCCTTCCTGTACATGCCGCTGATGCACAGTGAGCGCATCGCACACCAGCAGCGCGCGGTGGAGCTGTTCGAGGCTGCCGGGTTAACCGACAACCTGCGGTTCGCCAAACACCATCGCGAACTCATCCAACGCTTCGGGCGCTTTCCGCACCGCAATGCGATACTCGGTCGGCGCAGCACACCGGAAGAGCTGGCCTATCTCCGATCCAAAGCGGCGTTCACCGGCTGATTTGTTTTCTATGCAGTACACCGCCCATTGAAGCCAATCACATGCCTGAGATCACACTGACAGACAAACGATTCACGATTGATCCGGAAGAAGTGGCAACACAACTGCCCGCCGTATTGCAGATGCTGCGCGAACACCTACCGCTGCAAGCTTTGTGCAATCAGGGTGGCTTCGCGGATACCGAGCATCTCTCGCTGAGCATCTTGTCGGTCGAACACCAAGGCGAGAGTAGCCGCGCAAGGGTCAGCGTGTTTTTCGAAGAGGTCGTCGGCGGATGCAATTGCCACGACGACCCGCACCGGGCCAACATGCACGGCCTGTTGTCGGTCAGCGTCGACCGCAAGCGCGGCAGCGCGGTCGTCGGTGTCGTCGACGATTAGCCGATAGACCCGGCCAAGGGTAGGCCGTCGGTCGGCCGGTTCGACGTCGACCACCCCGCCGGCCTCGCGGCGCTTGGCATGGGTGAACTTGCGTTGCTTGTCCCAGTAGTTCCACCGGCCGAGAAACTTGCCGTCGACGATGAAGACGGATCAGGCGGAATCCGCCGCCAGACGATCGATAGCGAAGGGTTGCAACGGCGGTGCGACGCTGCGCGGCATCCGGTATAGATTTGATGCCTGATTGAAGAAATCGACTTGCGTCATCGGCCGACTGAAATGATAACCCTGCAGATAACGGCAACCGTGTGCCAGCAACCAATTGAGCTGTTCTACGGTCTCGACACCCTCGGCGATGATATCGAAACCCAGGCGGTTGCCGATCGTCAGAATCGCTTCGACCAGAGCGCCGTCGCGCTCGCCGTGCGCCAGATCGTCGATGAAGGATTTGTCGATCTTGATGACGTTCACCGGCAGATGCTTGAGGTACGACAGCGATGAAAACCCGGTGCCGAAATCGTCCAGCGCGATCTTGACTCCGATCTGCGCGAGTGCACCGAGCAGGCATTCAGCACGCTTCGAGTCCTCGATCAAAGCGCTCTCGGTCATCTCGAGGTCGAGCACATCCGACGGCAGGCCGGTGTCGCGCAACGCGGATTGAACCTGATCGACGAAACCCGGCTGCATCAATTGATGGGCCGACACGTTGACATGCATGGTAATGTCGTGACCGGCCATTTCACGCCAAACCGCGGCAGTTTTCAGCGCCTCACGCAATACCCATTCGCCGATCGGATTGATCAGGCCGCTGTGTTCCGCAACTTCGATGAATTGGCCCGGCGCGAGCAACCCGCGCGTCGGGTGATTCCAACGCAACAGTGCCTCGGCCGAACTCACACGGCCGGACTTGGCATCGACGATCGGCTGGTAGTAGACCTCCAGCTGATCGCGCTCGAGCGCCTGGCGCAGGTCATCGCGCAACTCCAGTTGCTCGCCGACCTGTTGCGACATGGTCTCATCGTAAAACGCATAGTGGTTCGGGCCCATGGCCTTGGCCGCGTACATGGCGGTATCGGCATGCTTGAGCAGCGTATGGACGTCCTGACCGTCGCGCGGATAGACAACGACACCGCAACTCCAGGTCACATAGGTTTCGTATTCGCCGATCGTGTAGTAACGACCTACGCAAGAAAACAACCGCTCGATGAATCGCCCGATATCCGAGCCTTCGCCGTGCACATAGTCTTCTATCAGGACGACGAACTCGTCACCACCCAATCGGGCAACCGTGTCGCTGGCGCGCACCGCCAAACGCATCGCGTCGGCCACCTGGGTCAGCAGGTAGTCGCCGTATTCATGACCGTAGGTGTCGTTGATCGCCTTGAAGGCATCCAGGTCGATGAATGCCACGGCCACTTCGCTGCTGTTGCGCTTGGCGCGCGCCAGCGATTGCTCCATGCGCGTATGCAAGTAGGCGCGGTTGGGAAGCCCAGTGAGCACATCATGGGTCGCCATGTACTCGGCGTGCTCTTTCTGCTGCTGCAATTCGATGTTGGCGCGCGCCAGGCGCTCGATCATGACGACGAAGAACTTCGGCATCAGCACCAAGCCGACCATCAGTCCTGTGTAGGCGAGCGGCTCAGCCGCGAGGTAACCGTTGTAGACCGCCGCGCCGGTGAATCCGAGCAGGCCGACCAAGGTCGCAATCTGCATATGATGCTGGCCGTAACGCAGGCCGTTGCCGATCATGACCCACAGGAACAATGGGTAGAAAGCGATTCCGGTGGTGCCGAAATAGGCGGTCAGCAGGGTCGCTACCGACAGGTCGGCAAAGATCGCGACATACCGCCGCCACAGGTGCGTGGCCTTGTGACGGGCGATATACGACAGGTAGAAGATGCTTGCCAGCATGTACGACAACGACAGCATGACCGGCAGGTTTTCGATGGCGTCGAACATGCGGACGACCGCCAACATCGCACTGCCCAGGATGCTGAGCGCAACCCGTGCAACGGCCTGGCCCTGCTCCTGGTTGATATCGCCGCCGGAACCGAAAAAGATCAACCGCCACAGCGATGCGTCACCATCAGGCTGAGATCGCGCCGGGCTTTGCAGCGCCGGCAGCAGCAGGTCGGCCGCTCGGGATTGTTTTTGTACCTGACCGTCGTTGCGGGACATTTCCGTTGCACTTTTCGGGGCATCATGCTGCCCTAACCGCCGGCAGCTCCAGTTGAAACCATCGGCCCGGACGGGGTTTTCTTAATGGAAGGAGCGTTTGCTCAGGCGGCGCCGAACCAAAAATGGTCGTCTTTGCCGAGAAACTCGTCGACCGGCATGTAATGGCTGCCGTCGCAGGAGAATGTCAATCCCACCATGGCGTTGATGACGTTCAGCGACCCGGATCGCAGATAGAGCGTGCTGTCGGCCAGGCGCAGTCGCGCCATGCGGCTGAACACATCGCGCAGCACCGAACGCGGCACCTTGGCGCGCTCGGCATACTGGGCGCGCGGGTAAGCCAGGCAAACCGATGGATCGATGATCTCATCGAGTACGTGCAGCCTATAGTTGTGCGGATCGTCGTACAGCCACAAGGTCGCGCGCGAACTGCCGTAGTGCAGTTTGGCGTGAAAGATGCCGCGTTCGGCCATCAGTGAGACAACCGTGTCGTGCACCTCGTCCAGGCGCTCATCAATCGCACTGTGAACACGTTCCTGCAAAAAGAGGTTTTGCCGAATTGCCGGGTCACCCTTGATCTGACGCCACGCCGAAGAACCACACAGGGCGGCGTTGTTGGTGCTCGGCAGGCTGTCGAGCGCGAAGTCGGCGGCCACGAAACCAAGCACCGCGCCGCTCGGCTCATGCACACGATGCAAGGCGGTCACGCAAGGCTGACGGTCGACCCGGCTGACGTACACCGGCGACAGGTGGAACTCGGCGTCCACCTCCAGGCCGAGCAGAAAGGGTCGCACCGACAGATCCTGGCCGCGCACCGAGGTCTCGATGCGATCGTCGGTCACGTTGGCCGATACTTGGTGACGCTCAGTATCCAGGGCATATAGCAACTTGCAGCCGGGCAGATGAGCAATCGACGCCGCCAGCACGGCATCCAGCTTGTCCGCCGTAGACCAGGTTGCCGCGCACACCGACGCCGTAGGCGCCAGCACCAGGCGCAGCGCCCTGTTCAGTATCGTCCGTTGACGTTCGATTTCGGCCTTGAGCGAAGGACCCATCGTCCCTCCAGAAACGGTTTCTTAACCTGAAGCAAGAACCGATCCTGTCTAACATGCCCATAAATCCAGGGCGTGACGGGCAAGGACTGCCCTTTGTTGGTGCGGCGCAGCATATCGCGCACCGGCGCGATTCACCGGCGCTCATTCGCCGCCCGCGAATTCCTGTTGCCGCCAGGCCTCGAATACCAACACGGCGACACTGTTCGACAGGTTCATGCTGCGCTGCCCCGGACACATCGGCAGACGCAGGCGACGCTCCGGCGGCATCGCATCGAGCATGGCCTGTGGCAGGCCGCGCGTTTCGGGGCCGAACACAAAGGCATCACCGGCAGCGTAGCCGACCTGGTCGTAGCGCTGCCGGCCACGTGTCGATACGGCAAACCATCGCGGCGGACTTACGAGGTGCAGAAAGCTGTCGAAGTCGGCGTGCTGTTGCACCGTGGCGAACTCCCGGTAATCGAGCCCGGCACGCCGCAGGCGCTTGTCGTCGAACTCGAATCCGAGCGGATGAATAAGGTGCAGAGTGCTGCCGGTGTTGGCGCACAGGCGTATGATATTGCCGGTATTCGGCGGAATCTCCGGCTGATAGAGCACGACATGAAACAACGCGAGGAACCCGATCTCGATGGCTGACACTGACCCACGCCTGGCCTCTGAATTCTGCGGTATGCGGTTCGCTACACCCTTGGTGCTGCTGTCCGGCTGCGTAGGCTTCGGCGAAGAGTACACGCGAGTGAAAGGCTTCTCCAACCGTGACGCCGGCGCGATCTGCCTGAAAGGTACGACCGGCACACAACGCCTGGGCAACGCACCCCATCGGGTCTACGAAACGCCTGGCGGCATGCTCAACGCGATCGGCCTGCAGAACCCGGGAGTCGACAAGGTGGTCGACGAGATCCTGCCGACACTCGATTTCGACGAAACCCGGTTTATCGCCAATGTATCCGGCTCGACGATCGAGGAATACATCGCGGTTACACGCAAGTTCGACGACTCGCCGATCGATGCCATCGAGATCAATATCTCGTGCCCCAACGTCAAGGAAGGCGGCGTGGCCTTCGGCAACGATCCGGACATGTCGGCACGCGTGGTCGAGGCCTGTCGCAGCGTGACCGACAAGCCGCTGATCACCAAACTCTCGCCCAACCAGACCGATATCGCCGAGAACGCCCGTCGCTGTATCGAGGCCGGCAGCGACGCCTTCGCGGTGATCAACACGCTGATGGGCATGGCGATCGATATCGAGGCGCGCACTCCGTACATCGGCAACAATCAGGGCGGACTGTCGGGTCCGGCGATCAAGCCGATCGCGCTGCTCAAAGTGCACCAGGTGTACCAGGTAACCAAGGAACACGGGATTCCGATCATCGGCCAGGGTGGTGTGACGACACCTTCTGACGCGATCGAGTTTCTGCTCGCCGGGGCTTCGGCTGTCGGGGTCGGCACCGCGTTGTTCTACGATCCGCTGATTCTGCCCAAGATCAACCAGGGCATCGTCGACTACATGGACCGCCAGCAGCTGGCCCATGTCGGCCAGATAACCGGCGCTCTGCAGCTCAATACCCGCAAGCCGGCGCAGGCCTGCGGCTGCTAGCCTGCAGGCAAGGTGATTGACCTGGAACATTAGCAATGGGTTATACTCGGACTACGCGTCCCTGGCGGGCGTAGATAACTCTCAAACCATCTGGAGAGAACCATGAGTGACGTAGAAGCCCTGAAGGCTGAAAAAGCCAAGCTGATCACCGAAATGCTCGACATGCAGAAGCAGTTCATCGACATCGAGCACGAAAAAGGCATTTCCGGCAAAGACTACTACTATTCGCAAGACGGCCTGCTGAAAGACTATCGCGAAGTCTATATGCAGAAAGCGATGCGCGTGGTTGAGTTGTCGCACCAGATCGTCGGATCTTCCGCCAACTGATCGACCCAGGCTTTCCGCCTAAAAGGCCCGCCTCTGGCGGGTTTTTTTACGTCTGTTTACCTTCAGAATCTGCCCGGCGCGCCGACTTTTGGATAGCGAAAAGTCTTCGTCAGCCGAGCTTCCATGACCGAAACGACCGAACATCCTTCTCCTGCCGCACTGCGTCGACTGAGCACCCTGCGCGACTTGGGGGATGACGTATTGCACACGCTGAGTGCGCAAACCTTTGTTCATCATGCGCCGAAAGGCGCCGAATTGCTGCAAATCGGTTCCGAAGATGACGCCATCTTGTATCTGCTGGATGGTACCTGCGAACTCCAGGCAGAAGACGGCGCGGTGACCACGATCCGCCATACCGACGAATCGGCCAGATCACCGTTGGCGCGCTTGCGCCCCAGCCACTATCACATCGTCGCCCGTAGCCCGGTAAGCTTTCTGCGGATCGACAACGGCCTGCTCAGCGAATCGCTCGGGTCGGCCGAACCCCATTCCGGCCTCAAACTCGACAACTATGAAGTGGAGGAGGAAGAAGACCTCGGCCACCTCGGGGCAGAAAATCGCCTGACCCTGAGATTGTACGAAGACCTCAACACCGAACACCTGCTGTTGCCGAGCCTGCCCGAAGTCGCCGTGCGAATCGGCGAGGCGGTGAACAGCGATGAGGCCGATGCGAAACGTATCGCCAAATTGATCGAAACCGATCCGGCCATCGCCGTGAAGGTCATCAAGGCTGCCAATAGCGCGCGTTTCGGTGGCGTTGCCCAATTGGCGACCGTCAGCGATGCCGTCGCCCGGCTCGGCATGCAGAACATACGCACGCTGGTCGTCACCTTTGCGTTGCGCGAGTTGTTCCGCACCGACAGCAGGGTGCTGAAAAAACGCATGCTTGGGCTGTGGGAGCACAGCCGGCGCATCGCTGCGTTGACCCATGTACTGAGCACGCGGGTCGGCGGTTTCAATCCACACGAGGCGATGCTGGCGGGCCTGATACACGATGTCGGCGGTCTTGCGGTGATCGGCTATGCACGCGAGGTGCCCGAGGTCGCCGAAGATCCGATCGCGCTCGAGGCGAGTATCCATTCACTGCGCAGTCAGCTCAGCGGGCTGATCCTGTCGAAATGGAAGCTACCCGTCGAGTTGGTCAACGCCGCCAAAGAGGCAGAGAACTGGCGGCGCGAACATCCGGGCAAACCGGACTACGCGGATCTGGTGATCGCCGCCCAGGTACACGAAGGGATATGTGGCAACCTCGATCCGCAACAGGTGCCGGCCGTGGCGCGCCTGGGTCTTACGATCGATGAACAAGGCCACCACCTGCAGGCACTCAACGACGACGAAGCGGAAGCGGAAATCACCGCTGCCAGGCAGTTGCTTACCGGATAAGCCCACCCCTGACAGGAATAGTCAAACAAATACGGCGGCGATAACATGAGTGCCCAGATAAAAAACGAAACCACAAAGCCGGGAGTCAAGCAGATGCCGGAGGACGACCGCGCATCCATCATTGCTGCTTTGCGCCGCCTCGAACATCTGTCCAGTCTCGACGATCAACAACTGGAGGGCTTGGCGGAACTGCTCGACGTGCAGAAAGCACCGCCGGGCACCTGCCTGCTGCCGATGGGCAGCGAAGACAAGCGCCTGCTGTTCCTGCTGTCCGGTCGTGTCGAGCTGGTCGCCAATGACGGGGCGCGACACATCGTGGCCGACGGCGACGAAGCCGCGCAAGGCCCGCTCTCGAAGCTGCGCCCGTCACGATACCGGGTAACCGCGCAGACGCTGACCCGCTACCTGTTCGTCGAGCAGCAGTTACTCGATCGCTATGTCTGCGACCTGTCGACACAGGCCTTCATCGTCGAAGAGACCGACCTGTTCAACACCGCGAGCCAGCTCATCGAGGGCGAGGAATCACACCACCCGCTGATATTCGACCTGTTCGACGACATCAACCGCGGACATGTGCTGGTACCGTCAGACCCGGAGGTGGCTGTCCATGTCGGGCGCTCGCTGAACCCCAACGGCGACATTCCCAAGATGGCGAAAACGCTGTCGCGCTGCCCGGTCATCACGCTCAAGGTGTTGCGCGCTGCCAAGTTGATCGGTGGCGCCGAACAGGTATCGCGCAACATCCCGGCTGCGATCCAGCAACTTGGCGCCGAGCAGTGCTTCGAGTTTGCCGTGCGCTGCGTATTGCGCGAGTCACTGCGCAGTGACTCGCAGACGGTGCGCAACCAGATGCGCGCCTGGTGGCGACGTGCCGTGCAGATGGGTGCCGTATGCCGCGTACTGGCGCGTATCGATAACCGCTTCGATCGCGACACCGCCGGCGTGGTCGGCCTGATGTACAGCATTTCGGAACCGGTTCTGCTCGGTTATGCAGACCAACATGCCGATCTACAGGACCCTGCCGCGTTGCAGCGCGTACTGCGTCAGAATCGCGCGACCGTGAGCCAGGTATTGCTCACGCTGTGGAACATGCCGCACGAGGCTGTCGAGACCGCCAGCATCAACCGGCCGTGGTCATACGATCATGACGGTGATGCCAACTATTCGGATATCGCGATCGCCGCTTTGTGGCACATCAGCGGCGCCGACGATGGCGACGAAGCGTTGCCGGCTGCCGATGAAGTGCCTTCGCTGGCAAAGTCCGGCCTGGCCATACCGCCGGATGAAATCATGCGCAAGGTGGCCGCAACCATCGAACGAATCAACAACTTCGCAGCATCGCTCGCCGATCCCTAGCAGTTCGTCCCGCGCTCGATATGCGGATGTAAAACTGTGTTATCGAAACAGCGTAAAACTGGATAGATCATTGCCCCACGTCCGATGCGCTCACCACTTCTGTGCGCGGAATTCAAGAATCTACGTCTGCTAGCCGGCGCGGAAGGAGCAACCGTCGTGATATCATCGCCCGCGTTACGTTAGTCGGCCCACTGGTAGAGGTGGGCGCAGAGTCAGCCCGCAGGCAAGGCTCGGCGCCAACCGCGATCTGCGATACCGGGCAACGTCATCGGATGGCAAAGGCCAAGGCGTAACGTTTACCGCGCATCGGGTGTAGTTGCCCCAAGGAAGGGATGTTCGTGATTGATTCGCTGTTAAACGGTGCCGACTGGAGCCAGAACAAACGGCTACTGGTTTTGCACACGCCCGCCGAACCGGATGCCTTCCTGGCCGAAACCGTCCAGATTCGCGAAGCCATCGGTCCCACCTGCGACCACGCCGGTTTTGTCATCGATATGACGGCACTGTCGGCCGATGCCCATCATGACCTCACCACCCTGCTCGGCCAACCCGTGCGGCTCGACCTGCAAACGAGTCAGTCACGTACCGAGCTTCGGCCGTTCCATGGGCATATCACCCAGATCACGCGCGTCGGCGCCAACGCCGGGTTCGGACGT
>MWSA01001703.1_pt1 | contig 11055 bp, 9 predicted proteins | sample 1021941 | NCBI WGS metagenome assembly MWSA01 (sample SAMN06327220, study PRJNA374545) | mollusc metagenome | biome: marine bay; material: sediment; isolation source: gill 40 cm from animal A | host: Kuphus polythalamius | place: Philippines: Mindanao | collected 2011-09-12 | reverse complement strand
GCGTGGTGCCGTCCCGGTACCGCGTCTTCAACTGGTACCGGACGTTGCCGTGCGGCGTCAGCGATAAGCGTTTTTCCGCGATCGCTGAGCGGCTGATAGCAGCAGCGAGCACAGCGCGATCATGTAACCGGCACACGCAAGGAACAACGCTAGGCCGGCGGCCTTCACGATGAAAGGCGCGCCGGGTCCGACCGCATAGAGCGCGGTCATGGTGGCGCCGGCAATGGTGCCGGCGAGCAGATAATGGCGGTGGTGGCTCTTGGCCAGGTGGCCGAGCTCGTGCGCGAGCAGATAGGTGTTCGGGGGATCGCGCAGCAGCGATTCGGAGACGACGACGTGCCGCCACGCCGACCAGGCGCTCGGGTGGCGCGTGAACCACAGCGCCGGCGCCCACCATGGCGAGATCCCCGGCCGCTTGATGACAGCTGCGGCGGGCGTCCGCGCCAGGCTCCGACGTCGGCGCGCGCGACGAGCTGCGCGAAGGCCTGCCGCTAGGCGGCCTCGCCGCTGTCCGCTGTTGTCTGTGTCTCGTCCACCCCATCCTCGACTCGAAGGCCTCGCCTGCACGGCGATTCGGCCGCCGCTGCCGTTTCCTGAGCATAGGCGACGCGGCGCCGGGTCGGTCGACGCCCGCTAGGTCGCGCTGCGGGGGCTGGGTGCGACCAGGGCCGGGCGGGCCCGCCGGTGATGCGTTTATAGCCGCAACAAGAGCGAACTCAAATATCACGCCGTCAGTGATGCGGCTGCCGAACTTGGCGGCGTGGCGACGATCCGTGATGCGTTCATTGGTTTTCAGCAGACTCTGTACGATGCGTGAGAGCTGATCGTTGTGCCGCTAACTTATCGAAGTAGGGCATTCCAAAAGAGTGTCCTAGGAGCCACACGAGCGCATGCTGCGACATGGTGCCTCTCCGTTCTTTAAGTTTCTCCAGAAAAAACGCAACGATGTGCCTCGGGTCCTCTTGCCGTTGCCTCGTGATTGATGCCAGTGATTCACTGGCCAACCTCTTAATTTTGAGTTCATTCGCGCACTCAGTCCAAAGTGCATCGGTGAAAGAGCATAGGACTCCGACGTTAGTCAGGAGGTCGGCAGTTGGTCCGCCTACTTTTTCGAGAAGCCGAGCCATTTCACGTGTTAGACCGAAGTCATTCTTCCTTGCTTGGTACATCAGGCAGGCGGGGTCTAGCGAGATATAGGAATGATTGCTGAGCGCTAGCAAGTTGATGGCTTCAGCGTATTCATCGGCGCTGAGCAAATTTCGATCACGGGCGGTTATCAACACTGGCTGCAACCACGTGGTCTGAATCCCGAATTCTGCAGCGCCCCAAATTCGGTACCCCATATCCTCAGAGACCAGCAACAAGTCGCTTCCGTCAGCGGCGACGGCGGGGTCGCAGGCCGTGTGACCGACCATGTTCACAATATTCTTCGTTTCCGGCGAAAAGTTTTGCTTGGGCATGGATGAAACGATACGAGCAGTCGATTTCACCCAGTCAGCTTCCCTTTGCCGTTCCTCAGCGGCGTCTTGCACTTGTTCCGGAGAATATTCTTGATACACAAGCTGTTCGTCTCGCCAAGCCAGGAACCCCTGTTCCTTGCCTTTGTTCTGCTCAGCCTCAAAGGCTCTGGATGCAAACAGGTCAACGATAGATTGCGTCGTATGAATGGGTCCGCAAACTGTTGCCACGGCTTTTTCAATGCCAAGACGTCTGACCACCGAGAGCGTAATCGCGTCGAGCACGCACCCCTTGGCTCCATGCTTTTTGATCGTGTGCAAGGCCTGTTCACGCTCAGGGCGGTTCCCTCTGCACACCTGGAACTCAACCTCTAACTCAGGCAGTCCGGTCCACGCATCAATCGGGTTTTTCCCGATCAATGCGGCCGCAAAAGATAGCGGTAGGCCCTTTGTTCTGTACTGTTCGATGATGTGCTGATCTGCTTCAGCACGTGCCTTCGTCACGGCCCGCATTTCCTCAAGCGGGTCCGCGGCGTCTTTGTCGAATTTGAACTTCTGCAGTCCATCTGCGCGGGGGAATCGTTCGTTGAAGTTCTCTACCGAAAGATGGAATGCGTCAAGGTAAACGGGCTTGATCCAAAGAATCTCGATTTCAGCTCTGGAAAACTGCTGCTTCAGTTTCACCTTGTCGCCTACAGATTTCCCTAATAGAAGCTGTGCCAAGTCATCATCAGGTGACAAGCGTTCAACCGAAAAGGACTCAAATTTTTCGGCTTCTATGCGGTATCGGCGTTCGTTGCCATCAGAGCGTACGCAGACGACTGTCCCCACATTCACGCGGTCCGAGGGTGGGAAGGCCTTATCGATGTCTTGATTCAAAAAGATCAGGCCTTGATAGGCGAGGTGGACACTGGGCTTATCCCAGTTATCCATGATTACCGCGTAGGCGTGTGCCAAGCCCCGTTCTGGAAAGCCATAATGGCAAAGGAGTGCGGCAAGCCGGATATGATGTTCTGGCGATCCCTGCAAATCTGCAGGAGCCATTTTACCCAGGAGATCGCGAACATCTTGGTCTCGTCCTTCGCTCTGCCAAAGGCCCAAGCGGACAAGCCGCATCTCTAGGTCCTGCGGACGAAACTGAAGATAGTGCGCGATCTTGGAATCTGTCGTTGGGTCACCAGTATTGATTGCCAGGATCGCTTCGGCTTGCGCATGCCATTCCTGCTGCTTCAAAGGTTCTGATACGCCATCCAGGATCGTTCTCGCCGTGACGAGTTGCCCTGCGTTGATGGACGCAGCGAGTAGAATGTGTAGACCCTCGCTTTCTCTATCCAGGGCTATGCGTCCATTCAGTAGCGCTACGGTTGCTTCAAATTGGCGAAGTTGCTGTGCGACTAGACTAAGTTCAACCCGTGAAACAAGATCGGTATTGTCGTCAACACAGGACATAGCGTCGTTTAGCGCGGTTTGCGCTGAGTTACGGTCACCAATCTTTAAGTAAACACGTATCAGCGAGACCCGGAGAGAGACATCCTCCGGCGCTTCGACGATAGCGTGGTTGAGCGTATTTATGGCGAGGGGATTTTCACCACGCGCAACGTACGATCGGACGCGCACACCAAGGAGGCCCACCCTGACGTGGTGAGGGATATTCCCTGGCGGCGGCTCGTCGGCGAGTGCAATGGCGTCTTCGTATCTTTCCTTCGACACCAGTGCTTCTGCGACGATGCCAAACGCCTCGGGGTTCTGTGGCTGCTTTGGAAGTAGTGCGAGCACCGTATCCGGGTCATTCTCGACATAGGCGATGATGGCCCGTTGAAGCCGAAGGTTCTGATCCTCCGGATTCTGATCTATGGCCGCATCGAGGACCTCTTTAGCCTTTTCGGTATCGTCCAAGAACCGAAGCGCAAGCGCAGCGTTTTGGGCCAAGGGCGGCGATAATGCGTATCCTTTTTCAATCGCATCCTTGGCGGCTGTATAAAGTGTGTCAGTGGCGTTCTGAAACGCGGCAACGTTAGTCGCCTTGAACTCACCACCTGCGATCGCATCGCGGTCTTGCTCGATTAAGGTGTCAAGCACCGCTTCAGCGGCGAACAATTTTAATGTTTTGTTCTCTTCGTGCTGTTCTGAGGCCTCTTTGGCAAGCGTCCTCCACCCGGGTTGATTACGGCATCTTGCGAAATGAACGCGGGCAATCAGCACCGGCTCTTTGTCGCTTAGTCCTGCCGGAACTTCAGCAAGCGGGTCATCGACATTGGCGTCTTCGATCAAAGCCTGGATCAGTGTCCCGGCGGCTTCGGCATCATCCTGCGTTTCATTCAGAATCTCGCGGCACAGTGTGGCAGCTTCGGCTGGCCTATCAGTGAGAAGGTAGCCCGTGGCGCGGTTCTTTTTCGCATTCTTGTGTTCCGGGCACTCGCTATATGCATCGAGTAAGAGCTGGCCTGCTTCTTCCTGATGTCCAAGCTTCAACTTCGCCGAGGCCATTGCGGTCAAAGTGCGGTAACGCTCGCTGCTGCTCGCTGCCGCCCATTCATCTGATCTCAACTTTTCTAGGTGCCCATATGCCGCGCCAGCATGCCCATCGTTTATGAGCTGCTGATACGCGGTGATTCTGCCATGCAGGGGCGTATCTTCCGCATTAGGGTCGATTTGGATTGCGGCGGGGTTGGAAAGCTGGGCATGTGCAGAGCTCGCAAGCGCCTCCGCGACTGACTGCTGGACCACCGACTGCATATCGACTCTTAGCTTTTCGAACTCCTGTTCTACATATGGATTCCAGGTTGGATCAAACGCTTTCCACGCATCCGCATGCTGCGCGGCATTTTCTTCAATGTCCTCCCAGCCCCAGACGAATACGGGAAAGGGCCTGTCGGTGCCTTGGAGTTCTGAAGTTATCGTACGGGCGACCGTCTGAATGTTTTGATCGCGCGGCGCGGTGGTGACTAGAATGAATTCCGAAATCGCCGGTTTGAATTTCTTGGCCTTGTTGACCTCGGTACGGAGTTCCGCTTCGCTGACTTCAGCACCGTATTTTTTCTTGCACTGAACGCCGACGAGCTGGCTGGTGTCACGGTCGCGATAGCCATAAACGTCAACACCATTTTGCGCTTGTCCAGATCGCCCATTCTGCTGCGTGTTCGGGTCGCCCAAGATGCAGGCAAACAGCACCCGCGTTTTGGTCTCGAAATCCTGCCAGTTTTTTGGCTTTGGTAATGAAGTGCTCGAAAGCGACATGCAATCGGTCTGCCAATCCTTATTCGTATTACGTGCTCCCTGTCTAGTGTATTAGATTCGAATTCGCTGATCCTGGTTTTTGTTGCCAGCATTTGTGACCTGAATGTCTGAGCGCCGTCTGCGCCGAACGGTCTTAAAGCGCCGCAATGGGCGGGCCTCTGGCGGAGGACACTCGCTCGGTTCTGACCGACTCTTTCTAACCGGTGTCCTCATTGGTAAACATTCCTAAAAGGGGTCGCCGGACCTGTCGACTGCCCCTAATCTGAGACAGTGGGGGCTGGAGTTTTCTGAGGTCGCGTGTTTCTCTAGGGCAGTCGGCAAAAAAGTAGCGGATGCTCGGAGAGGCATCCTGGCCTGCGACAGGTGTCCGACCTATCGCTGCCGTTGCTGGGGTAGATCCCGAAAGGCCGCTTTGGCTGACAAGTGTGAATTGACTTTCCGACAGCTTTCTATGTTCATCAGTCATCCGGATAACTGGAACCAAGTATTGGCGACCGGCCGAAAGCAGCCCAAAACGGACGGGGCCGATTGACGGCGGCTTTGCGAGAGGAACGGCCCTGGCATCAGCCCGAACGCGGCCGCGCCGAAGCCTCTTTCCGCAGGGCCGACAGCTTCTCGATTGAGTCATCGAATTGCCGGTCGCGTTCGCCCTCAAGCCGGACCACTTTTGCCTCCATTCGTGCCATCTGTTCTGTGGTTCCTTGAAGGCTGGCCTACGTCTCGGCCAGTTGCACTGCCAGTGCAGCGCACGCGTCGGCAACCGCCTTGAGATCATACGTTGCACCGTCGCGCTCCGCCTCCAGCGCAGCCCGATTGCGTGGTAGCAATTCGATCTCCGTGCGCAGCGCCGCCAGCCCCTCACGTAGCGTTTGCGCCTCGCCGAAGGCGCCATCTTTCGCCGACTCGGCCGCCTCGAGGGCGTCGCGCAGTTCCGCAGTCACTGCATCTGCTTCCGCACAGGGCTTTTCGAGAGCGCCCTCGAGCCGCTTGATGACGAGCTGCGGCGGGCGATCGCTCCAGGCGCGGGTATAGGCAGTATAGACCCCCTTTTTGTTGGCTCGCAGCGGGCAGGAAACCGTGCTCGAGACGCCCGCACTTGAGGTAGTCCTCGAACTCCTGCTGCACATATCCGGGTAACTCTGTGCCCTGCGCCGCCAGGTGCGCCTTGAATGCGGGATAGTATTCCTCGACGAGTTGATAGAGGAGGGTTCGCTCCGAGCGGTGGCGCACATACGGCGGCGCGCTGCCACCCGAACTGGCTTCCCTGCCAGTTGGCGACGGCAACATAATCGCTTCCTTGCGAAGTTGTCCTGCGGCTCAGGGTATCAGACCAAGTGGCTATCCAATACTGTTCTCCAGAACCAGATCAGACAGAGACACCGCTCTGCTTGCTGATCGTTCGACGTACGGAATCCGGATCGCGCCACCGGGCAGTTCCCCATTGCCATGCCGACGGCGCAATTCGCGGTGCGAAAACCCGAGCAGCTCTTGTGCCTGTTGACGGATACCAGAAAAGCCAGGAACACGACGCAACGATTGCATGGCTTCTGTAATGGAGCGCGTTGAACTCGCGCGACATGCCTGCATCAAACGTGCGCGCCAGGATGCGTCGCATGCGTATGTCATGCGCCAGGTCCAAGCCTGCCCTCCTCCGCGATTTTTCTTGCGCGGGTTACGTACCAGCTCGTAGTCATCTTTGATGCGGATTCGGCGACGGCGATCCGTTGCCAAGTCGAGACGTTCTTCATCGTGCACCTGGCCGCTGCCCGGTGTCACCAGCAACCACCAATCGAGATCATCGGATTGCTCGTAGGCGAGCATAAACAGGCGCGCATTTGTCTTGCCTTGGCGTTTCGCGTAGGCGCGCTGATTGGCGTTACGGTCAACACCATAGCGCTGCGCAAGTTTGTCAGCGAAACGTTGCGCCTTTCCGAGCGGCACTTTGCCACTGGTGTGGTGCACGTAACCACGTGTGACTGCATCAAGCAGGCGTTGCATAAGATTCGTTTTGTAGAGATAGACTGGTGGGTCATACATGAGCGCACTCCTGTTTGGGATTCATCTCATGTAGCGAACCGGAGGGTGCATTGTGACGAGGCGCCAATGACTCCTGTGCCGATCAAGTCCGCACGGAACTGCCGAAGGCAGTAACTCATTGAATTTGATGTTTGATGTGACTCGGCCCCCGGCCGATTCACATCAAACTACATTGAGATTCCAATAGTGGGGGACCAAAGTGTTCGCCACAGTCGCTATATGAGGCAGGACATCCGTGAGTGTTTGTCGCACGACGAACACAACCGGGGGACTGGCCTCATCACCACTTGTGGGGGCCTGACCAGCCCCCGACACCGCTGTCACAGACCCGAAAGGGTCAAGGTCGGGCTACTAACCCGACCAAGTCGAGACTACCAATCTCGGCTGAGCATGCGCTGTAGCGGAGTGCTCGTAATGGAGCTCGCTGCGCTGCGATGGGCGCTCGGGGCTGCAATTCCCCGTTCGACCCAATCCGCCATCTGGCGAGATTGGGCGACGCGGAAACGGGCCGGAGGGGAATCGCTTTGGCATGTTGCCAGTAGCGTGAAACCGAAGGATCCCTGCCGCAGATGAAGGGTGAAAATCCCACCAGGGGGTGTCTCGAAAGAGTTCAACCTGGGCCCGACTGGTAGGCTTCACGCACTAGCCGGAAACGGTAGTGAGGTCGCGAGGAGAAATCTGGAGCGACTGGTACCACCTGGGGCAACCTGGGTGGATCGATGTATAGCTCAAGCCAGTAACGGCATCCCAGGAGGATGCTGTCGGGTAAGCGAGGAACGCCAGTGTCCATGCCCTGCAGTGGCTGGATGACTGAAGCTGGAAACATTCATGGTGGTAAGGGAGATGCTTTGGAATCTCGATCCCCTGAAAACCGACCGGTGAGGTGGAAAACACCACGCTGTGAATGTGAAGCGCTGGCTAACCAAGCGGAATCTGTGTGCTAACGCGGGAAAGCCTAAAGGCGATGATGGGGTTAGTGACCCTGATGCCTAAGGCTGGGAGCGATGTGAGTAGACGACAAACCTCGTCGGCGATTCAGTCGAAGTCGCGAGGGAGGCGCAAGCCGACCAGGGGTGGTTCCCTGGTGTCGAAAGCATCAAGCGTATGCGAAAAGTGGCTGGGCGTGGTAGCCCAAGTGAGTGTGAGCGCGATGGATCTGAACGGGTGGTGCCGCAGTAGACATCGCATGCCGGGTTGGTATCCGGCGACTCGAATGATGTGTTCAACAGTAGCGAAGATCAGGAGAATTCTATCAATCCATTGGCCAATTATTCGGGTCTGGCCAACCCACTGCACCCCCACCTCGTAGGTGGGGGTGCTACCTATATTGAACGATAACCGCGTCAATCGGCTTGCGATGCCACTCAACAGAAGATCGGAGCAGTCGACGACAAGCGTTGAGACGCGCATCGAGCGGCCGTGAGTTCGGTTCATCTGATTCGTGTTTCCGCACAATTGTCGCTTGCGGCGATTTGGCCAGCCAAACGACAACACAACTACACCTCTACGCGCTACTTGGCGGGCCGATCCCGCAGACGACGCGTGAGCTGTTCCAGCAATTGCAGGTCCGAGGAACCGAGCAGCCCGTCACGCGTGCTGACAGTGATCAGTTCTGCGAGCGTGGCCGCGAGTTCTTCGGGTGAATGGTGGCTGGATTCACTACCAGCTTCCGGTTCTGGCGGCGCGCCAAGTAGATACGCTTCGGTGACACCCAGCAATGCCGCAAGATCACGAATGCGCTCAGGCCGCGGCGTTGTTGTACCCGTCTCCCACTGCTGAACTGATTGGGGACTCACACCCAACCTGCGCGCAATTTCGGACATCGAAAGGCCCGTGCGTTTTCGGGCCGACTGTAGGCGTTCGTAAATTTCCATCAGCAGACTTTAAAGCATTACTTTAAAAATGCCAGCACTTTTGCTTGTGATTACAAGTTTTACTTGATACACTACAAGTGTCGCTTGATATGCGGCCACTACTCGAACAGCAACTAAGGAGTCTTCCTATGCGAAATGAAACTGAAACCCAAGGTACCGACTTGATGGACGAATACTACGAACTGCTGCAAGACGGCGGCGAAAGCGGACGAATTCTTACCGCAGCGATCGCGGAAGGCTTGGCGATCAAATTGAAAGCAAATGACTTGGAATTCGAATCGCGTCATTACTTGATCTTCCTTTTCAGGGACGGCCAGGCACGCAACAATCTCGATGCCCTGCAACGGTGGGTAAAACAGGAAGTCGTTTTCCGGCTGAAGTGCGGGCTGGATGACCACGACATCTTCGATTCAGTCGGTGAGAAGTTCGAGGCCGCCGTGCGAAACGCCGGTTGGGTGGCGTAAGTTGGGGCAGACGGCCGCAGCCCGATTTCCCCATCGGTGCTTCGGCCGCTGACCCGGTCACGGATTGCCTGGCTCGGTCACCGCGCAAGGTTTCCCTACCCTAGGCCCGCGCCCTACGCCGCTCATGGACGTGCCAGGTCCATGCACTTCACTATTGCGATTCGATAATCGGAATAGTGATGTCGGAATAGTTGATCCGCTCCATCGCCCTCGCCCGCTTTTTCAGAGAGAACTTGTTCCCGTACTTCCGTCCGGTACCACCACCCGCGTGCCCCATCAAGGCATCGGACAGTTCCTCTTCCAAGTCCGCTTCCCGGCATGCATTGCGAAAATTGTGGCGGAAGGAATGGAACACGCGGGTCGAATCGTCAATCCCAATCACGCGGCGCGCATACCTTCCCCACCATTTAGACCAGTTGCCGGTCAGCTTGCCCTTGGCATCAGGGCGCAGATCGGGGAACAACAGCGCACTCGAGCCATCGCTAGCACGCCTCTTTGCAACGTAACGAAGGAATCCAGCTTCGACCAACTGTCGATGTATCGGCTGGTGTCGGCGCGAATCATCGGTCTTCACCCGCTGGCCGGTGTCTCCAAGATCTGTAATATCCAGATACGGTATCCCATGCTCTTCAGAGATATTGGCGAGTGTCAGCTGACCGAGTTCCTCCAGCCGGCAACCGGTAAACAAACCCAGCATCGGGAGCCATGCTGCGGCCTCGCCCGCTCCCCCCAGGGGGCGCTCGCGGACCTGGTACAGCGGTGACGAGAAGATTGCTTTTAGGTGCTTCCGATCGTAGGGCTGGCGTCCAGGCTTCGCCACCTTCGGCTTGGGCACTTTGATCCGGATGGCAGGGTTCACTTGGATCAATTCGGCATCTACCCCGACCTGAAAGATCGCGCTCAGGAACGACAGGTATTTGCCGACCGTCCCATGGTGTTTTCCTCCTTCGATCAGCAAATGGTCCCTATACCGAACTATATCGCCACGTGTGATTTGGTCGGCGTCATGCTTGCCGCTGAACTGGACAAAGTCGTCTACGACAGCGCGGAAGCTCGAAACCGTGTGTGACGGGCGATCGGGGACCAAAGCCGCCCAGCGCGCATGCAGCGCTTCAAGTGAAGTCCCCGTGATGGGTACTTTGGCGGTTGGGATTTGAACGGGTGTCGGAGTTGGCGCTTCCCAGGGTAAGAGTTCCGGGGGTGATGGAGTGCGCACCACCTCGCCCCGGTCGCGCTTCATCTGCCCCTCATGAGCTTCAATCGTCGTCTCGAGGAACGCATAAGCCATGCGCCGCAGCCCGATATCGTCACCAACGAACTCGACTCCCAACAAGTAGAGAAATGAATTCAGTGCCGGACGAATCCGTTCCAGGCGACCTCTAGCCATGATTTCGCGTAGGCTGTCCAGGGTGGCATGACGATCGGCATTTTGCTCTTCCCACTCAGCATCGGATATGCCCTCCTGACGGGTTTGCGCGTCGCCGTCCAGAACACAATATCGCCAGCGCTCGCAGATCCGCGCGATCAGCTCGTCGGTCATGACCTCGACCTGCCGCGGCAGCCGTTCTAAGCGCGTGGCGCGCGCTTGCTCGAACAGCTCGTCGGCCTCGACCGAGGCTTTCCGCACCAGGGGCAAGGCCTTGGCCTTGTCTTTAGTCTTAAGGGAAAAGACGATCTCGCGCTTGCCGAGTACCGAGACCAAGTCCTTCGGCACCATGGCTCGGAAGTAGTAAGTCGCACCTCGTTTGTGCAGACGTGTTTGGCTATACATCCCCGTTGGTTGCTCCATGAAGAGCCTCCCCCTGCGTAGCATTGAAACGTAACAGTTGGGATGTATAGGTACCGTGCGGACAATAACTTACGGTACGAAAAGAAAATTATTGGAAATGGCGGAGAGGGAGGGATTCGAACCCTCGTTAGGCGCTAACCTAAACACGATTTCGAATCGTGCGCTTTCAACCGCTCAGCCACCTCTCCAGATTGTGT
>MWSA01000114.1_pt1 | contig 11091 bp, 11 predicted proteins | sample 1021941 | NCBI WGS metagenome assembly MWSA01 (sample SAMN06327220, study PRJNA374545) | mollusc metagenome | biome: marine bay; material: sediment; isolation source: gill 40 cm from animal A | host: Kuphus polythalamius | place: Philippines: Mindanao | collected 2011-09-12 | reverse complement strand
TCACGGCAGCCTGGCGTTGCGTGAGCCGGCGTCGATGCGCGCACTAAAGCACATCACCGATGAACACCCGGGCACCGTGTTTCTCGACGTCAACCTGCGTCCGCCGTGGTGGCAACGCGAAAAAGTGCTCTCGCTGGTCGGTCGTGCGGACTGGGTAAAACTCAACAGTGACGAGCTCAACGAACTGGCACCCGGTACGTCGGCGGCCGACTTCCTCGATCAACAGGGCTTGCGCGGCCTGCTCGTCACGCATGGCGCGAAAGGCGCCGAGGTGCTGACTGCCGCAGGTGAGAGCATTACCGTTGAACCGGAGCGCGCCGACCGTGTCGTTGACACCGTCGGCGCCGGCGATGCCTTCGCCTCGGTCATGATCCTCGGGCTGGCAAAAGGCTGGCATCTGGCCGACACCCTCAAACGCGCACAGGCGTTTGCATCCCGCATCGTCGGCAACCGTGGTGCAACTGTCGATGATCCGGGGTTCTATGCACCACTCATCGAAGACTGGAACCTCTAAGACAACAAGAAACCGTTATGTACGAACAGGTCTCGCATTCTCTTCTCAACGATATCCTCGATGAGCTCAAACCCGATATCCGCAAACGCGATCTGCGCCACTTCTACACACGGCTCGGCGCCAACTTCTACGCGATCTATTCGCTGTTTCATCACCTGTATGGACAGCGTGAGGATTTCAAGAAACAGATGCTGCGCCTGGTCGAGGTGATGGCCATGCAGTACACCAAGCGCAACCCCGATCTCAAACAGCTCGATGTCGAGCGCGAGAACAACCATGAATGGTTCCTGAGCCAGGAGTGGGTCGGCATGGCGCTATACACCGACGGTTTCGCCGGCAACCTCAAAGGCGTGCAGTCGCACCTGCCCTATATCCACGAACTCGGTGTCAACATGATGCACCTGATGCCGATGCTCGAATGCCCGACGGGCGCAAGTGACGGCGGATACGCAGTGAGCAACTTTCGCGACATCGACGAGCGAGTCGGTACGCTCGAAGAACTGCGTGATCTCGCAAAGGACATGCGTCGGCGCAACATCCTGTTGACCCTCGATGTGGTGGTGAACCATACCTCCAACGAGCATGCCTGGGCGCAAAAGGCGCGCGAGGGCGAAAAGAAGTTTCAGGACTATTACTACGTCTTCGACAACCGCGACATTCCGGACATGTTCGAAGAGACCATGCCCGAGGTGTTTCCGGAGACCTCGCCCGGCAACTTCACCTTCGACGAGACGATGAACAAGTGGGTGATGACGGTCTTCAATTCGTATCAGTGGGACCTGAACTACAGCAATCCCGCGGTGTTCATCGAAATGCTCGACATCATCCTGTTCTGGGCCAACCAGGGGGCGGATATCGTGCGCCTCGATGCCGTCGCCTTTTTGTGGAAGAAGATCGGCACCACCAGTCAAAACGAACGCGAGGCGCACCTGATCCTGCAACTGATGAAGGACTGCAGCCAGGTGACGGCGCCGGGCGTATTGTTCATCGCCGAGGCGATCGTCGCGCCGGTCGAGATCATCAAGTACTTCGGCGAAGACGCCGTTATCGCCAAGGAATGCGAGATCGCCTACAACGCAACCTACATGGCCCTGCTGTGGGAAGCCGTCGCCACGAAGAACGCCAAGCTGCTCAGCCAGAGCATCCTGAGCCTGCCGAACAAGCTCGACCGCGCGACCTGGCTGAACTATGTACGATGCCATGACGACATCGGCCTGGGCTTCGACGACGCCGACATCGCCAAGGTCGGTTACGACCCCTACTCGCACCGCCGTTTTCTGGTCGACTATTTTACCGGCGCCTACGATGCCTCACCGGCACGCGGTCAACCGTTCGGTCGCAACGATAAGACCGGTGACGCCCGCATCTCGGGTGCATTGGCATCGCTGGTCGGTCTCGAGACTGCGCTCGAAGCCAACGATCACGATGCTATCGACCAGAGCGTCGACCTGATTCTGCTGCTGCACAGCATGATCATGTCGTTCGGCGGGATTCCGTTGCTGTACTACGGCGACGAGATCGGCACGCTGAACGACTGCACCTTCCTGCAAGACGAGAACAAGGCGCACGACAACCGCTGGATGCATCGCCCGAAGATCGACTGGAGCAAGGCCGCGCTTCGCCAGCAGCACGGTACGGTGGAACAGCGCATCTACGATGGCCTGAAGAAGATGATTGCGGTGCGCAAAAGCACGCCGGCCTTTGCCGATTACAACAACCGCACGCTGATCGAATCGGAGAACCCGCACCTGTTCGTGTTCATCCGCAACAACCCGTTCATGCAGAACGACAACGTGTTGGTGGTGGCGAACTTCGATAGCTTCCCGCAGTCGTTGACGCTCAGCGACCTGGCCAACCGTGGGCATTTCGCGTTCGGACAACTACGCGATCTGTACTCGGGTGAATCGCCTCAACAGTTCAACGACCAGTTGGTGGTCCCGGCCTATCGCTTCTACTGGTTGACCGATCGAACGGCCTACTAAACCGACCGCTTAGACGGATTCCGGCATACCGTCGAAAAAGTCGACGATACCGGTCTCGAGCGAATACTCAGCGCCCACCACGAGCAGCTCTCCATGATCGATCAGCGATTCGAGTATCTCGGAGCCATGACGCAGGTTGTTGGCCGCGACGCGCACATTGGCCCGCACCGCCTGCTCGGTCAGTTGCTGCTTGTCATTGCGCAACTCGGTGGCCAGCAGCCCTTCGACTGATGGGCGAATACGATCGACGATAGAGCGCAGATTGCGTGACTGTGATTCGGACGGCCGCTGCAGTTCATCGAGCGTCGCCTGGACCGCGCCGCAACGCGTGTGGCCCATCACCACGACCAGGCGTGTACCGAATTTCTCGGCCGCGAACTCGACGCTGCCGATCTGCGACGGTGCCACGACATTGCCTGCTACGCGGATGACGAAGAGGTCGCCCAGACCCTGGTCGAAGATGATCTCGACAGGCACCCGCGAATCGGAACAGCCGATGATCACGGCAAACGGTTTCTGACCTGCCAACAAGGCATCACGACGCGTCAGCATCTGCAAATTGTCGAGGCTGCGATCGCCGGACGCGAATCGCCGATTACCCTCACGCAGCCGTTGCAGGGCCTCCAGTGGTGGAATCATGTATCAATCACCTTGCCGTTGGCATCGCCTGTAACTGCTAACGAATGCGTACGCCGTCCTACCATCTGCAAAGCCATGTCGACCGTCTATTCGAGTGAGGCGCAACCTTGACGGATTTAGAGGCGCATCGTCAATTGTCTTGGTCAATACAGACAGGTGGAAAGCGCCAATCCACGGGGCGTCGACAGGCGGCGGTGTCCGTGGCCCGCTCGTCTTTCCCTGTTCAAGCTATCGAGCTGAGTTGTCCGCCTCGACGCAAGTTTGTTCATATTTTCAGCCCAATTGTCCAGATTTATGCACACATTTCCTCCATACGTCCAATTTTTGCCGTGTTTTTATCCGGCGCCGCCTCCTAGACTCGCATGACAACGGTGAATTGACGTCCGTTCACGTCCACACCACGCGGCACTGATCGTCGAACACCGACTGTCATGCCGTGAACCGAGACGATCGCCAGTCGGGAGGCAATATGCGAGTAGCAATATTTGGTGCAACAGGGTTTGTCGGTGGTTACCTGGTCGATGCACTTGTTGATGCGGGCGTGAAACCGATCGTCATGGTACGCGCCGGCAGAGAACACAAGTTGCGCCACCCCGAGCGTTGCCAAATGGTCACGGGAGACATCAGAGACAACGCCGCGATGTTGCAGATGCTCGATGGCGCCGATGCAGTGATCTACAACGTCGGCATTTTGCGCGAGTTTCCCAAGCGCGGCATCACGTTCGAGCAACTTCACGAGAAAGCGGCGATCCGTATCATCGACGCCGCGCGCTGGACCGGTGTGAACCGTTTCTTACTGATGGGCGCCAACGGCGCAAAGGCAGACGGCACACCGTATCAGATGACGAAATACAGGGCCGAACAGTACCTGATGAAGACCCGGCTGGATTGGACTGTGTTCAGCCCCTCCGTGATCTTCGGCGACCCGCGCGGCCGGATGGAATTCGCCACGCAGTTGTTGCAGGACATCATCGAACCGCCGATCCCCGCCCCGCTGTTCTACACCGGCATGCTACCCGGTGACGCAGACCCGATCAGACTAACGCCGGTGCACATTGACGACGTCGCCCAGGCATTTGTGCGCGCTCTGCGCGATCCTGCAACATACGGCAAGAAACTGCGCCTGGGGGGCGCTGCCGAGGTTACTTGGCGAGAAATACTGTCGACCATCGCCGACGTTGTGGGCAAGAGCAAACACCAGCTGCCTGTCCCGGCATTCGGCGTGTCGACGGCCGCGCGTTTGCTCGACCGCTTCGAATCATTTCCGATCACGCACGACCAGCTGCAGATGCTGCTCGAAGGCAACACCTGCCCGACCGACGATTTACTCAGTCTGGGCATCACACCAAAGGCATTCGGTGCACAAGAGCTCACGTACTTGCTGAAAGCTCGGAATCTGGATGCCGAACTGCACGAGCGTGCCGCATAGCCTGGCGACGACTCACGTCGTGAACTGCGCAGAACGCCATCGCGCATAAACGCGACATCCGACGACGCTCGGCGCGGAGAGAGGCCCGGCGAAAGTGCGCAAGCTGAACGGCTGACACGCACGCTACACGAACAGGTTCCCCCTGCTCCGCCGCCGGGGTAGTCTCGTAAGCATGTCTCTGCCACGTACCACGCCGGCCTAATGTCACCCAAACCGACATTGTTCGATGCCCATCTGCATATCATCGACCCGGGCTTCCCCCTAACTGAGAACAACGGCTTTCTGCCGCAGCCTTTCACCTGCCACGACTACATGACGCGAATGGCCGTCAGCCATGTCATCGGTGGCGCGGTAGTATCCGGGTCATTTCAAGGCTTCGATCAGAGTTACCTGCTGCACGCATTACAGGCACTGGGCAGCGGCTTCGTCGGCGTCACCCAAGTGCCTGCATCGACTACCGACGACGACATTCTCGAACTGCACGCCGCAGGAGTTCGGGCAGTGCGCTTCAATCTGAAACGGGGCGGCTCGGAAGACATCGCCCATCTGGACAGCCTTTCCCGCCGGGTATTCGAACTCGTGGGCTGGCATACCGAGCTGTATGTCGACTCGCGTGACTTGGTCGATATGCTGCCAACAATCAGCAAACTGCCGGCCATCAGCATCGACCACCTGGGACTTTCCGCCGCCGGACTACCGCATCTGTTGCGGCTCGCCGAGGGCGGCGCAAAGGTCAAAGCGACAGGTTTCGGCAGAGTCGATTTCGACGTGGCGACCGCGCTGCGGCAACTGTACGCGGCAAACCCCGAATGCCTGATGTTCGGCACCGATCTACCGTCGACTCGTGCACCGCGTGCGTACCAGGATGACGACCTGAACTTGATCATGGCGACCTTCGACGAGGCCGCCGCAAACAGAATCTTGTTTGCGAATGCGTTGGCGCTGTATCGACCGGTGGGTCTCACCTAGGCCTGCTATGTGACGAGGATCGGTCTGGCCGCTGCTTGGCGATAGGGTTCATGGCCGGTTTTCAATAGAATTGTACGGCCCGATGGAACGACAGCACTTACACTATGATCGATAAGCTTCAGAAGGTCGCCCGCTCGATTCGCTTTCTACGCCGGCCCGCCGTGGTCATCGGCGTTGGCTGCATCGCCCTGTTCGTTTATACCGTGGTTACCTCGACCTCTGCCGAGGGCGATCGCTACCTGATCCCGAGTATCGTTGGTCTATGCTGGGCGTTGAGTACCTACGCATTGATTACGGCCTTTCATCGGGTACCTTCCAAGGCGGACTCATCAAGCGGACTGTTTCACCGCCTGCTCAGGGCACTGCACCGCGCATGGTATTGGTTGATCGCGTTGGTGTTCGTCGCCACGAGCATCGGCGTCATTGCGGTAACATGGCGGCTCGTTGTCGTCTGGCTGGCTGACTTCGGTAACAGCAGCTAGCGCCTTGCGGCAGCATGATCGCCGTTCACCAAACACACCTGTGGCCAAATTGAATCAGTCCGTTGGGTTCGGCAGTCCCAGTTTCTGCATGACGCTGACCAGACGGCGCAGATAGTCCGGATTTTCCTCATCGCCTGCCGGCGGCACACGCAGGTTGCAGCACAAGGCCGGACTCACGACACCGTCCAAAGTTGCTACCAGCACCGCTTCCGTGATGTAGGCGTCCAGACCGGCTCCCCGATACAGGCTCTCGATTTCAGGATACGTCAGCCGGTAGACCATCCCATGCGCGCTCGCGCCATCGTCACGCAACAGCGTGGCCATCCTGCCGACACGCAAGCGATAGCCATCTACGCGGGCCTTCTCCGGATCACGAGGTTCGACGCCTTTATCGCGCAAGATATCGGGGTCCATATACAAGCCGTAAAAGAATACGCTGTGCAGTCGACTCGGTGAGTTGTCCATAACAGGCCAGACAGCTGATTCAATTAGCGTTGCGTTTTGCGATATAGGCTTCCAACCCTGGATCGAGCTGCTCTGCGTCAGGAGGATAGACGTGGCATGTCAACGTCGCGTAGTTGTCGAGATCGGTGCCGATAACGCAGGTCTCTTCAAACCGAATGCCTTCCTGTTCAAAGCGGATCCGCACCACTTTTACCTTGTCGGCAGTCGCTTTCTCGATTGCCGCGCTGCCAATGATCGACTTGCCGCCGACCTCGCGAGTAACGCGCATCCCGCCGCCGGCCACCTCGAAAACGGCCCGTCCGTAGTAGCTCTCCTGGGATCCCACGCCTTTGCCTATCAGGTGATAAGTACCCAGCACATAGTCCCGCAGAAACTCGTCAGATAGCTCATCCGCGCCGACCGAGGCCGTAGCCAGGAAAACCGCCATCACCAAGATCCGTGCTTTCATCCCGTATCTCCAGAGTTTGCCGCCGCAACAGAATATGAACGTGGAGTTTCGCCTATGCGCTTCATCCAAGACCAACCGCGCTACGCTAGTACAATTTCCTTGCGGAAGCGCTCCATTGGAAAGTGTTTGCCGGGACACTTCGTCTGCTCGCCGTGGACGTGTCCGTGGCCATCTACATTGTCCGCTGCAATCCCGTAACGCTTCATGAGCTCTTTGGTCAAACCCACCAAGGCATCGTACTGCTTTTTTGGAACCGCGTGCCGCTCAAAGTTACCGATCAGGCAGATACCGATGCCGCGCATGTTGCGGTCTGAATTCCTGCCCGACACGTGGGCGCCCCAGATACCGTATTCCTGTCGCCAATCGGACGCCACCTCACCCATCGCCATGCCGTTTCCGTTGCCGATAACATAGTGATAGGGAATCGCATCGACCGGATCTCGCGCCTGACGCTCTCTATGCACCTGCTGCAGAAATGCGACGTTACCGAAGCCGCCGGCACTGTGGTGCACCACGATGTATTTCCAGCGCTCACCCCAGTACCAGCCGGCGCTGCCCAGCGCGGCGACTGAGACAAAAGAGGTTGTTATGAATTTTCGGCGATTCATGGACTCCGCCCTCGGCATGTCGTCGAACGTGGTTCGGTTTCTCAACGCTTCCCAGATATACAGCTCGCAGGGGAACCTCTGCCGTTTGTGGCCTCAGGCTACCCCTGGTCGGCGTATACAAAACATAAAATACAGGGTTCGCGTAAGGCACTTCGACGACTGGTGCACAGTTGCGCCTCATCCGCCGACGGCTACGACATCCATCATCGGAACAGCCGTACTCGACCGCCAAACTCACTCGCGAGTGTGCGGATTCGCCGCTGCCTGCCCGACATCTCCTGAATCGCAGTCCGCCCCACTCGCGATGCGCCCGGCAAAACCGTCTTCAGCCGGAACCAGAAACAAGAGCACGCACTGATCGACTTCGAACCCCGCGTACGCACTGGGCACACGATACAAACCGTTGTCGCTACCTTTCACGAGGTACTCAAAGCCATTCTCTACTTTGGGACGGCGATCGCTACAACTGTCCCCGAGTTCCGCGGTGGGTATTTGAAGCAAAGCCGCCTGCCGGTACAAACGGCCCAATGCGTACCCACCATGAAACTCAATACTTTGGGCGATCCCGCGATTGAACGTAGGATTCGTGAAGGGGTCTTCGCGTACTTCGCGACTCTCAGGGAGATTGACCGTCAGCTCTCCATCGATCTGACGTTTGTGCAAAACAGTCGCTGTGAGCTTCCGCTCATCAGGGTTCTCGATAGCTGCGCAGGGATACAAGGTGATACAGCCGGAAACCAACGGCAAAACCAGACAGAAAAATACCGCCCTTATAGCCATGTTGAACCACGAATTCCTATTCAGCTTCATGTCCGGCTTTCCCATTGCCGCGCTTTTTTATGTCTCGGATTGTACCAGCGCAAGTACCTTGCCCGGGTTCAAATGATGAGCTATTGAACCCCGGCCCGCGCGTAGATACGCTCAAATCCTTTCTCTGAGAAACCGTTCATCCGTTGCTTGCCGACCAAGATCACCGGTACGCCGCGTGCTCCCAGCCGATCGTATTCACGTTTGGCTTTGGCGCTCTTCTCAATGTCGTATTCCGTGAAAGCGATATTGTTTGAACGGAAGTACTGTTTGGCCTTTTTGCAGTAGCCGCACCAACTCGCCGAATACAGCACCACTTTCTTACCGGTGTCGAAGATCGAGGTGTCGTAGCTGACACTCTCGTAGGTATTCACCCGCACCTCGACCTTTTCAGTCTGCTGATCGACAGGTGGTTTATCGGTGAAATGCACTTTGCCGTTGGCATCGGTCCAGCGATAAATCTCAGCAGAAGCCGACCCCAATGCGAACATTAGTCCACCGAAAACCCAAAAAACGAATGAGAATCTATTCATCGTTGCGCAATACATTACACCAATGGATGAACAATATATCGTTCCAGCACAGAGAACATTAAGAGTTCGGCATTACTCATCTACCGCGATTCAGGTATAGCGCCAAAAAATCCAACACCCGCTTTTCGTACTCCTTTCCCGCAAAGCGATGCAGGTCTTGGTGCGAAGCGCCCTCGACAATCCATAGCTGCTTCGGCTGCGGCGCTTGAGCAAAAAGCGCCCGGGTATCCTCCAGGCGCGTATGCTGATCTTGATCGCCAGCGATCAACATCACCGGGGCTTCGACGCTGCGAATAGCGGCAAGCGGCGACAACGACTCCTCGGGCACACCCAGCCTGGGTTCCACCTGCCAAACCAACAGCGATGTCATCAACCGGCCGGGTTCTCCGAGATGGACAACCAGACGGTTCTCGACAGCCCGTTCAAAGGTGCTGTAGACGGCCTCGAGGACCAAAGCATCGGCATCGAGCGGTGCGTCTCCGAGCAGCGCCGCAGCGCCTCCAAGTGATACGCCGATCACACCGACAGGTCGTCCATCGATCTTCTTGCGCAAAAAACTCAGCGCTGCACGCGCATCCTCAGATTCGCGGTAGCCGAATGTAATCTGGTGCCCCTCGGTTTCGCCATGAGCCTGAAGATCGATCAGCAGCACGGCATAGCCGGCCCTGTTGAGAAACGCCGCGCGTTCGGTCATCTCTCGACGATCCGATCGCAGGCTGTGAAGCAACAACACACCGCCCTGAAGTTCACTGCCGCTCATGAACCAACCATTGACCAGTCCACCACTGGGGCGGGCTATCGCAACGACATCGGTAGCATCAGACCGCGGCGGGTTCCCCACGGTGCGCTGCTGCGGTGCCGACAACACGCTGCCCACCCACATCACACCCGCGGCAGCCAACAAAAAGAGTGATGCAACAACGATCAGGAAGTTCTTCATCCCAAGAGAACCAGTGCATGACGATATCCCGCAAATACGGGCTCGGAAGACCGCGGCGTAGCGGAAGAGGAGCACCCGCTCCAACGGGCGCCCGGCGTCTCAGTCTACTGCAATACAGGAAGTCCGATTGTCGTTGCAGACCACAATTTGCAGCGCCAACAGTGTCTCCAAAGCAACGGCATCGGCGGCCCTTCCGTGGTCTCATAATGCTCTCTTTACAGGCTAGCCAAGGCCCAGGCGGCGATAAGGTGGGGAGATTCGCGCTGGCCTGTAGGCTGTCTTCCCAGTTAAATGCGAACGCGTTACTCCTCTTCCGTCACGTCCGATTCTGTCCATGGAATGCACGACTGGCTGCGGTACAGGGAAAAGGCAAAGTAGCAGGGCATGTACAGTAGCAGTGCGAAGTAGCACAGTGACTCAGAAACTTCGTAAGGGCGGATAGTTGAGTTTCCTGTGGTGGACTGTTGTTTGTTCAGGTCCGGGCGTTCTTCGTCCGACCGTAAACGGCCGGCACGCGCTCACATCTGACCGGTCACACCGTAGGTCCAATGCAGGGCCTCTCGATACACCGTTTGCAGATCGTCTTCCGTCAGATTGCCGAACTTCATCTCAGGCCAGTGGACCTGCTCCATGGCAACCGCACAGGTCAGCGCCTCGCCCATCTGGCCCTCGCGCTGCAGGATCGCCGCCTTCACGGGCTCAGCCAAAGGCAGGTTACCGATCACCTTCCGAATGGGCTGGTCCATCAGGATATCCAGCGCAGAGAACATACCCACAGTGAAATAACCGTCGGGCAGGATTTGCAGGTGTGTCGCCAACAGCTCGCAAACCTTGGCGCGCATCAAGGCGATCTCGATCATCGCCATGGGCTGATCGCCCGAGCCGCTCAACGCCAGCAGGGAAACCAGTTTGCGGATTTCATCGCGCCCAAGCAGTACCACCGCACGCTTGACCGAATCGACCTCGCTGCGCAACGCAAAGAACGGTGAGTTGACCAGTTTCAACAGGCGCACGCTCAGCGACACATCGCGCACGATCTTCTCTTCGAGCTCGGCGACCGTCGTATCGGGATTGTGTACCGCCGCGAGCAATTCCATCACGGTCAGCTTGCTTACGCTCAGTTCACGAACATGATGCGCGCGCGGGCTGCCGAGAAAATAGCCCTGAAAGTAGTCATAGCCTTCGCGCCGATAGCGGTCGTAGTCTTCGAGTGTCTCGATCTTCAGCGCGCGTAGCGCAAGATGTTTGTAGCGCTGTACGAACGCCGTGAAGCGT
>MWSA01003228.1_pt1 | contig 11097 bp, 9 predicted proteins | sample 1021941 | NCBI WGS metagenome assembly MWSA01 (sample SAMN06327220, study PRJNA374545) | mollusc metagenome | biome: marine bay; material: sediment; isolation source: gill 40 cm from animal A | host: Kuphus polythalamius | place: Philippines: Mindanao | collected 2011-09-12 | reverse complement strand
GCACGGCGACGAGATCCCCTTGTTCGCGATCAAGAATGCCGACAAGCACATGGCGCTTATGCAACGGGCGCAGAGCCTGACCGTCGCCGGCCCGATCGAATTCCGTATGTGTCGGGTTGCGGCAAAAGGCCATGGTTTCGAGCCCAACGAAATCCATGGCTTCGTCAAGCTCGTTCCGATGGCCGATGCGGAGTTGGTTCGCCTGCAACAGGAAGAGGGCTATGCGTACATGCAATAGTCCAGCTTCCAGACCTTGGTGACTATTCCCCATGGGTTGTGGTGGACGTCCACCAACTGCCTGCCCAGCGCCAAGGTATCCTTGCTAAATGGCTGAAAAGTTGAACGATAGTGGCATGGCACGCTCGCTGCTTTGGTCTCGATGAAAGCCCGCTTCGTGGGCTGTTGTGAATCAACAGGGAGACTTCCGCCATGAACAATCGATTTCAACGCAAACCGTTGGTAGCTGCGCTTCTCGCCAGCCTCATCGCCACCGGCCCCGTGCTTGCCGACAGTGCTATCCATGAACAGATCAGCGTCGTTCCTGGTCGGCAGATCACGCCGAAGGATGAAGCTGCCATCTCGTCGACCGCGGTCAAGGTGCTGCGTCATATCGCCGAGGCTCGCGGTGCACTACAGGGTGAGACCCCAGACCTCGACAAGGCCAGGGCGCAATTACAGCAGTCGGACAGGCTGCTCGACATCATCCAGGCTTCTGTGCCGACGACGAGGATCAAAGATCGGATCTGGGTCGCGAAAAAACACCTTGAATATGAGAATACCGAAGAGGTCCTGCCGGACCTGGTGCCGATCTATGCGTCGCTCGAAGAACTGGTGGACTATGTGCCAACGGCTAAGGCCAAAACGCACCTGGACAACGCCAAACAGGCATTGAAAAAGGGTGACAAACCGAAAGCCGTCGAACAACTCCAGGCCGCTGACGATGCGCTGCTGTATGTCGAGGCGGACTTGCCGCTCAGCGGGACACGCAGCCTGGTGAATCGCGCCAAGTCCTCGCTGGACAAGCAGGACGCTGCGTCGGCAGACCAGGCGCTGGCCGTGGCGGAAGATAGCGTGGTCTATGTATCGATGTCGTTCCAATCGCCTCTGACACAGGCCAAAGCCGCGCTCTATCGCGCCTGGCAGGAATCTGAGCTCGGTGAGCGGGCATTCGCCAAGGCCGATCTCAACGCAGCGGTCAGATTTCTCGAACAAGCTGCACGCAGTGACGACAAGCTGACCCGCGAGCAGGCCGGCGATCTGGTCTCCGAGGTACGTGACCTGCACAGCATCATTGACGATGACAACGGTGCCTTCTCGTCGCGTCTGGAAACCGCCTGGCATCGTGTTAAAGCGATGTCGGAACGTTCGGCGGAGCAGATCAGCACCGGCTGGCAGCGTTTCCGCGCCGACGATGGCGTCAAAAAGGATCTGATCGACGCGAAATTGCAGGTTTCTCTCGCCCGTATCGATCGTTTCAAAGCCAATGATGCGGCCGCCGCCAAAGTCGAGTTGGCCGAGGCACGAGCTCACCTCGATACTGCCTTGAAACAGGCATCGGACGACAAGCGCGATGCAGTAAAGGCAGTGTCGACCCAGGTTGCCGATCTGGAGAAGTCATTGGATAGCGGCAACAGTCAGCAAGGTGATTCGCTGGCCTTCGGCCAGGTCGAATCGCGGCTTGGTGAGTTGATTCATCAGTTGTAATCGCGACGGGTGGAGCGGCTTGGCGTATGTTCTGCTAGCTGATGGAGGAGTGCGGTTTGACGAATAGCCATTGGCAGGATGTAACGCGACAATCTTGGGGGCTGACATGCATAGCTGGATGAATACGCTGACCGGTCTCATCGTGATCGTTAACCCGCTACTGGCGATTTCAGCGTTCTCGGCGCTTACCGGCGGCGAGAACGTGGAACAACGACGTGCCACCGCGCTGCGTGCCGCGCTGACCGTGGGTATCGTATTGGGATTGTCGGTGTTTGTTGGCGAGGGGCTGCTGGCGCTGTTCGGCATCAGTGTTTCGGCGTTCAAAGTTGGGGGTGGCATCCTGATCCTGTTGATGGCGATCGCTATGCTGCACGCGCGGGCCAGCGGGGCGCGCCATACCGACGAGGAAGCGCGCGAGGCGCAAGCAAAAGAGCAGGTGGGTGTGGTGCCGCTGGGCATACCGCTATTGGCGGGCCCCGGCGCGATATCGACCGTAATCATCTATTCTCATTCCGCACCGAGTTGGTCCGGCAAGTTGATGCTTGCGGGCGAGGTCGTGCTGGTTGCCGCGCTGGTCTGGCTTTCGTTGCGCTTGGGTGATCGCCTTGCGGCGCTACTCGGCACGACCGGGCTCAATATCGCTACCCGCATCATGGGGCTCTTACTAGCGGCCATCGCGATCGAGTTCGTTACCGGTGGTTTGAAGGATCTGCTGCCCGGCCTGGCCTAGCGCAGCCTGCCTGCCGCTTGGCTCGTCGATCGTGGCTAGCCAAACGGGCGTATCGATCGCCGCCATGTTGGGGAATATGCGCTATCGATTCTGGGGCATAGTGCCCGTCTCGCGACTACAACTCGCCTGTCATACCTGCTGCTACACCCACTGTTGGTTTGGCACCCATCCTGCACCGCCTAGATTGCACAGTGATATCCAAGCGCAACAGTGGGCGCAAGTTCGGTCATGGTTGCTGCGCCATTCGGCCAACCAAATTACGTATTTGGGTTGGCGAGGGGTGGGCGCGAACGAGATTCAGTTCGAAGAGAAGGTCAGTAGTCCAATGAGAAATATTTCTGTAAAAGCGCTTTTGGCGGCGGGTGTTTTGATGCTTAGCTGGGTTGCGACGTCGTCCGCATCCCAGGAAGCTTATCCTCTGGCGCCTGCGCCGCTGCGTGGTGATCGATCTGTAGATGTCGGGCAGTCGGCCGCGGCACGCGACGAAGCCGATCGCTGGTCAGTTACCGAGCATGAAAACGACGGGGTCGATACGCTGAAGGCCACGCGACCCGTGCGAGGCGTAAGTATCGAATCGATGCGCAAAGCGCGCGAACTTTACAAGAATCTTCGGCTTGCGCGTGACGCGTCGCAACATCGTGATGAAGTCGATGCGCGGTTGGGCCTGGTCAATGCCAAGAGCGTTGTCGATGCAATGTACCAACCTAACTCCCTGCGCAAACTGATGCAGCAGACAGCGGCGATTCGTGTGGAGTTAGGCAAGCCACGCGGAAGTTTGAACCAGCATCTTTGGCTGCCGCTTCAGGCGCAATTGGATGATTACCGCATATCAATACCGGCTTCGGACTACGATGCTGCCAAGCAGGCGGTTGCCACCGGTATCGCGGCGGTGCGACGGGGCGAACGCAGCCGAGCCCAGGATTCGCTGGGCCAGATTGAAAATATTTTGACACGTCACTTCACGCTGCTGCCGCTCGACAAGATACGGGGCGACCTACAAGCTGCTGAAAATGCGCTGGACCCCTATCCGCCTTACTGGAGGGGGGTTACCGAGGCGATGCAAAGTGCCCTGGACAGTGTGGAGCGGGTGACCACTACCCAGCACAACGACTGGAGTTCGGCCTATATGAGCGCGGTCGAGGCAATCAAAGCAATGCCGGCCGAGCCGGATATGGCGCGGCAATGGCTACGCTCAACCGCTGCGCATCTCAAGACATTGCAGGGGGGTACCAACTTGGCCGAGCGCGCGCAGCGTCTGGCCGAGCGCGATAAGCCGCCGGTCGCGGCACTCTACGATCTGATCGACAACATCGGTGCACACGTGTCGTTGGACGGCAGTTCGTGAGCGCCGCACCGAGTACCGCTCAACGTTCGAGCAAGACAGTGGAGGCACGAACTCGCATTGGATTCGTTCTGTGATGGCAGATGCCGAGCTGCTGGCTAACGTCTCCGCCGAACTGTATCAACCACGTGGGCAGATTGCGCCTTCGCAGCTTGCCGCCGCTTTCAATTGGTGAATATGAACCAAATGTTGGGTATGGTGCACCAGAGGCTAGGGCCCGATGGTGCAGCGGGGCTGATGTAGCCGGGAATCGCGCAACGGCACGCTGTTTGCGTTGTATTGCCCCAACAGCATCTCGCGACGCGAGGCATCTTCGGACACTACTAGCATGACTTTCCGCCGAATCTACCTGCGGGCCCCGGCTCTCGACGGGCAAACTAACTAATGGACGCCCGCTCGTCAAAGGTGCCGGCCGCTAACCGTCTATCGATGCGACGATTCTTCTGGCTGCCGATCGGCTTGTCGGCACTCGTTGTACTGATGGTCTTGGCCGGATTGGTAGCCATGTCCTGGCGGAGTCTCGACCGCCTGCGTCCAGTGCAACATCACCTCGCTCACATAGCGCGAATTCAGGACGTCGGACTGAACATGGAACAGACACTGCTGCGCAGCATGCGCGGTGCACAGATCGGTGCGTCTGAGATGCAAGCGCTCAAACAGCAGATTGTCGACATTGCATCCGTCGAAGGCGCGCTGCACCCCGAAACCAACGGACGGCTGACGGCGATTGCCACGCGGCTGACACAGACGGGAAGCGGGTCTGTGGACGCACTTTTCGAGGCTTTGGCCAATGTCCGCCAGGTGCTCAATGACGAGCGGGCCCGACACGATGGCCTGTTGCTCGAGGTGGCCGACAGCACGCGTGTCGAATTGCGTCTCGCCGTTGCCTTGCTGGTCGGTTTGCCGGTCGTCGGAGGCATCGCCTTGTTGCTGATGCTCGATCGCGCGGGCCAGCCGCTTAGAGATCTTCAGGATCTGCTCAACCGTTTAGGCGCCCGCGATTTTCATCCCGTGCCCGAAGACACCCTGAATCGAACGACCAAACTGGCAAGACCGGCATTCAACAGCTACAACGCCTTGGTTTCCCGTTTACAGGACCTTGAGGCAGAGCATCGCGATCGGGAACTCGATCTGGAGCGCCGCGTACGCGAAGCAACCAAGGCCTTGCTCGCACAGAGCCGTGAACTATCGCGCGCCGAGCGACTCGCGGCAGTCGGTGCGGTATCGGCCGGTCTGGCACACGAACTGCGCAACCCCTTGGCAGGTATCCAGTTGGCATGCTCGAAGATACACCAGCTACTGGACGACACCCCGCAGGCCGAGCGTATTCAGGCGGTGATCGGTGAGCTCAAACGCATCAACACCTTGTTGACTGCACAGGTGGATGCCGCGCGCCACGCGCCCGAACCGTCGGTGCCCACCAACATCGCGGCGACCGTCGATGAATTGCTTGGCCTGTTGCGTTACCAGGTATCCGACGAACTGATGCTGGCGGCCGATATTGCCGACGACATTCAATGCATGCTGCCGGTAGCCGGCCTGCGTCAGGCGCTGTTGAATCTACTGCTCAACGCCGTTCAGATCCAAAACGAACAGGGCGCAGTAACGATCAGCGCGGCCGTCGAAGAACAGCAACAGGAAGTCGTTGTTCAGATCAGCGATGAGGGACCGGGCTTTCCACAAGAAATGCTGCGTGCCGGCATCCGGCCGTTTGCCACCGGGCGAAGTGGTGGAACCGGCCTCGGGCTGGCCATGGTGCGTCGTTTTGTCCGTGACCTCGACGGGGAACTGATGCTGGAGAATCGCGCCAGTGGCGGCGCGACTGTCACGCTGCGCCTGCCGTGTCGCGCTGCAGGTGGTAAAGGAGCTGAATCCGATGTCTGAGACCTTGCTGGTCATTGAAGATGAATCGTTCCTCGGTGCGGAGCTATGCGACGAATTCGCCAGTAGTGGATGGGATACCGCGCTGGCGGCCGACCTGCAGGACGCACAGCGTATGCTGTTCGAGGAGAACCTCGAGCCTTTGGTGGTCCTTTCGGATATGAATCTGCCGGATGGCAATGCACTTGATCTACTTGAGAAGGTGCGTGAGAAGGGCATGATGGGCGAGTGGATATTTCTGACGGCCTACGGCGGCGTACCGGAATCGGTGCGTGCGCTAAAACTCGGTGCCTTCGACTTTCTGGAAAAACCCTGTGATCAGGAACGCCTGCAAATCGTGGTATCCGGTGCCGCTCGCAGCGCACGCGCACAACGCCGATTGCAGGACGAGGGGCGGGCCTTCGGAAGTCGTTTTTCAGCGGAAGCCTTTATCGGCCACAGTGAGGCGGCACAAGACGTACGAGACATGCTCACCCGCTTGTCAAAGGTACCGTTCTCCGCGCTACTGATCACCGGTGAGACAGGCACCGGCAAAGGGCTGGTCGCCAAGATTCTGCATTACGACGGCCCGAGGGCGGCCGGTCCCTTGATTGAAGTGAACTGCGCGGCGTTGCCTCGCGAACTGATGGAGGCTGAGCTGTTCGGTCACGAGGCCGGCGCTTTCACTGGCGCCAAGGGTCGCCGGCGAGGGCTGATTGAGCAGGCCCATGGCGGCACCTTGTTTCTCGACGAGCTGGGAGAATTGGAGCTCGATCTGCAAGCCAAGCTACTCAAGGCGATCGAGGATAGAAGGGTGCGGCGCGTGGGTGGCGAACGGGAGCTGGACGTGGACGTGCAGGTTATCGCCGCAACCAACCAGGATCTGGAAGACCGGATCAGTAACGGCGAGTTTCGCGCCGACCTATTTCACCGCCTTGCCGTATTTCGTCTGCAAGTACCATCTTTGCGTGAACGTATGCAGGATCTCGACGATCTGCTGCCCGTATTTATCGACGAGTTCAACGCGCGTTCTGGCCAACGCGTTGAAACAGTGACACCTGCCGTACGCCGCAGGCTTGCTGAATACGATTGGCCAGGCAACGTACGTGAGCTGCGCAACATGGTTGAACGCTGCGTGCTGCTGGCCGATGGCTCGGTGTTTCCGGACCGTTGGTTACATCTTGGCCACACTGGTCGAACATCAGGTGGCAACGAGGCCGGTGCCCAGACCAATGGCGATCGTATCTGTCTTCCGCTGGATGGCAGTGTCAGTCTCGACGAGATGGAGCGCAGCATCCTAACCGAGACACTCACACGCAACGGTGACAATGTCAGCCAGACAGCCCGCGTCTTGGGTACGACGCGGGAAAAGCTGCGCTACCGGGTGCAAAAATATAGCTTGAAGACGAGCGACTGAGCCTTGCGAAAATGCCGGCGTCCGGATGGAAGCAACGATATATGGATTGAACAATGAGTGTAATGATGAGCAAAGCCCCAACCATAGCGCGCAATCCCTATGCCGGGTACGGCGGCCAGTTGATCCTGCGCGACCAGCTTGCGATCGACCGGACACGCCTGGCCAATGAACGCACACTCTTGGCTTGGTTGCGAACCGCGTTGATGATGCTGGTCTCGGGTATCACGCTGCTCAAGCTATTCGAAGGCATATTGATCATGGAGGTGATCGGTGGTGTGATGATTCCAGCCAGCCTGATTTCGGCGGCATGGGGAATTCGGCGTTACTGGAAGACGCGGACCTCGATCGATATCGCTCTGGGCGATTAGTTTGGTACGCCTTGGCGATGGGCACCGTAGCATCTTGGCAGGCATGCGCGCCGTCTCCGAAGGGTCGAGCATTGGTTGAGTTTGAAGCAGCTAGACTGCGAAGTTCGCGCGCCTATCGTGCGCTGAGCTGTCGGGAGAGATGTGCGTGAGAGATATTCCCGTCGTTATTGGTTTCATCGCCTTGTGCGTGGTGATGTATTTTCTCGAAAAGTCTTCGGGTGACTGGTTAACGATCTGGCTGGCGCTGTGGCCTTTGAACACGCATATCGCGACCGACATCGGCACGATCGGTTTTTCTCCCTGGCAAGTGCTCAGCTATGCATTTCTCCATGGCGGGGAACTGCACCTGTTTCTGAACCTGTATGCGCTCTGGATGTTCGGCGCGCCGCTCGAACGACGCTGGGGCTCGGCGCAATTTGCAGGCTATCTGTTCGGTTGCATCGTGGGGGCCGCGATCATTCAGTTGATCGTGGCGGCGATTCAGATTGGTAGCGGCTCTCCGCCATACCCTGTGATCGGCGCCTCAGGTGGCGTGTTCGGGCTGTTGCTGGCCTTTGGCTATCTGTTTCCCAACCAGCAATTGTTCCTGTTGTTTCCACCGATGCCGATCAAGGCCCGTTGGTTCGTTATCGGCTACGGGATTATCGAACTGTTGGCCGGTCTCACCGGTAGCGCCAGCGGCATCGCGCATTTCGCGCACCTTGGTGGGATGCTGGCCGGTTTTCTGATGATCCGCAGCTCGCGTGCGTTGCGCTGAGTAGGTCGTGTTCAGAGCTGATACGCCAACAGTAACACTAGGCCTTCCAATGCTTCGCGCATCCGGCTGGCAGCACAGGGCGCGTGCACCGTTGAGTGCCGCTTCAGATGTGAAATCCAGAGTTGTAGCTCGCTGGTAAAATGCTCGTCTCGCACCAGGCATACTGTTTCGAAATTCAAAAACAGGCTGCGCAGATCAAGATTCGCCGATCCAATGAAGGTGACGTTTCGATCGATCACAATCGCTTTGGCGTGCACCATGGCGTGTTCTACCAACGTAACCGTGCCTCCCATTTGCGTAAGCTCACGCAGATAACGATTGCGAGCGACATCGGCGAGGCGATGGTTGGAACGTCGCGGAATGATCAAGTTGACCGCGATACCACGCATGGCTGCCAGGCAGAGCGCGCGCTGTATATTGCTGTCGGGAACGAAGTATGGCGTCACCAGCGTGATCGATTTGTTCGCTTGCCAGAGCGCGGCGAGGATCAGATCGTGTAGCGGTTCGCCACGAGTATCCGGCCCGGACCGGATCACCTGTACATTGAGCGTACCGATTGCCTTGGATTGACGGGCGGCTTTGACGGTCTGACCGGTCGCAAACTGCCAATCGGCCGTGAAGATGCTCGACAACTGTGCCACAACCGGTCCCTCTACGAGATAGCTGAGGTCTATCCAGCGTCGCTCGGCGAGAAAGTACTCATCGGCCAGATTTCTGCCGCCAGTCCACGCACGAGCGCCATCGGCAATCACGATCTTGCGATGGTTGCGCAGGTTGTTGCGTCCACGAAACGGGCGGTGGATAAGCGGAATGAAGGTTGCGATCTGCAATCCAGCTTTCTCAAGCGCCCGAAAACGCCGCCAAGCAAACAAGAAAGAACCTAGACCGTCGAGTAGTAGGCGCACCTTGACACCGCGTCTTGTGGCTTCGATCAGCGCGTTGGCGACCTGTCGACCGACGGTATCGTCGGCCATCAGAAAAACGCACAGATCGAGGCGCTTGGTCGCACCGTCAATCAATTTCATCAGGGCTTGCAGTGCCTGGCGGCCGTCGGCGTGTAACGTGATCCGGTTGCCGGGTATTGGATTCGCTACCCCGTCGCGTAGCGCGACCAGTTCCAGTGCTGTCAATTCTGATGTATCGACCCCGGTGACGGGGGAAGGCGCGCCTTGGCCAGCGTCGGCCCCTACACTTGGCAGTTTGCGTGAACCGAAGCCGAGGTAAAACGGAATCGCCAGCCATGGCAACGCCAACATGAACAGCAGCCATCCCCAGGTGGCAGATGGTGCTCTGCGTGCCCGCAGTATCTGGGTGCTCAACAGGATAACCAGGGCAGCGCCCAGAAGCGTGCCCAGGTGTAGGAGCAGCGCGGTCATTACTGCGCGGTGTTGCGTTTCTCGAGCTTGGCGATGAGTGCGTCGATCTGCGCCCCGATCTCGTGATAGGACTGCTTGAGCTGCTCGGGTGTCGTGTGCTGCAGACGTTTCATATCCTCGAGAGCCCGCAGACGAAGCCGCAGAGTATCGATATCATGGCGCAGTTCCGGGTCAATCCGGGCCTGCTCGAGCGCGGCGATGGCATTCTCCAGATCGCGATGCGTCTCCTGCAGGTAGTTCAGCAGGTTGCTCTCTTCGCCGAACGCAACCTCGAAGCGCTCTTTGGCCGTGACCAGCGCGGTACGGGCGGGCGCGTAGTAGTTCGGTCGCGTATCGCGCGCATCCAGAACAATGTATGTCAGAATGGCGCCACCGATAATAACAACGGCGATGATCAGCGCCCGCAACAGCTGCCGGTTCAACGGCATGTCCGTCAGCTCTTTGGTGTCGCTCATTGAAGATCCTCCGCAGCAGCGGTTGTCCGCGGAGTAGGGTGGCGTGCTGCGTCTGACCGATCGCTCAATGTGTGATTCATGGGGTGGTGCTCCGGTTTGATGGGTGTCAGTCGACAGAGGTACAGCATCTAACGTGCCACGGGTATTTGGGACCAATTGCTCGTGTTTCGGCAGGTTGTCCGCGGTTGGCTTGGTTGATCTTGCCCAGCTTCTGGTTGACTGCAACCACGTCTCGAATTGCAGCCGTAACGCCGGATCGGCAAGTGCCCGCCAGATCGAGTAGAAGTCGTCGAACGACGATAGATCATCTCTGGAACAATCTCTGCTTGTCGCAGACTAAAACGACACAAAAGCAGCAGAGGTGGCCCATGCAGAATTCATCAAGCCCGCTGGAGGCAGGCAATATGTCGAACGAGAGGCTGCCGGCAAGCGCAGCGCACGAGCAGTTCAGCGCACTTCGCAGCCATGTCGAAGCGCAGATACTGGGCCAATCGGAACTGGTGGAGCGATTGCTGATCGCACTGCTCGCAGATGGCCACCTGTTGGTCGAAGGTGCACCGGGGCTTGCCAAGACCAAGGCGGTCAAGGCGTTGGCAACCGGGTTGGAAGGCGACTTTCACCGCATTCAGTTCACGCCGGACCTGCTGCCGGCCGACCTTACCGGTACCGAGATCTACCGCCCGCAGGATGGCAGCTTCCGCTTCGACAAGGGGCCGATATTTCACAATCTGCTGCTTGCAGACGAGGTGAACCGCGCGCCCGCCAAAGTACAGTCCGCGCTGCTCGAGGCGATGGGTGAACGCCAGGTAACGGTGGGACGTGAAACCTACAGTCTGCCGCCGCTGTTCATGGTCATGGCGACACAGAACCCGATCGAGCAGGAAGGCACCTATCCGCTACCCGAGGCACAACTCGACCGGTTTCTGATGCACGTCGAGGTGGGTTATCCGGATCCGGAAACCGAGAAGTCGATACTGCGGCTCAATCGCGAAGAGGCGAAAACATCCGAATCGGCGGCCACGCAGCAGACGTTGACGCAGGCTGCGGTGTTTGCCGCGCGGCGCGAGGTTCTCGACCTGTTTATGTCG
>MWSA01003188.1_pt1 | contig 11222 bp, 6 predicted proteins | sample 1021941 | NCBI WGS metagenome assembly MWSA01 (sample SAMN06327220, study PRJNA374545) | mollusc metagenome | biome: marine bay; material: sediment; isolation source: gill 40 cm from animal A | host: Kuphus polythalamius | place: Philippines: Mindanao | collected 2011-09-12 | reverse complement strand
GTGATGTCAATCTACACGTTGATGGGCGAGCGGAAGCGGCCTGCCGACGGCAGATGCCGAGCCCGATCAGGCGAGGCTGCCCGCTGCGAGCCAACAAAATATACCCTGCCATAGAGTTTTTGCGGGCTGATCGAGCCTGCGGCGCTATCGGTCCGGCGGCGGTGTTCCTTGTCGCCTTGCTCTCTTGGTTTGCGGTAGGCATCGAGCGCTTCGCGAAATTCTGCCCTGGTCATCTGGGCGACATGGTCGACATAGCCTTGCCATGTGTTGGGCCAGCCGATCGTTTCGATAAACCGGCGTGCCTGTCCGAACGGGAAATCCATCCCGGCAATCCACGGTCCCGGCCTTTCTAGAATCTCTTCGAAGCCGTCGAAGCCCCGCCATTCGGTCAGGTCATTGGCAATCAAGTGCTTGCATTCCAGCGTGCAGGCCAGGCATGCAATCGGCTTGCTGCGCTTCGGTCTGCTCGTGAAATCAATGCCGTAGATTTGCATGCGGTTAACTTGGCATGGCTGGCTGCGGTGATCCAGGGCTTTGTTGCTTGTGGCGGTCGGCGTTGTCGGTGACAGGTGGTGGGTGGTTGTCCTGGCTGCTCCGGTCAGTGCCGGTTCTTCTCCTTTTATTGCGGTTGTCCTCATTGCTCCACGGTTCTAGCCGGGTTCGCCGGACCGGCAACGGGCTGCCCGCTTAAATGTGTTGCCCGTTCCCCTAACGGTGCCCGTCCGGCTTATCCCCCGTCTTCGATGTTTCGCGTTCTTCGGAACTAACCGCGTAAACAGAAGGAGACCTATCATGACCAAGGAGGGCGTAGCCAAAACCGACGTCTACACCCGCGTTACCGACAAAACCATCGCCGACTTGGAGCAAGGCGTTCGCCCCTGGATGAAAACCTGGAACGCCGAACATGCCGCCGGGCGCATCACAAGACCTCTCCTGCATAACGGCCAGCCCTATAACGGCATCAATATCCTGATGCTCTGGTCGGCGGCCGTTTCAGAAGGCTACGGCGCCCCGATCTGGATGACCTTCCGGCAGGCTAAAGAGCTCGGCGGCCACATCCGCAAAGGCGAAAAAGGCGAGCTCGTCGTCTACGCCAACACGATCACCCGCACCGAAACCGACGCGGCCACCGGCGAAGACATCGATCAGACGATCCCCTTCATGAAAGGCTACACCGTCTTCAATGTCGATCAGATCGAAGCCCTGCCCGATCATTACTACCAGCTCGCTGAGCCGGTACTCGATCTGGCGGAACGCATCGAACATGCCGAACAGTTCTTCGCCGCGACGGGCGCCGATATCCGGCACGGCGGAAATCAGGCCTTCTGCAACGTGACACACGATCGTATTCAGCTACCGCCCTTCGAGAGCTTCCGAGACGCCGAGAGCAGATGCCAGTGCTTGGTCTGCAACTATCTCCGCGTGGACGTCCGGCGGTGCCGCACAAAGCAAAGAACCGCTACATGTCAGAAATGGCCAAAGAGCAGTTCAGAGACGCGCAAGCGCGAAAGAGCCAGGAGCCGGAGCTTGAACTGTCGTCGGAATTCCGGGAAGCCGCCGGAGAGGGTGAGGGCGATAGCACAGGGCGGGGCGACGAGGAGGCGCTACGGCCGCGGAACGAAGAGCCGGTCCGGCGTTATGGCAGGGTTGATCGCGACAATGATTTTGAACGAGGAAGATGAATTTCCATTGCTATCGGTGGTTTAAACCACTGAATCGAACGCATGCGCCTTGCCCAGACGAAACCTATAGGCTACCGTCTCTATTTAGTGTCGTAGGTGTCTCCAGTGCAAGCGCTGCGGAAAAAGTGAATGTCTGGTTTAGGGCGTCCGGTTTCTGCCTTCGCTGCTAAACCGTAATAACAACTTGAGGAGCTGGAGTTGAAGGAGTAGCTCCCTTGGCAATTGGGGAGGGCCTCGAAAGTTGAGGCGCTTTCTGGAGAGATGCATGGAAGATTGCGAGAACGAACGGACGTGTTCAGCGTGTACAGTTGACATCTCGCGCCGCCAGTTTCTACAGAGTGCTGCCCTCGTTGGGGCAATTCGGTGGAATACAGCAGATGCCGCTCAGGAGTCGCCAAGTGAGGTAATTCCTAACCCTTCAGAGCATCCTTCGTTCTCTACACGCCTGTTTCGTAAGCTGGACAGGCTGGATGTGCGCGCTCACTTCTTCAACCTTCGGATCAGCTTTGGCCTCTTGGGTTTAGGGAGGCCATGCCTCCAAGCCTTATTCCCGGGTGCCACAGATACGAGGTTAAAGCCAAAGATCGTCTTCGAGTTGGCGCCACAGCACACCGGCGAGCAAGCGATCTTCCGTGGAGCGAATTGCGCCTCGGACTCCTACTCACTGGATAAACCACTCCGCTCCAGACTGGCGAAGCCTACGTTCATTGCTTTTGAAGTCCCTGAAAGCTTGCTCCCGATGAAGTACGCGCTTGAAGAGCTCCTGAAGTGGGAGCGGTTCCGTCCACTCGTCGGTCCGGAGAGCCGACCGTTCGACGAAATTCGGCGTCCCGAGGCATTCGACACTGTTATTGGCCTCTATAGATTGAGTATGTCACCGACGACAGACATGCAGGATGCGGCATCGAACCTACGATGGACCGTGACTGAGTCTGCAAGCGAGCGTTCCCAAAACGAGCTATGGCATGCTCGACTGCGAGACAAGCGGTTCGATACGGACCCCTTGAGGGCAAACGGTGTTGAACTCGTTGCTTCATGGTCTCCGGACTTCGCGCAGGTCAAACCGGACACCCCCGGAGGGGAACTAGATAAACCGTTCCTGATGTCACTGAATCGCTTAAACCGGCACCAAATCGTATTGCTGAGTCACGCCAAGGAATTTTGCCCCGAACCGCTTTTTGCCAAGCGGCTGATAGTTTCCAGCCGCGGACTATGGGCAAGGTTCGAGAAATACTGGCCTTGGACTAGCGAGCGGGCGACGGTGCCGATAACTCGGTACAACCACACAATTTCTGAAGGCGCGGACGAAGAAGTTGAGGTAGTCGAGCGCGGTTTCCTCTATCCACTGGCACACAAGGCGGTTCTCGTCCGCAAGACCCTTCGTAAGGTGGCCAAGTTCACGCGGCCGGACGGTCTTGCCACCCACTACGCGTACCTCGAACAAAAGTTCTTCATAGAAGTGGTCGACGATGCGCTTCAGTACGGGTCGCCGGTGATGCCGTTCCCGAAGATCGCATTTAGAAAGACGCGTACCCCACCTATTGACGACCCCAGACTTGAAGCGAACTCAGTACCTCGCTCAACAGCGGCAGCGAGAACATGGGAAGACAACGCCTTCTGGCCACACGTATGCGGGCAGGTCCACAAGTTTGAACTCGAGGGCACGGACCATGCCGGAAACCCGGTCAGACTGCCGCGCGCTCTAATCTTCATTAAAGACATCGATCCAAGTTGTTGCCCACCGCTGCCGGAGGGGAAAAAGTGCCGGGATCAAGCCGGTTCAGTCAATCTCTCGGATATGGTCCGAGATGCGGGCATCGATTTTCTCAAGCGTTTCGGCAAAGGTGTGAGCCCGGCCAATGGCCAACAATGCTCAATGACCCGGACACTCCAGCGAGGCGATACTCAAGTAGAGCTTCTTTACGTTAGTTTTGATGGCCAGCAATTGTCGGAGGCCCAATGTTCGGCAAGCGGTTGCATCGTCAAAGAACGCTTTGCCCCATTCCTTCCGCGGGTGGTCGATTTCGAGTGCGAGGTGCCTGCAATCAAGAACCTCTCCTCGAACGGCGGCGGGCAAGGAGTATTTGAATTGGTTGACCCAGACGCCGCCGGGAACGATGCTGAAATTTTTGCCCGGCTAAAGAGTGGTCACGTCGCCACGAATTTCCAAAAGGATACATCGGAGTCCGCTGCGGTCGCCTCGGTAAGCCCGAACATCCAAGCTCTATCCCGGCGCTTTGGACCAACCGCGGGATCAGTGGTGAGGATTAACACAGCAGCTGGTCCGCGCGCCCAAATCGATCCGGAGACGCTCTTCGCGGGTGACGCGAAGTTATTCAATTCAGTACCGCTCGGAAAGATTGTTAGTGCGGCATTGGTCGAAGTAGCTGGTAGCGTCCCACAAATTTTGAATATCTCCAGCGAATTGGCCGATGCTCCCGATGTTACGCAAGCGAAGCTCGATTGGGAAACTGACACGCTCAGGCCCTGGCCTTCTGATACGCCGATATTCGTTCCCGCACAAGGTTGCCGGATGGTGGCCAAAGTGGAAGCCTCCTCTTGGCGGTTTGGCGCGGAGCCACCATCTATCATCGCCTTGGGAAGGCTTGAGAACTTCGCCATTCGATTAGGCATTTCCATCAGTGGAGACTTCAACGGCATTGCCATCGCGTTTAATTCATTCGAGTTTTACTCCGTAAACGGCCAGAAGCCCGATGTCAGGGTGAACATAAAACCCGACGGGATCCAGTTCTTGGGGGCGGCCCTCGAATTCGTCAAGAGTATCCAGGAAAAACTAGGGTTTCTTGGGGGCGGTGAAAATAAGTTTAAGATCGACCTGAGTCGCGATGGCGTCGCAATTTACCCCCCGCCCGTAGTGATTCCCGACCTCAATATTGGCGCGTTCAGTGTCACTAACCTGAACATTTATAGTGCGTGCAAGCTCCCCTTTACCCATGGACGGCCACTTTCGTTCGAGTTCAGCCTCGCGCGTCCTGACAACAAATTTCAGGTCACTGCAGGCATCTACGCGGGCGGAGGCTATGTCGCAATGGAAGTCGACGCTGAAAAGGTCCGCAGCTTCGATCTCTGTATTGAGTTCGGTGCCGCCAAGCAGTTGAAGTTCGGTGGCGTTGTTAGCGGTCAAGCCTACATTCTTGGCGGCTTTTCCTATGCGAGCCGCTCGAAACTGGACGAGAACATAAAGGTTTGGCGCTCCACCGTGCTGCTCACGGCGTATGTGCGGGCAGGTGGCAGCTTCTCCGCGTGGGGACTGATCACGCTTAGCATAGAACTGTACGTTGGGATGAGCGCTCGATTCGGCGGCATGGGAGAAAGCATTGTTGATGGCACCGCCCGAAACACAATCTCCGCAAAGATCGGGTTTGTATCCAAGAGTTACACGATCTCTTACACGCAGCGTTTCGCCGGGTCGGGCGGAGCGGCGGCAGGACTTGCTGGTGCATCGCGGAAGGACATGCGGCTCGCTGACCAGTCGGCGGTAGCGGAAGATAGCTTATTTGCGGACTCGATAAAGTTCAACGACTGGAAACGTTACGAAGAGGCGTTTTATGCAGGTCGCTCGCGTACCCTTTGATGGCAGTTCGTTAACAGTCTCCGTCACGACACTACCGCTCGTTTCTCATGTCCGCAACGACCTGGTTCAGCTTTCGCTTGCGTTGCGGCCCCGTATCTACGGCCCCGCGGGAACTATCTTTCTTGCTGACCAGTACCCTGAGATTGCTGCACTCGCGGATGCCTTCGCAGGCAGGAGGATGATGCTGGAAATGGAGTGGGACGATGGACCCAAAACCGTACTCCCTGTCACCTTGGACGATGCAAAGCTCCGACATAACTTATGGAAGCAACTGTTTGGTGACAGCGTGCTTGTTGAAGTTCATTCCGACTCGGAGTTGCAGTCTTTGCAACCGCTCGCCCCCATGCGTTATTCGCGCGCGGCGATCCACGAACATTTGCAGCTGCTGTATGCGGCCGGAGCTCTTGCGGCACAATTGGCTCCTGCGAAAGGCTCGGTGTCGAACTTCTACAATTCCCTCCTCAAAGAAATATATGGCTTAAAGTCTGCCAGCCTGCCCCCCGAGACGCTTGATCAAGCAATCGCGTGGTTCAAGAAGTGGGACTCGCTGCCTGATATCAAGCCTTACGATCTAAGGCCTGATGATCTCGAAGCTTTCAACCTGTTCTTTGCCGTGCAAGAAGGCTCAGTCGGTTTATCCGGTTTGTCCAAAATCTCGAGTTCGGTTCCCATCGACATCGACTTGACTCACAACACTCAGTTTCTCGAGTTCAGTTCACTACACGATGTCCATCTTCGATTGCCTTCGCCGACATCATTGCCCGCGGGGTTCCGTTTTACCGCAGCGAACCGGGCGCCACCCGGAAACCTATATGTTTCCACCCGATCCGGCGTTCGGGAGATTGCCGTAGCGCCAGAGGATCTCCTGTCGCCTGCGCTCCATTCGTCGATCTATCTCGGGCCCGATGCGGGGTGGATCGTCCAAACGGACGGGGCGCGGTGGTTTGTCTACGGCGAGAACGCAGAGGAGTTTCACAAGGTGCTGGGTGCTGTCGACGCCTATCCAGCCTTGTCACGCGAGGTCGGGACTACGTTTGATATCCCCGGAGTTCAGATTGAGGCGTTGCGACCTGGGTGGAAGTTCGGGGATACGACGGTAACCGGCAGAGTGCGGATGCTCCCGCTGGACTTCGCCGGGCCGAAGATTCTTTGGCTGTGTCCTTGGATAGCCGTACGTCTTGAGTCTCTTGATCGTAGTTCCGGTCGCGAGCTTGCCTATTTCGCACCACGCAGCGAGAACCGACCCCGGTCGGAACGTTTGCGAGCCGGCTTTCTCGATTTATCCCAAGCTGTTCAGGTGCATGTGGATTTGGACATGCCAACCTTGAAATGGATAGACCGGGCGAACCCTGATTCCACCGCCACCTTGGGTTCCCTGCGAGAGTCCGGAGCGCTCGAACTCGACGCAAACAAGCTGTGGCATGCCCTGCGTGAAGTCGGCGCGGAGGTCTCCCATCGCTCGTGGGCAACCTCGTTTGAGGAGGCAACGAAGCGGGCCAATCTACTCAATTCCCAACAGCTAGTAGAAGTTACTAACGCAAAGAGCATGCGGGTCTCGACGGTGGCGACCATGGGGACGGAACTCTATGCCGAGGACGTTCTTCTGGGTTACAGGATAGACGTTGAGGATCCAATGCATTCTGAGTGGCTCTCTCTTTGCGAACGTAGACTGGATTTTCAGCTGATGCCTCCCGGGATTGGGCCGGTCTCTTGGAGCGCCGTGGACGAGGGTGTGGTGTCTCCCGGCGAAACGTCAGAAGGAACCTCGGAGAAAGGAAACAGGGTTAGCCGTGGGACCGAGGCTCTCTTTCGCTGGAAGGGGTGGAGCCTCGCTGTACCAGACGCGATGTCGGGTGGGACTGGTACGACAGCCGGATCGCTAGTCGTCAGACGCCAAGCTTCCACGAACTCTCTGCCGTCCCTGCGTATCGGGAGCGAATACCGCTATCGCGCCAGAGTGGCGGACATTGCGGGTAATGGCTGGTCGAGGAACGAGGCTGACCAGTTGCTACGCGGCGGCGTAGGAGAGCGCTACTTGTCAGCGCGTGAGACATACCGGAGATACAGGCCAGTGGAAGCGCCGCGTCTTCGCGAGACGGGGACTTCGCCACGCGAGCAAAAAGAAAATGTCGAACTTGTGATCGCTCCAGGCCGAGACTGGAATGCGAGCACCGCTAGCTGGTCGGTGTACCCGCCGAGGGTGGATCACGAGTTCGCTCGTGAGTTGGGCCTATTCGACGGCATGGCTTCATCCAAAGAAACTTGGGGTTTTGCCTGGAGGTCGGCAAGTGATTTCATCGTCGAATGCGGTGCTGAAGACTCGTTGTCATTCCGTCAAGAAATTCCGGCTCGCCTTTTGCGGATCGTCGACCCGGCAGTGAGCGGACTAGCATGGAGATACTTGCCTGGCGATGAAATGCCTGCGAACAAGATAAAGGCACCAACGGGTTTAGTAGGAACTTTAGAACTCAGCGTTCTTTCGGCGTCGACGAATGTAAGACACCAGCAATTTCCCAGTTCGCTCAGCCCGGCTGGGAAGCCTCTTGCTGCCGGGCCGTTGACGGTGAAACTCTCAGCTGGTTCGAGGGGTGCAAAGATCAGGGGAAATACCTTGTATGTGACCCTTCCGTCAGGCGAGCGTCAACAATGCCTGCTCAGTTGCACTGTTCGCCCGGATTCCTTGGCGTCTAATGGCATCCTGTCATGGTTAAGCGTGCTTGGCGACGAGCTTCGAGCGCGTTCTCTTTCCGACGCACGACCGCGCACCAGAGACGTTGAGGCCACCGCAATCGCTGGGGGAAATGCTTTGGTTACCGTCGTGCTTCCCGTAACCTTCACGCACGCCGTGGCCAAGCCAGTGACGGTGCCGGCTTGGCAGTCGATGACAGTCGATAAGCCGGAATATGGCAGCAGCGTAGTCCAACTGTCCGGCTTTGTGATGCTGCACCGACCAAGTACCGCCTCGGTGAACGTACAAGGTACGTGGGTGGAAATCCTTGATCGTCCGGGGACACCATCGTGGATGTTTGAGACTCGCGAGGATAACCCGTTTACGAGCACTATCGATCAGGACAACCTCATGTCCTTGCCGCCGACTGGACCATTATCGATAACTGGCAAGCATTCATTTCCAGATACGAAGCACCGTATTGTTGACTACCATGCCATCGCTTGGACGCGCTACAAGGAATATTTCCCGAAAAAAGCCGAAAGCGAGTACCAGGTCCGCTCTGCCTCCATTCGCGTTTCAATTCCTAATCGGCGCATCCCAGATCCTCTTGAGCTGGAGTACGCTGTTCCTCTGTTGTTATGGGACGACTCGGCGCCTTCTCACGAGGGTTGGAACTCGAGGTTTAGGATCTCTGGGGTACGTGTTTACTTCAGGAGACCGGCATTTGTCACCGGGCAGGACGAAAAGCTCGGAATCCTCGTGTCTCCCGGCAATATAGAGAATGAGGAAGACGAGGTGTCTCAGCTCGCGGAGGATCCGACCGCGATGACAAGGCCCGTTGACCAAGCCCGACTAGACCGAACGTTCTTCGGAACACCTGACAATGAGCAGGTTGTCTATCGCGCAGACTTGGATGACACTGGAGCGCCGGCACTGCACCGCACCATTAGCGTACTCGGGTACGCTTTGAGTCTGGACGCAGGCAAAGGGCTGGTTTTTGCCGACATCCCAATCGCAGAGCCCGGAAGATTCGCTCCATTCCTGCGCCTGGCGTGCGTGCGGTTTCAACCGACTTCTGTTCCGGGGGCGCACATCTCGAGTACGCGCTTTGCCGATTTCATTCGAGTTCAGTCAGACCGTATGGTCAGCATTGTGCTCACCAAGGTTGGTGTGCTCTCTGCACGCTATCGATTGCGCGCTACTATCACGGGTCCCGCGAAGAAGGATCCGGTAACAGGGGCGCCTGCAACTGAAATTCATCTGCACCTTGGAATATGGCCCAAGCGCTGGAAGGTTACCGAGTGGGAAGTGCTGCGATCCATTGAGCTTTCTTCAACGTGGCAGGACAAGTCGAACTACGTTGCCACCTGGACATGCGAGTTCGACGTAATCCGACGCCGCCACACGCATGGGCCGAGAAATGCGCCAGACGCAAAAGACGGTTTGAACTTTCACTTCGAAGAATTTTCACTAATGCAAACTGACGCAGACGAATCCGTACCGGAATCGGAAGAAAGGGTCAGGCATGTCGAGTATGCAAACAACGTTTTCTATCCCTATCTAAGATTAGCGGACTGAATTGTGCCGACGAACATGAGCATACGCACTGCGTTCCCGAATAAGACCCGAAAATTGGGGTTACGCGTCTTAAGTTGCATAGGCCTTACGGTCCTCTGGTATTCCGAGTCGAGTGGCGCTCAGTTCTATTGTGCGAAGCCACTTTCTGCCGTCGAGTTGGCCTCGTTGATGGCAGAAACGCCGCTCGTTCCGAAATCCGAGCCTGCGGTGGCTGCAGTCCATCGCTCGGCGACTCGGGACGCAGCGCCGCAGGTTGGCATCCTTGGCGTCTTCCCACGGTTTATCGGGGGGGATCCGTGGCCAGAAATGCCGATCAAATATTTTGTCCATTCCTCCGCCACCGCACAGAAAAGAAATCTCGAGCTGGCTATCGCGGAGTGGCAGTCGAAGACAGTCGTCAGATTCATCCAGGTCGACGAGAAGCATGCAAGGGGTGCGCCACACTTTGTTGTGCGCGGTGACAAGACAGGGTGCTTCAGTCGGGGGCACGGCTACCTAAAAGGAGACGAAGCGGTGATAAATCTCGGCGGTCGATGCAGCGCAGGCAATGCGGTCCATGAACTAGGACATCGCTTAGGCCTCATGCATGAGCACCAGCGCTCGGACCGAGACCGTTATATCAAATTCGACTGGAAACACATCAATAATGCGATCAAGGATTGGCCGAAGAAGGATCAGGAAAGCAAACTTTACAACTACGGATACCTAGCCGACTTGTGGGATGAGGCGATCAACTGGATAACAACAAATCACGCAACTGACTACGACTTAGTCTCAATTATGCAATACCCGAAGGAGGTGGGTGGCGACATTGGCAAGATATTCGAACCTACGGAGGAGGGGAAGCGATCGTTGTCCACACGCTTCGGTGCCGACGGCGCGCGAGCGATTGGGAAGATCGGACAACGTGACTGCATCACGCAGTGGGACGCAGACGCAATCAATACTCGCTACAAAGGAGTCCGATGATGAAGAGCCTAAGATTTTTCAGCCTGGGGTACGTTTGCGTCGCCTTTTTGTTGTGCGGGACGGCGACTTGCTTTGGGGATACGCTCAAGCGGGTCAAAGATGCAAACGCTCTGAGATGCGGTGTACTCGAAAACAACCGAAAGTTCAGTGAAATTGACGTCGACGGGAACTGGGATGGCTATGACATCGCGTTCTGTCAGGAGATCAGCCAGAGGCTAGGTGTGACTCTGAGGGTTGTACCGCTCACAGAATCTCACCGAATTGATGCGTTGGCGTTTGACCAGTCCGTAGACGTAATCGTCGCGTATCCTGCTTCCAAGGGCGAACGCGATAGCTTCGCAAACTATGCTAGTCGGGTCGGTGTGACGCAGCCATATATCCGACTGGTGGAAAATGACCGGTCATCCTTTGCTTCGATACTGGTGGAACGGGGGGATGCCGAGATGCTTAACTGGCTCGACATGTTTATCTGGGACATGGTTCGTACAGGAGAGCAGGGTGTCATTTTTCAAAGGTACTTCGGTTACCCTGCTCCCGCGTTGCGTTTCCCTTGACACGCATCGAAACGTCTTCGCCTCTCGAGAAAGTTGTTACGAGAATTGTGTCTAGCTACTTATCTCAGAACATCCTATCAGCCGCTCAGCGATCGCGGAAAAACGCTTATCGCTGACGCCGCACGGCAACGTCCGGTACCAGTTGAAGACGCGGTACCGGGACGGCACCACGC
>MWSA01001531.1_pt1 | contig 11241 bp, 9 predicted proteins | sample 1021941 | NCBI WGS metagenome assembly MWSA01 (sample SAMN06327220, study PRJNA374545) | mollusc metagenome | biome: marine bay; material: sediment; isolation source: gill 40 cm from animal A | host: Kuphus polythalamius | place: Philippines: Mindanao | collected 2011-09-12 | reverse complement strand
CGACCATCAACGGAGCACCCACACAAATTACCTGATTTAACTTGTTAAAGAGCGGTGCGCTTTTCTCAGCGCCGAGACGGTCAATTATGAACCGTTTCGTTTTTCACCGTCAAGCATTTTGTTTTGCTTTCGGGCTGTCTCGATTAGGCTGTGCCGTTTCGAGGCGGCGTATTTTAGTGCTTCTGGAAGTTTCGTCAACAACTTTTTTGCTGTCTTCGAGTTTGTTTTCCAGCAGCTCCGCCGCAAGAGGCGCGCATTATAGGGGCTCGATCTGCGCCGTCAATCCCTTTGTGAAATATTTTTTACCGCACCTTCACGCGGGCGAATTTGCGCTTGCCGACCTGACACACCACATCGGTTCCTGGCGCCAGCACGAGACCCCGATCTTCGAGCCTTTCGCCGTCCAAGCGGACCGCGCCCTGTTTGATCATGCGGATGCCTTCCGACGTGCTCGACACCAGCCCGCATGACTTCAAAGCATTGGCGATCGGAATGCCGTTGTCGGGACCTGCGAGCTCGCATTCGAGTATGTCGTCGGGCATCGCGCCTTTCTGGAAGCGATTAACGAAGTTCTGCTTGGCCTGCTCCGCCGCGTCCGCGTTATGGAACCGCGCGACCAGTTCGACGCCGAGCTCAAATTTGGTGTCGCGCGGGTTGGCCCCGTCCTCCACCTTCTTGCGCAGCGCGGCGATGTCATCGAGCGAGCGGAAACTCAGCAACTCGAAGTAGCGCCACATCAGGTCGTCGGATATCGACATCAGCTTGCCGAACATTTCGTCGGGCGCGTCCGTGATGCCGATGTAGTTACCCAGTGACTTCGACATCTTCTGTACGCCATCGAGGCCTTCGAGAATCGGCATGGTAAGCACCACTTGGGGCTCCATGCCTTCTTGCTCTTGCAGTTGCCTGCCAACCAGCAGGTTGAACTTCTGGTCGGTGCCACCGAGTTCGACGTCGGACTTCAACGCAACGGAGTCCCAGCCCTGGATCAATGGGTACAGGAACTCGTGGATGGCTATCGGCTGGCCGCTCTTGTAGCGCTTGCTGAAATCATCCCTTTCGAGCATGCGCGCGACCGTGTGCTTGGCGGCGAGTTGGATGATGCCGGCCGCACCGATCTCGGTCATCCACTCGGAATTGAACACCACCTGGGTTCGATCTGGGTCCAGAATCTTGAATACCTGGTCGGTGTAGCTCTTGGCGTTCTCTTTCACCTCTTCGGGCGTGAGCGGCGGACGAGTCTGACTCTTCCCGGTCGGATCACCGATCATGCCGGTGAAGTCGCCGATCAAAAACAAGATCTCGTGACCCAAATCCTGGAACTGCTTTAGTTTGTTGATCAATACCGTGTGCCCGAGATGCAGATCGGGCGCGGTCGGATCAAACCCGGCCTTGATTCGCAGCGGTGTTCCGCGCTCAAGCTTTTTCTGCAGTTCGGCTTCGACGAGGATCTCCTCCGCGCCGCGCCGAATGGTGTTCAGATTTTCTTGGATCGACATCGTCTTCTCGTTGCTTGTCTCGACGTTCGAAAGCCGACAACGGTAGCAGAAACGGGATTTTGGCGCCGCTAATCGAGCGAACGGCCTCTCATTAAGTGCATTAATTTGTAAAGGTATCTTCCCGTCGGCCGACAATCTGCCATAATGCCCGAAATTCCTATTATTTACGGCGGTTTTGTGATACGAGACTATAAGTTTGACAATGGGATTGGCCGTCCTAAGCATAAAAGACGGTTACGACTCCTGAGCGGTATCGGCGTTCTGGCCGCGACTTTTGGCGCCGTTTCCTACATCGACCTCGGCGCCTTGACCAGTGGCGAATCCGCTCCCGTCCAGGAAAGCGCGAGCGTGTCGATGCCGCTACAGATCCCGGGTGTCGAGATCGGCAGCAGCGCTGGTCAGACGACCGCCTTGGCCGAACCCGTCCCACTGGCAGCCGAGGCCGAGCAGAGCCTACTTGCAATGCCGGCTGCGGATTCAGTTCCGACCCCGGAAACGGCAGTGCCGACAGCGGCTCAAAATGACATGGAGACGACTGACGCTGCGGCGAGCGAGCCGGCAATCACCGCACTTGCCTCGCTTGAGACGGAAAGCATCGAGAGTGCCGTAACCGAGGCACCGAGCATTCTGCAGGCCGACGCCGTGGAGCAGGCCGATCAGCCGACCGCCAGCGCAACCGAAGAAGACATAAAAAAGCCTGCCGTCGAACCGGCAGTTGCCGAAAAGATTGAAACCGCGGCGCTCGACGCCGTTGCGACGCGCTGGGTCGAACACAAGATCGCCAAGGGAGAATCTCTGGCACGCATCTTCAGCAAACAGGGGCTCGACGCTCGCCTGTTGCACCAGATCGTAACCAGCAGCGAAGAAGCGAAAGAACTGGCCAACGTTCGCCCCGGCCAGAGGCTGCGCTTTCAGTTCGACGACAACGACGAACTGCTGAAACTGGAGCTGCATCGCAATCGCGTAGACAGCCTGCGGGTCGCGATTTCGGACGAGGAGATCAAGACCGAAGAAGTCAGCAAAGCGCTCGACACCCGAGTCGCATCCAGCGCCGGCGTCATCCAGTCGTCGCTTTTCGTCGACGGCCAAAAGTCCGGCCTGTCGGATACCCAGATCATGGAAATGGCGACCATCTTCGGCTGGGACATCGATTTCGCGCTCGAGATTCGCGCCGGCGACCAGTTCCGCGTGTTGTTCGAGGAACAGTATCTCGATGGCGAGAAACTGCGCAACGGCAAGATCCTAGCCGCCGAGTTCACCAATCGCGGCACCACGCATCGCGCGGTTCTGTATGAAGACAGCAACGGTGATACCGGCTATTTCGATGCCGACGGCAAGAGCAAGCGTCGCGCGTTCATTCGTACCCCGATCAAGTTTGCTCGCGTCAGCTCTCGTTTCAACCCACGCCGCTGGCATCCCGTGTTGAAACGCTGGCGTTCGCACAAAGGCGTTGACTATGCGGCGCCGCGCGGCACGCCGGTCAAAGCCACCGGTAATGGACGCGTCGTCTTCCGTGGCAAGAAAAGCGGTTACGGCAACGTCGTCATCGTCGAACACGCCAACAAGTACACCACGCTTTACGCACACCTCAACGGGTTCTCAAAGCGCGCCAAAAACGGCAACCGGGTGAAACAAGGCCAGGTAATCGGTTACGTGGGTTCAACGGGGTTGGCGACCGGTCCGCATCTGCACTACGAATTTCGCGTCAATGGTCAGCATCGCGACCCGCTGAAGGTGAAACTGCCCAAGTCACTGTCGCTGCCCAATGCCGAACTGGCCAAGTTCCGCAAGGTTACCGCGCCGTTGTTGGCAAAACTGGAAACCATTCCGGCCGACACCATGGTGGCAAGCGCCAGCGGAGCTCGAGTCACCCCGTAAGCCATGGCGCTCTTCGTCGGTGTCATGTCCGGGACGAGCATGGATGCCGTCGACAGTGCATTGGTCGATTTTGCCGGGGAAACACCCAGGTTACTGGCCACCCATGACACGGCTTGGCCACACTCCCTGCGCGAGCGCCTGCAGGCGCTCGCCGCCGGCTCACCCATTTCAGCCACCGATTTCGCGGTGCTCGACGCCGACGTCGGCTTGTTCTTCGCCGAAGCCATCGACCAGCTGCTGCACCAAAGCGGCACACGCGCAGCCGACGTGACGGCCATCGGCTGTCATGGCCAGACGGTAGCGCACGCACCGGAGCGATTCCCGCCCGCCACATTGCAGCTCGGCGACGCAAATATCATCGCCGAGCGCACCGGGATCACCACGGTCAACGATTTCCGGCGACGCGACATGGCGGCCGGCGGCCAGGGCGCACCGCTGGCCCCCGCTTTTCACGAAGCGGTCCTGCGGCATGGTGACGAAACCCGGGTGGTGCTCAATCTCGGCGGCATCGCCAACATCACCGTGCTGCCCAAAGACCGCGAGCGCGACGCCATCGGATTCGACACCGGTCCGGCAAACTGCCTGATGGACGGTTGGATCCGCCAGCAACAGGGCAAGCCATTCGACGCCGACGGTAAATGGGCGGCGTCCGCATCCCCGGTGCCCGACCTGCTGAATGCGCTGCTGAACGATCCGTACTTCACGCTCGCCCCCCCCAAGAGCACGGGCACGCAATACTTCTCCAACCGTTGGCTGCAGGAAAAGCTCGGTGCAGGCAACCGCTATAGCGGCGCCGAGGTACAGGCGACACTGCTGGCGCTAACGTCGCAATCGATCAGCGATGCGATCCGGCAGCATGCCCCCGGAACCGAACGGGTCCTGGTGTGCGGCGGCGGCGCGCACAACAATGTGCTGATGCAAAGGCTCGGCAAGACGCTGGGGATTCCGGTCGAACCGACAAGCTCTCACGGGATCGATCCGGAATGGATGGAGGCGATGGCATTCGCCTGGCTGGCACAGCGCACCCTTGCGGGGGCACCGGGCAATCTGCCGTCGGTGACGGGCGCCGAGCAATACCGCATTCTCGGCGCCGTGCATGTGGGTTGACGCAGGCTAGTTTTCGCCCAAGAACGCCTTCAAATGCGCCTCGACACTACGCGCCAGCGCATGCAGCTCGTAACCGCCCTCCAACGACGACACCACGCGACCCTGCGCCCACCTGTCGGCGACCTCGCACAGCCGACGCGTAACCCAGGCATAGTCTGAGTCGATCAACTGCAGGTTGGCCATATCGTCGGCCTGGTGCGCATCGAAGCCCGCAGAGATCATCACCAGCTCCGGTTCGAAGGCCTCGAGACGCGGCAACCAATGTTGTTCCACCGCCTCGCGAAACTGCTTGCCGGTCGCGCCAGACGGTAGCGGCGCGTTGACGATATTCGGCACGTCAGTGTCGTAACCCGAATGCGGGTAGAAAGGGTGTTGAAAGGTCGAACAAAACAAAATGCGTTCGTCGCCCGACACAATATCTTCGGTGCCGTTGCCGTGGTGCACATCGAAATCGACGATCGCCACCCGCTTCAGACCGTATTGATTGATGGCGTGATAGGCACCGACCGCGATGTTGTTGAACAGGCAGAAACCCATCGCCCGGTGGCGCTCGGCATGATGACCCGGCGGCCGCACGCCACAGAATACCTGCTTGACCTTGCCCTCCATGACCAGGTCCACACCCAGTGCTACTGCCCCGGCCGCGCGCAACGCCGCGTTCAGGGAATACTTGTTCATCGCAGTATCGCCGTCCACCCACTTGATCCCCTCTTTCGGGGCAGCAGCGAAAATCTCGTCTATATAGTCGGAATCGTGCGCTGCTTCGAGCATTTCACGGGTTGCCAACGGGGCGTCATATTGGTGCAGCACCATCTCCAGGCCGGTCGCGATCAGCCGGTCGTTGATCGCGCTCAGGCGCGCCGGCTGCTCGGGGTGGTGATGGCCCATGTCATGCATCTGACAGTCGTAGTGCGAAACGTAAGCAATGGCCATGGAAACCCCTAAAACTTTACTGAATCTTGCCGCTGAGGTTGTTGCAGTGCAACATGGTTGTCCTAATTCGGGAATAAGCTAGCTCGCGGAACTCCGGCCGCCCCGTCTTATCCGGCCCCACAACGTTGTAGTAGTGAAATGAAAAAACATTATCTGAACAAGATCTTCGAACCTCAATCGGTCGCCGTGGTCGGCGCATCCGACCGTGAGGAATCCGTCGGTGGCCAGGTACTTCGCAATATACGTGAAAGCGGGTTTCAAGGCGTTATCTATCCGGTCAACCCCAAGCACGACAGCGTGCAGGGGATGAAGGCATACGCCTCGATCAGCGACATCGACCACCCGATCGAGCTGGTCGTGATCGCCATTCCGGCGGTGGCAATACCGCAGGTGATGCGTGAATGCGGTGAACACGGCGTCGGTGCTGCCGTAGTGCTGTCGGCAGGGTTCGGTGAGATCGGCAAGCGCGGCCAGGCGCTGCAAAACGAGATCGTGGACATCGCGCGCACCTACGATATCCCATTGGTCGGCCCAAACTGCCTCGGCGTGATCCGCCCGCGTGCCGGATTAAACGCGACATTCGCCAAGAGCGGCGTTAAAGCCGGCCATGTCGCCCTGGTGGCACAGTCCGGCGCCTTCTGCACCGCACTGCTCGACTGGGCAGATTCGAGCGGCTTCGGCTTTTCCGCCGTAGCCTCGCTCGGCGCCACGGCCGATATCGGTTTCGGCCATGTGCTCGACTACCTCGCCGTAGACCCGGAAACCAAGAGCATCCTGCTATACGTTGAAGGCATCTCGGATGCACGTTCGTTCATGAGCGGCCTGCGGGTCGCGGCACGCCTAAAACCGGTGATCGTGGTGAAGTCCGGGCGCAACGAAAGCGGCACCCGCGCCGCGGTTTCGCACACCGGCGCGATGGTCGGTGGCGACGACGTGTTCGACGCTGCCGTGCAGCGTGCCGGCGCGGTGCGCGTGCTCACCGTCAACCAGTTATTCGCTGCCGCACACACCTTGGCGTCGGGTACGCGGGTTGAAGGACCACGCCTGGCGATCGTCACCAACGGCGGCGGCCCGGGCGTGATGGCAGCTGACCGCGCCAGCGACCTGACCGTGCCGCTCGCCGAGCTGGCACCCCAGACCATCGACAAGCTCAGTGAGGTGCTACCGGCACACTGGTCGCACAGTGATCCGGTGGACATCCTCGGCGATGCCGACTCGGGTCGCTACAAAGCGGCGACGGAGATCGTATTGGCCGATCCGGGGGTCGACGGCCTGCTCGTGCTGCTGACACCGCAGGCGATGACCGATCCGACGGCCTGCGCCGAAGGCGTCATCGAGGCCGCGAAAGAGGCCAACAAGCCGATCCTCGCCTGCTGGATGGGCGAGAATCTGGTCAATGAGGGCCGCGCGCGTTTCGCCGCCGCCGGCATCCCGCAATTCAACAGTCCGGAAGGCGGCGTGGACGCATTCGGCTATCTCGCCTGTTACCGGCGCAACCAAAAGGCCCTGCTGCAGGCACCGACACCATTGTCGAAACACAAAGAGCCGGACGTCGACGGCGCGCGCCTGATCATCGAGCACGCGATGGGCGAACGCCGCTATACGCTGAGCAGCGCCGAGGCCAAGGCCGTGCTCAAGGCCTTCCACATCCCGACCTCGCCGAGCATCAACGTGAACTCCGCGGCCGACGCCCTGATCGCGGCCGAAGGTGTCGGCCTGCCGGTGGCGATGAAGATCAATTCGCCGGACATCACCCACAAGTCGGATGTCGGCGGTGTGCGCCTGAACATCCGCGAACCGCGCTCGGTGCGCACCGCGTTCCGCGAGATGATCGACGGCGTCAGTGCACAGTGTCCGGACGCGCGCGTTTCCGGTGTCACGATCGAACCGATGCTCGACCGCCCGCATGCGCGCGAGATCATGATCGGCATCGCGCACGATCCGGTGTTCGGCCCGGTCATCAGCTTCGGCGCCGGCGGCACGGCAGTGGAGATCTTTGCCGACAGCCAGGTGGCGCTGCCGCCGCTCAACGAGTACTTGAGTCGCGAATTGATCCGCGGCACGCGCGCGGCGCGCTTCCTCAAGCGGTTCCGTAACCTGCCCGAGGCCGATATCGCCAAGCTGACCGACGTGCTGCAGCGCATCTCGGAGATCGCCTGTGAACTGCCCGAGGTGCAGGAACTCGACATTAACCCGTTGCTGGTCGATGAAGACGGCGTGATCGCGGTCGACGCACGGGTAGTCGTCGCACCACCGAAAGCGAGCACCGCGCACTACGGTCACATGGCGATCCACCCGTATCCGCCCGAGCTGGAGACCTCATGGCAGCTACCCGACGGCACCGACGTGCTGGTTCGCCCGATCCGCCCGGAAGACGCCGAGATCGAGCAGGACTTCGTCGAAAACCTGTCGCCCGAGAGCAAGTACTTCCGCTTCATGCAGAGCATGGACAAGCTGACTCCGCTGATGTTGGCGCGCTTCACGCAGATCGATTACGACCGCGAGATGGCGCTGGTCGCAGTGATCAACGAGCACACACCGGATGCCCGCATCCTCGGCGTCGCCCGCTACGTCAGCAACCCCGACCGCCAGTCATGCGAGTTCGCGTTGACCGTAGCCGACGCCTGGCAGAAGAAGGGTATCGGGCGTCAGTTGATGCAGAGGCTGATGACGGTCGCACGCGATCGGGGCATCGAGATCATGGAAGGCGAGGTGCTATCGCAGAACAGCAAGATGCTGCGCCTGTGTGAGAACCTCGGTTTTCGCACCGTGCACAATGCCGAAGAACCCGACGTGGTCGAGGTGCGGCGTCACCTCTGATGATCGACCAAGCGGTCGGCCGACAACAAAAAAGGCGCCCGAGGGCGCCTTTTTTATCGGTTCGACCTGCTTCGCTCAGGTCGAGAACGACGAGCCGCAGCCGCAGGTCGTGGTCGCATTCGGGTTGCGGATGACGAACTGCGCACCCTGCAGGCCTTCCGAATAGTCGACTTCGGCGCCCATCAGGTACTGAACGCTCATCGGATCGATCAGCAGCGTCACGCCATCGGTCACGACCTTTTCGTCACCCTCGTTGACGGACTCGTCAAACGTAAATCCATATTGAAAACCCGAGCAACCGCCACCCTGTACGTAGATGCGCAGCATCAGCTCCGGGTTGCCTTCTTCGGCAATCAATTCGGACACCTTCTTTGCCGCCGCCGAGGTGAACACCAAGGGGTCGGTCGTTGTCACAGCTTGTTCAGTCATACCACCACCTGCAATGTGCCGGGACGCGGCCTGGGCCGCGAAGTGTCCGAGAGTATGTATTTACCTATTATTTTAGTCAAGTATTAGCCTCGGTACCCGGAACGGGCTCGACCTGCTCATCCGACGCCGCCGCGTCGTCAGTGGCGGCGGGGCTGCCGTCGTAACCGATACGCCGCGGCTCGCCCTCTTCCGTGTGCACCAGTTTGCCGTTGACTTCGGCCCCCATGGCCATCTCGAGCAGGCAGTAATAAACTGTACCGGTAACACGGGCATTGGTGGCGAGCTCCACCCGCTCGTTGGCGTACACATCGCCGATGACCGAGCCGTTCAGCACCAGATTGTCGACCCGCACGTCGCCCTTGACCACGCCCTGCTCATTGACGATCAGGGTCGAGCGCGTATCCGGCTCGCCGTTGACGTTGCCGGTGATCTTGCCGTCGAGGTGCAAACCGCCCGCGAACACCACATCGCCGGTGATCGCCGTGCCGTGGCCGATCAAGGTAGTCACTTTTGGGGGCTTGAAACGTTTTACACGCGCCATCTGGTCTGTTTCCCGTGGTAGGTGGTTCGATCAGGCACCGGGAGATTTCCACTCGAAAACCTGTTCGAAAGATTTGAAGGTGTTGCCATCCGGATTGACGGCAACGGTTATCGATGCCGGTTCGAAGCCGCTCGGCAATGCCAGGTCGGTCTTGAGCTTCTGATAATTCTTGAAACGGATACCGATGTTCGTTCGCTTGCCCTTGGTCAGCTTGCTCAGGTCGAGGGTTTCGGGCGCGCCTTCCGTCAGGCCCGCCACTTCGATGGTGACCTGGCCGCTGACCGTATTGTCATCGTCACCGAGCTTCGACAGGGTGGCCTCGAAACGGTATTTGCCCTCGCCCAGATCGATAAGATCATAGTCGCCCAGCGCCAGTTTCTTGCCGCCGCCGGACACGAGTTTTTTCAGAAAGGCCACCTCGCGTTTCAGGCCGGCGCGCTCCTCCTGCAGTGACCGCACTTCGCCTTGCACACCGTTGACCGCGGCACGGTCGATCTGGCCGGCGCGTTCCAGCTTGGCCGCCTGCGCCCGCAGGCTTTCGCGTTCTTCCTCCAGCTCCTCGATGCGACGTTCGAACACAGAGGCCTCCTGGTCGCATCGTCCGACATCGAAACCCGCACGTTGCCGGCCGAACTCGAACACCTGCCACGACCAGGCAGCCAGCGCCACCAGAAAGAACAGCCACAACAACGAACGTCCGCCCCCACCCCCGGGCTGAATAATTCGCGGCGTCCTGATCCTCGTCGATCCTGGTTTGCTCATAGGCTTTACGGTAGCAGAGCCACTTGGCCCAGGCCGCTGCGCTCGTCGAGGCCGAACATCAGGTTCATATTCTGGATCGCCTGGCCGGCGGCGCCCTTGGTCAGGTTGTCGATCACCGAAAGCACAACCACCACATCACCGCCCTGCGGCCGATGTACGGCGATACGGCAGTAGTTCACGCCGCGCACGCTGCGCGTTTCAGGTTGGCTGCCGGATGGCAGCACGTCGACGAACGGTTCACCCGCGTAGCGCTGCTCATACAGCGCCTGGAGGTCTTCCACATCGGTGCTGAGCTGGGCATACAAGGTGGCGTGGATGCCGCGGATCATCGGCACCAGATGAGGCACGAAAGTCAGCCCCACCGGCTTCTGGGTGGCCCAAGTCAGGGTCTGCCGGATCTCCGGTAGATGTCGGTGCCCGCTCACCGAGTAAGCCTTGAAACTCTCACCGACCTCGCCCATCAACATCGCCGTATTGGCGCCGCGACCGGCGCCGCTGACACCCGATTTACAGTCGGCCACCAGCGTCGAGCAGTCGACCAGACCGTTCTCTACGAGGGGCAGAAACCCAAGCGCTGCGGCTGTCGGGTAACACCCGGGGTTGGCGACCAGGCGTGCATCCTTGATCGCATCCCGGTTGATCTCGGGCAGGCCGTACACGGCTTCGTCGAGCACGTCGGTGCACGCATGCGGCATGCCGTACCATTTCTCCCACAACGCAGGATCCTGCAGGCGGAAATCGGCGGCCAGATCGATCACACGCGTGCCGGCGTCGAGCAGTTCGGGCACCATTTTCATCGCGGTGCCGTTGGGCGTGGCGAAGAACACCAGGTCGCAGTTGGCCAGTTCGTCAACATCCGGTTCGGAGAACGCCAAATCGAAGTGTCCGCGCAGGTTGCCGTACAGGTCGGAGACCTTGCGGCCGGCCTCGGCGCGCGATGTGATCTGAACGACATCGACTTGTGGATGCATCGCCAACAGACGCAGCAATTCCACCCCGGTATACCCGGTGCCTCCGACGATACCTACCTTGACCATAGCGATTAACGAACCTTCTGCATTACCCGAGGAGAGGTATTCTAAACGCATTCGATGGCCGAATTGGTCAACCGTATTTTGTGAACCACCCCGGCATGTTCGGTTTGGTGGCGACCTGCCGGCACATGTTAAAGTTTCGGGCCGCGATTGCCGTCGGCACGCGTTCGGGCAGAGAACATGGAAACGGTAGAAGCCATCTCCCTGATGCTGGGCGCAGCGTGGGCATCGGGAATCA
>MWSA01002086.1_pt1 | contig 11263 bp, 9 predicted proteins | sample 1021941 | NCBI WGS metagenome assembly MWSA01 (sample SAMN06327220, study PRJNA374545) | mollusc metagenome | biome: marine bay; material: sediment; isolation source: gill 40 cm from animal A | host: Kuphus polythalamius | place: Philippines: Mindanao | collected 2011-09-12 | reverse complement strand
CATGAATCGGGCATCCATCAGGATGGCGTGCTCAAACACCGCGAGACCTACGAGATCATGCGTGCCGAGGATGTCGGCTGGACGCAGAACCGCATGGTGTTGGGCAAGCATTCGGGACGCAATGCGTTTCGCAGCCGCCTCGAAGAACTCGGCATCGATCTCGGCAGCGAGGCCGAACTCAACGCGGCCTTTGCGCGGTTCAAGGATCTCGCCGACAAGAAGCACGAGGTATTCGACGACGATCTGCAGGCCCTGGTGACCGAGAAGGGCATCGAGGCCGAGAACGAGCGAATCCGCCTGGTGGCGTTGCGTGTGGTCTCGGAGACCGGCGAGGTACCGAACGCCGACGTCACGTTGAGCATCGACGGCCAAGAGCGTTCGGTATCGGCCGAGGGCGGCGGGCCGGTTGATGCCGCCTATCGGGCAATCGAGGCCCTGGTCGAGTCGGGCGCCGACCTGAAGCTGTATTCGGTCAACAACATCACCAGCGGCACCGACAGCCAGGGCGAGGTGACCGTGCGTCTGGAAAAAGGTGGTCGCCTAGTGAACGGGCAGGGTGCGGATACCGATATCGTGATCGCGTCGGCCAAGGCCTACATCAACGGCTGCAACAAGCTGCTCGCCCCCGCCGAGCGTGCACACCCGCAGGTAGGCGACGTCTGATGCTGGATGCGCGCCGGCGCGTTTGTCTGCAGGCGATGGGGATCGAGCTGTGGCGCCGCAGACGCGAGGCGGTGGTACAACCAGCAATCGAAGCCACGGTACAGCGATCCGAATCGCCGCCCAAGGTGGCCGAGCCACCAATAGCTTTCGAGCCACAACAGAGCAGCCGTAAAGCCGATAACCTCGGGCATTCGGCATCTCCCCCGGCGGCGGGCGAGCCGGTCGCCGTAGCCGACGACGCCTTGCCGCTGGGCGCCCCGGATAAGATCCTGCGTACCGATCAATTGGACTGGCCGGCACTCGAACAAGCGGTCGCTGCTTGCAAGGCGTGCGAACTGCACGCGACGCGCACCCAGACCGTATTCGGTGTGGGCGACCGCAACGCCAGTCTGCTGATCATCGGTGAGGCGCCGGGTGCGGATGAGGACCGCCAGGGCGAACCGTTTGTCGGTCGCGCCGGACAGCTGCTGAATGCGATGCTGGCGGCGATCGGCCTGCAGCGCGAGCAGGTGTATATCGCCAACATCATCAAGTGTCGCCCGCCGGGGAACCGCGATCCTCATGTGGAAGAAGCGGCGGCCTGCCAGGCATTTCTGCATCGCCAGATCGCGTTGATCCAGCCGCGCCTGATCCTGTCGATCGGGCGCGTCTCGGCGCACAATCTGCTGGGCACCGAAGAGTCCGTCGGCCGGCTGCGCGGGCGCACCCACCGCTTCGATCCCGGCGACATCCCGCTGATCGTCAGTTACCACCCGGCCTATCTGCTGCGCCGACCGCAGGAGAAGGCCAAGGCCTGGCAGGACCTGCAAGCCGTCTATCGGCTACTCCATACCGCACAGTAAGCTGGCGTCGGTCGGTCGCGACCGGCTGTCTATAATCGCCAACACCCTTTTGCTGCCTTTCGTCTGTCATGAGCGCCGTTCTGAACGATCCCATACCGCTGATTCGCCCAATGGACGCGGACGATCTGCAGGAGGTGCTGGTCGTCGAACACAAGGCCTATACGCACCCTTGGTCGGTCGGCATCATGCGCGACTGCCTGCGCGTCGGCTATAGCTGCTGGGTGTGCGAGGTCGGCAACGAGCTGGTCGGACATGCGGTGATGTCGGTCGCGATCGGTGAGGCGCATTTGCTCAACATCTGCGTCGATCCGCAATGGCAGGGGCGCGGTGTCGGTCGGCGTCTGTTGCGGCGGATGTTCCGTATCGCCCGCGAACGCGACGCCGACACCATGTTTCTCGAGGTGCGTGACACCAACCTCGGCGCCCGCGGGCTGTATGAGTCCGAGGGATTCGGCGAGATCGGCCGACGCCGGGACTATTACCCGGCGATCCGCGGTCGCGAGGACGCCATCGTCTACGCCAAGGCGATTCTCTGAAGCCGCGGCTTGCGCCGAATACCAAAGGTTGAACAGGGTTCTTTGCCGAGCTGCGCACGGCGTATAATGCTGGGTTTTCGCAGCTGCAGAATTCGATGGCCGACCTCGACAAAGAGCGCGCAAAACGGCGCACCTTCGCGATCATCTCGCACCCCGACGCGGGTAAAACGACGCTGACCGAAAAGCTGCTGTTGTTCGGCGGCGCGATCCAGCTGGCCGGTACCGTCAAGGGCCGCAAGGCGGCGCGTCATGCCACATCCGACTGGATGGAGATGGAGAAGCAGCGTGGTATCTCGGTGACCTCATCGGTCATGCAGTTCCCGTACAAGAATACCGTCGTCAACCTGCTCGACACCCCCGGTCACGAGGACTTCTCCGAAGACACCTACCGTACGCTGACGGCGGTGGATTCGGCGCTGATGGTGATCGACGTCGCCAAGGGCGTCGAGGACCGTACGATCAAGCTGATGGAGGTCTGCCGGCTGCGCGATACGCCGATCCTGACCTTCATCAACAAGCTCGACCGTGAAGGGCGCGATCCGATCGAACTGCTCGACGAGGTCGAAGAGGTGCTGAAGATCCAGTGCGCGCCGATCACCTGGCCGATCGGAATGGGTAAGCGTCTGAAGGGCGTGATCGACCTGCGCGACGAGACCGTGCATTTCTATGATCCGCATCACGGTGGTCGCATCGCCGAGGGCGAGAAAGTACAGGGACTCGACAACCCGCGGCTGGATGAACTGCTCGGCGATATGGCCGACGAATTGCGAGAAGAAGTCGAACTGGTGCGCGGCGCGAGCCACGAACTCGACCTCGATGCCTACCTGCGCGGTGAACAGACGCCGGTGTTCTTCGGTTCGGCAATCAACAACTTCGGTGTCGAAGAACTGCTCGACGCCTTCGCCGAATATGCCCCGCCGCCACGCGCGCGCCAAACGGAGCAGCGTGTGGTCGAACCGGGCGAAGGCAAGTTCAGCGGCTTCGTGTTCAAGATCCAGGCGAACATGGACCCGGCACATCGCGATCGCGTGGCTTTCCTGCGGGTCTGCTCTGGTAGCTACAAGAAAGGTATGAAGATGCAGCATGTGCGCATCGGCAAGACGGTGCAGGTGTCCAACGCGATCACCTTCCAGGCCGATGAGCGTGCGCATGTCGAGGAGGCCTGGCCGGGCGACATCATCGGTCTGCACAATCACGGCACGATCCAGATCGGCGATACCTTTACCGAGGGCGAAGATCTGAAATACACGGGTATCCCGTACTTCGCGCCGGAACTGTTCCGCCGGGTCGTATTGAAGGACCCGCTGAAGATGAAGCAGCTGCAGAAAGGGGTGCTTCAGCTCAGTGAGGAAGGCGCCACCCAGGCATTCCGCCCGTTGCGCAATAACGACCTGATTTTGGGTGCCGTCGGCATCCTCCAGTTCGACGTTGCAGCGCATCGCCTGAAGGGGGAATACGGCGTGGACGCCGTGGTCGAGCCCGTCGGGGTGCAGGCGGCGCGCTGGATCGTCTGCAAAGATGACAAGGAACTCAAACGGTTTCGCGAAAAGGCCTACGAAAACCTCGCCGAAGACGGCGACGGCCAGCTCGTCTACCTGGCGCCGACCCGCGTCAATCTCAACCTGACGATGGAGCGCTGGCCGGATGTGCAGTTCCTGGCGACGCGGGAACTGTAAAAAAACTAAACGCCCACCGAATGGGGCGGATAACCGATTGATTGCTAGGAGATTTTATGGAGACCGAACGCGTCAAGGCGCTGATCGAGGCCGGTATGCCCGGTGCCCGGGTAGAGGTGAACGGTGATGGCCGGCATTTCGAGGCCACGGTGGTGAGCAGCGACTTCGAAGGTAAGTCGTTGATTCAGCGCCATCGGATGGTCATGGCAACGGTCAGTGAACAGATCGCCAGTGACGAATTGCATGCGCTGAGCATTACTGCAAAAACGCCGGAGCAGGCGGCCGGCTGACCGCGGCCTGGGCGAGCCCGAGGCCTGCGGCGAAATCAGTCTTTCGGCCAGATATGCACCGCCGTGACACCGGCTGGGTAGAGCAGATTGCGTTTCACGTATCCGCTGACGTCGGCTCGAGTGCCGGATGCCTCGACGATTTTTTTCAGTGCCTGCGGACTGTACATCCGTGCGCACGACACGATCCCGTCCCAGAAAAACATCAGCGGAAAGATCGGCAGCAGATAGGTGAATATCAGCAGCGGCAGCAGATCTTTGCGGCTGACGACGAAGGGGACTGTCAGAATAAGCACGAGCGGGCCGGTCAACATCGACAAAAAGCCCAAAGGCGTATTGCGCACGTATTCGAGCACCAGCATGGGCTGTCTCTGCGCGATGCTCGATTCCACGACCTTGGCGACCTGCTCGGGCGTGAAGTGATGAAAGGAATTGATGAAGATCCGCGGATGCGCCAATTCTGCAGGGATCGCGGTGGCATCCACCGGCGTCGGGTGATACTCGAAGGATGACGCCGCGTCATCGTTTATGCGCTGGACGAATTCGGCTACCGGATTGATATCGCTCAGAATAAACCGCTTGTCCGACACCTTGTCTTCGGGAATCTCCGAAACCACGAGCGCCAGCGGTTCCCCGCCGCCGGATCCAAGTTCGAGAAAGGTATCGCTCTTGCTGTTGTCGATGAAATCGACGGTGGAGGGGATCCAAAGCTTGAAGTATCCGAAGGCTTTATAAAAGAAAATCAGGTACTTGCGTAGGTTGACGTGATACCACTCGGGTACCCAGTCGAGATCGCCAAATTCAAAAAGCCTCACGGCAGAGTTCTCGTCGGTGGGTTATCGGAATGTCGTTGACAGCAACGATAGCCTATCAGAGCCGACCGTAGACGTGACGCGGGGCAGGCAGATTCAATAGGACTAGGGTCAGGTCGGGCTGGCTACACGAAATTAGGTAGCTACAACAGGGCATTAGTCCACCCCTTGGCCTCGCTTCAGCGACCCGGCCGCCATCTCACGGGTTGGTCGCGAGCGATCGAAGGGCGTATTCTATCGCATCAGGGCTTGCACGCATCAACGCGTGCTGCGGAGGCGGGTCGCGGCATTCAGGTCAGCGTCGCCAGATCACTGTCAGCATTGTTTACAGCCAAGGCTTTTTGGGCCTGGAACAGCGCAGCGGAGCGAAATCGAAGAACTTATAAAACAATGACTTATGAAATCTGGCACGATGACTGCTTTGTTGTACGCGAGCCAAGATGGTAGGCACCTTTTTGGACGATCTACTAAAGATTTATGGAGATTAAAATGAAACGATCAGTTCTTGCGGCGGCAGTGCTGGCGATTAGCGGAAGCAGCTACGCTGCACCGTTCTACCTGGATGTCGGTACCAATTACGACGGCCAGATCGCTCCGGCAGGAGACAAAGTCTGCGATACCTGTACCTCGGTCAAAGACGAAATCCTGTTCACGTACCAGTCGTCTACCACGATTCTGGATACCAACGACGATGACCAAATCGGCGCTGGTGACACGATCATCACCGACGGTGGCCTCGCTGTGGGTGGTCTGGGCAACAACCAGGTCACCGGCTTCACCCCGAACGAAGTCTTCGGTGCTGACAGCAACAACGGCTACGGTGAAAACCCCGGTTATCTGATCAGCTTCTCGATCACCGGTCTGGCTGGCGTCGTTAACGGCGTGTCCGGTACCGGTGTTCCGCTGTTCACCTACGGCCCGGGCGTGATCGAAATGTTCATCACCTTCGACGGTGTGACCTTCAACAACTTCATGGATATCGCCGTTGCCGGCGGTGGCGCTACCGGCGTCAGCACCATCCTCGAAGGTACGGTTGACTTCACCAACGTCGATGCTGGTTACAACGATCTGTTCCACTCGGCAGTCGCAAGCTGCGAAGGCGACGATAGCTTCTTCGCCATCTGGAGCAACTGTGGTGAAGGTGCAGGCGAACTGTTGGCGATCGACTTCTTCGCGAGCTTCGATACCAACATCTTCGTGTCGGACTTCACCCCGGACAATCCGAACAGCCCGACGGTCTTCACCCTGACCTCGAACCACGACGGTAGTGCTACCTTCGCGGTTCCGGAGCCCAGCACTGTGCTGCTGCTCGGCAGCGCTGCAATGCTCGGCGGTCTGGCTCGTCGCAAAAAGAAAGCATAATTTCCGCTGTCGCGGCAAATAACTTTCGTCCAACGGGCGCTCTTAGAGCGCCCGTTTTTTGTTGCACGAGAACCACGCCGCAAGGGCTGTCGTATGTAGTCCGAACTGTGAGCAAGGTTGGCCAGATAGCGTCAGTTATTCTTCAGCAGACGTTTTACATACCAGAACATAAACCGCTGCATGGGGCCATCGTTGCCGAAGGGTCGCCACGTCTTGATCATGCAATTGCGGTAGGCGTCGAAGTGTAGCCCCCAGGGGGCGTGAATGATCGGGCCGCGATTCAGCAACAGCTTGATGGCGTTGCTACACGCCACACCGGCAGCGATTTCGATGCCCATGGCGGTCGACGGTACCTTCTTCTTCAGGAAGTTCACGGACGAACGGTCAACGAGATAGTGCCGCTGTTGTACCGAAGGCGACACCCCGATGACGAACTTGATGATCTGGTCTTCGAATTCGTACCCGTCCAGCCTGAAATATTGCTCGAAGCTCATTTTGCCGGGTAGAAAGATCAGAAACGCGGTGCCCATACCCATCGGGGCGGCGGTGATCGTCGGAATCCCCTTGTCGTAGCATGCTTGGAAGACTTTGCGCCGGATGTCGAGGGCAAAGATATCCAGGCTGTCCATGTACAGATCGCAATCGGCAAGAAAGTCATCCAGGTTCTCGTTGGAGACTCCTTGGTCGAATATCCGGTTGTCGCCGTCCGGATTGATATCGCGGATCACGTCCGCCATGGTCGTGACTTTCGGCTGCCCGAGCGTCGACATGGACGCACCGTGCTGGCGATTGAAGTTCGCCAACTCGAACTCGTCGAGATCCGATATGTTGAAGTTGCCGATGCCCATGCGCGCCAGCGTAACCAGGTGGCTTCCACCGACGCCTCCCAGGCCACCGATGGCGACGCGCATCGTCTTTAGTCGCGCTTGTTCTGCGCGTGTGACCCAGCCAATGTTGCGTGAGAACGCCACATCGTAGTCAAAGTCGGGCATCGGGCTCTCCATGGATGGCCTGTTGTGTTCGTTGTTCATTCTAGGACGTGCTCAGGCGTTTGGGGTTAAACTCCAACGCTCTGAATCGAAACGGATTGAAAAATGTCACGATACGTTGTGCTGCTTTTGGTAGTGGTCAGTGGTTTGTTGGCCGGTTGCGATCGCGTCACGCCCGACATGTTGGTTACTCGGGCAGAAACAGCATATCTGAACAAAGACTATCGCAAGGCTGTGATCGACCTCAAAGCAGCGTTGAGCGAAGACGGGAACAATGCGCGTGCCCGCTGGTTGCTCGGTGAGGTCTACCTGATCATAGGCGATGGCCCCTCCGCTGAAAAAGAATTCCGCCATGCAGGCACACTCGGCGTAGGTGACGAAAGCGTCGTACCTGCCTTGATGCGGGCGCTGCTGGCGCAGGAAAAATACGACGAGATCATTGCGACCGAAGTCTTGCCTGGTATGCCGCCGAAGGCGACTGCCGAGGTGGCGGCGCTGCAAGCGCTGGCGTACCTCGAGAAAGGCCAGTTGGAAGAGGCCAAGCAGTCGTATGCGAAAGCTGTGGCCAATGCGCCGGAACTGCCTGACGTACGTCTTGCGCAGGCCAAGATCCTGACGGCCGAGAACAAGCGTGATCAGGCGAGGGCGATCGTCGACGAGATCAACAAACAATCTCCGGATTATGTCCCTGCGTGGGTGCTGTTGGGCGACCTGTTGGGTCGCACCCATAAATTCGCCGAGGCCGAGGCCGCCTATTCCAAGGCGCTGGAGAACCAGGTGAATCCGCGCAACGAGCTCGTCAAACGGGCTTTCGCACGGTTGGCGCAGAACAAATTCGAAGAGGCGGGTCAGGATGCGGACGTGCTGATCAAGACCTCTCCGAAATACCAGCCGGGCTACTACCTGTCAGGTCTGGTGGCATTTCAGCAAGGTCAACTCGAGCAGGCCGGCGAGCATCTCGAACGTGCCGTTGAATTGTCGCCCAATCACCTGCAGTCGGTCTTCCTGTTGGGCGTCGTCGAGACGCGGATGGATCACGCCAACCAGGCGCAGCGCTATCTTGAGCAGGTCGTGCATATGCAGCCCGGTTTTGCTCCCGCTCGCAAGTTGCTCGCATATTGGTATCTGCGCGACAAGAAAGCGCGTGAAGTCGACGGCCTCGTCCGTCCCATTGTCGCTGCCCGCCCGAAAGACCTGGAGGCGAAAAACCTGCTCGCAAGTGCGCTGGTGCTGCGAGGCCGTTCCGAGGAAGCGGCGAGACTGCTGCTGGAGATTGCGCAGTCTGAAGAGCAATCACCCAACGCCCAGTTGCGCGCCGGTATCGGCATGATGTCCGCCGGTGATGCGGAAGCCGGTCTGTCCTTGATGAAAAAGGCAGCCGACCTGGCGCCGCAGGATGAAGTTGCTACGACCGCGTTGATCACCGCCTATATCGAGCAGAAGACGGGTAACGAGGCACTGGCGATAGCCGAACGCTATCTGGCACAGAAACCGGATGATCCTGCTGCAATGAATCTGATGGCCGCCACCCACTATGCGACCGGAGACAAGGCGCGGGCCGTGATGGGCTACAAGGAGGTGTTGCAGAAGAACCCGGTCAACCTCAAGGCGCTACAGATGCTGGCGACGATCGCATTGCAGGATGACGATTTCGGCAGTGCATTGGCCTATGCCAAAGAGGGCCTCGAAGCGCATCCGGGCGATGTCGATCTGCTGTTGGTACGTGCACAGGTTGCGGCCAAAAATGGTGATGCGGCGAAACTCGAGTCGACGCTGCGTGAAGCGGTGCAGGCCAATCCCTCGGCTATCGCGCCACGCGTCAACCTTGCGCGCATCCACATTGCGCGTGGAGACAACGAAGGCGCTCTGGAGCTGTTGTCGAATGCCGAGACCGAAGCCGAAACGGCGATTCAGCGACTACGCGGTGAGGTGAATTACCGCCTACAACGTTTTGACGATGCGCAGCGGGATCTCGAGGCGGTCGCGTCGCGGCTGCCGGAGGACGTGAACGTCTACCGTATGCTCGCCCTGGTATATGACGCCCAACAGAATCAGGCCGGACTGCGGCGCGCGCTCGATGCGGCCATGCGACTGGCGCCGGACGATGAACAAGCCTACCTGGCAAAAGCCCGCTTGCTGGTGCTGTCGGGTGACGTGGTCGGTGCCGAGCGTCTGCTGGCCACCCGCGAGAACCTGGACGAGTCGTCGCCGCTGGTGATCGCCACGCGTTATGCCATTGCCAGGCGCAGCAAGAATACCGACGATGAGCTGCGCTATGCGAAGAAGATGTTCGAAACCCAGGCGATCGCTTACCACGCGGTATTGCTGAGCCGTTCTTACCTGCGTGTCGGAGACGCGGAATCTGCACAGCAGGTGCTTGCATCTTGGCTCGATGATCATCCGAACGACGTGACTCTGCGCGTCGAGCTGGCCAACCTTCTGCTGCAGAAGAACGAAATCCAGCAGGCCGTCGTCCATCTGCGCAAGGTGCTGGAGGTTGACGAAGCCAACCTGTTCGCGCTCAACAACCTGGCATGGATACTTACCGACCAGTCGCCGACAGAGGCACTGGGTTTTGCCAAGAAGGCCTACGAACTCGAGCCGGAATCGGCGCCGGTTATGGATACCTTGGCCTTGGCCTACGCCCAGAACGATGACCGCCAGAACGCGCTGCGGATGATCGCCAGGGCAGTTGATCGGGCGCCGGATGATCCTACCTATCGCCTACATCGCGCACAGATACGTTTTCAGTATGGTGACGTTCCGGGTGCCCGGTCGGATGTGGACGGCGTACTGCGGCAGCGCAACCTCGCTGAATCGCTCAAGGGCGAAGCGAGCGCCTTGCAGCAGCAGATCGAACAGGCATCGAACTGACGATTTGACAAACGGCGATGGTGCACCGTCAGACGAGGATCAGACCTCGAGCTGCATATCGTCGGCGATAGCAAACAGCAGTTTGCGCAGCGGTCGGCTAAGGTAGCGCAGCAGCGCTTTGCGCGAGATGTAGTAGGGCGCTCTTAGGCCGCGAAAGCTGACAGGCTCGCCGACCTGTTCAAAGCGGATGCCGGCAAACCGCAAGTGGCGGGCCAGACGTGGTTCCATCATTGCGTAGACGCCTCCGGCCCCTGCGGCCAGTCCGACCGCGGAAGCGCCGAGATACAGCCCCAGCGCGATGTGCGGAAACCGCCGGCGTTCGGTCTGGGTCCATTCAAACAGGTGTTCACCCTGGCCGTCAGGGGACAGGCGTTCTGCGGCACGCCGGCGGAACTCGCTATGGAGCGCCAGGCGCGAGATCTCTCCATAGCTGCCGACGGCAAGGCGGTCCGGCCGGATCGGCCCGTCGAACAGGGTGTCTGCGCAGTGCTCGACCATGGGGATCGGCGGGCGATTGAGTGGCGATTTTTCCGTCATCACCATGCGCACGGTGCCGGCGTACACCCCGGTTCTTTTGTGCTTGAGCAGGCAGTGCCGCGAGCAATCGTCGTAGATGTCTTTTTCCAGTCCATCCGGAAAATTGGCGGGATCTTCCCAACCAAGTTCGCGGCAATAGACCTCGTAGCGCAACCTATAAACTTCTTTGCGTAATTCGTCGGTATCTGCCATGGTTATGGAAAAATACTCGCGGTAAGGCGAGACCAGATCCATCCTGGCAAGATTCCACAGCTTGGCGAGTTTTGGGATAGGATTCGCTAAATGCACTGGAATTAGACTTAAAATAAAACTGCGTTTATTCCCTTTATAACGGACTTGAGGGCGTGAACTTGAGTGCCGAGCCACGACAACAACTACGTGCGGAGCTAATTGAATGTTTGATGAGACGTTTCGCGTCTGCTTTGCGGATACCGCGTTCGGCGTGGCGTTGCATCAAAGGATTCGATACCAGGTCTTCTGCCTCGATAAGGGATTTGAAGACCCCGAGGCTTTCTCGGCGGCACGTGAAACTGACGCCTGGGACGATCACTCGGCACACTTCATCGTTCAGAACAAGAGTTCGCAACAGTGGGTGGCGGCGACGCGGCTGGTGTTACCGCGACCTGATAGTCCCTTGCCCGTTGACAGTCTGGGCGCATTCGACCGGCACCTCCTTGATGATCCC
>MWSA01003475.1_pt1 | contig 11441 bp, 10 predicted proteins | sample 1021941 | NCBI WGS metagenome assembly MWSA01 (sample SAMN06327220, study PRJNA374545) | mollusc metagenome | biome: marine bay; material: sediment; isolation source: gill 40 cm from animal A | host: Kuphus polythalamius | place: Philippines: Mindanao | collected 2011-09-12 | reverse complement strand
CGATGCCGAAGTGGCGGAATTGGTAGACGCGCATGGTTCAGGTCCATGTCGGGGCAACCCGGTGGAGGTTCAAGTCCTCTCTTCGGCACCATCAAGATTTCGAAAGCCCGGTTCTGTGAAGGACCGGGCTTTTTTGTGTCCTTCAATTTCCTCATTTGGGTTCCGGTCTGCGGATTTGGCACACTAACGTGCCCTGCCCCGAACCGATTGAATGTAGCCGACGCGATGGCAGCCGTTCGATAACAAGACAAGAGGAAGACCGATGCTGCGGGATGTTTTGCGCCGAGTGCCGTTGGCGCTGCTGATGCTGGCTTGTGGCGCCGTATCAACAGCTGCCGCCCAGTCCGTGTGGTCGATCAATGACCTGGCAAGCGGCAATGTCGATACGGTACTCGCATCGATTGCGCTGATCCCGCAGGACCAGATCAATCAGCCGGTGACCCGTGCCGGCCAGACGCCGTTTCTGATGGTGGTGGCCTATGGCAGCACGAAGATCCGGATTCCCGCCCTCTCGGCCCTGATCGAGCGCGGCGCCAGTCCCACGCTACGGGACGGCGACGAAAACACGGCGTTGATGTTGCTCAACACACCCGACGCCGACATCGTACGTTTTCTGGTCGAACACGGGGTAGACATCAACGCCGTCAACGAAGACGGCGACACCGCATTCCATATCGCCGCGCGTGAACGCCTGGCCGACTTTGTCGAACTACTGCTGGCCAACGGCGCAGACATCAATCTGAAGAACACGCGCGGTGAGACCCCCCTGTTGCTGACGGCGCAAGTCGGCGACGAGGCGCTGTACAAGCTGTTTGCCGAGCGCGGTGCCGACGTCGACATGACCGACAACCAGGGCAACGGCGTGCTGCACGCCGTCGTCGCTGCCGACGACGAGGTGTTTCTCGCCTTGCTGCTGAAAGGCAAAACCGACGTCAATCGGGCCAATCACGCGGGCGATACACCATTATCTTTGGCAGCCAACCAGGGACGATGGTCGATCGCGCGTATTCTGCTGCGCAACGGCGCCGACCCCAACGTGCCGATGCGGGGCGATACCTCGGTCGGCCTGTACGTCCTGGCCCATCCCGAGCTCGAGCTGGGCAAACTCGTGACCGCAAAGAAAGTCGATATCAACTTCGTGACGGCCAGCGGTCGCACGGCGCTGGAGAAAGGGGTTTCCGCCGGCGACCCGGCGCAGGTGCGCGTCGCCCTGAAAATGGGTGCGGGTCTGGACACCCTGCCGCCCGGTGCAATCGTGCGTTTGTGCGAACAGATGGCCGGCGATGCCGGTCGTGGCGAGACCCTTGCGCTGTTGCGCAAAGCGGCGCGCTCCAAGGCCATGCGCGCCACCCTGGACGAGCAATGTCTGATCGGAGCGATTCGCACCGCCGACCAACAACTGGTCGGCGAGTTGATCAAGCGCGGCGCAGGTCTGCAAGGCAAGCACACCGCCGATCAACCCTGGCAAAACACTCCGATCGGTTTAGCGCTGAACAAGAAACTGTTCCCGATAACCCGCCTGCTGTTACAGGCCAACGCCGCCGCCGGCAAGGATCCGCACATTCCCTGGCCTGCCGTCGAAGCGATGGTAGAGACACTCAAGGCGCAGCCCGACGACCACCAAGCCGAACAGGTCACACTGCTTCTGCTCGACCAGAGTATCTATACGACACCACAGGTGCTGCAGTCGCAAACCACACTGGCGGCCCTGCAATGGATGGTGCACGCGCCCAGCGCCCTGCTGCGCGACTCGGCGCAGCGCATGCGCTTCGTCGACCGGCAAACCGAAGAACCACTCGCGCCGCCGCTGCAATCGCAGTTGGCCAAACGTACTGTCGAAGAAGCGCTGCCATCCGAAGCGACCGCCGCAGGCGACCCTGATGCCGTCAAGCCGCTCGATTTTCCCGACGATGCCAAACTACATCTGATCGGCATCTATCGCGGCGCCGCCCCCGGCGAAGACGGCCCGCTGTCGGCCAACAAGGATTGCACCGCCGACGGCGTTACCTGCGCGGCGCAACTCGCCGGCGACACGGCCGACGTAGTCGGCCAGGTGATCGTCGACGTCGGTCCCGGCAAAGACCCGTTGATTCTCGCCCTGACCGCGTACCAGAGCACCCGATGGGTGGTGAAGAATCCGACCAAGCGCGCCATCGCGGGGGTCATCGTCAGCGGCCAGCATCCCCAGCGGGTAGATGGCTTGGTTCACGACACGCTGCTGCACGTCGCCACGGCCGAGCCCTCAGCCTGCCGTAACTGCAGCAGCGGCGACACACTGTTTGTATTGTCCAACCGCAACGACGAGGGATATAACGCCGCGATCGAGTACCTCGCGGAACTGACCGGGCGCAAGCCTTCGCGCCAGCACCTGCGTTACCGAGCCAGGCAGGTTTCGATACGCTGAAGGAATGCTCGCGTTCGCCCTGGGTGACCGACATCAGGGCGAAAAAAAACGGATTGTCGCGGGGAGAGCGACAACCCGTAAAGCGCATAATCATCGCGCCAGAGGAGAGCTTCGGCGGTGACCGTCGGCGGACAGTCACCACTGATATCTGGGGTTACGGCCAACCCGGCGGGAAATTGAACATCTGGTTCTTTTCGTTCCCAGAGTGATTCAGCGGGGCCTGGTGCCGCGCCCGCCCGGCTTTTTGCGTCGCTTCGTTCACGCACATCGGTATCGCCGACGGCTAGACTCGTCGTGCTGAGGAGGGATCGACCATGGCGACAGACTTGCGTGCCGTTCGCGCGGACATCACCACGCTCGAGGTGGACGGCATCGTCAATGCGGCCAACAACTCGCTGCTGGGCGGCGGTGGTGTCGATGGCGCAATCCACCGTGCCGCCGGCCCCGAGTTGTTGGTGGCGTGCCGCAAACTGGCAGGCTGCGAAACCGGCGACGCCAAGATCACGCCCGGCTTTCGTCTCCCTGCACGTTATGTGATCCACACGGTCGGCCCTGTCTGGCAAGGCGGTAAACGCGGCGAGTCCGAGCTATTGGCATCCTGCTATCGTCGTGCCGTTAGCCTGGCAATCGAGCGCGGTCTGCAGTCTTTGGTCTTCCCCAGCATCAGTACCGGGGTATATGGCTATCCGATCGAACACGCAGCCTCGATCGCGGTCGATACGGTTCACGCGATAACCCGCGATCACGATGACCTGGCGTCGGTTGTATTCTGCTGTTTCTCCGCCGGCGACCTGGCGGTGTACCAAGCCATTCTGGATGACCTGCCCGACCGCTGAACCAACCACCGGCGACGATAGCCGTGCAACCAGGCGGCATATCCTTGCGTGGTTCGCGTTGTTGATCATCGCCATCGGCAATGGCGCGTTGCGCGATCTGGGCTACGGCCCCCTGCTCTCTCCGCTCACCGCGCACCAGGTCTCTACATTGACCGGCGTGCTGCTGAGCGGCGCCTTCACCTGGTGGCTCGCCCGCCGTTGGCCGCTACCCAGCCGCAAAGTCGCGCATACGGTCGGCGGTGTCTGGCTGATCGCCACCATCGCGTTCGAATTCTTGTTCGGTCATTTCGTCATGGGACATGACTGGCAGCACCTGCTGGGCGACTACGATCTTTCGGCTGGCCGCGTGTGGCCATTGTTCCTGGCATGGACAGGTCTGATGCCTTCGATTTTCTACAGCTGGCACGGTGTTCGGAAAGCCGACCGAAAACCCGGTGCAACTTGACGATCTTCAGGGTTACCCGCCATCAATTGGCGTTATGATGACGACACATCATCGATAAACCGGAGGAAACAACCGATGTCGAACGAAGGCTATCACGAGCCGATTTCCGAACTGTCCGATGAGACCCGCGACATGCATCGCGCCATCATCTCGTTGATGGAGGAGCTCGAAGCGGTCGACTGGTACAACCAGCGCGTCGACGCCTGCAAGAACGAAGAACTGAAGGCCATCCTCGCACACAACCGTGACGAAGAAAAAGAACACGCCGCGATGGTGCTCGAATGGATTCGGCGCAACGACCCGAAGTTCGACGGCGAACTGAAAGATTACCTGTTTACCGAAAAACCCATCGCGCACAAATAAGCGCGACCGGCCTTCCCGCATGCGGCACGGATGCCGCACCGCCGCCCAATGCACTATTTCGCCTACGGCTCGAACATGTCGGTGAAACGCCTGCAACACCGCGTTTCGTCGGCCCAGCCGATCGGCGTCGCAACACTCAGTGATCATCGCCTGGCGTTTCACAAGATCGGTCGCGATGGCTCGGCAAAATGCGATGCCGCACAAGCCCCCGGACACACGGTCTACGGTATCGTGTTCACCTTGGCAGAGGAACACAAGGTACTGCTCGATCGATACGAAGATCTGGGGCGCGGATACAACGACAAACTGGTCGACGTAACCTTGACCAACGGCGCTGTCGTCAAAGCCTTCACCTACTATGCAACACGCATCGATGCCTCGCTCAAACCCTTCGACTGGTACCGACGCCACGTGATCCACGGCGCGATCGAGCATGCACTGCCCGCCGATTACATTCGCGCGCTGCAGGCGATCGAGACGATCGATGATACGGATGAGCTGCGGCGGCAGACCGAGCTGCTGATCTACAATTCGACCGAAGACGAGTAACTCACCGCTCGCTGCTGCGAATCACCTCAACCTCATCGCCCACAGCGATCGTACCGAATTCGATCACCTTCAGACCGAGCCCACCGCGCTTGCGCAGCGCCTTGGCCGCGCCCGGCTGTACCGCTCTGTCGAGATGCGCACACGGCGGGCGCAACCGCTGAAAAGCAAATAACACGCCGCCGATGCGCAGTTGCTGGCGGATCATGGCCTGCAGCGGGATACCGGTTATCACCAAATTGCGTCGATGCTCGCCGGCGAGGAACGACCGGTTGGCGGTAGACGCGGTGCGCATGTCTTCGAGCGTGACCAGCGTGACCTCACAACCATCGACCGACCGCCAATGGCCATGGCCCTCGGCGTAACGGTCCTCGGCCAGACCCCGACCCGGCAGGCAATCAGCGCGTTCAACGCGACGCATCGGCGCGCCCGCGGCATCGGCCACGTAGATGTCGCTCAAGACACCGCGCAACTCATCGGCGCGCCACTGGTTGAGCCAGGAAAACAGGGGACTGACTTTGGAAGGCATAGGTTCAACAACCCCGCCGAGCGAGCAAGTCGTCGCTCAACACCAGCTTGGCACACCGGTACCGGCGTTCGGCAGCATCAACTCACGCACGTTCGACTCAATGATCCGATAGCCGACATTGCCATACAGTAGCTGCCGCCCTTCATTGAACACATAGGTCGGGCTACCCTGCACGCCGTACGCCTTCATCAACTCGGCGTCGCGGTGCAGCATGGCATAGGCCTCGCCATTGTCGATCCTTTCGCGTACCGCCGCTTCACCCAGGCCGGCATCGCCGAGCAGCGGCAACAGCGTCTGCAGGCACGAGATGTCCTGCGCATGCTCAAAGAACAGCAGGCGGGTGCGATTCACCAGGCTGTCGAACCGGCGCCTGCGCTCGTCGCTTGCGCCGCTTTTTTCTTCGTCGATGTTCAGGCACAGGCCGGCCGCCGTCAAAAACACATGCGCGGTCGTACTGCTACACGGGCGGCATCGTGCCCAGACGTCGCGATGCGGCGAGGTATGCGGCCATTGCTCACACACCGCGTGCAGATGGGTGCCGAAGCCGGCGAAACCACCCTCATCTTTCCAGCCTTCTCCGATACGCTTTCGAGTATCGGCGAACAACGTCATGAAACGATGCCTCACCTGGATGTCATCACCGAACTCACGTTGCAGTTCGTCGAGGCGAACCTGGCCGCCGTATGCCCACACGCACAGCACGTCGGAAAAGTAATCGATGGTAATCACGCCCTTTGGCCTTCCCTTGGTTGCCCGCTGACCAAGTAAATAGCGACCGGGCGCATTGCGCAACCCGGCGTTGCTGCGGGTCTTCAGCCGCTGGGCGCGTGCGCGATGTCCGAACCGGCCACTGACAGCGGCATGGTCTCGCTGCGAGACAAGCGCCGGTCGGCAATTTCGACATAAGCACGATAACGTTGGCGGATCTCGCGCACATAGCTGACGGGCTCGACCCCGCGCACATAGCCGTAACGTGCCTTGCTGGCATACTGCTTTTTGGACAGCAGCAACATCGCCTTCTCGGTGTTGTCGAACCAGCGATCGCCGTTCAGACCAAGATTGCGCGCCAACCGTCGTGCGTCGTCCACGTGTCCGTGACCGGCGTTGTACGCGGCCAGGCTGAACCACATACGTTCATTGAACGGCAAAGTCGGCTCAAACCGGTTTCTAACCCAATCGAGGTACTTGATGCCGGCATGGATGCCGTCTTCGGGTTCGAGAACATTGGCGAACCCCATGAACCTGGCAGTCCTCGGCATGACTTGCAGCAAGCCGCGGGCACCGGCGAACGACTTGGCCTTCGGATCGAACCGGCTCTCCTGAAACATCTGTGCAGTAATCAGGCGCCAGTCGAATCCGTACTCTTCGGCGTAACGCCGGGTGATGTCGTCGTACGGCGACAGGCCTGTACCGTCGCTGCTCAGCCTTCCCGCCGCCAATGCCCTCACCGCGCGCGGGTTGGTGAAGTATTTCTTATACAGGATGTTGTAGACCAGCCCTTTGTATTGTTTCTTGATGAAACGGTTCAACGCCTTGCGCAGTTTCTTGTCTTTCGCCCTCACGGCAACCGCATGTGGCCGATCCTCGCCGAGTTGAAAACCCGATTTCACCGCCAGGCCACGCGCTAGCTCGATATCCAACAGGTGGCCGTCGGCAACGGTCGCATCGATGTCGCCCTCTGCGACGCGCGCGATCAGTTCTTCGGTTTCCATGTGTTCGGGAGCGGCCACCAGATCGAACACGTAGCCCGACTCCAGCATTTCCTGCAGATCGCGCCAGTACGGACTGGAACGGCGAACCATCACCGTTCGGCCCTGCATGTCCCAGATGCCGTTCATCGGATCGTCCGCCTTGACGATCAGGTGACGCGGTGCGAAGTGATAGGGTCGCGAGAATGCGAGGCTGCGCGCCTTCAACTCGTCGCTGGGTTCGAGAAAGCCGGCCGCGATATCGCCGCGGCCGTCTACCAACCAGTTGAGCAACTGTTCGTGGGTTTCCGGCACGATGACTTCGAGCCGCAGTTTGTGTGCGTCGGCGAACGCCTTGGCGAGTTCGTATTCGAAACCGTGCAACTCCCCTTTATAGAGAAAATACGAAGCCGCATTGTTCGGCATCAGCACGCGCAGCACCTTGCGCTTCTTGATGCCGTCAAAACCGTCGGTATGCCGGATGGGCTCGTTGCCGGCCAGCAGTTCAAGGTGCAGGAACTTGTTCAGCGCTGCACGCAGGTGCGGTGAGCCGGGCCGGATACCCCAGGCGATATCGTCGGTACCGCGCAGCGCGAATGCCACCTTGATATCGTCGCGAAAGCTCAGGTACATACTGGCAACATTGCTGTCGCGAACCGCCGCATCGATCTCGCCGTGCGCTACCGCGTCGAGTTCGCCCTCATCGGTCAACCCCTCGGGACGCTCGACCAGTTCGATCCCCGGGTGCTCTTTCTGCAGCGCCGTCATCCGGTCCCAGAACGACGAATGCGGATCGACCATGACGCGCTTGCCGATGAGGTCTTTCACGCCCTGTATATCGGTCTGCTCCTGTGCGACCAATACCTGCTGGTGAACTGTGGTCAACGGGACGGAAAACGCAATTTGGTCGCGGCGACGTTCTGTCACCGTCAGGTTGGCGGCAATGATGTCGCCTTTGCCTTCGAGCAGCGAGGGAATCATGTCGGCGAACGACGCCACGGGCACCAACACCGGCTCAAGACCATGACGTCGGGCAAACGACGCCGCGGCCTCGTGCTGTGCATCCACCGGCCAACCTTTGCGCGGCAGATAGAAAGCGCCGCCGATGTTGGCCGGTATCAGGATACGCAGCTTGCCCCGCTTCTTGAGTACGGCGAGGTCGCCGGTGTAGGTGCTGTCATCCACAGTCAGCGCTGATGCCGCGCTGTTTCTCTCCTCGGGCTTTTGTTCGAGTGCGACTTCGGCCAGACCTTCCGCGTCGGCCGACACGCCGGGGGGCAGTGTCACCACGCGTTCGATCCGACCCTGTGACGCATCGCTCGCCGGCGCCTTGACCACGGGCGTGTCCTCGTTGCAGCCGCTAAGCACGGCAGCAAGCATAAGGCTCGCAGCAATGATCGGGAGACGCTCGGCAAACACGTTGTTGTTGGTTATCAGTCACACGATGGACCGAGTATAGCGAGCTATCAGCTCCACCAGAACTTCAGGAACATCGTTCCAAGCCACTGAAAACATAATAAAATTCTGATTTTCGATAATGTGTCGCGAAGGCGCACGAAAGTGCCGCGAAAAGAGTACTTCGCTGCGACTTCGCGCCGGCGAATGACGATCTCTATGGCGCCGCTGAGACGCCCCAAAAAGCATTGGCTTCGCGGCGCACCAGTTGTCGCAGCGCCGATGTGTCGGCAGAATCATCGAACAACTCGCAAAATAACGAAGGCCGTGCGTTGAGACCGCCCAGAGCCACCCCGCACCGATCTTGCCGCCGCGACTCCATTGCCGCAGGCCGATGAGCGACTCGCAAACAGCCGCAGGTTTCGGCAGCTTTCTGGCTGCGCCGCTCGGTGTCTTGATCGTCACCGTGGTGTTTCTGCCCGTCGCCTACTTGCTGACCGAAGCCATTCCGCGCGATGCGGCCGCGCTGCAGACGGCGAGCGACTATCTCACCAATGCGGTGGTACGCCATTCACTGCTGAAGACGCTGCTGATTGGGATCAGCGCCGCCGTGCTGTGCGCTGTAATCGCCACGCCGCTGGCCTTTATCACCGCCAGGGCATCGGGTGCCCATCGTGGGTGGTCCCTCGCGTTCGGACTGCTTCCGCTCGCCACACCTCCTTACATCGTCGCCGCGATGGTCAACCGCTCGATGCAGGCCCTCGGTCTGCCAACACAGATCGCGCTCACCGACAGTGCCTGGTCGAGCGTGCCTATTGCCCTGGTGATCGCCTTCGCCCTGCACTATCTGCCCCTGGTCATGCTGTTGCTGACCCTACGCCTCAACGCAACCGACCGGGCATTACAGGAAGCAGCCATCAACCTTGGCGCCGGCACCTTCACGGTGCTTCGCCGCATCACGCTGCCGCTGTTGGCGCCGGCCTACGTCGCTGCACTCGCACTGGTCGTGTTGAGAATCATCGAAGATGTTGCAACACCGTTGATCGTCGGTGTCGACGATATGCTCGCGCCGATGCTGTTCCTGCAATGGAGCGACATCGACAAGGTGCCATCGCCGGTTCTTGTCAGCGCCGCCTTGCTTTTGCTGCTGTCTGCGCTGCTAACGGTCATTGCTTGGAACAGCCTGCACGCAGCGTTGCGCGCCTCTGATAATGGACCGGACACATGCCCCTACCGCTGGCGCCCCGGCCGCTCTGCGCGCTACGGATCAACACTGGTCGTCACCGTACTCGCGTTGTTGACGCTCACCCCGTTCGTCATGCTGTTGCATGCAATGATCGCAGCACCGGGCCAGGGGGTTGCAATCGAACAACTCAAGCCGAATATGCTTTCGTCGGTGATCATCGGGCTTGCCGTCGCTGCAGGCGGGCTGCTGCTGGCCGGCGCAACCGGTCTGCTGACCCGCGGGTCAAGACTGTCAGCACGTGCCCTACGCGCGGTTATCGCCAGCCTGCTGGCAGTTCCGGGAGTGGTTCTGGTCATTGCTTTTATCTGGCCGCTTGGCCAGATGAACCACAATCCATCGATCAGTCCGGCTTTGGCCTTGGCGGTTGTGGTGTTCGCCCTAACCATCAAACAACTGCCCTACCTGCATCGCATCATGGTGCAGGGCGCAGACTTCGTGCGCCGTGAATTCGCCGACACCGGTCGCGTGGTCGGCGTGTCCCACCCTGCGACTGCTGTTCGCTACCTGTTGCCCGCCATGAAGTGGCACCTGTGGACGATATTCAGTGTCGGCTTTGTCGGCGCGGTGACAGAGGCGTCGATACTGTTGCTGATGGCTAGCGACACCTGGACGCCACCGATCGCGATCGTCGCATTCGACAAGCTGCGCGATGACCCGCTAAATCTCGTCGGAATCACCGCAGCAGTGCTTCTGGGCGTTATGATAGCGGCAACGATCGCAGCCGTATTCTGGGTGAGACCGACCTACGTCTCGGCAAATCGCGACAGCCGCTGCGAATAAGAGAACGCAATGATAAAAACGCAACCTGCCAGTCTTGAAATCAGGCGTCTCGACGTCAACGTCGCACAGCGCGAAATCCTCCACGATGTAAACCTCAATGTCCTGCCCGGCGAGATGTGCGCCATCCTCGGCGGCAACGGTGCCGGCAAGACGGCCCTGCTACGCGCCTTGGCCGGGCTCGAACAGACCGTTGCAGGCGAGATGTGGATCGACGATCGCGAAATCACGCAGACGGCACCGAACAAGCGCGGCGTCGCCATGATGTGCCAGACTTTTCCGCTGTGGCCACACATGTGTGTGTTCGAGAACGTCGCCTTCGGCCTGCGCCAACATCACTTGTCGCGCAGCCAGATTCACGAGCACGTCGAACGCGAACTACAGGCGGTCGGGTTGTCAGAGTTCCTGTACCACCTGCCCTCGCAGCTGTGGCCGAGCCAACGCCAACGGGTCGCGCTGGCACGTACGCTGATCGCCAAGGCAGACCTTGTATTGTTGGATGAACCGCTCAGCGAACAAGACCCGAAACTGCGCAGCCAACTGCTGCGACTGTTGAAGAAACAACAGCAGCAGTCCGGGGCAACCATGTTACTTGCCACTCAGGAACGGGAAGAGGCCATGCGCATCGCCGATCGCATCGCGATCATTCACGACGGCAGAATCCAGCAGGTCGGCACTCCGATCGATCTATACGATGCACCGCGCAACCGTTTCGTCGCCGAGTACCTGGGCGGAACCAACCTGCTCGATGGCGAGATAGAGTACGCCGGTGACCAGCCGCTGTTCCGGGCCGCCAACGGCATGGTGATCCCGCTATTCGACGAGGCCTACAAGCGCCCCCGTAAAGGGTCTGCGATGTTCCGGCCGAACGATCTGCATATCGTCAGTGCCGAACAGCAGCGACCCGGCGAACAGATCCGTTTCACCGGCCGCGTGGACCAGGCCGAATTCCTCGGCGACAGCATACGCTACTGCATCGACCTGGCAGGCGACCTGGTGTGGATGGATCTGCCGCGCACTGCCGGTCAACCGCAACTGCATATAGGTGATCAACTGGTCGTCGGCCTGGACGCAAGCAAGATTCGCATACTCGAACACTGAGCAATCAACCCAGCCCGGTGTTCTGTTAGCCTAGGCCGACATGCACCGCCTATCGGATCCATCGTGACCTGGACGCTTGCCGACCTCGACGGCAACACGACCCTGCTGACC
>MWSA01002829.1_pt1 | contig 11648 bp, 7 predicted proteins | sample 1021941 | NCBI WGS metagenome assembly MWSA01 (sample SAMN06327220, study PRJNA374545) | mollusc metagenome | biome: marine bay; material: sediment; isolation source: gill 40 cm from animal A | host: Kuphus polythalamius | place: Philippines: Mindanao | collected 2011-09-12 | reverse complement strand
TGTCGAAGACAGCTACACCCACAAGAAGCAGTCGGGTGGTTCGGGTCAGTTCGCAAAGATCGACTACGTCATCGAGCCGGGTGAGCAGAACTCGGGTTACCAGTTCGAATCGGCTGTCACCGGCGGCAACGTGCCGCGTGAATTCTGGCCGGCAGTCGACAAGGGCTTCAAGATGAGCATGCAGCAGGGTACGTTGGCCGGCTTCCCGTTGCTCGACGTGAAAGTCACCCTGGTCGACGGTGGCTTCCACCCGGTTGACTCCTCCGCGATCGCCTACGAAATCGCCGCCAAGGGTGCCTATCGCCAGTCGATCCCGAAGGCTGCTCCGCAATTGCTCGAGCCGATCATGAAGGTCGACGTGTTTACGCCCGACGATCACGTTGGTGACGTTATCGGCGACCTGAACCGTCGCCGGGGAATGATCCAGGGTCAGGAAGCCGGCCCGACCGGTGTACGCGTCAAGGCGCAGGCGCCGCTTGCAGAAATGTTCGGCTACATCGGTGATCTGCGTACCATGACCTCGGGTCGCGGCCAGTTCTCGATGGAGTTCTCACACTACGCGCCTTGCCCGAACAACGTGGCCGAGCAGGTCATCAAGGAAGTCGAAGAGCGCAAGAAGAAGGGCTGATCCGCTTCTCGGTCACCGCAACGAAACGCCGGTCTGTTCGGGGCCGGCGTTTTTTTGTGGCCGGCCGTTTCGCATGCGGATCGCGCCAGCCTACGGCTGGGTGCCAACTCGCACTCGGGTGTCAGACGCGAACCCGATAAAGCAGGCTGTAGAGCACCGGCACCACACCCAAGGTCAGCAGCGTCGAGAAGACCAGCCCGGCCATGATCGCGATCGCCATCGGTTCCCACATCTCGCCGCCGCCCAGGTAGAGGGGAATCAGGCCGAGCACGGTCGTTGCGGTCGTCAACAGAATAGGCCGGGCACGCTGCATCGCCGCCGATACGATGGCCTGTCCGTGCTCCATGCCTTCGTCGCGCGCAAACTGGATGCGCTCCAACAACACGATCGCGTTGTTGATTACGATGCCGGCCAGCGAGACGACACCCAGCAAGGTCATGAAGCCAAAGAACGAGTCGGCCAGCAGCAAGCCGATGACTACGCCGATCAGCCCCAGCGGTATCGTCGTCAGCACGATGAAGGATTTGCGCAGCGAATTGAATTGGGCGACCAGCAGGATCAGTATCAGGAAACCGGCAACCGGAAGCTGCTCGCTGATCGAATCGCTCGACTTGTTCGATGTTTCGAGTTCGCCGCCGAGTTCGTAGCGCACCGCGCCGTCCCATTCAGTTTCCGCAGATGCGAGCCAGGGTCGAAGCTGCCGAAACTTCTCGCTGGCCGTCACCCCGTCTTCGAGTTGCGCACCCACCGTTACCGTACGCAGACCGTCACGCCGGTAGATGCGTGAGGCGTCCCAGGCTACTTCGATGTCGGCGACCTGGCGCAGCGATACCGATTTGCCGGTTGCCTGGGCGAATACCGACAGCGCTTCGAGCCGGCTGATGTCTTCCTGTCTCGACGTGTTGGAGCGCAGCAACACCGGAATCACGTCCTCACCTTCACGATACTCGGTCAACTGCAGCCCGCTGAGACCGGCCTGCAGCGAGATCGCGATGTCCTGGCTGCTGATGTCGGCACGCAGCGCCCTGGCTTGGTCGATGCGGATGTCGAGTTGCTTGATGCGCTGCCCCCAGTCGTCGCTGATGTTGCGCAACCCGCCGATTTGCCCCATCTCGTCTTTCAAGCTGTCGACGGCGTCGAACAACGCTGCGCTGTTCTTGCTCGACAGCCGCACTTCTACCGGGTTCTCGATCGAGGGACCGATTTCCATCTTGCGCAGCTTGATATCCAGATCCGGATGGCGATCGAGAGCGTAGCGTCGGATCTGCGGCATCAACTCGTCGATCGCTGACACGGAGGGCATGTTGACGATCATCAGCGCATAGCTGGGACGAGCCGGTTTCGGGTTGTGGGAAAGGATGAAGCGTGGGCCGGCATAGCCGATATAGCTGACCCAGTTCCTGATTGCAGTCGCCGGGTCGGAGTCGGCAGACTGCCGTTCCAGCAGGAAGTGCTCGATATCCGTGGCGACCGCGGTCGTCGTCTCGATCGAAGTGCCGGTCGGCATTTCCAGTTCGATCTTGAAATAGGTTCTATCGGACGGCGGGAAGAACACCTTGGGCAGCAAGCCGAAGCCGCCCATACTGACGGCGAAGATCACGGCCGTCAGCAACAGGGTTGGCACACGCTGCCGAAGCATCAGGCTCAATAAGCGACGATAGGCTGCGTACAGTGGTCCAGCGTAGCTCTCGGTTTTCTGCTTAACCTTCAGAAAGGCCACGCACAGCATCGGGATCACGCTCAGCGAGATGAGCCACGAGCTGAGCAGGGTGATGGTCACCACCTTGAACAGCGACGCCGTGAACTCACCGACATCGGATTCGGCCAGGTAGATCGGCAGGAAGGCGGCTGCCGTGGTCAGCGATGCGGTCAACAATGGCGTGCGCAGTTCTGCCGCTGCGTCGATCGCGGCAGCCGAAGCGTCCTTGCCGCCTTCCATCTGAACCATGATGTTTTCCGACATCACGATGCCGTTGTCGACCAGCATGCCGAGCGCAATGATCAGTGCGGCGAGCGAGATCTGGTCGAGCCCGATCGAAAATGCCGACATCACCAGCACCGCCAGCAGCATGGCGAGCGGGATCAGCAGGGCGACGATCAGGCCGGTACGCACACCCAGGGTCAGCAGCATTACGGCCGTGACGACGGCGATGGCCTGCAGCAGGCTGTTGACGAAGTCGCTGACTTTTTGTGCAACCTCTTGCGGTGAAAAGCTCACCAGTTCGAACTCGATACCGTAGGGATAGCGCTGCTCGAAAACCTCGACCTGCTGCGAGACCTGTTCACCCAGTGCGATGTTGTTGCCGCCATCGCGCATCGATATCGCGATACCCAGGGCACGCTGCCCGGTCGAGCGCAGCAACGTGCTGGGTGGGTCCACGTACCCGCGATAGACGTTTGCGATGTCCTTGAGGTAGACGAGACGATCGCTGCCGGGGATGCGCAGAATGGTCTTGCGAATATCGTCGATCGATTCGAAATTACCGCTTGGTTCGAGCGTGATCGTTTCCGTGCCGAGGGTTACCGAACCGCCGGACAGCACGATATTGCGGGTCGCCAATGCCTGCGACAGCTGATGAGGCGAATAGTCCAACTCCGCGAGAACGGCGTCGTCGTATTCAACGAATACCCGTTGCTCCTGATCGCCATGGATTTCCACCTTGGCCGCGTCCGGCAGACGTTGCAGATCGTCACGAACCGTTTCGGCGATGTCGTTCAGCTCGGCGTCGGAGTATCCCTCGCCGGTGATCGTCAGCACGATGCCGAACACGTCGCCGAACTCGTCGTTTACATACGGGCCGTTAACCCCCTGCGGAAGGTCGCCGGCAACGCTTTCCATCTTGCGCCGCAGGTTGTCCCAGATCGGGCGCATCTTGTCGAAACCGTCTTTGACGTTGACCGTTACGATCGATACACCGGTGCGCGATTCGGAATTGATGAAGTCGACCTCGGGAATCTGTTTGATCGACTCCTCGAGCTTGGACGACACGAGTTGTTCGACACGCTCGGGGCTCGCGCCGGGAAAATAGGTGATGACCTGCGCCGCGCGCACGATAAAACCCGGATCGTAGGCGCGCGGCATATTGAGGAACGTGGCGATGCCGGTAACGACGATGGTCAGAACGATCACCAGGGTCAAGCGATCGTTGTCGAGAGCCAGGCGGGTGATGTTCATTGGCTTGCGTCCGCGCCGAGCCGGACTTCCAGTCCTGCTCGCATCTTGCTCATCCCTGCGGTTACGATGCGATCGCCTGCAGAGAGCCCGGACGTGATCTCGAGGCCGAGCCGGGACAGCCGGCCGGTCTCGACCGCGCGGCGCTGGACGATGCCGCGTCCGTTCGCAACGGAATCGACCGTGAACAGAAAACGGCCGTCGTTGTCTTCGAGGACGGCATGTGCCGGAACCCGGAACACGCTGTCTGTGCCTGTGCTATCCGCGGGCGGTTTGCCGCGCACCGTGGCCGACATGCCCGGCAGGATGTTGTACGCGCCGTCATTCTCCATCGAGAAGGTTACCGCGAAGGTATTGGTATCTTTGTCTGCGCGCGTCGAGACCTCTTTGAGGGTGAGCGGAAAACTCTGGTCAGGCAGCTGGCTGAACTCGGCCCACACGTCGGGGCGGGCGCCTTCGCGCACACGAATCATCAGGCTCTCGGGCACGTTGATCTTGATCAGCAGGGTCGAGGTGTCCTGCAGCGTGTAGATGGGTTGCTTTGCATTGACCTCTTCGAAGTTGTCCACATGCCGGATCGCGATGCGCCCATCGAAAGGCGCCTGCAGCTGCGTGTATTCGAGGCTCTTGTGGGCGGCGTCGAGGTTCGCCCTGGCCGTTGCGTCCTGCGCCTGGAGCTTGTTGAAATCCGATTTTGAGATAACGCCCGTCTTGATCAGCTCGCTTCCCCGCAGATAGTCCGCGTGCGCCGACGCGTATTCGGCCTCTCTGCTCTTGAGTTGAATGCGAACCTCGGCGTCGTCGATCTTGGCAAGCACGTCGTCACGCGACACATCGTCGCCTTCCTTCGCCGACAGGCTGACGAGTTTGCCTGGAATACGAAAGCTCAGGTCGGCTTTCTTGGCTGCATCGACCACGCCCGGCAGTTCGCGCCAGTTGCCTTCGTTGTCACTGGACACGACCATGGTTCGGACAAGCCGGGGTGGTGACTCTGCTGCCGTGGTTTCGTCGGCCTGCTGGCAGGCGCTGATGCTGCCCAGCACCAGGATGCCAAACAGCAGGTGAGCGATCGAATTCGGGGTCATCTGGATTCTCTGCAGCTGGCTCTGATTTTCATTCGATCTTAGCGTGTTCACTATGCAAGTACATGTCTTGTCGTGCGTGACCGCGTTTGCCGCGCGGTACGCAGTGCGAATGGCCGCCTGGTGGGCCGATGTTTCGACTTCGGTTGCAGCGAGCGCAATGGCGCTTCGTGCGCAGCCTTCGTTCAAAGCGGCACGCTGTCGTTGGCGTGCCCGAAGGCGTTATTCGAAACCGGCTAACCGTTATACTCAGGCATCTCCAGTTCGGTTTCCGGTCAGCGGCCAACGGGTCGGCGGGCCATGTTGGTTGTGACGGCATATCCGGACGAACTCTATAGGGAGGAATGTTCTTGGATGATTTGAACCGATGGCTCGCGAGCGGCGTGGTGGGACTCGTAGCCAATGCCTTGGTCGTGACCGAGACCCTTGCCGATTCGTGGATCTGCACGCAGGGCGAGTTGATACGCGAAGTCACGATTGATTATCGGGCAGCTCCTGCGCGGCTGCCGTGCAGCGTGTATTACACAAAGCGTACCGAGCGCACCATGCCCAGGCCGATGTGGAAGGCCAGCAGCGAGGTGGGTTTTTGTGAACGGAAGGCTGCAGAGTTCGTGGCCAAGCTCGAATCCTGGGGATGGCAGTGTTCACTCGATCCGGAAACGGATCGCGGTGTAAGAATCAACGAAGCAGCCGATCCTGGATCACCCGACCAATGATGTGCCGGGTGCAGGCCTTGTGCGCGATCAGCGCGTGCTTGGGACTACCGCCTGCACGTCGTCCCACGGTAATTTGTTGCGCTGTGCATATTTCAGTATGTTTAGCGCGGGCCCGACCTATCCAGTGGCGGCGTGAGTTCGTTGTCGATCATCGTCATGGTCGATGGCGAGCGACCGGTCAGACCCGCATCCACGTTGGCCATTGGCGAAAAAATCTCGACTGAATAACAAAGGAGCGTCGATGAGATTGTCTGGATTGTGTTTGGCGTTTTGTCTTTTCAGCGCTGTTGCGCATGCACAAGACGGCGATATCACTTTGGCGGCGGGGGCTTTCGATTATCGACATGCGGGCAGCGCGATGGCCCAGGTCGAGTATCGCCCGGGTACTGACTGGTCCGGCTTCAGGCCGCAGCTGGGTGCCTTCGTAACCGGCGACAGCGCGGCCTATTTTTATGCGGGAATCGGCTATCCTCTGTCGATCGCCGACCGTTGGACGCTGCTGCCGAGCGTCTCGGCAGGTTTCTACCACGATGGTGCCGATATTGATCTCGGCTACGATGTCGAGTTCTATTCTCAGCTACGTCTGGCCTATCAACTCTCGGACAATACGCAACTGGGCCTGGGTATTGCGCACATATCGAATGCGCGCCTCGGTGATCACAATCCGGGTGCGCAGCTCGCTTACCTGAGCTTCAGTTTCGCTTACTGAGCGCGTCCGATGTGGGGCACCCGCGGTGCGCCAAGTTTGATGTCGACCGCGGGAACGAACCCTGGGGTCACTGGCAAGATCGGGGTGTGGTTTCACTTGTTTGTGGTGAAGTGCGAGCGGTTTTGCATTTCCGGCGCGGCTTGAAGCAAACGGCTGCCGGAGGGTAGGGTAGCGTCGAGTCGCCCTCGATCCGGATGAATACATGCTGCATTGCGTGCTGCGTTTCTATGCAGAGCTTAACGCCTTTGTCCCACAGGCTTGCCGGCAGACCGATTGGGCGCTGGAGGTTGTGCGACAGCGATCGATCCTGCACCTGATCGAGGACTGCGGTGTGCCGCATACGGAAGTCGCGCTGATCTTGCGCAACGGAACGCGCACTTCCGGCAAAGCGTCCGTCCAAGACGGCGACCGTATCTCGGTTTATCCCGCCTTCGAAAACATCGCTGCCGGCGGCCGGTTGTCCTTTCACAGCGCCGGCCCGAGGCCGATGCGCTTTGTGGCAGACGCCCATCTGGGTGAACTCGCCCGGCGCCTGCGCCTGCTCGGGTTTGACACCCTTTGGTTCAACGACGTCGGCGACTCCGAGCTCGCAACGCTCTCCCATCAACAGGACCGGGTTCTGTTGACGCGTGATCGCAAGTTGCTGATGCGGCGTGTGGTGGAATTGGGCTGTTACGTCCATCCCAGGTCAATGGATGAGCAGGTGCGTTACTTGTTGAAGCGCTATCAACTGTGTGACGAGATCCATCCGTTCACGCGCTGCACCCTATGTAACGGGCAGATCGTCCCCGTGGACGCGACTGCGGTACGCGATATCGTCCCGCCTGGCGTGTTCGCGGTGTTCGATCGCTATTGGTCCTGCGTCGATTGCGGCAAGGTCTATTGGCAGGGAAGTCATTGGGAATCGATGTCGCGATTCGTCGCGGCAGTCTGCCCGGATGCAGCCAGTCGAGTTGCGCTGTAGCGTCCGATCTGCTCAGCAATAGCGATCGGCGCGGCGTGTCGTGCGAAGGCCGGCGTTCAGCCGGCTGTGTGCACCAGGGGCGGCTTTGTCGTTTCGTGGACCTCGAGCTCGCCGATGCCTTTGATCACGATGTGCAGCTCAGCGACGACCGCGTCGAGCCGGTCGTCGATATCGTGAGCCCCGTTCCTGCTCGCCACTTCGAGGGCAGCGGCAAGTTCCGCCAGGGTGCGGGCGCCGATGCTCGCGGCCATACCCTTGAGCGAATGTGCGGCGCGTTGTGCTGCCGCCGGGTCGGCATCGTGCTGCGCCTCGCGGAACTGTACCTCGAACTCGCGTTTGTCGTCGAAAAAGAGTCGTAGGAGTTTTCGATAGAACGCGGGCTTGCCACGAGCTGTTGTCATGCCGCAGGTGGTATCGATACCCGGCAGATCCAGCGTCGAAGATGGAACGGCGGGCGATGCCAATGCGCAGTTGGGTGCGAGCCACTTCGCGAGGGTTGCCAGCATGTGCCTCAGATCCAGGGGTTTGGCGATGTGGTCGTTCATGCCCGCGGCCAGGCAGTGTTCACGATCCTCGGCCATGACGTTCGCCGTCATGGCAATGACCGGCAACTGGGAGAACTTCGGATTGCGGCGTAACCGGCGCGTCGCTTCATAGCCGTCCAGCACCGGCATCATGCAGTCCATCAAGACACCGTCGAATGCGTGCCGATCGAGGGCGGCAAGGGCCTGCTCACCATCCTTCGCGATATCGACCGAAAGGCCGAGCGACTCGAGAAGATCGAGCGCTACCTCGAGATTCAGATCATTGTCTTCTACCAACAGTATTCGTTTGCCGCCGAGCTGGGTTCGATAGGTGGTGAACAACGCCTCTTCGGTCGGTTGCTCGGTGGCCGGATCTGATTCGGTCTCTTCGCCGGAGCCCTCGGCGAGTTGGACATAGAACGTGAACGCGCTGCCCTGGCCCGGCACGGAATCGACCCAGATGTCGCCATGCATCAGATCGACGAGTTTTTTCGATATCGCCAGACCGAGGCCCGTTCCGCCATATCTGCGCGTGGTGGAGCTGTCGGCCTGAGTAAATGGGCGAAACAGCGTCTTTGCCTGCTCCGGGCTGACACCGATCCCGTCGTCGGTCACGGAAAACTCAACAAGGAACGTTTCTCTCGAGTGTTCGCGCAATCGGCAACCGATCGTCACATGCCCGCCGGGTGAGGTGAACTTGACTGCGTTGCTGCCGAGGTTGATCAGGACCTGACTGAGGCGCAGTGCGTCGCCGGTGAAACGGGTAGGCAGGTTCTCGGAGATCTCGAATGCGAGGGTCACCCCTTTGCTTCTGGCCATCGTGCCCACGATGGTGTCGACCCTGCTGCACAGGGATTTGATGCTGAATCCGGTCTGCTCGATGCTCAGGTGGCCGGATTCGATCTTCGAGAAATCGAGGATGTCGTCGATGATCAGGAGCAGACTATCGGCTGCCTCGTGAATCTTGTCGATGTAGCCGCGCTGTTGCAGGTTCAGGTCGGTACGGCGAACGAGATGCGACATGCCGATAATGGCGTTCATCGGCGTGCGGATTTCGTGGCTCATGTTCGCCAGAAATTCGCTTTTCGCCTTGGTTGCCGCCTCAGCTGCACGCTTGGCCTCTTCCAGTCGTTCGGCCTCTTCGACTTGTGTGGTCACGTCGAGCAGGCTGCCGATAGCCTTGAGCGGTTCGCTGTTGGGCCCGACCAGGATCTCGGATCGCTCATTGACGTAGACGATGCTGTTGTCGGCCATCACCAGGCGGAACTCGATGTCGATCGGTGCATGCGAAGTGAACAGTGTGTTGTGGGTTCGTTTTACGAGCGCCACATCATCCGGGTGCACGCGGCTGAAGAAGTATTCGAACGTCAGCGCACTGTCTTCTTCCGGCAGTTGGAGCATCCGGTACGATTGCTCGGACCACGCGAGTCGGCCATTCGACAGGTCGAGTTCCCAGCTACCGAGACCTGCCATCTTCTGTGCCTGCACCAGTAGCCCTTGTTGACTGCGTTGCAGTAGTTCTTCGGCCATCTTGCGTTCGCTGATGTCACGTATGACGCCGGTGAAAAATGTCTCGCCGCTAATCGTCGCTTCGCACACCGCAAGATCCAACGGAAACTCTTCGCCGTTCTTGCGCCTGCCGACGAATTCGCGAATCCTGCTGAGACTCCGGGCTGGGTCCGGGTTGGCCACATAGCGCGCCAGATGCTGATCGTGAACGGCAGCGAATGAAGTGGGCATCAGCATACCGACATTGCAGCCGAGGGCCTCATCCCTGCGGTAGCCGAACATCGATTCCGCCGCGGGGCTGAACTCGTGGATAACGCCTTTGGTGTCGATAACGATGATGCCGTCCACCGCGGTGTCGATGACTGCGCGCAGGCGTGCGGTCTGGTCGGTGACGTGGCGCGCCATGTCGTTGAACGAGCGCAGAACCTCGCCCAGTTCGTCGTTCGGGATATGGCGTATGTAGGGGCCCTCTTCGGCATCGGGCTCACCGCGAGCCAGCGCAGTCACGGCCGACTTGAGCCGGTCGAACGGCCTGAACAGCAGGTGATGTTGGCTGACGAAGTTCACGGCAACGATCAGCCCCAAGACGAGCAGAACCACCAGATGCAGTTCATCCATGCCGTCGAAAAGTTCAGCGCGCTCCGCGGTCCAATCGATATCGACTTCGATGCGGCCCAACTGTGTACCGGAAACGACGAGAGCGTGAGTACGGTGAATCAGTTCGGCGTCGGATGGCGGCACCGCCTGCTGGTCGGGGAACAACGGGTAGATCCGCTTACCGGTATCGTCATACAGGGTGAGGTTGTACCAGCTCTTGTCGAACAGAGACCGCAGGGTGTTCATCGCTGAGAACACGGCAGCGAAATCCCGTTCGAGAAGATGGCCGATGACATCGTTCTGACCGGCGACCAGCAATTGATCACTCTGTTCGACAAATCTCTTTTTCGCCTGCTCGATCTGCAAGGGTTCCCAGTACAGGTGCAAGAACGCCACCAATATCGACAAGGCAAACAGTGATGGTAAGAGTATTTTGTATCTCAGTTTCATCGGCAGATCAGCGTTTGACGAAGAACCGATCCAGGTCCATTTGCTTGAGTACCTGGTAGTCGTCCAGGGTTGCGACACCGACCTGTGCGATCGGAATCTGGGCCAGCAGGTGCTTGCCTCCGGCTTCGGTCCCGATTCGGAGAAATGCTGCCGCGACCTTGCGGCGAACGTCTTGCGGCACAGACGGCGACACGCAGAACGGGTGCGGTGGAACCGGCGTTGCGCGGTGAATGACCTTGAGGGCATCACGGTATTCGGGCGGCTGCCGGTTCAAGGTGTTTTGTACGCCGCCGCCGGCAGCGGCTTCATTGAGCAGCACGTTCAGGTACACCGAATCATGCGTTTTGACGTATCGCGGCCGAAATCCGATGCCGAACTCGTCGGTGAGCTCCTGGCGGATCTGCAATGACGCTCCTAGTGCATTGGCGGCCGGAAAGGCTATGGTCTTGCCGTCGAGGTCGGCGGGCGACGTGATGTGGCTGTCTTTGCGTACCACCAATACGCCCTGCAGCATACGTCCGTGGTCGCGAATCAGCGGTTGGTAGCCGGCTAGTCGGTTGGCGACGACGATGTGATACGGGTTCATGTACGCGAAGTCGAAACGCCCCGTTTCGAATTCCTCTTCGAAATCCGGGATGCTGGTGGAACCGCGGAGTTTGAAGCGCTCCCCGGTCTCTTGTTCCAAGCGGTCCAGGATCGGTCGCCAGATGGCGTGCAGTGTGTGTGAGTCGAACTGCGGCACGACGCCGACCGTGTAGACCCGCGTCTCGCAGTAAACAGGTGGACTGAAGACCTGGATAAAGCACGCGATCAGCAGGGGCATCAACCGAGCCGATGCAAGCACCAATTTTGCGTCGAACAGCGATGTCTTCATCCGTGTGATTCCAGAGCGCTTGCGAAGGACCGTCAGACACCCAAGGTCCACACCTGTCCAGCGGCTGAGCAGCATGATTCTTGACCATCCGTTCTTTAATACTTATGTGGGGAGATCGCCGATGAATGGATTTCCCAATGCGTTGTCCTGCGGGTATCGGTGTGACAGCCCTCCGGCCTGAACCGGTGAATGCAGGCGCACAGCACGCGCGGAATGGTGCCCGCCTTGATGCAACGGCGTATGGCGCAGCGCCTGTGCTCGGTGCCGCCCAGGGGTTTGACGATCTTCAATGACGGCCCGGGTAGATTCTTTACAATTTTCCTGGGTTTTGTCCGCATCAGGGAACGCAAATGGAACCGTCAGTCGAGAAAGCGCCGAGACTGCAGCATATGCCTATCTCGTTCTTCGCCGTGGTCATGGGGC
>MWSA01002411.1_pt1 | contig 11953 bp, 13 predicted proteins | sample 1021941 | NCBI WGS metagenome assembly MWSA01 (sample SAMN06327220, study PRJNA374545) | mollusc metagenome | biome: marine bay; material: sediment; isolation source: gill 40 cm from animal A | host: Kuphus polythalamius | place: Philippines: Mindanao | collected 2011-09-12 | reverse complement strand
CCTGATCGCCTGGGTCATGGCCTGGATCATCTTCCTCGGCGAAGTCGACCCACAGCACAAATCGATCTGGCTGCTGCTGTTCGTCACGCCGTTGCTGATACCGCTGCGCGGCGTGTTGGCAGCACGCGACAAGACCCTGGTCTGGGCGGTGTTGGTAACACTGCTGTACGCACTGCATGGCAGCATGATCGCCTGGACTGACGAAACACAACGCTGGCTCGGCCTGACCGAAGCCGCGCTGAGCCTGGGCTTTCTGTTCAGCGCCAGTTACTTCATCCGGTGGCGTGCCGCCGCGCGTGCGCAATGATCCAGCAGCTGCCGCTTGCGCTGAAGCTTGAGCATGCGCCCGGCCTCGATGACTTCGTGGTCGGCGGCAACCGATCCGTGCTCGATGCCTTGCGCGCATCGTTGCAGCCCGACGGCGAGAAACTGGTGTATCTGTTCGGTCCGAGCGGTTGTGGTCGCAGCCACCTGCTGCTCGGCCAATGCGCCAGCGCCGAAGCGATCGGCATGCGCAGTATCTACCTGCCGCTGACCGACCACGCCACATTGGCGCCGCAGATGCTCGAAGGCCTGGAGAGCTTCGACCTGCTCGCGGTCGACAATGTGCACGAGATCGCCGGCAAACGCGATTGGGAAGAGGCCTTGTTCGCCCTGTTCAACCGCACGCGCGACCTCGGCAACCGGCTGCTTTTCAGCGCCGACTGCGGCCCGGCCGCACTGCCGCTGACGCTACCCGACCTGCGTAGTCGCCTGGCGTGGGGCCTCGCGCTTTCGATCCAGCCGCTGGATGACGACGGTCGGCGCCGGTTGCTGCAACATCTGGCCTCGCGCCGGGCGTTGAAGATGCCGGACGACGTCGCACGTTTCATCGTCGAACGCGGATCGCGCCATCCCAAAGACCTGGTCGACATGGTCAACCGGCTCGACCGGGCGTCGTTGGCCGAACAGCGACGGCTGACGATCCCGTTCGTCAAACAGAACCTTGCTATGGGCTGACCAGGTAGTTGATCGAGCAGCTGACCGGGAGCCTGATTTGGCTCAGAGCGCCGGCAGGTAGATCTGCATATTGCCCAGTGCCGCACCGCGGATAACACGTTTCAGGCCGCCAGGTCGCAGCTCGATCTCGTCCAGCCGGTGCAGACCAACCCATTCGACGCCTACCTGGTACTTGTCGGGCTGGTTGCCGGTCGTCGGCTGGTAGGCGCCCGGCAGCTTGCAGCGAAAGATGAACTCGACGTGCTGTCGATACAGCGATTCCTTGGCATCACGCAAACGGTAGCTGTTCGCGACATGCGCCAAGCCGACGATCTCGACCTGCGCACCGATCTCCTCGAAACATTCGCGCAACAGGGTTTCGTGCAGGGCCTCGCCGACTTCCTGACCACCGCCCGGCAAGCTAAAACGTTCGCTACCGTCCGGCCACCTTTTGCGCAGTAGCAACACGCGGTTCTGATGAATCAGCAAAGCACGCACGGTATTGCGTATCGGTGTCTGGATGCGCGCACCCGGCGGCGGTTTGAGCGGCGAGGGATCACTCATGGGATTATCGCGACGCACCGACGACGGCTGAATGTTGCGCGTGACGGCTATTGCGCGTCTGCATCCCCGCCATCACCGCCACACTCGTCGGGGCCATACCAATCGCTGTTGCGGTACTGCTCGACCACGTGCCTGATCAACACCATCGCCACGGCGGCGACCGGCAACGCCAGCAGGATGCCGAAGAAACCGTAGAGCTGACCGCCGGCCATGACGGCGAAGATGACGGCCACCGGATGCAGCCCGATCCGTTCGCCCACCAGGCGCGGCGTCAGTACCATGCCTTCGAGCATCTGTCCGACGACGAACACCAGCACGACCCATGGCAGATCGCCGAATCCCCGCGACTGAAGAATCGAGGCAACGCCCGCGATCAGGATGCCGACGATCAGACCCAGGTAGGGGACGAAACTCACCAGACCGGCAAACATGCCGATCAGCAATGCCAGCTCGAGACCGACGAACCACAGCCCGGTGGTATAGATCACCCCGAGTGCAAACATCACCAGCACCTGGCCGCGCAGGAACGCGCCGAGCACCTCGTCGGATTCACTGGCCAGTTTGACGATCGTCGGCTCGCTGCCACGTGGCAACAAGGTGCGTACTCCGGCCACCAGCGGATCCCAGTCGCGCAGCAGGTAAAATGTGAGCACCGGGATCAACACCAGGTTGGCGATCCAGCTCAGCAGCGCCATACCCGATCCCGAGATCGATCCCCACACGTTGGCCACGATCCCGCCGGCCTCGCGCCAATGCTTGCCCAGCGCCTTCTGGATGGTGGCGAAATCCAGGGTCGCCGATTCCTCGGGCAACAGACCTTGAAGATGCGGCACCACATTGCCGCGAATCCATTCCACGTACCCGGGTAGCTTCTGAATCAACTGACTGATCTGCGCCTCGATCCGCGGTATCAGCAGCAATAGCAGAACCGTCAGCACGAGGAACAACACGACGAACACCAGCGCGACGCCCGGCGTACGCTTCATGCCGCGTTCTTCGAGACGATCGACCAGCGGGTCGCCGAGATACGCGAGTAGCGCGGAGATCACGAACGGCATCAGGATCGGCGACAACAGGTACAACAGCACCGCGCTGAGCAGCAACCAGCCCATAAACCACAGTTTCTGCGAATCACTCATGGCCATGCGTTCCTCCCTCGCGCGCGCGGCGGCTCCATTCACGTACATATCCGGCACCACTGAGCACGATCGTGACCATCACCGCCGCGATCAGCAGCTGTATCACGATGCCGGGAATGCCGCCAAAGCCCAGTTGCACTACGCCCACCGCCGCCAATGCGATCTGCAGAAAGGTGTTCAACTTGCTGACCACGCTCGGTTCGGGCTGCACGGTCTCGACACGAAAGTTGTACACGGTGGCGCCGACCACAATGATCAGATCGCGCGCCAGCACACTGGCGACCAGCCACCAGGGGAACAGGTCCAACCACCACAGACAGAGGAATGTCGAGATCAGCAACAGCTTGTCGGCCAGGGCATCGAGAATGCCGCCGAGGCGCGAACTCCAACCGAAACGCTTGGCAAGAAACCCATCGAGTCCGTCCGATGCACCGGCCACCAGAAACAACCAGATCGCCATCTCGAACTCGCGATCGAGCAGTGCAAGTACGATCGGCCCGACCAGAATGATGCGCGCCACGCTGATCGCGTTCGGCAAATGGCGCAGGTAAGCGTTCATCTGGTTCCTTGTGTCACAGCAGGCGGGTCAGTTTAGCAGGCGATAGTAATAATCGGCCTTCATGGCGGGGGGACTGCCGGCCTGGGAGGTCTCGCCGGTCGAGCTGGGTACCTGTTCCAGTGGCCCGATTTCGGCAGCCAAGTTCGGCGCGTCGCCCAAAGCATCGATCAGGCTTTGAACGCTGTCACGCAGAGCGAACTCGAACGTATAGCTATCGTTGTCGACCGATCGCAGCGAGACGCGCGCGACACTGTCGAGGCTTTCGAGATAGGCAAGCAAACGCCCGTAGCTCGCCAGTTCGGTAACCCCCATGAACTGCACCGTGACCGCACGGCCGCCGCCGGTACTCACCGCCGGTACGAAGCGACTGGCGTGCAGGTCCATGGTCTTGTCCACGGCGTCGGCGAGCGCCTCGCCCAGCTCACCGGGGCGTGCGTCGAAGGGATGTATACCGGCCTCGTCCCACAACGACCAGTCACCGGCCCATTGGTCGCGCCCCGTCGAGCGCAGACGACCGACCAGAATGGCGTCGTAGGGATAGCGTTCCGATGCCTTCTGAATGCCATCGGCGAACATCGACCACAGATCCGCCGGACTCATCGACGCTTGATCTTGCAGGTCCATCAAGGGCAATTGCAGCGGCATGCCACGCTGTTTTGCCTGCGCCAGAACCGCTTCACGCGCACGCGTGTCGTTGTCTAAATTCAGCAGGCTGCGTTCGTTGCCCTGCTGCATCGCCACCCACAGCAGCACGCGCGGCCGACGCGACCAGACCGGCAGTTGCTGTTCGCGCATCCGTCGGTCGACCGCACGTGGGTCAAAACGCGCCCACAGGAAACGCAGCGTCTGGCCGTCTTGCTCGTCGCTGCGATAGCGGTACTGCTGCACCAGCGACGGCGCCGCCGCGATCACCGCCTGGGCACCCGGCACCTCGCCGATATTCAACCTGCCGCTGACGCGCTGCATGACCTGCAGCAAGAGCTGCCCCAATGCCGTGTTTCGCGCCTCATTGCCCTCATCGGCAACCGGCATCTCGGCGCTGTACCACTCTTCGGCGGCGATCGCCGAGACCGGCAGCAAAATCAACAATATGACCGCAACACAATGCTTTACTGAGATTTGCATGGCGCGCAGTGTACCAGCGGAACGGGTCGACAAGCGATCGGCATTCGATAACCTGCAGCAAGTGCGCCGCTCCAGGTTAAGGCTGTTTGCGCAACCCGATCGCGGGCCGAGGGTTGGCACCACATGTGACGTGGTCGACCAGATCGGCACAGGGTAAAATGCGTGTTTTGCAGTTGCAGCGCGGAGCCCCCCCTTGAGCGACCAATCCACCACCCCGCCGAACGACGGTCTCAGCTACGCCCAAGCGGGTGTCGACATCGACGCCGGCAATGCGCTGGTCGAGCGCATCAAGCCGATCGTCAAGAACACCTTCAGGCCGGGGGTACTGTCCGGCATCGGTGGATTCGGCGCGCTGTTCGAACTGCCGGTCGACCGCTACAAGGAACCGGTACTGGTCTCGGGCACCGATGGCGTCGGCACCAAGCTCAAACTGGCCATGCAGTTGGGCAAACACGACACGATCGGCATCGACCTGGTGGCGATGTGCGTCAACGACATCGTCGTGGCCGGTGCCGAGCCGCTGTTCTTCCTCGACTACTACGCCACCGGCAAACTGGACGTGAATACCGCGACCGATGTCGTCAGCGGTATCGCGCGCGGCTGCGAGCAGGCCGGCTGTGCACTGACCGGCGGCGAGACGGCCGAAATGCCGGGGATGTACGCCGCAGGCGACTACGACCTGGCTGGCTTCGCGGTCGGCATCGTCGAAAAATCACGCATCCTGCAACCCGATCGCGTCGCGGTCGGCGACGTACTGCTGGGCCTGGCATCTTCGGGTCCGCACTCGAACGGCTACTCGTTGATCCGCAAGGTGATCGAAGTCAGCGGCGCCGATCTCAATGAGATGCTGGACGGCAAACCGCTCGGCACAGCCCTGCTGGCTCCCACCCGCATCTATGTGAAGGCGCTGCTGGCACTGCTGGCCAAGGTCGATGTGCATGCGTTCGCGCATATCACCGGCGGCGGTCTCACCGAGAACCTACCGCGCGTTTTGCCGACCCACAGCTGTGCGATGATCCATCGCGATAGCTGGAAGCTGCCGGCGGTTTTCGAGTGGCTGCAGCAGGCTGGCAAAATCGACGATGCCGAAATGCTGCGAACCTTCAACTGCGGAATCGGCATGGTGGTTTGCGTGCCCGAGGCGTCGGTGGAAAAAACCGTGGGCATCCTCGAGGAGCAAGGCGAAACGGTGTTCCGCATCGGTGAGATCACCCGTTGTGATTGCGAGGCGCCCTGCGTCCGTTATTCATGACCGGGCGCGACGGTAAGCTGGCCGTCGTGGTGTTGATCTCAGGCAACGGCAGCAACCTGCAGGCACTGATCAACGCCGCACGCCACGACGCACCTTTCTTCATCCGCGGGGTGGTCAGCAACCGGCGCAACGCCGCCGGGCTCAAACGCGCCACCGACGCCGACATCCCGACCCGCGTCATCGAGCACACCCAGTTCGCCGACCGCGCAGCGTTCGACAAAGCCATGGCCAGGGAGATCGACAGCTTCGCGCCCGGTCTGGTCGTGCTGGCGGGTTTCATGCGCATCCTGACCTCAGACTTCGTCAATCACTACGCCGGACGCATGATCAACATCCATCCTTCGTTGTTACCGGCATTCCAGGGACTGCATACCCATCGACGCGCACTCGAGGCCGGAGTCGACGAGCACGGCGCCAGCGTGCATTTCGTCACCGACGAACTCGATGGCGGGCCGGTAATCGCGCAGGTACGCGTCGCCGTGCAAGCGGGCGACAGCGAATCGGTACTGGCCGAACGCGTGCTGCAGCGCGAGCACGAGCTATTGCCGCAGGTCGTCAACTGGTTCGCCGAGGGTACGCTGCAGCTACACGGTGACGCCGTCTGGCTGCATGGCTCACCGATCGCAGCCCCGGTGCAATGCTAAAACGTGCAAGATGGCTTCTCGCGACCGTCGCCGGCGTGCTGATTGCCGCCTGCAGCGACGAGCAGCAGCAACGCCCGCCGGCGCCACTGTCCTCCGAGGTGACCTACAGGCTCACGTTCAACGGCATGTGGGTCGGGAATGCACTGTTCATCGTTACCGCCGACGCCGCCGGGCACTACCGGATGCAAGCGCTCACCGTTCCGGCCGGCAAGATGAGCAATATCGCGGAGAACGAAGAGATCCTCGAAATCAGCGAGGGCGAGTTCATACAAGGCGACATCAGGCCGCGCCGGTTTCACTACAGCGTCATGCGCGATGCAGCGGTCAAGGCGGTCGATCTCGAATTCGATTGGGACCAGGGCGGCATGCACATCAAGAGCGGTGACGCCTTCCGCCGGGTCGGCCTCGCGGCCGGCACCCAGGATCAGCTCAGCTACCTGCTCGCCGCCAGGCGGCTCGCCCTGGCCGGCGAAGGCAGCGTGCAACTGAAAATTGCGTCGCCGGAGGTCACGGCGGACAACCTGCTCGAAGTGGTACGACGCGAAACGGTGGAAACCCCGCTGGGCAGCGCACCGGCGATCGTTATCCGACGCAGCGGGCCGGACCCTGCCGTAACGCGCGAACTGTGGTTCGATACCTCAGCCGCAGCCTTACCACTGCGCGTTTCACAGCGCTGGGAAGGCAATTCGATCGATATGTTGCTGGAAACGCTCAACCCGACTCCGAGCGATCCTCGCTGATCCGGCTCGCGACCGGCCCACTCTGGCCACGGTACTTGGCATCCAGTCGTTTAGTGTAGGGACGTTGCGCCGGACCGGTCATCGACTCGAAGCTCATGGCACCGATCGCCATGCCGGGACGCAAGGCCAGCGGCAGTTTTCCCGAGTTGAAGAACTCCAGCACGATGTTGCCGCTCCAGCCCGGGTCGATGCGGTGCGCCGTCACGTGCACCATCAGGCCGAGTCGGGCCAGGCTCGAGCGACCATCGAGCCAACCGACCAGGTCATCCGGCAAGGTGATCGATTCCAGCGTGATGCCGAGCGCCAGCTCCCCCGGGTGCAGCACGAAGGTGTCCTGCTCGCTGATGAAGATTTCGTCGCCCATCACCTTCTCCACCGCCTGGTTGACCTGCTCGCGGCTGCCCGACAGATCGATGAACGGAATCGTGTGTGAGCTGAACACGCGAAAGCGATGACCAAGGCGAAGGTCGATGCTGACACCGCTGACCGAACGATCGTCCGGACGCGGGTCGACACTGATCCGTCCGGCATTCAGTGCCTCGAGAATGTCGCTGTCGCAGAGTCTCATATCGATTTGGCCTCCCATCGGCGTCGCGGCGCAAAGTGTACACCACGCGGCCGTTTCACCGACCGCCGCCACGGCCGAGCGCCGGAAACACCGCAATCCGCGGCTTTTTTCGCACGTCCGATCGCAGTATTTTCGCTGGCCGGGGACGTCGCACCGAGGCGACAATGGTGCCGACACTCCTCTTTTCGACAACGCACAGAAGTAGTATCGCCATGCCCTCAGCCATCACCAGCGAAATCGTCGCCGGCTTCCGCCAGCGACTCGAAGATCACCCGGTCTATGCCGCCGTCGCTACCCTCGAAGACCTGCAGTGCTTCATGCAGCACCATGTCTATTCCGTCTGGGATTTCATGTCGCTGATCAAGTACCTGCAGTCGGTGGTGGCGCCGACGAACTACCCCTGGGTGCCCCGCGGTGACGCCGACGTGCAACGCTTCATCAACGAACTGGTGCTCGAAGAGGAAACCGATGAGCACCCGGTCGACGGTGGCTTTTCGAGTCATTTCGTTCTCTACCTGTCGGCCATGCAAGAGATCGGTGCAGACACGGCGCCGGTGCGCCGTTTCGTCGAACGGGTGGCATCCGAAGGCCTGTCCGCCGCGCTGGCTTCGGATGCGATCCCGGAGCCGTCGCGGCGCTTCACCTCAACCACGTTCAGTTTCATTCGTTCCGGCGAACCGCATATCGCCGCGGCCGCACTCGCGCTCGGCCGTGAACACATCATTCCCTGCATGTTCCGCGCGATCCTTAAGAACACCGGCGTCGACGAAAAGCAGGCGCCGATCTTCCATGCCTATCTGAATCGCCATATACACCTGGACGAAGACTTTCACGCGCCTTTGTCGCTGCGGTTATTGAACGGTCTTTGTGATAACGATGAACAGCGTGTTCATAATGCCGTGGCCGCGGCAGAACAGGCCGTGGTCGCACGCATAGAGTTTTGGGACGGCGTGCAGGCGGCGCTGTCGAACCGGCGCCGACAATAACCGCTGCATCTTGATATGAAGTGGGCGACGAAAGCGATCCCGGCCACAAACGGGGGCGGCAGCGGATAACGCTTGGCCCCGTTCGCAGGCGCTAACTTCCTCAATCACTCGAAAGGTGGCGTAAACCTCGCTGCCCTTGGTTATGATGGGTGGTGTATGCGCCACTCCTTGAGCAAAAGATTCATCTCCACAGGCAACAGCCCTTCGACGATGTTGTTTGTGCTGATCATCGCCGTCAGCGTGGCCATCACCGGATTCGCGTATTACATCTCACCGGTGTTCACAGTGCCGGCAGCGCTGATCACCGGCATTCCAGCGTACCTGATGATCAAGAACGCGATTGCTTACCGCAAGGCATGGCGAATATATGCCGGCGATCAGTCCATCGAAGTCACTGACGATGCGATCATCGAGCACAGCATGGATGGCGTGCTGACCATTCCGCGCCACTCTGTCGTGCGCATCGATACCGAAGACGATAAGGCCATGGTGGTGCTGCGTAGCGGCCGTGTGATCGACATCGACGGCTATGACGACATGGGCACCTTGTTGGTCGAACTCAAGCGTTTCGAACAACGCGATACTGCGTAACGGTGACACACGGCTTCTAGCCGCTGGTTTATTCAGCAACAGTGGGCAACATCACCGCCCCAAAAGACACCACTCAAGCACCTTGTCTTCCCCGCATGATCGCTGCCGGCAACGCTCCGCGCCTGCGCAGACACCAGCACCGGCGACAACAGGGATCAAGGGCGCAGCCAAAGGGGATTGACCGATGTTGTTGGTCTATCGACACCAGCGGTGTATCTTGCTTGTTCAAGCCTGTGCCGACGCCCGTCGGCTTGGCAAGAAACGGTGAATCCTATGACACTGCTGACCGCTGCCCTTTTCGCCGGTGCCATGTTCGCATTGGCCCTCACGCCCGGACCCGGAGTATTCGCCACCGTAGCGACCGCGCTCGCCTCCGGCTTTTCGCGTGCTGCGATGGTGGCGTTGGGCATCGTGGCCGGCGATCTGCTGTTTCTGATGGCGGCCGTCTTCGGCCTGGGCGCTCTCGCCGAATGGATGGGTGGGCTGTTTACCATCGTGAAGTGGCTCGGCGCCGCCTATCTGATCTGGCTGGGAATCAAACTGTGGCGCAGTGAGCCAAGCGGCCCTGAAGCGTCGAATCAGGCGACTGCGTCTGCCAAGGCCAGCTTCACCAATGGCCTGTTCATCACCCTCGGCAACCCGAAGGTGATCCTGTTCTATCTCGGCTTTCTGCCTGCCTTCGTCGACCTGTCGTCCTTGACCGCTACCGACGTTACCGTAATCGCGGTGGTCGTATCGCTGGTGCTCGGCGCAACCATGCTCGGCTATGCCTACGCCGCGTCGAGCGCGCGACGCCTGTTTCAGACACCGCGCGCCAAGACCGTGTTGAATCGTGCGTCGGGCGGCGTGATGATCGCGACCGGCACAGTGCTGGCCGCCAAGGCCTGACACGAGTTGAGCTTACTGATTCAGATCACGCCGTCGTCCGAGATGTCGTGTGCCTCCGAGTGCGTGAGGTTCGGATGGTTGCGCAATACATAACCTGCACCATGCAGGCCGATGATCGCGTTGTGCAGATTGGTGCGTAATGCCGAGTTCGGCGATTGCAGATGCTCCGCCAAAGTGTGCAGAGAGACGTCCACATGGTGGTCGCAAACGGCAACTGGGATCTGCAGTCGCTCTGCCAGGTTGAGAAACGGGTCCAGCGACGACATGTCCTGCTGCACCGATGCATGGGTGCGCCGATCGGCCGCCTCGTTCTGGTGTTCGCAGTTCAGCCGGTCGCCGTATTGTTCGAGCGCCTCGGCATCGATCGACGGGTCTTTGCGCTGCACCTTTTCGATGATGCTGATCACGACGGCAGCCGACGCCTCGTCAGGCGCACATGACAACACCGCGGCCAGCAGATCACGTTGCTGGCTGCTCAGATGGGCGGCTTTGTAACCGCTCATCGCGAAGCTGTTGTCGTGCACCAAACTGCGCAAAAACGCCTCGGTCGCAAAATAATATCGTGACGTGTAGTGGAACAGTTCCTCGGCGAAACTGCCCCACCCAGTGTCGAACTGCGGATAGTAGTGACCGTTTACATTTTTCGAGTCGGTCATATCGACAGCCTCCGGTTCGGTGGCAGCTAGCCGGTTTGCGGGCCGGCAGCGCGGATGTCTTCCGTGACCTCGTCGCTGAAGGTGCGGAAGTTCTCGGCAAACATCCCGGCGAGCTTCCGCGCCTGGGCGTCATACGCCGATGGATCGCTCCAGCTCGACTTGGGATTCAGGATCTCGTCCGGCACGCCCGGGCAGCTTTCCGGTACCTCGAAACCAAAGACCGGATCACGCCAGGTAGGCAATTCATCCAATTTGCCGTCGAGCGCAGCGTTCACCATAGCGCGCGTGTGCGGAATCGCAACCCTTTCACCGACGCCGTAAGGCCCGCCGACCCAACCGGTGTTGATCAGCCAGACCCGCGCACCGTGCCGGGTGATGCGTTCGCCGAGCAGTTCGGCGTAGCGCCGTGGGTGCAATGGCATGAACGGCGCCCCGTAGCACGCGCTGAACACCGGCGAGGGCTCGGTCACGCCTTTCTCCGTGCCGGCCACTCGTGCGGTATAGCCGGAGATAAAGTGATACATGGCCTGCTCCGGAGTCAGTTTCGACACCGGCGGCAACACGCCGAAGGCATCGCACGTCAGAAAGATAATGTTCTCAGGGTGACCACCGCGGCCGTCGAGGGTGGCATTCGGAATCGCACTGATGTGGTAGGCGCCGCGCGTGTTTTCGGTCAGCGTGCCGTCGTCCAGATCGAGATGGCGATCCTCCGCCGACAGTGTGACATTCTCCAGCACGGTGCCGAAACGCTGGGTCGTGCCATGAATCTCCGGCTCGTTCTCGGGTGAGAGCTGGATCATCTTGGCATAGCAGCCGCCTTCGAAATTGAAGATGCCGTTGTCACTCCACCCATGTTCGTCATCGCCGATCAGGGTGCGCGAAGCGTCGGCCGACAGCGTAGTCTTGCCGGTACCGCTGAGCCCGAAGAACAATGCCGTCTTGCCATCCTTGCCGATATTGGCCGAACAATGCATCGGCAACACGCCTTTGCCCGGCAGCAGGTAGTTCATCACCGAGAAGATGGATTTCTTGATCTCGCCCGCATAGCTGGTGCCGCCGATCAGCACCAAGCGCTGATGGAAGTTGACCAGGATGAAGGTTTCGCTGCGCGTTTGGTCCTGGCTGGGGATAGCGTGGAAGCGCGGAGAATTGATCACCGTGAAATAGGGCTCGTGATGTTTCAGTTCTTCCGGACTCGCCTGGATGAACATATTGCGCGCGAACAGGCTGTGCCAGGCGTACTCGGTGATGATCCTGATCGGC
>MWSA01002557.1_pt1 | contig 12086 bp, 9 predicted proteins | sample 1021941 | NCBI WGS metagenome assembly MWSA01 (sample SAMN06327220, study PRJNA374545) | mollusc metagenome | biome: marine bay; material: sediment; isolation source: gill 40 cm from animal A | host: Kuphus polythalamius | place: Philippines: Mindanao | collected 2011-09-12 | reverse complement strand
GCCGACCTGAGTTTCGGCAGCAGGTTGTCAAGACTCTTGGCTTCGTTCAGCGCAGGCAGCACGATGCTGAGTAAAGGCGGGTTGGTCTTTGCGTCCATAGATCCTTATTTGCCGAGCGCACTTTCGATGTGCTGGCGTACTTGTTCGGTCTCGTCTGTCTGTTCGCGATTACGAGCCACTGAAGCCGCTACGTCAAGGTGCTGCAGCGCTTCCTGCCGGCGACCGAGCTTTAGCAACAAGCGCGCGACGCGCATGCGGGGCTTCCACTGGGAGCGCCAAGCATCGGCGGCGGCAATCCCATGTTGCAGGGCTGCGTTCAGGTTTTTGGTGACGAACTCGTGATATTCGCGGTATGCGCCTTCGATGCCTGAGCGGCCGGTGTATCCCCATTTCGGATTGGCGAGCGCAGCATCCAGTATCGACTCGAGTTGCTCGTTGCCCATGGAGCTTCCCCCGGCCTTCTGCCAATCGACGAGAAAACTGAACTGGCTCACGGATACCCGGGTTGGGCCAACGTCTCCATCTTTGAGGGCGTCGATCAGCATGTTCACGGTGGTATCCGAGGGCCGCTGATTGAGGTGGAGGTCGAGTACGACCAAACCGAACAGGCAGTTGAGGCAGCGCGAGTCTGCCTCCAACCCTTTCAGCAGATAATCGGCAGCAGCTTGAGCAATCTGCGGTCTGGACTGGTCGGCATGTTCGACGGCAGAGATAAGAAACTGGGCCGCTGCGAAGTTGGCCCGTGCCGACGCCGGATGGTTGTTGGCGCTGCTCATGACGAAAGTCTGGAAACTGGACCAGTTGTTTACGCGGACGAAGGTGGTGGCCGCGTAGGCAGCCAACAGCGCGACACCGACGGCGACCACGAGTTTGTGCTGGTTCAGACGGCGTGAACCGACGACAACCGCATAGCTCAGTGCCATGAGAGGCCCGAGCCCCGGCAGATAATTGCGGTGTTCGAACACCATTTCGAGCGCCAGCACCGTTGATTCCAACGCGTGACCGGCGAAGTAGAAGAACACCGCGAAGGCAAAAACCGGGTGCTTGCGGCGCGTTATCCACGCGGTAAGCAACAAGGCTGAGATGCCCATAACCGCCAGTATCGTGATCGGTGGGGAGAACAAGCCGGTCGACAATGCGATATCGTCATGAAACAGGCCGAACTGCGAGATGTCGGGGATAAATAACAAGCGTAGGTAGAACCACAGTATCCGCGGCTGCGTCAGCACTCGCTCTTCGAGTGTGAACGGCCGTTCGTCGTAGTAGACGAGCCCGGGGTGGGTCATGAAATACGCTGCGCCCAAAACGAGCGGAACCACGATGTAGGTGACCTGCAGCGCTCTGAGCGCCCCTGGTCTGCTGCCAAGTGATACCTTGTTCAGGAGGGTGAGCTCACAGGCGAACAGCAACAATGGAAGTAGGGCGGCGTTTTCCTTGCCGAGGAAGCCGATTGCAGCAAGAACCGGAACCAGCAACAGCCAGCCGAAGCCCGAGCGATTCTCCGCCAGTTGCAGCCGCCCCCACAGATAGGCGCTCAGCGACAGCAAGGTGAACAAGGCTGAGATCTGGGTCATACGTTGCACGGCGTACAGGACGGTGCTGACATTGATGGGATGCAGCAACCAGACGGCCATCGTGGCCAGCGCCCAGCCGAGTTCGTATTTCGCGTCGTACGTATCTCGCGCGATGGCTCGGTAGGCAAGGCGGGTGAACAGGAAGACGGCTACGCCCGTCAGGATATGGATCGCAAGATTGGTCGCCTTGAAGGCCCAGGGGTCTAATCCGGCGATAGCATGGTTGATGCCGAATGACAGCTGGGCAAGGGGGCGACTGGCGGGGAATTCGTTGAACGACGAATTCCAGGCGCGAAGCAAATCGCTTGCGGCTAGGGAGTCGATCTTGACCCATTGATTTTGAACGATGTGGATGTTGTCATCGAACAAGAACGGGCCGTTCAACCCTAATGAATACAACAGCACCGCGCTAGCGATCACTAGAAGGGGATAGAAATACTGCTGCACGTTAGGCTGCCTACGGAAACTTGCCGAAAGTTCGCAATATAGCGGCAGAGTAGCGCAAAAATCTAACCAGCGGGCGCCGATAACGCCCTGTGAAACAGGTTTCCAGAGGAGATTGCATGCAAATCGGTCAGGTGTGCAAAATCGTAGATGCAGACTCGCGCGCATAGTGCAGTCACTCGAGGCGACTAAGCAGAGATACTCTAGGGCGGGTGGGACTCCATTTCTGGCTACCGCTGCCGATATATTGAAATTACGAGAGCGGAAAACCCCGGCTATCGAGGCGCATGCCCCACCGGTATCCGGTTTTTGAGTTGAGAAACTGACACCACACTGGGCGAAGAGAGCGATGAGCAGCTCATACAACATCGATCGAGACGCAAGTCACTCAATGCGCCCAACCTTCACCGGTATGATTCGCGGCATCCGGGATTCGCGCGGACTTGCTTGGCAGCTTTTTCTGCGCAATCTGAAAAGCCAGTATCGGCAGACGTTTCTCGGATATCTGTGGCTGATTCTGCCCACTGCGGCGGTTACTCTGTTGTGGCTGTTCCTCCATGCGCAGAGTGTCGCCACGTACCGGGGAGAGGTGCCGTACGCTCTGTTTCTGCTCATTGGAATGTTGTGGTGGCAACTGTTCGCGGATTCGGTACAGGCCCCGTTGAAGATAGTGGCGGCATCTCAAGCGATGCTTCTGCAGGTCAATTTTCCGCGCGAGTCTTTGATTATGGCAGGGTTGCTCGAAGCGCTTTTCAGCTTCGCGGTCAGACTGAGTGTAACCTTGGTGCTGGTCCTGGGCGTCGGTTGGAGCATAAATCCCTCATGGAACCAAATCGTGGTGGGCGGGGCGACCATCGTTACCATGGGTACCGCAATCGGGGTCTTATTGGTACCAATCGGGATGTTATACAAAGACATTGATCGCAGTCTGACAATCCTTCTTCAGTTCTGGATGTATCTAACCCCTGTCGTATACGAGGTGCCCGGCAGCAAACTCGGGCAATGGCTGGTTGCCGTCAATCCGGTGGCCGTACCGCTTACGGCGGCCCGAGACGGCTTCTTGGGAGGGCAGACAGAACAGTGGTTCGTTCTCGGGACATGGTTCTTATTATTCCTGGTGCTCATCTTTTTAGGATGGGTGATCTATCGGGTCTCAATGCCGATCATTATTGAACGTATGACGGGATAGTTTCGCGTGGCTATCCGACCGACAGTCAGCATCGCGTCAGTATGGAAGCGTTTCTGTCCTTCCCTGAAGAAGTCTTTGTGGTATGGCATCAAGGATATCGCGGGCACGGTGTTGACAGGGTCTCCCGCACCACCTGCGCTTCGGCAGGGAGAGTTTTGGGCGTTGACGGATATTTCATTGGATATCCAGTCCGGTGAAAGCGTTGGACTCATCGGACCCAACGGTGCAGGAAAGACGACGTTGCTGAGATTGATCGGTGGATTGATGAATCCCGACAAAGGCGCTATCGCCGTGCAAGGAAGGGTGGGGGCAATGATTGCCCTTGGGACAGGGTTTAATCCTTTGTTGTCCGGGCGCGAGAACATCTTTATCAACGGTAGCGTTCTGGGTATGTCCAGAAGAGAGATTCTCGACAAGTTTGAGGAGATTGTGGAGTTCGCTGAGATCGGGGGGTTCATCGATAGCCCAGTCCGCACATACAGCTCAGGAATGGCGATGCGGCTGGGGTTCTCGGTCGCTGCCCACCTGCAACCTGACCTGCTCCTGATCGACGAGGTGTTGGCAGTAGGTGACGTCGGATTCAGGATGAAATGCTTCAATCACCTTGAATCGCTTAGGCAACAGGGGACTGCGATCATCGTCGTTACGCATAATATGAACGACCTCAGTCGTGTCGCAGATCGTTGCGTCGTGCTTGAGCAAGGGCGTGAGGTCTACATCGGTGAGGTATCCAGGGCCATTCCAGAGTACCAGAAGCTCGTAACCCGGGCCGAGAAAGATGATCCCAGCTATTCGGCAACGCGCATCCTGAAATGTGAAGCGGAAAGTCAGTCGGGGGACGACTTGGATAGCATTCGCACTGGCGACACCATTCGGCTAAGGCTTACATTTGAAGTCGGGGAACGGCACGCAGGTCTGCGTTTTATTGTCAATATCGCCAATGCTGAAAATGATAGCGTCATGAGCGTTGGCAGCGAACCGCACCCGTTTGAGTCGGGAGTTCATTCCGTGCTTTTTGTGCTTCCTGACACAGTCTTGCTTGAAGGCACTTTTCACTTTCACGTCTCGCTCTACGGCCCGAACGAAACAGACTATCTGCACCGTCTTCGGTATGCCGCCAGCGTGTTGATTGGAAAGCGACGCGGTGGTGGCCTAATCAGAGGTGGCGTTGTATCCATGCCACACTACTGGGAGTACGAATGACGCTCTTCAAAGCTTTGGCGAGGTGGTACTCCGCCAAGGAGTATGTACAAGAGGCAGGCGGAGATCAGCTGCGTTTCATCGTTGCAGCGCCGCGGTCAGGTACTACGTGGATGCAGACTGCCCTGAATTCCCACCCGGACGTCTACTGCGCCGAAAACCGACTGTTTGGAAAGTTCGCCGAAATTTGGCCGAACAACGATGGAAGTCAATCAGCCCGGTTGACGCTCGATTCCGTAGCAGGCGTTTATAAGACCCATGTTGGTCCGCTGTTGGGCGATGACACGGAACGCCGTGAGCGGGCATTGTTCCAGGCTTTTCTCGAAGCGCTGTTGAACGTCGAGCGAGAACTATCGGGAAAACCGATTATCGTCGACAAAATAACGCCCTACATCGGCACCACAGATGTCGTTAGCCGAGGGCTTGAAGAGTTCTTTCCAAGTGCAAAAGTTGTTCATCTGGTGAGGGACGGCAGAGATGTTCTGGTGTCTGGGTTTTTTCATTGGATCAACAGAACCGACGATGGACGACGGTTATTGAGTTCGTGCGATCGTGTTGAACGTCTTCTGAACGACGAGTTCGTCGACTACTGGTCTACGATGTGGACGGAAGTGAATAAGGGTATGGCGGAACATCCGAGAGTATCAGCGCGTATTAGGTACGAAGAACTGATTACCGATTTTGAAGCGACATTTAAGACGCTCTTGAACGCTTTTTCACTGCGATCAGAGGTCCGTGTTGTTCATCGAGCCAAGTCGCTGTCGGCATTCACGAAGATGTCCGGGGGCAGAGAAAGGGGAGAGGCGCACACTGCTTCTGATGTCAGAAAGGGCGTTGTTGGTGACTGGAAGAACTGGTTCACTCGAAAAGACGCCGAACGCTTCTGGTCTGTTGCGGGTGATACCATGAAAGCGTTCGGCTACGAGAAGGATGCAAGTTGGATCGAAACAGTGCCTACAACGCTCGATTTGCGTTTGAATGAGGCGGAATCGGCGTCGGGTTCGCGGTGAAAACTACTCTGACAAAACTTGCCCGCGGTATTCGGCGGCTGCTGATTGGGCGGACGGTGGAAAATCTGCAATCCGATATTGCCGGTGCGCGGGAAGAAGTGCAGCTGCTTTGGCATGCTATAGATCGACTCACTCAGGGAGACGAGCTGCCGCCAGCGGTCCACGCTAGGTTGAGTATAGCGAAACTGCGTGATTCATTTTCGCGTGAGCCGCTCGTTTCCGTCAATTGTCCTGTCTGCGAAGGGGCTCATTTCGAACCGCTGATTCGGAGAGATCGACACGATTTAGGCATCGAGACGCAAATGTGCACCTTTTGCGGTTTCGTTACGTTGCGCCCCCGGCCTGGCGAGGAATGGTTTACCCGATTTTACAAAGACTATTTTTGGCCGATCTATATCGGCTCGGAGTACCGAGACACCACCGATCTCTATGTGCGAGACAAGTGTGAACAACGCGCTGAAGAGATCGTGGCCACTGTGTTGGGTTCGTTGTCTGTAACGCCACGTCGTTGCCTGGATATCGGCGCGGGTTTGGGCGGCACGATGACAGTACTGTCGCGACATCTTCCATTGGCGCACATCGAAGGTCTTGAGCCATCCAATGAAGGGGTGGCGTACTGTCAGAGCCGCGGACTGGGCGTAACGAGTGGCGATATCCAATCGCTAGCTTCTATCGACACGGCTGCGAAATTTGACCTGATAACAATAATTCATGTACTCGAACACCTGGTAGACCCGGTGAGCGCGTTGAGAACAGCGGCGGAAAGACTCTCGGAAAGCGGCGCCCTGTATGTGGAGGTTCCCGACCTTGAAAGTACCGCATGGTCTGGAAAAAGTTTCTTTCACGTGGCGCATTTGCACTACTTCTATGAGCAGTCCCTTTTCAACGTGCTCGACCTTGCGGGCCTAGTCCCATTTCAGACGTTCCACGGCGCATCTTCACACTGGCCATGGGCGATTGGTGTGCTCGCGAAATTGAAAGATGCGTCCGGCAATGAGGCGTCCGTACCAAGAATGCACAAGGGACAGAGAAGGTTGTTTGCAATGCGTGTCCGGCGCCGCGTAGATGGATAGTAAGCCGGTTCGCATTGCTGTGCCGGATGGAGCAGCGGGGCTGGTCCATTTTGGCGGTAGCCTTGATCTCCTGGGTGCTGAAGTCATCCTCGACCTGGATTGGAAGACCCTGAGTGCCGATGATAATTTTGATCTGTGTGTCGTCGCAGGTGAATGCCTCAGAAACCAGTCAATGGCCGCAATTGAATGCGTGAAGCGCGGCATACCTACACTGCTGGTGATGGATGGTGCGCTTGAATGGCGCAACACCTGGCAACACTATTCGGATCCGGAGACTGCATTGTCGGCACCACTGCTCCAGCCGGTGCTGTCTCACAAGGTTGCGTGCATGGGGCAACGTCAGGTCGAGTGGATATCCGATTTTGGAAACCATGGCCGGTGCGAGTCAGTCGGGTTACCGAGGCTTGATGAGCTCGCAAGCGCTTCCTCGAAAAACACATTACGCGTCAAAAAGAACCGTCTTCTCGTGGCAAGTGCCAATACGCCGGGTTATGACCAAATGCAGTGGTCGGTGGTTGAGCAATCGTACCGGGATCTGTTCAATTATCTGATGCCACAGTACGACGTGGTTTGGCGACTGTGTCCGCGGCTGGATGAGGTACTGGGGGTTCGGTCGGATCTCAGCGTCTCGGTCGCTGATACTATCCAGTCGGCTGATGCGGTGATTACGGGGCCGTCTACTCTGATAATCGAAGCGATGTTGGCGAGAGTTCCGGTCGCATTACTGGATTATTTCGACACCCCAAATTATTTCGCGCCTGGGTGGCAGATCAGATGCAAGGGGCACCTGGGGTCCGTCATTCCGGGTTTGTTCGACCCCGAGCCAGAAAGACTGTTCCATCAGAACATCGAGTTGCAGCGCCAATTGCGCATGGACGGACCTGCCACGCCAAGGCTGGCGGACCTGATGAGGGACATGATTCGGATCGGGCGCGATGCGCGCTCTGGTGGTGGACAGTTGGCTTTTCCTGCGCAGATGGTGCCGCCGTCAGAACCGATAGATCAGGACTCTGGCTCGCGTGACTCCCGGTTTCTGGGCATCGGCCAGTTTCAACAACGTGATGAGCGATTGCTGCAGATTGAGATTGCTCATTTACGAGCGGAACTGGCAAAAGATACGAGATCGTCAACGTGTTTCGGGAAAGTTCGCCGTTTGCTGGGCTTGTGAAGCGCGCCTTCGTGCTAGGTGCCAAGAACGAATGACACAGATTGCTTACTATACAGTGGCGACGCGATCGTACCTGGCGGGCGTGAGCGTCCTCGCGGGATCGTTGGCAACGCATTGTCCTGATGCCCACTTGTATGTCTACTTGGTGGAACGGCGAAGCGTAGCTGCGGATACGCCGAAGCTACCTGACAATTGCTCTTTGATCTCGGTTGAAGAGATTGGCGTGCCGGACTGGACACGATTCTCGTTTCAATACGACGCGATGTCTTTATGTTGTGCACTCAAGTCTAGGGCGGCCATCGATCTGTTAGAGCGGGTGTCGTGCTCATTTGTTGCGTACCTGGATAACGACACCAAGGTGTTCGGCAATCTAACCAGAACACTCATTCAGATATTCGCCGAACAAAGCGGGTCCGTTTGGCTCACCCCTCACCTAAAGCAATGTGTTGGTGCTCCCAATGTCACTTCCATTCTGCGTGGGGGGGTATTTAATGCGGGATTTTTTGCGATACGCAACGACGGAGGTGGGCGAAAGTTTCTAGCTTGGTGGTCCGAATGCACTGAAACCGAGTGCATCTCGGATCCGATGAGAGGGGTTATGCATGATCAGCGATGGTTGGATTTGTCGGCCTCGTGTTTTGATTTCGTACGTACGATTACGCATGCGGGAATCAATGTCGGACATTGGGACTTGCATGAGAAGGCGTTTTCCCAACGTGATGGCAAGTACTACGTAGGCCATGGCAGCGAACTGTTGCTGTATCACTTCAGCGGGGTTCAACTCGGGACGGTATCCAAGTACTTTCTGGGAAGTGAGGAAGAGATTCTCGGGATACGTATTGTTCGGGAAATTTTGGAAGTCTACTTGGAAGAACAAAGCAGGGCGGCGACGGAATTTCCAGCCGTAGTTCAGTACAGTTTTGCTCAGTTCAGTTCGGGAGAGACAATTACGGCGGAGATTAGAGAGGTGGTGCGTTTGGGGCTGGTTGACTTTGCTGATCCATTCGATCATCCAACCGAAATCAAGACGGCTGCCGAAACGCACTCCACGGAAATTTTGCTGGCCAACATCACCCACACTACGCAAGCCGCCTTTCGGGCGGTCGATCTTGTCGCTAGACTCAGGAGGCATCCGATCATTGGTGGCGTATGGCGGTTTGTTGCCAAGTTCATCAATCATTCCCTGGATCCACGAAGACTCAGTGAGGACAGAGAGGCGTGATTGCGGCTACTCAAGCAGATCACGACTGGCTGCCAAATATGCGTTGACCCAAACCTTAAGCGTTTGGTTTGTTTCGCGGGCGTTTGGCATCGTGTGAAACCCAATAGAAGTAGGCGGGCCCAGACTCAACTGATGACAATGAAAATATTCGTGGACTGCACATCGATCGTGTCGAGCGAACTCAACACCGGCATTCAGCGGGTTGAGCGCAATCTGATTGATGCGCTGGTGAGACATGCCAAGAATTCCGACCTCGAACTCGTGCCTGTCGTTTGCTTCGATGGGTTTCGCCAGATTGATTGGGCTACCTTCATGTGTAAGGGAAGTGTGGCCGCACTTGGCTATTTGTATGGTGTAAGTGTCAGGGCGAAGGAGCTGAATCGTTTCCGGAGGCTGGCTGAAGCTGTCTTTCCAGATGAGTCGTTTCGACAATGGTTGCGGGCGAATTGGAAAGGACGCAAGAAACCGCTGCTTGCGGCAGTTTTGGGGCCCATTGTTTATCCCGTAAGCCTGATTGCCAGGTGGTTCAAGCTGGATAAAAAGTCCCACTGGTACCACAGGCCAGCCCGCGGAGATGTCGTGTTCGTACCGGGGTCTTCCTGGTGGGATTTCGATGATTTCACTGCCCGGTTAGGCATGGCACGCCACGACGGTGCGATTATTTGTGTGCTGATCCACGATCTCTTCCCCATCATGTATCCAGAGTGGTTTGAACTGCAACATGTGGACCGATTTCGGTCTGCGTTGACGAGGCTGGTCTCGGTGGCTGACGTCTTTATCGGCAATTCGAAATCAACCTCCTCTGATGTCAGCCGGTATCTGGAGGGCACTCAAGACCCCTTGAAGGCTCGGGTTGGGCATATCTATCTGGGAATCGACCACGCTTACAAAGAGCCGGATAGTCAGGTGAGGCCCGATCTCATGATGCTGTTTGCTAAAGAATCTCCGGTGTTTATTTGTGTTGGTACGGTAGAACCGCGAAAGAACTACAATTTCGTTTTGGATGCGTTTGATGCGATTTGGCATAAGGAGGGTGCGGCGAGACTTTGCATCATCGGTAAAAAGGGGTGGAAAGCCGACGACGTTGTTGACCGAATCGAAGGCCACCTGCGGCTTGGTAAATCGCTCTTTTGGTTCGCCGATCTAGATGATGCTGAACTCGAGTATTGCTATCGCAATGCAGAAGCTGTGATAGCTGCGTCACTAGCCGAAGGATTCGGATTGCCACTGATCGAGTCACTTCGCGAAGGCAAAGCACTTTTCGCCAGTGATATACCCGTGTTTCGGGAGATCGGTGGCGATCACTGCCACTACTTTTCGTTGTCTGATAGCCGAACGTTGGTATCGCTTCTAGAACGTGCGCTGGAGGGTAAAGGTGGCGCTGGTGATCCAGGGAAGACTGAAGAATTCAGTTGGTGCAGCTGGCAAGACTCGGCAAACGATTTGGTGCGGTTGATCGAGAATGTAGATGCGGGCGAGACATAAATCGTATCTCTTTGCACCCAACAACTGCTTGTCTCACTTTGGCGCGTGACTCTGCTCGGCCAGGTGAATAGCGGTGGAAAGCATGTCGGTAGCGGCCTCATCCCACGAACGCACCACCTCGGGAGGTGCAGCCGTCGCATTTGACTGCGACGAGATAGTACTCAGCGCTGCCGTAAACTGTGCACTGTTGCCTCGCTGAAAGAATTCCGGCCCATCGCCGCCGATTTCGCGAAAGATCGGAATATCAGTGGCGACCACAGGTAGGCCATGTGCAAGTGCTTCGACCAATGGGAGCCCAAACCCTTCAACTTCGGAAGCAAAAACCAGTGCCGAGGCATGCTGGTAAGCATGCTGGAGCTCCGCGTCATTGGCATCGTGAAACACAAACAAGCGGGAGTTCAGGTACGGACTCTGTTTAAGTTCCGTAATGAGGTCTTTGCACATCCAACCGACGCGGCCGCAAATGAGAAGGCGATCCGTCGAACCCGCCTCCCAGGCATTAATGAGAGCACGATAGACAAACTCGTGTCCTTTCCTCGGTTCTATGGTTCCAACCATGAGATACACGTTGTTCTCACGGTCGAAAATAGCATCGATCTGAGGGCGTATCGGTGAAGCTTGTTCGGCATGCGCAGCATCGCCAATTTCGCTCCCAAGATAACAGGTGTGCACCAGATGTGGATCGATCGGCGGACCCGCCTCATCGAGATACTTGAGCAGATCGCCACGCGTGGTGTTGGAAACTGTAATGTAGCCGGCCGCCTGTTGCGCGATTTTGTTCAACTCCGTCTTAAACGTTTGAATGAAATCGTCACTGCAATATTCCGGGTAGTAAACCGGAATAAGGTCATGGACGAGCGGTACGACAGCAGTCCTTGACGCATCGATGCGGCCCACGGCCGACGAAATGTTGTAAGCCCAGAAAGAATCCGGCAGGAGGAGTATATCGCCCTGCTCGAACTCGACTGAGCGAGACGGGTTTACCAAGGTGCGCAATAGCTGCGGGGCCTTGATTACGAAGTAGCCGGTGTTGCGAATTGCGCGGCGAACTACTTTGACGAGTGTCGTCAGCGACGATGCAAGGAGGCGATTGCGAAGCGACAGGGCGTAGTCTTCAGCCTTGTCGAGCTGGATCGAAACGGTGGTCCCAAACCGTGAAAGTGCATCTTTCTTGGTCTTGCCAACCCGCGAGGGTCTGTTTGTTTTCAGCTCAGTACGCCAAAAGCGTCCAAATTCGGCAACAACAGGAACGCATTCAATGCCTAGTCGTTCTTCAACGAGTGATATGCGGCTGATGAGGCTGCGCACCACACGCTGGATACCTGTGTTGATCTGCAGGTATTGTGTCGCCGTGCAATCGATATATATCGTTCTCTTTGTCTCACCCATCGCGTGTGTATTAGGTCCTGTCCGAGCCCCGAGGTTCGACGATCGATTGATAGAACGCACAGACTTTCTGCGCGATCGAATCCCAAGAGAATCGTTGTGCGAGAAATTCCGAATGAGAACACAGCGTTGCGTAGAGGTCTGCGTTCGAAAGTATCTCGCGGAGTCGCTCAGCCAGCTGCAACGCATTGTCGCGTGGAACGACGGATTCATCGTCGATAACCAGATCCTGCAGGCCACCACAGTCAGACACAACGACGGGCAGTCCGTAGGTCAGCGCTGAAGTGCCGACACCGCTTTGAGCATCGAAGTGCTTGTAGGGCATGAGCAGAATG
>MWSA01000294.1_pt1 | contig 12201 bp, 14 predicted proteins | sample 1021941 | NCBI WGS metagenome assembly MWSA01 (sample SAMN06327220, study PRJNA374545) | mollusc metagenome | biome: marine bay; material: sediment; isolation source: gill 40 cm from animal A | host: Kuphus polythalamius | place: Philippines: Mindanao | collected 2011-09-12 | reverse complement strand
TCGTCGGGCAGCATGTAGCCGGCCGAGTCGGTGATGTAGATGCAGTTCGCGCCGTAGCCTTCCATCAGCTTTGCCTGCTTGATCAGGCCCTGCGGATCGAGCATGTGCGACATCATCAGAAAGCCGACGGTGTCGAGACCGAGCTCTGCAGACTTCTTGATGTGTTGTTCCGAGACATCGGCCTCGGTGCAGTGCGTAGCGACACGGATCGTGTCAACCCCGCAGTCGTGCGCCATCTCCAGCTCGGGCACCGTACCGATGCCGGGCAACAACAGCGCCGAGATCTTCGCCTGCTTCACGTGCGGGCGTACGGCGCGCAGATATTCTTCGTCGCTGTGCGCCGGAAAACCGTAATTGACCGACGCACCCGCCAGGCCATCGCCGTGCGTGACTTCGATCATCGGCACGCCGGCCTGATCGAGGCCCGACGCGATGCTGATCATCTGTTCGATCGAGATCTGGTGACGTTTCGGGTGCATGCCGTCACGCAACGACATGTCATGAATCGTGACCTTGGTACCTGCGAGACTCATTGACACTTCCTCCTCAGGCGACTTGGGGTTCGAGCACGAGCGTGCCGTTGGCGATTTCTTCGGCGAACATCTCGGCGGTACGCAGACCGGCCGCCGTCATGATGTCGAGATTGCCGGCGTACTTCGGCAGGTAGTCGCCGAGGCCTTCGACCTCCATGAATACCGACACGCGACGCCCGTCGAACACCGGCCCGTTTTTCAGGCGGTAGCCGGGCACATACTTCTGCACCTCGGCAATCATCGCGTTGATCGAGGCGGTGATTGCGGCCTGGTCCGGTTCGTCGACGGTGATGCAGTGCACGGTGTCGCGCATGATCAGTGGCGGCTCGGCCGGATTCAGGATGATGATGGCTTTGCCCTTGTGTGCACCGCCGACCGCCTCGACTGCACGCGACGTGGTCTGGGTGAACTCGTCGATGTTCTTGCGCGTACCGGGACCGGCCGACTTGGAGGATACCGTCGCGACGATCTCACCGTACTCGACAGGCTGCACGCGGCTGACCGCGGCAACCATCGGGATCGTCGCCTGACCACCGCAGGTGACCATATTGACGTTCATCTCGCGCTTGCCGACGTGATCCTTAAGATTGACCGGCGGCACACAGTAAGGACCGATCGCGGCCGGTGTCAGGTCGATCATCATCGCGCCCTGTTCTTGCACCTTACGGCTGTTCTCGGCATGCACGTAGGCCGATGTCGCGTCGAAGCACACCTGGATGTTGTCTTCACGCATGTGCGGCACGAGACCGTCGACACCTTCGTGTGTGGTCTTCAGGCCGAGCTTGCGCGCACGCGCCAACCCTTCGGACTCGGGATCGATACCGACCATCCACACCGGGTTGATCCATTCACTGCGCAGAGCCTTGTAAAGCAGATCGGTGCCGATGTTGCCGGAGCCGATCAGGGCTGCGTTGATCTTGCTCATTCAGTAAATCCTCGAACGTTCTTTGTGCCGGTGCTGTCGCCGACGTCGTTAAACAAACCGCACCGAAGCCGAACCGATGCCACCGATCTCGACCCGCATGAAGTCACCCGCGACCACCGGTTCGAGCGGTACCAGCGAACCGGACAGGATCACCTCGCCTGCCTTGAGCGGGATATCGAAACGACCGAGGGTGTTGGCCAGCCAGGCCACGCAGTTCACCGGTGAACCCAGCGCGGCAGCACCGGCACCGGTCGAGATGATCTGGCCATTCTTTTCGACGACCATGCCGACGGTCGCGAGATCGACCTTGCGCGGATCGACCGCGCGGTCGCCAAGCACGAACAGGCCGCACGAGGCGTTGTCTGCGACCGTGTCCTGGATCTTGATCTTCCAGTCACGGATGCGGGAATCGACGATCTCGAAACACGGCATCACCGCTTCGGTCGCGGCCAGAACATCGGCGTTGGTCACGCCCGGGCCGCTCAGGTCTTTCTTCAGGATGAAGGCGATTTCGCCCTCGGCACGCGGCTGGATCAGTTGCTCGCTGATCGGCATCTCGTCGCCGTTGCCGTACACCATGCGGTCGGTCAGGTAACCGAAATCGGGCTGGTGCACATTGAGCATGTTCTGCACCGCCTTCGAGGTCACACCGATCTTCTTGCCGATGATGCGTTCGCCATCGGCCACGCGGCGTTCGACCAGGCGCAGCGAGATGTGGTAAGCATCGTCGATCGTGATGCCGGGCTCGCGCCCGGTCAGCGGTTCGATCATCTCGCGCGTGCGCAGTGCGCTGAACAGTTCATCGCCCAGCTGTTGGATGCGTTTGTCATCCACGGTGTACATCTCCCATCGCGGGTTCCGAAAGAAAGTCGTCGACCAGACGATTGAAGCGGTCGGCGTGTTCAATCTGCACCCAATGGCCACAGCGACCGAACACGTGCAGTTGCGAACGTTGGGTGATCTCGAGCAGGCGTAACGAGACAGACATCGGAATAACGTCGTCGTCGCGCCCGTGAATGACCAGCAGTTCCTTGTCGAGCTGGCGCAACTCATCCTCGGCACAGGCGAGCGCGTCGACCCACCGCTGACGCGGCGCAGGAAACATCGCGGCGAACGCCTCTTGTACACCGGGGCGATTGGCCGCCTTGAAGCGCAGTTCGGCCAGTTCATCGCTGACCAACTCACGGTTGTACGCAAAGATATCGAGCAACCTGCGCATGTTCGCGACCGACGGCTGGTAGCCCCATACGGCATCGAGGCCGTCGGTAATCGGAAAGCTCAGACCGACGGCACCCATCACGACCAAACGGCGCACGCGGTTCGGATAACGCAACGCGAAGTGCAACGCCAACGCACCGCCGAACGAGTTGCCGACCAGGTCGACCGTGTCAAGTTCGAGCGCATCGAGGAAGCCCGCCAGGTGTGCGACCCAGCCATCGATGTCGTATTGCGCACCGTCTTGCCGTTCGGTGAAACCGAAGCCGGCGAGATCGGGTGCGATCACGCGACGCTGCTTGGCGAGTGCCGGCAAGGTCAGCCGCCAGTTGGCCCACGCGCTGACGCCCGGTCCCGAGCCATGCAACAACACGACGGGATCACCGGCGCCTTGATCGTGGTAATTGGTCGTGACCGTCGGCGTGGCGACGCTCAGACCGATCTCGGGATTGCTGGCCGGTGCGTTCATGTCAGAGTTTCACGCACACGTTCTTGAGTTCGGTGTAGAACTCGAGTGAATGCACCCCGCCCTCGCGACCGATCCCGGAGGCACCCATGCCGCCGAACGGTGTACGCAGATCGCGCAGGAACCAGGAGTTGACCCAGACGATACCGGCGTTGACGTCGGCAGCCACGCGATGCGCACGACCGGCGTTCTCGGTCCATATCGCGGCGGCCAGGCCATAGTCGGTATCGTTTGCCAGCGCGACCGCTTCTTCTTCGCTGTCGAACGGGCGCACGTGACAACACGGGCCGAAGATCTCATCGCGAATACACTCGGCGTCGTCGGCCAGCCCGGTCCAGATCGTCGGCTGCACCCAGGCACCGCCGGCGAGGTCGCCCGGCATGTCGGGTTCACCGCCACCGGTGACCACCGTCGCGCCCTCGGCGACCGCCTTGTCGTAGTAACTGAGCACCTTGCGCTGATGCTCTTTGCTGATCAGCGGGCCCATGCTGGTCTCGGGGTCATTCCACGCGCCGAGCTTCATGTGCTCCGCGCCGCGCTTCAAGCGCGCGAGAAACTCGTCGTAGATCGGCCGCTCGACGTAGACACGTTCGGTGCCGAGGCAGACCTGGCCACAATTGGCGAAGGCCGAACGCATCGTGCCTTCGACGGCTTTCTCCATGTCGCAATCGGCAAACACCAACGCCGGGTTCTTGCCGCCGAGTTCGAACGACACGTGGCGGATGTGATCGGCTGACGCCTTGAGGATCGCCGCACCGGTACGCGTCTCGCCGGTAAAGGTGATGCCATCGATGCCCTTGTGACTGGTCAGGAACTCGCCGGCCGAGTCCGGACCGAAACCGTGCACGACGTTGTACACACCCTTCGGGATACCGACGTCGTTCATCACCTCGCCGAGCAGCGTCGTGGTGGACGGCGTTTCTTCCGAGGGCTTGACAATCACCGTGTTGCCACAGGCCAGCGCCGGCCCGACCTTCCAGGTCATCAACAACAGTGGCAGATTCCACGGACTGACCACCGCGATCACGCCCTTGGGTTTACGCAGTGCATAGTTCAACGCACCCGCGCCGTCGGGCGTATCAAGCATGAAGCTCTCGGTCGGCACATTTTTTACGAGGTCGGCGAATATCTTGAAATTGGCGGCGCCGCGAGGGATGTCCACATGTCGGGCGAGGCTGGCGGGTTTGCCGGTGTCCAGGCACTCGGCTTCGAGGAATTCGTCGAAGCGGGCATTGATGCCGTCGGCCAGCTTGTGCAGCAACGCCATGCGCTCGGCGACCGGCATGCGCCCCCATTCACCGACCAATGCCGCACGTGCCGCGGATACCGCCCAGTCGACCTCTTCGCGACCGGCTTCGTGAACGATCCCTATCTGCTGCCCGGTCGCCGGACTGATGTTGGCAAAGGTACGGCCGTTCGCCGAACCCACGAATTCACCGTTGATGAAGTGTTTGGATTCTTTCATTCGCTTCGTTTTCGACTGCCCGGAGTGGCGACTGCTACGCAAACAGCCGTCTAGTTGGATTGCGGTGTGTTGCGTTGTTCGGGAGAAGAATAAACGAAGCTTGTCGATAATCAAGCTTTTTATCGATATTTTTGCTAGTTTTCTTTTTAAGCAATTTTTGTCGATACTTGATAATCTGTCGACAAACCGCGTAAATATATGATTTACACGGTGTTTAACGTAGACTTGATCTCAGTCGGATCGCCAAAGGACACATCAGCAATATGGCCATTGCCCCCTCGAAACCTTCGAAATCCGAGTCTCCCAAGACGCTGACGGACCAGGCGTACCAGCACCTGCGCGACGACATCGTGCATGGCCATCTGGCGCCAAACACCAAGCTGCGCATCGAATCGTTGCGCCAGCAATACGGTGTCGGCGCCACCCCGCTGCGCGAGGCACTCAGCCGCTTGTCGGCCGATGGCTTTGTCACGATCGAAGGCCAACGCGGATTCAAGGTCGCTGACATGACGAAAGACGACCTCGAAGACGTGACCAACCTGCGCGTAGTGCTCGAAAGCCAGGCGTTGACACAGAGCATCGTCAAAGGCGACGACACCTGGGAAGCCGGCGTGGTCGCTGCATTTCACCGGCTCTCCAAGCTTGAAGAATCCGAAGGCGATCGCGACATCAACGATTGGGAAAAGCGCAATGCCGATTTCCACAATGCCTTGATCGGCGCCTGTCGCTCGAAGTGGCTGCGACGCTTCTATGACACGCTGTACGACCAACACAAGCGCTACCGTAATCTTGCGCGCAGCGACACCCATGCACGGCGCGACATCCATGCCGAGCACGAGGCCATCTACAAGGCCGCGATGAATCGAGATGCCGAAGCCGCCTGCAAGGCAAACGAGTTCCACATCCGCGAAACCGCCGAGGTGGTCAAACGCCTGATGCTCGACGAGTGGGAAACGCGGGAATCGGCCTGATGCAGGTTCGCCACCTTGGCCACGTCGTGTTCTACGTGTGCGACCTGCAGCGCTCGCTGGCGTTCTACCGCGACCTGCTCGGTCTCAAATCGCTTGGCGAAACATTCAATGGCCGCGCCTGCATGCTGACCAGCGGTCGCACACATCACGAACTGCTGCTGATCGAGGTCGGCGATGCCCCTGCCCCGCCGCCCGGCCGGCGCGTCGGTCTGTATCACGTGGGTTGGTGCATCGGTGACAACGACGATGCGCTGCGCGATGCCAAAAGCAAACTCGAAGCGGCCGGCGTGGTGATCGAAGGCATGTCCGATCACTGGATCAGTCATAGCCTTTACCTGCGCGATCCCGACGGCAATGAACTCGAGTTGTACGTCGATGTACCGGATTACGATTGGCACTCGCGCACCGAGTGGATCGACCAGCCGGTCAGGCCGCTCGAACTCTAGCGCGACCGATTCAACCGAAGCCGGCCGCCGACATACCGGCACGCGCGCAGGCCTCATCTTGTTCTTCACTGGCGCCGGACACGCCGATACCGCCAATGACCTGCCCTTGATGCTCGATCGGTAGCCCACCGGCCAAGGTGACGAAGCGCGGCCGGTGCACCAGGCCGTCTTTCAACTGCGGCATCTCATCGAACACGCTTTGCCATGCGCCGGTCGGCATCGTAAAACTGACGGCGCAGTAGGCCTTGTCCTCGGCGATCGTGATCGAGTGCAGAAACGCCCCATTCATACGTTGAAAGGCCAACAGGTTGCCGCCGCCGTCCACCACGGCGACATTGATCTTCACGCCGAGCGACTGCGCATGCGCCACCGCTGCTTGACACATCTGCGCCGCAGCGGTGGACGACAACGTCAATGCCTCAACAACGGCACTCATCAGGTCACAACAGTCAGGAAGCGTTCGTTCAATGACTGGTTATGATAGAAGATCGCACCACCGAGCTCGTCGGCCGTCCAGGTGATCGGCTCGTAGTCCGGGTAATAGGTGTAGTCACCGGCGAACACCTCATTGCGATTGCCGGACGGATCGAAGAAATAGATCGTGCGACCACGGGTGATACCGTGACGGGTCGGACCGATGTCCAGCGACATCTTGTAACGTCCGATGATGTCGGCGGCACGCAGTACGTCTTCCCAGCTACCCAGTAGGAACGAGGCATGATGGAACTTGTTCTTTTCGGTATGCCGGATCACGGCGATGTCGTGCGCCTTCATGCCGCAGGTCAGGAAGGTACCGATCTGCAGATCGCCATCGTAGACTTGCTCGGCTTCCTTGAAACCCAGCACCTCGGTAAACAACTTGATGGTACCGTCGAGGTCATCTCCATACAGCAGGCAGTGATCGAAGCGTTGCGCCTGCATGCCCTTCAAACACTCTTCGTGCCACGGATCGGGATTGAGCAATCCCATCTGCGTGCCCTTGTAGTCTTTCTCGGCATACAGTTCGAAGGTATGACCCGTCGGCGAATCGAAACGTACACGCTCGCCGCAATGATTCAGCTCGCCGGCCGGGATCGTTTCGACGTTGCAGCCGAACTCACGCACCCTGCCTTCGAGCCTGCGCAGCGTGTCGACGCTGTCGACCTTGAACGCCATGAAATCCATACCGGGTTCGTCTGCTTCACGCAACACCACGGAGAACCAGTCGCGCTCATCCCAACCTTTGAGATAGACGCGTCCGCCGGCATCGCGGTCGGTTTCCTGCAAACCCAGACGTTCTTTGTAGTGAGTCAGGGCCTCGCCCATATCCATCACGCGGATCTGTACGTGACCCGGCCGCAATACGCCTGTCATCGACATAGTTTGATTCCTCCTTCTGACGTCAGTCTTGGGTGCCGAACACCGCTTTTTTCATCTGCCCAACTACCGTGAGTTGGATATCGCTGAGGGCCGTACATCGGCATGCCAGGACATATCCCTGGCGCTCTTCCTCAACGCTGACGTGTGCTCGGCTCATTTTTTTACAGCGGTATCTGCCCTTGTCGATCCGCACTTTGCACACTCCACATCCGCCGCCGCGGCATCCCACCGGGATACCCCGTTTGCCCAAGCTTTCCATGCCACTGAGCAGGGTCTGCTCGGATGAAGCGGAAAAGCTCTCATGCAGGGTGTCGATGTGGATTTCAAACATCGTCATTGGTCAGCGAGCTTAGCAGACATTTCTCGATTTAAATACGTTTTATCGATTTTTTTATATTTCATCGCTAAACCGTGCCTAAATGGACTTGAACAGGGGACTGCGTTGGCTGTCCTGCACCGCGTCCGCGGCCGACAGAAACTTCTCCATATGGATGTCGCGCTCGAACAACCGGCCCTGCATCAGCGTGGTGATACAGGCATCGATCATCGCCGGCGGCCCGCACAGGTAGGCCTTCAGTCCGCGGAAGTCGTTGTCGAACAGCCGCTTGGCCGCTTCGTGGACGAACCCACGCTCGCCGGTCCACGCATCGCCGCTCTCGGGCTCGGACAGCACCGGCAGGTAGTGGAAGTTGGCGTGCCGCTCGGCCAAATCGGCGAAATGCCGGTTGTCGTACAGCTCGCCGAGATTGCGCACGCCATGGACCAGGGTGATCTGTCGCTCGTCGCCGTTATCCAACAGGTCGGCGATCATCGACTTCGGGCTCGACACCCCGGTGCCGCCGGCCAGGAACAACGCACCGCCGGCGTCGGATCGGCGCACGAAAAACCGGCCGTACGGCCCGGTCAGATCGACCTTGTCGCCGACCGCCAGCCGCTCATGCACATAGGTGGTCGCTTCACCACCGGGTACATGCCGAATCTGCAGTTCCACCCGCTGACCGTCACTCGGCGCATTGGCCAGCGAAAACGCCCGTGGCTTGTCGATCTTCGGCAGCTGCAGATTGATATATTGGCCGGCTTGAAAACTCAGCGCTCGATCGAGCTCGATAACCACGCGCTTGACCGTCGGCGTGATGCTGTCGATGGCCACCACCTCGCCGCGATAGTCGTCTACGGGATGTACCTCAGCATCCGGGTCTTCATCGATGTCGGCCTCGATCACCAGATCAGACATCGGCATCGCACAGCACGCCAGACACTTGCCTTCATCGCGCTCGAAGTCCATCAAGGCGAACGGCGATGCATCGCCCTGCTCCACTTCGCCGTCGACCACCTGCACCTTGCAGGTCGCGCACAGACCATGACAGCAGGCGTGCGGCAACCACACCCCCGCACGTAGCGCGGCATCGAGGATTGTCTGGTCCTCTTCGACCTCGATGGTCTCGCCGAGCGGCTCTATCGTTACCTCGTAGCTCATGGTCGCCGCTCAGCTGCCGCTGCCGCCGATGCCGTCGAGACCCGGCGTGTGCAGGCGAATGACCGACTTGTGCATGATCCCCAAGGCATCGAGGCTGGCGGACTTATCCGGCGTGAACAACTCGCCGTTAAGGCGCCATTGCGCCTTGTCCCAATCGATATCGGCGAAATCAGGATGCATACCGAAGGCATTGGATATCACCTCGTCGACCAACGCGCCGAACGGCATATCCGGCGGTAACGGAAAGGCAACGGGTGCGCAGAACATCATGTGATGATCCCAACCAACGTAAACCAGCCGGTTACCGTGAAAGTTGGCCTCGATATCCTTGGGTTCGAATCTGTAGTTATCGCGAATCGCATTGACGGGCATGGTTCCCCCCGTGCGGCACGCGGCCGCACCTGTCATGTTGTTTTGCTTTTAGGATGATGCGTCGGCTGTAGCTCAGCCGACTGCGGCTTCCGGTGCGTCGTCTGCGTCATCTGCCGACTTGGCGATGCCCGACCACTTTTCCCAGTTGCGTCGATCCGGTGAGTGCAGGTACTCGCGGTTGTCGACGCCGTCTTCCAAGTGATACCAGGCGAGCACATCCGGCACCGTCGCACCGCCGCAGTTGCCCTGAAAGATCTGATGCACCGGTAGCCACGACTGCACGTACTTCTCCGGCTCGTTGTCGAAGATGTCCTTACAGCCGTCCGAACAGAAGTGATAGGTGTCACCCTCGTGTTCGCTATGGCGATAACAGGTCATTGTCGGATCATCTACCTCCGGGAAGATCATTGGGATCTGACAGGTCGTGCACAACATCGGTAGGCTCGGATTGTAGAAACGTCTGCCGGCCTTCTCTTCGGCAGTCCAGTGCTCATAGCGCGGGCGGAAGTATTTGTCGAAGGTGTCGGGGTACTTGGCCGACAACCAGTCCATCTCTTCATCCGTCGGCATCCAGGTGTGGAAAGGCGCCGCGTGCGCATAGTTGTAGAAAGTGCTCCACGCCGCATGCGACACGAGATCTTTCTCGACTACCGACTGCTCCCAATACTTGGGCTTTCGGATGCCATAACGTGCAAGGTCTTCGAACAGCGCACCGCCGTTCTGTTCGAAGTACATCTCCCATGCCTCGCGCCACGACATCACACGCTTGGGCAGCATGTAGTCCATCATCATCGCGACCAGCGCCAGCAAGCGGTAACCGCGCCAAAACCACTTATCGATCCACTTCTGCACGATTGGCAGATTGTCCGGATGCTGTTCGAGGATGAACTTGATGACCTCCAGGCCGAGCGTCATGTGACGCGCTTCGTCGGACTGGGCGGAAAAACCGAAGGTGACGGTTGCCATGTCGCCGTTATAGGCCGCACCCGACATGAACGGCATGAACAGCAGGTTGGTCAGCACGTATTCAAACGAAAAAGAAATCGCCGTCAGGAATTCAAACGGCCCGGCCGACACGGCATCGTCGAAGAACGATTTGGGCACCGACAGATACCACACGCGGTCGTGCATGTGGCGGAACTCCTGAAAGCCGTTGAAGTACTTGTTGTACTGACTGATCGTGTGGATCTGCGTCTGCACATGGCGCAACTCGTCGACCGATTGCATCTGACAGGCGACCTGCGCACCAACGCCGGGGAACTGCCGACCGACCATCGCAAACCCGCGGTGCGCCATGTATTCGAGCGGCGAGACACCGGTCAGGAACAGTTTCAGGGCATTGACGTAGCGCGCGTCGGTCACATTCATATGTCCGTTGTTCTGCGCGAAGGCGTCGATGATCGCGTACAGCTTGCGCTCTTTTTCGCCCTGGTACTTCCAGTAGGCATCCATCGTCAGGCGGAACGGGTCTTCCCACTTGTCCCAGTCTTCGATCTTGATGCCTTCCATCTCGATCTGCTTGTAGATGTCCTGTTCTTTCTGGTAGCTGAAGTCCCACGCCAGGTCACGGGTAAGGCGCGTGTATTTTTCACGCAGGTTCATTTTCTTGGCTGCCATGTTCTTGCCCTCCTCAGTTGTTGCGCTCGAGGATGAACGCCTCGTCGGTTTCATCGACGTTGCCCGAAATCGATATCACCGAAAGGTGAATCTCCTGCGGGTCCCACTCGCGGCCGATCAGTTCCTCGACCGTCTCCCGGCGGATCTCGAGACGTCCGGGGGCATCGATCTTGACCATCGCCGGAAAGTGATTGACCGTGGCCGATGGATTGTCCTGCTCGATCGCCTCGACGATCGGTCGGGCGTCTTCGTTGTTCTGCAGTGCGATATAAACGTTGTTGTTCGACATGCTGTTGCTTCCTCAGATATCCAGACCGGCCTTTTTCTGACCGCGCTTTTGCAGCGCGTCCTGCAACTCGGCGATCACGGTAACGGCGTTGTCGCCGATCGCCACCCTGGCCAGCGGCAGCAAGGCATCGGCACAACGTGCCGACCATTGGTGCGTCCATGCCGACAATTGCGCCTTGTTTTCCGGTGATTCCGCCGCGGCCGACTTCAAGAAGGCATCCACGCAGCGGGTGTGCTCGGCCGACCAATCCACCATGAACTCGGTCAGCATCGCCATCGCCGATCCGCCGTGTTGGGCGAGCTCGGCATCGAAACGTTCGTAGACCAGGGGGTACAACAGGCCGTCGAGGGCGAAGTTCTGCGCGACGTACAACTCGAACCAGTCGTCGACGACCAACAAGTCTTCGGCGAGTCGGCGTAGCGGTTGCCAGTGTTCGGCCTCCATCCATGCCTGTTTGGCATCGTCGAGTGACTCGCCGGTGTTGCCGTCCATGATCAGGCCGATACGCGACAGGTACTGCGCGATGCCGAGCCGGTCCATTGCGGCAAAACTGGTTGCCTGCGTAATGGCGGTTCCCCAACCGTACGCCGTTATATAGGTATTGTTCAGATTGGCGCCGTACTCGAGGTGACGCAGCGGCAGCAGAACGTCGGCCACGCGCTGACGCCATGCGGGTTCGAGCGTATCGAACAACTGCCGCTTCTCGACGAACGCGAAATTGCGCTCCATGCTGTCCTGTTGGCGTGAACGCGTGATGGTCCAGGCGCCGTAGTAATACTGGCGCGGATCGCGAAAAGCGTACCAGTCGGCCATTTTGATCGCGGTACGCTCGCGATCGAATATCTCGTGATCCGGATCCCACAAGGGCCGGTAATGGAAGTTGATCTCCGATTGAACATCCAGGGTCGCTTCCTGGTAGCGCGAAGCCGGCTTGTCGACACCCAGGCGTCGTGCCACATGGGCAAATGTCTGGCGGATGGGTTCGACACTGTCGGTCTTGATATCGATCTGCATGGATCGTCTCTCCTCAGCTCTCTGGCTCGGTGACGTCGTTGTTGTCGGTGTG
>MWSA01000687.1_pt1 | contig 12347 bp, 17 predicted proteins | sample 1021941 | NCBI WGS metagenome assembly MWSA01 (sample SAMN06327220, study PRJNA374545) | mollusc metagenome | biome: marine bay; material: sediment; isolation source: gill 40 cm from animal A | host: Kuphus polythalamius | place: Philippines: Mindanao | collected 2011-09-12 | reverse complement strand
AATGATCAAAGGCATCATCGAGGCCGCCTACGACAACGGCGCCGACATGATCGTCACGCCCTGCCCGCTGTGTCAGGCCAACGTCGAGATCTACCAGGACGACATCAATGCCAAGTTCAACACCAAGTTCAACATGCCGGTGGTGTACTACAGCCAGCTGATCAGCGTGGCCTACGGCAAGAATGCGTCTGATGCGGCGCTCGACGGCCAGATCATCAAGGCGAAGAAGCTCGAAGACATCGCCAGCAAGTAATCCGAGCAGGATTTACGACCTGATAACCCCGCCGCAACGGCGGGGTTTTTTCTTGTGTTGCCTCTTTTCAAGCCGGCGCGGCGTTGCGCTCAACCCAACTTCCCCGTTCGGTCAATCCGACGTTGCCGGGTTCGTCGACCAGCTGCGTAAGTAGACCGTCATACCTGCGATATCACGGTCGCTCAGCGGATTGCGTAGACTGATCTCCGGGGTACCGTGCACGCCGACCAGCATGCGCGCAAGAAACTCATCCAGCGGTTGTCGCTGCGCCATGGCGAACAGTGAATCGGCGGGATTCTCCGACGTGCGATCAGGGTGAGTATGGCAGCCTGCACAATATCGCTGATAGATCCTGCCACCCGTCTCGACGGCCTCACTCGATGCAGATTCGGGCTGTAGATTTGCGATCGACAACGGCAAGCGGTTGATCAACGCATCGAGTTGGCGAGCAACCCTTGCAAGATCGCCCGCCTCGAACGTTTGCCGTATCGCACCGATTGGTTTCGTGATATCCGCGGAAGGAATACCTCGGACCGCCGCGGCGCGTCGGCAAAGCCAGCGCAATGTACCCAAAGCCGTAGTCAGCCGGTTCTGTAGCCCCCGACGGCGCACCGCCGGTGTTTGCGGATCATTCAGTGCTTCGAGGTCACCCCGCATTACCAGCAGTTCGGCACTGCAAAGCCTGGCATCATGCATCATGCCTGCTGACGGGCTTGCATGCACTGGTGCAAGCGCCGTCAGCAGGCTGACACAACCGCACAGAGCGAGCCAACCAATCCTAAAGCTTGATTTCAGTTTCCATGGGCAGATCCGGATCGGCACTCCATTCCACCATCGAACCGTCGTATAGTTTTGCATTTTCATTGCCCATCAGCTCGCTGCTGACGAACCACCCGAGTGAGGCCCAATGCCCTGTGTTGCAGAAATTGATCTGCTCTTTATTTGGGTCGACACTGGCCAGTGAATAGAGCTTTTCGAGTTCATCCTTCTTGCGGAACGCACCGCCGCCGTTCACCGTCAGCCAGCTTTCCGGCAGATTCTTTGCTCCCGGGATGGTGCCACTGCGTTTGGCTTTTGCATGGCGGTTTATACCCACGAATTGATGCTGTGGACGCAGATCAACCAACTGTGTCTTGCCGTCGCCCATAGCCCGCTTTACGTCCGCAGCACTGATCAGCATATCTGCGCGTAATTTTGCGTCAAACTGTTTCGGCTCCGGCTTGTTGTTGCCGCGTTCCATCTTGTTCTTCGGGTCGGCGGCGTAAGCGAGAAAGCCGCCATCCAGTATGGACACCTCGTCGTGTCCGAGCACCTTGAATGTCCAATAGATACGGGTTGCACTGCCGATATCGAGCGCATTCTTGCCGTGATGGTAGATAACCACGTGTGTATCGTTGTCGATACCGAGGTCGCCAATCAGCTTACTGAGCTTGGCGGTCGGTGGAAGCTGGCCCGGGACCTTGTCAGCCTCGACCCGCCATCCGCCTTTGAAATAGTCGGTGTAGACGGCACAGGGAAGGTGGCCCTTGAGGTAGTCCGTACGCGATCCGCCATCGAGCGGATTGCGTATATCCAACACTCTGACATTCTCATCGCAGGAGTGTTGTTTTATCCAGGCCACATCAACCAGCGGCGATGCCGCCATTGCGCTGCTGCTGAATATTGCGGCGACAGCAGCCATCGCCTTTACCACGCTACTGTTCATGCTTTCTCCTATAGGCCAACACTGTGGCTTCTCTCTCGTCTTGTTCTCGTCAGATCGTGATACAGCTATCGCAGCGCAACAGTTCAGCAACCACCGCATCCCAATCCGTGGGCTGAGCCGATTGTGAATCAATTGCAATAGACCGATGGTTTGCAACGTCCGTCATCGTTTTCAGGGCCTCGGTCAGCGCCCTTGCTCCCGGGCAAAGCCCGAGGTCAAGAATCAACAACCGCCTTTCGCTCATGTCGTGTCAGCCCTCATAGATTGATAACGTGGTCGGCGTCGGCTACGCGGCGTGCGAAGGTTTCGATATCGACCCTGGAAACATTCGGGTCATCGAGCAGCGACATCGGCTTTATATCGCTGAGCTCCAACAACTCGGCCTGGGTAACGTTTTCCTCGGTTTCTTCGACCACACGATCTATGAAAACCAGGTCGACCTGATGACCGAAGATCGTCAATCCAGCGGCGACGCGCATCGCCTCCGCGTGGTCCCGCCCACCAAGGACCAGCACATTGCGGACATTGGCGGTCATAGCGACACCACCTTCATCGCTTCACCAATCATGGCACTGTGGTCGGTTTGGCTGCCTTGCTCGACGGGAGGCACTGCCGCCGGGAAATGGCGCGCCCAGGAGTGTTCGCAGACCACGGCGCGCTGCGCGTTGCGCGCAGCATTAACGGCATGCGCCTGTTCGAGCACCCGAACACCGTCACCGGTGAAGAAGCAACGGTAGGCCACGCCCGCCCGCCCGCAGGCGCCGCTCAAACCGACAAAGGCATCACCCGCCGTCGGGTGGGCAACAACGAAAAGTACGTTCATGATCTACTCCTTCGACCACGCGACAAACCGACAAACACAAGCGCTGCAACAAACAACAATCCCCAGCCTACCCATGAGACGGACCGGACATGACTGGTGGGCACACCGACAACGGGGTCGACAACCACCTTGACCGCATCACCCTGCAACGCAACAAGACGGGTAAAACCGCGCAGCGCATCGATCGGGTCTTCGGCGACAACGACCAACGACGAATCGCCGTCTCCACCGTTCGTTTGAGTCACATTGAGTACCCGCCAACCGTCATCGACCAGGGCATTGAGCTCGGATGGCAGCGCCAGCAGCTCATCCCGCATCGGTGCGGCGTACAAGGCGCTGCGTACGATGCCGCGTTGCCGTCCAACTGCCTGACCGACACGCGCCTTCAGGGATTCGACCCTGCCCTCCCATAACCAGACGTCAGCCTGTCCGGCAAGGTGCAGCAGCGCGGCAACCAGATCACGGTCGTGTGCGGAGTCTGCAAACACCAATACGGCCTGCGATCCGGTCAGACCGGCGGTTCCGAATGCCCAGCTGATGTCGCGAAAACTCGCCAGTCCGGTGGGTTGCGAGTAGAAGTCGCTGGCAGGCAGACACAATGCATTCCTAACGCTCGATGCCAGGCATGCCTGCAGTGGACGGGCATCGATCATCGATATCTCGGAGGTGTCGATGAATTGCTCAGCCGACAGGCTGTTGATTGCTGCGCCGGCCGGCACCGCAAGCACCGACAACAGCAACACGGCTGACAGATCACGCAACCTCAACATCCGCCAAACTGACGCTCGGGCGCCGCGGACCGGCCGCCGGCACCTTCGGGCTTGGGGGGATTCTCGAGATAAAATGCCATCAGCTCGATCACCGTCATCGGGCCGAATTCACCGGCGTCGATCACTTGATCGAATGCCTCCATCGGCTGCGCCGAACGGTTTGCAACGACAACCTCTTGCGGTAGCGAGGCATAGGGGTACAACAAGAACGCGCCACCGACGCTTGCCAGCAAACTGGCCGTACAGAAAAGAATAATCCGAATCATCGCTGCTGCCTCCCGTTGTCAGGCAAAGCTGATTACCAGGGCATACATGGCCACTACAAAGGCGATCAGCTGCGCTGTCGTCTCGAAATCCATCACTGCGCCTCCGAATTGTTCAGATGACGAACCAGCTCATCGACGCTCACCGGCGCGCCAGTGTCCGGATGCTCGACGGGCGGCGTGAAGAAAGGCACGCCATTGCGCGACACGTGCAATGACGCCGGCTGGTTCCAGAACACGTAAGCGAATGATCCGACGGTCACCAGCGACGCCACGCCGGCCAATACACCGAGTTGTATGTGCAATAGTTTTTCGGACATCGGTCAATCCTTGCGCAGCAACACCTGCCAATACCGATCCATTCGCTGTGTCTGAAGATGCGTGCCCTGCAAGTCCGTCATCATCGGCGGCAGGGCCTCCATGGAGGTCGAGTTATCGACTTTGACCTCGATGACATCGCCCGCTTTGGCTTTGCCCATGGCCGCTTTTGTCATCAATTGAGGGCGCGGGCACGAATCGCCGATGCAATCGATGGTCTGCGCCACTTTGACCGTGCTGCCATCATTCAACGTCACCTCGTGGCCAGCTGTCGCTGCCGCGTCTGCCTTCTTCTTTCCGAACAAGCCCATCCTTATCCTCCCGTGTGCTCATGACCCGCGCCGCGCAACTCTTTGCGGCGGATCACGCGATAGATTGCGAACAGCACCACAAACTGCATCAAGCCAAACACAATGGCCGGAATACCCGTCTTTTCCTGCAAGGTCGCAGCGTTCGCATACCCCAGCTGCAGCGCCGCCAGATTCGGCTCACCGGTCATGGCGGCAGGCGCCGGCGGCCAGTACATGAATGACCACAGCAGCGAGAACAGAAACATGCCGATGAAGGTGAACAGCAAGGCCCAGACGGCACCGAAGTTTCCTTCGCCGGCTTTAACCCAGGTAGAAACGGTACAGGCGCCCGCCAATACCATGCCTATGCCGAACAAGAACAAGCCGGCGATCTGATTCAGGCCGACGTCGAAATGCATGGTCTTGCCTTCGCCCAGACTGATGAACGCGGTAAAACCGATGGTCAAGATCATCATGGCGACCAGCAGAGCTTTGGTATTGCGGTAGGTCTTGAACAGCATGGCATCGCGTAGCGCCGCGGTATTGCAGAAGCGCGAACGCTGTACCAGCAGGCCGACAACCGATCCGAACACAAATGCAATCAGGCATTCGCCAACAGCAGACATGTGTCCTCCTACATTCCCAAGGATTTTTTGTAGATCAGAGAGCCGACCCATGCACCGGCTATGATGCCGGAGATTGCGAGATAGCCGCCGAGATTCATCTCGGGGGTCAGGCCGAAGAACGTCGAGACATTGCACACAAAGGCGAGCCGGATGCCGATACCCATCAGCAGGCCGCCGATGGTGATCATCACCCATTCCGACAACCGCCGCGGGAATCGAATGAAGAATTCCTTGCTCGCAACCGCACCCACGACGGCCCCGAACAGCATCCCCAAGGAGATGTAGATCTTCCAGTAGCCGGCATCCGGCTTGAACACCAACTGCCAGAACGGAATCGACTCTATCGCGTCGCCCATAAACCACTGCGCAATCAAGCCTGTCATCATCGTTTCGCCGCCGCCGACAGTCCACGCACCGACGATCAGGAACAAAAAGATGTCGAACAATGCAATCGTTGCCAGCGCGATGCTCGGATCCAACGTTTTTTTGAAGAATTCCATCGCCCCTCCTCGGAACCACGGTGACTAAGTTAGACTCTAGGACGCGACAGAGGGTGGTATTTATTGCCAACGCAACCAACCAGCGTTGAGGGCGGAAAAGCATGGCGATCTATCTAGAAATCGAAGACTCAATGCTTGGTCATATGTTTCGCGCCTGCACAACAGACCAGATCAATGAGTTCATTCCCGAGAAACGCGGTTTCCGTATACACGGGCACAGCACGACATTGCGGCTGGAATCAGCCTTTTGGGCGGTACTGGAAGAGATGGCGCATCAGGAGGAGATGCCGCTGGCGCAATTGATCGAGCGCATTCACGACGCCTGCCTGGTTGCAAACGACAAGAACCTCGCATCCTGCCTACGGGTCATTTGTCTGAAGTATCTGAACCTCTACGTTTAAATCGATGCGCATAGCGGCTCGCGAACACACGCGGTTCCGAGCCTGAGTCATTGCGATCTATCGAACATCCAGCGGCAACAAAGAAAAAGCGGGCGACGCTCACACGAGCCAAACCGTTGGACAACCGCGCGTGTGGAGGTCAGCGGATCGAGCTGGAGGATTCATAGTACGGTCGCGAGAGAGGGAGTGTTCACCGCGCCGACAAGGCAGTTGGCCCCAAGCGGGGCTTGAGAGGAAGGCGACACGACCCCGCCTTGCGGCGGAGTCGGTCCTTAGGACAGTGGTCAATCAACGATCGTGGGCCGACTGCACGACATCGGCCAACTCCCGCTCAACTTCCTCATCGACATGGACGTCTTCGGTGTGGAACACACCGGCATTCGGGTCGTTGTATACCGCGAGGTCCATCTTTCCCTCGCTCTTGGCAACGATCGCCGAGACCACCGCATCGCCCGAGACGTTGACCGCAGTGCGGATCATGTCGAGCAGTCGATCCACGCCGAGGATCAAGCCGATACCCTCGATCGGCAGACCGACTTGAGCGAACACCATCGACAGCATGATCAGGCCGACGCCGGGCACACCGGCCGTACCGATAGATGCCAGCACCGACATCATGATGACCGTCAGGTAACCGCCCATGCCGAGCTCGATACCGTATATGTTGGCGATGAACACGGTCGCCACGCCTTGCATGATGGCCGTGCCGTCCATGTTGATGGTCGCACCGAACGGCACGGTGAACGAGGCCACCGAGTTGTTCACGCCCATGCGCTCGGTGACGGTTCGCAGCGTGACCGGAATGGTCGCGTTCGAACTGGAAGTGCTGAATGCAAACACCTGCGTATTGCGGATTTTACTGAGAAACATGGCCGGACTCAGGCCGGAAAATACCTTCAGCACCGCCTGCAGTGTGACGAACAAATGGAACAGCAACACACCGATCAGAACCGCCACGTAACCGATCAGTTGCAGCAACAGGTCCATACCCAGGTCAGCCATCGCCTTGGCGATCAGGCAAAACACTGCATAGGGCGCCAGAACCATAATCAGACCAACCATCTTCATCATGACCTCGTTCATAATCTCGATGAACTCGATCGCCTGCGCCGCCTTCTTGCCCACCATCAGCAAGCTGATGCCGAACAGGATGGCGAAGAAAATGATCGCCAACATCTCGCCTTCCGACATCGCGTTGATCGGGTTACTCGGAATAATGTTGATCAGGGTGTCGGTCAGCGGTGGCGCTTCCTTGCCGGTGAACTCCGCTGTCGTGGCCGCATTCATGCCCTGGCCGATGCCGATACTGCCGGCGATCGCCAGCGCCGATGCGATCGCCACGGCCGTCGTGAGCATGTACAAAACAAACGCTTTGCTGCCGATTCGACCCAAGAGCCGCACGTCGCCGATACCGCAAACCCCGGTCACCAGGGAAAACAGCACCAGCGGCACCACCATCATCTTCAGCGCGTTAACGAACATCTTGCCGACGACGTAGAACAGCCCGTCGACCACGAACTCGTTGATGAACGACCCCGGCGAATTGAATCCAAGCAGGTTAATGGCAAGGCCGACGACAATCCCCAGGGCCATACCGACAAGAACCTTCATTGTGAGACTCATAGCTTCTCCTCCGAGTGATGCGGGACGGACGTCATCGGGCAGGTTTGACGCGCTGCACCAGCGCAGTGCGCAAAAACGCCCGATCCGAGCCTTTGCAAAACGCCGGCACAAACTCGGCGCGTTTTTGCCACAGATCCGTAATGTCTCCGCAGGTATGGACAGTGCTAGCGGAAATCCTGTGCCCCCAGGGTTCGGCCGATTCTCGCGTCACGACCGCGCAGATGCCTGTTGCTGCAAGGCCATCCGCCAAACCCCATGCAGCGTCACAGCCAATGCCGGTGTACGGTTCTCCGCCAACCGTCGATACGCATCGATGCAAAACCGGGACGCCTTGGCCCAACCCCGTTCGGGTATTGCGCTTTTGCGCTGAAACGCGTCATCGAGGTCTACGGTCGCACCGAGTGGGTTCCTTAAAATATGTTAAGTTTTTGAACGGGCGTTGATTTTTTGCTGTGGCCGCACTAACTTCATAGCAACCGATAGGGTGCATTCCAATAAATATATAAGTGCAAAAAGCACATTCGACCACCAATCCCTTCGGTATATCGCTCGGTGCCGACGCCAAGCCCCAGAAACCCTGAAGGATCAGACCGTTCCGCTTTTCCGTATGCGTCTCTTGGCCGCAATGACGGGCGCGCATGCAGGCAACCCCATGCTGCATCGCACAAGAAATTGGAGAAAACGGTTACTGAGAATAGGTTTCAGTTTCAGTGTCGTGGACCGATAACTCTTCCAGGATTCGCCAGGGAACGGGTCAACTGGTTTGCATTCCTGGAGAACCGAGGAAGATGACGATGCGAAAGTTAATAACGGGCATGACAATGTTGATCGCAGCAGGCTTGAGCCAAGCTGCGACCGCTGAAGAAGAGCCACTACGCTGGGCCGGCTGCGGTATCACCAAGAAGGCATTCATGGGTGAACTGGCCGCGGCATACAAGCGCAAATACGGCGTGGATATCGTTCTGGAAGGCGGCGGCGCCACCAAGGGTATCCGCCGGATCAGCAGCAAAGAAGTTCACCTCGGCGGCGCCTGCCGACCAAAGCTGCCGGCGAATGCCGAAGAGGCATCGGCGCAGCTGAACCCGGTAGCCTGGGATGCCCTTGTGGTGATCGTGCACAAAGACAACCCGGTCAATGACATCAGCATGCAGCAGCTCAAAGACCTTTACGACGGCAAGATCACCAACTGGAAAGACCTGGGTGGTCCGGACAAGCCGATCGATCTGTTGATTCGCAAAGGCAAGATCTCCGGCGTCGGGCTGACGCTGCGCGAGCTGGTGTTCCACGATGGTGACCACGAGTTCGTGTCCAAGCACCAATTCCCATCCACCGGTCCGCTGGAAAAAGCGGCCGAACAAAATATCAACGCAATCGGTGTCACCGGCATCAGCAGCGCCTTGAAACGCAATGTGAAACTGCTGAAGCTCGAAGGTAAGGATCCGAACTACGACAACATCCGTACCGGCGAATACCTGCTTTACCGGCCGCTGTATATCGTGTTCAACCCGGCGCAGGAGCGCTACCGCGAAGTGAAGCGCTTTATCGATTTCGCCCACACCCGCGTGGGACGCGACATCATCCGTAGCGCCGGCGCAGTACCCTATCTCGATGCCCTGCCGCTGATTCACAAGCAGCGGGAGCAGTGGAAAGAGTCGCGCGAATCGACCTACGCCTCGCAGTGATAACTCGAGTGCGGGCCGGTCCAGCCGGCCCGCACTACCCTTTCTCGAAGGCCGTCGTCCGCACGGCTTGCCGATATCCCTCTTATCCGGCGCTGCACTCACAAAACTGAACCGGAGCACAACATTTCAAACAACCCGGTTATTTCTTCGGGTTGAAGGTTCAGTTTCAACGCAGCCCACCGATAATTCCTGCACGTTTTTCTCAAGGACGAGCGCCTCACGTCGATTCGTCCTGATTTTCCGAGGGTCGTTCAATGAAGAAGTTGATCTCTGCTGCCGCGTTGATATTCGCGGCCAGCATGGGGCAGAGCGTTTCAGCCGACGAAGAGCCGTTGTTGTGGGCCGGCTGTGGTATCGCGAAGAAGGCGTTCATGGAGGAACTCGCTGCGGCATATAAGCGCAAGTACAACGTCGATATCACCCTCGTGGGCGGCGGCGACAACAAGGGACTGCGCAGCATCAACGACGGAACGGCCGATATCGGCGGCGCCTGCCGGCCAAAGATCGCCGGCATCAAAGAAGAGTCGGATGCGCAACTGAACCCGGTCGCCTGGGATGCGCTGGTCGTCATCACGCATAAGGACAATCCGGTCAACGACATCAGCCTGCAACAATTGCGCGACCTGTACGACGGCAAGCTGACCAACTGGAAACAGCTCGGCGGGCCCGACAAGCCGATTGAGCTACTGGTGCGCAAAAGCAAGATCTCGGGCGTCGGACACTCGTTGCGAGAGCTGGTGTTTCACGACCACGACCACGACTTCGTCACCACGCACGAGTTTGCGTCGAGCGGCCCGCTGGAAGACGAGATCGAAAAGAATCCGCTGGCAGTTGGCGTGACCGGCATCAGCAGCGCCATGAAGCGCAACGTCAAGATGCTGAAGCTGGAGGGCAAAAAACCTAGCTACGACACGATTCGTACCGGCGAATACGTGCTGTACCGCCCCCTGTACATCGTCTTCAACCCGGCGAGCAAACGCTACCGCGAGGTCAAACGCTTCATCGATTTCGCACACTCGCAGGCCGGACGCGAGATCATCCAGAGTGCCGGCACGGTACCGTATCTGGACGGGCTCGGCCTCGTCAGGAAACAACGCGAGCAATGGAAGGCATCGCGCGAACTGGGACTGGCCCAGTAACGTCCTATCCGGCCCGGCCTCTGCCGGGCTTTTTCATACCGGCAGGAACACGGTCGCGTCCAATTGGCGCAGCAACCACGCCCAACACCGTCTGCCGGCCCGCTGTCGATCAAGCTATGCCTGCATCGACAACGTGACCGGCTGACCAGCGCAACCAAACCGGCAGACGTTCCGCGGTCATAACGGCAACGGATTCTGTCGCTGTGTTCATTTTGACTTCACGCAACCCGGCGCGGTGACGTTGGCGTGTAAATTAATGACCACAGGCTGTTTCCACGCTATGCCCGTCGACAGGAGGTGTCTTATGTACAAGCGCATGGCAATCACAGGTTTGGCCGGGCTGTTGTCACTGGCTGCCACATCGGCCCACGCATGGTGGGGCGGCGGCTGGAACCCCTATGACCCGTGGGATCCACGCTACTGGATGGAAGAGTTCTTCGGCGGTGGTGGCTATTACGGTGGCGGGCCCTGGGGCTACGGCGGAGGTCCGTGGGGTTACGGCGGCGGACCATGGAGCTACTCAGGCCCCTGGGGATATGGCGGCGGCCCTTGGGGCAACCGTTACGGCTACCCCTACTCCGGCTATAGCCCATGGGGTTACGGCGTTCCGTACTACGGTTATGGCTATGCCCCGGCAACCACGTGGTCGAGCGCTACGACCACCGAGGGCAATTAGTCGCACCAACATCCCTGCCGCGTAGCCGGCAGGGGTTTCCCTCGCCTCGCGCTGCCGATAGGCTTTGTCGTCGTCACTATCGAAGTGGGAAGTTATGGACGACATCATCGTCTGGACCATCATCGTCGCGTTCTACGCGCCGCTGCATTTCCTGTTGCCGGCCCTATTCCTGTTCATCACCGGCAGTGAGTCGAACGAGGTTCGACGACAATTGATCCGCAAGGCGTTGATCGACTCTGCGCTGTCGATGGTCGCAGCCTTTGTCGTCGTGATCCTCCTGGTTCAGGCCGACCGGATCCCGCTGGCGATGCTGGTGCTGTTGTTGTCGATGACGATTCCGTTCATTCGGATCTGGCATTGCCGTCGTACTATCGGCGGCAACGTCGCAAACGAATAGCCCCTTACCCGAGCGACACAAAAATAACCGCAGCATCAATGCTGCGGTTCTTCGTACGCGCCCGGCGCCTGTAAGGTCAGGTCTCGTCGCGCATCTGTTCGTCGATCTTGGCGTTGCGTGCTTCAACCTCGGCCTTGGCACGCGCCTCCCAGACGTCTTTGCGCGTCTCCACGCGCTTTTCCCAGGCGCCGCTCTGTTCCGGAATCGTCTTTTCGCCGAACAGCGCCTGGCGCATCAGGCGATTGCCCAGGTCGATCAGTGCCAGATCGTCTTCGGCGATCTGCTGGTAGGTCTCGCCGGGCAGGTTGTAGGTCGCCTTGAAATTGTCGCTCATGACGAACTTACGGAACATGTCGAAATTGAACGAAGCCATGAAGAACAGCTGCAGGCTCATCTCATTCGGTTTGCCGACACCCGGGCCGCCGGACTTCTTCTTCAGGATCAGTTCATACCAGGCCCGGTTGTGCTCGTCGTAGTCTTCGACGCCCTGTTCCTGGCGATAGTCACGCAGCGTGATCTCGCGCGCCTCGTCGTGTCCCTTGCAGTGCTCTTCCTTGACCAGGGAATACTGCTGCTTGGCCTCGTAGGTGTCCTTTTCGCGCATGTTGAGCAACGCGACCGGGTAGTAGCGACACACCGTCGGCCGGTCTTCATACACGCCGCAACCATTGTCGCCGTCGAGAAACAGGCAGGCGCCGTCGTTGTCCGTGCGTAGCTTGATCCCGGGCACGCCATCCGCATCGATCTGGAAAGGTACCGTGTGTTGCTTGAGGAAGTCGGCCGAACTCATCTTCAGACGCTTCTGCAGGCGATACACGTCGTATGGCGCCAGGGTGACATCGGCGTTCTTGCAGCAGGCATTGAAGCAGGAGATGCCCTTG
>MWSA01001671.1_pt1 | contig 12455 bp, 8 predicted proteins | sample 1021941 | NCBI WGS metagenome assembly MWSA01 (sample SAMN06327220, study PRJNA374545) | mollusc metagenome | biome: marine bay; material: sediment; isolation source: gill 40 cm from animal A | host: Kuphus polythalamius | place: Philippines: Mindanao | collected 2011-09-12 | reverse complement strand
CAAAGCCGGCTTGTATTTCCTGCTACCGATCGTCGTCCTGATGTGGTGCCTGATCGTCGAGCGTTTCTCGCCCGGCCTGTCGGCATTTTGGGCAACGGTGCTGATGATCGTCATCGTCATCACCCAGCGCCCGCTGCTCGCCTATTTCCGCAAACATCAAACACAAGGTGAATTCAAACGCGGCCTGCTCGATTGCGTCGACGGTCTGGCACACGGTGCGCGCAATATGATCGGCATCGGTGTGGCCACCGCTGCGGCCGGTATTATCGTCGGCACCATCACCCTGACCGGCATCGGTCAGGTCATGATCGAATTCGTCGAGTTCATCTCCGGCGGCAATTTGATGGCGGCGCTGATCTTCACCGCCATGATCTGCATCATCCTCGGCATGGGTCTGCCGACCACCGCCAACTACATTGTGGTATCGAGCCTGATGGCCCCGGTCGTCGTATCGTTGGCAGCGACCAACGGCATCATCGTGCCGCTGATTGCCGTGCATATGTTCGTGTTCTACTTCGGCATATTGGCGGACGATACGCCGCCGGTGGGATTAGCGGCATTCGCCGCCGCCGCCATCGCAAAGAGCGACCCGATCAAGACCGGTATACAGGGTTTTATGTATGACATCCGCACCGCGATCCTGCCCTTCCTGTTCATCTTCAATACCGAGTTGCTGCTGATCGGCATCGCCAACTGGTTTGAACTGCTCGTGGTCATCGTGTCGGCGACGGTAGCGATGCTGTTGTTCGCCGCCGCCACCCAGGGCTTCTGGCTGACCAGGAGCCGCCTGTGGGAATCGCTGGCATTGCTGTTGGTCGCATTCACGCTGTTCCGGCCCGGCTTCTGGTGGGATGAGATATACCCACCGACCGAAACCCTGCCGGCCACGCAGATCACCGAACGTGCGGCCGCAATACCGGAAAACGGCAAGCTGCGAATGTCGGTTCAAGGCGAAAACCTCGACGGAAAATTCATCAGCAAGGTGGTGATGCTGCCGCTGGGCAAGCCCGGTGAGGGTGCCGCGCGGCTTGCCGACGCCGGCCTCGAGGTGCGCACTGAAGACGGCAAAGTGTACGCCGACAATGTGATGTTCGGCAGCTCGGCCCAGCAGGTGGGCATCGACTTCGATTGGGAGATCGTCGATCTGGAGATCGAGGCCGACCGGCCGCCGAAACACCTGATGTTTATCCCGGCCTTGTTGTTGTTGGCATTTGTCGCCTGGCTGCAGAAGCGCCGAAAGGTCCCTTCAGAACCGCAGCCGCAAACCGCCTGATCGGAGACACCACTCATGTTCAAGGAAATCCTGCTCCCCGTGGATCTTCAGGAAACGGCCCTGTCGGAACGGGCGATTGTGATCGCACAAGATGTTGCCGAGCATTACGACTCCAACATCACGGTCATTACCGTGATACCCGACTTCGGCCTGCCGATGGTTGCCAACTTCTTCCCGGAAGACACCATGAAGCAGGCGAACAAAGAGGTCTGCGCCGAGCTCAAACGGTTCGTCGAGCAACATTTTCGTCGGCCCGACAAGATCAAGACCGATGTGCGCCAGGGAAGCAGCCCACACAAGGCGGTCGTCAAGTATGCCGACAAGCACCATGTCGACCTGATCATTATTCCATCGCGCGCCAAAGACGTGAGCAAGCTGTTTCTCGGTTCGAGTGCGACACACGTAGTCGAACGTGCGCCTTGTTCCGTAATGGTGGTCCGCCCCTGAGGTTTCAGGCTGCCGGCTGCGGCAAACCGCTCGGCAGTAATTCACCGACACCCGCCACCACCAGCGACAGGATCGCGAAGTCGAAGATATTGCCGGCCTTGAACTCGGCAATCAGCGTTTCGTGGCGATCGACCATGCTGCGGTTTCGATGTATCCAGTGCTCGAGCTTGCCGCGCGCGGTACGTTCCTTCTTTCCCGCATGCAACACATCTGCTGCGAGGTCGCGGCGATGCTTGTTCAGTGCCGCCTGCAACTTGGTGCGCGCCAGCAGATGCCAATGCGTTTGCACCGTCAGCGATTCGATCTGTTTCTGAATCCAGTCCAGCTCCAGGGTGTGACTCAGGGCCGAGTACACCCAGGCGGCATCGGCGATCTCGGTGTCGGCACTGGTCGCTACATCGACGATGTCCAGCGCGCCACTGAGCGGTATCAGCGCCGCGATATCTTGCGCAAGTTCGCGCGGCACGCTGTTGGCGACGAGGTGGCGGACATGGCGCTCGTACTCTGACTTGTCCTGTTTCGCCAACGGCTTGGGCATGGCCTTCTTCAACAGCGCCACGCCATCATGAAAACGGTCAGTCAGCGCCTGCAGGTCGAAGCAATCCTTGTAACCGCGCAACAACGCAGTCAGCGAGAACTCGAGGAAGTTGGCGATCGTGGTCAACATCTCGACCTGGATCGTCGCCGGCACCTGGTTGTCCAGGGCTTCGACACGGTTCCACAGTTCAGCGGTATCGAAAATACTGCTGGCCGCAACATAGCCCAAGGCGACGCCCGCGATATCGGTACCGACCTCTTCGCGCACACGAAACCCGATGCCGGGGCCGACATGGTCTACGATGTCGCCGGCAACCGTCGTCGCGATGATTTCGCGACGCAGGCGGTGTTCGCGGATATCGCCTGCGAATCGTTCGCCCAGCACGGCGGGAAAGTAATGGATCAGGCGATCGTGCATGAAAGGATTGTCGGGGATATCGGAAGCGACGATCGCCTCGAAGTAGTTCATCTTGCTGTAGGCCAAAAGCACCGCGACCTCGGGCTTGGTCAAACCCTGCCCCTGCGCCATCCGGTCGGTCAGCACCTTCTTCGGCGGCAAGCCTTCGAGTTCGCGATTCAAAACGCCCTTGTTCTCCAAGAGTTCCATGAAGCGCGCATGCTCGTACAGCCTCGCTCCACCCGCGGCCGCCACCATGCTGATCACCTGCGTCTGCGCATAGTTGTCGGCCAATACCAGGCGCGCGACTTCATCGGTCATGTCGACCAACAATTGGTTGCGCTGCTTCAAGGTCATGTCGCCGTTGGCGACGATCTTGTTGAGCAGTATCTTGATGTTGACCTCGTGGTCGGAACAATCGACGCCGGCCGAGTTGTCTATCGCATCGGTGTAGATCTTGCCGCCGCTGCTTGCATACTCGATACGCGCCAGCTGGGTCAGGCCGAGGTTGCCGCCTTCGCCGACGACGCGGCAACGCAACTCGGTCGCATCGACGCGCACGGCGTCGTTCGCCTTGTCGCGCGCCTGATCGTGAGATTCGAACGATGCCTTCACATAGGTACCGATGCCGCCGTTCCACAGCAGATCGACCGGAGCCCGCAACATCGCACGGATCAAGGCGTTCGGGGTCAGACGATCGACCTGCAGGCCGAGCATGCTCTTCACCTGCGGCGAGACGTCGATCGATTTGGCGTCGCGGGCATACACGCCGCCACCTTCCGATATCAGGCTGCGGTCATAGTCGGACCAGCCCGAGCGCGGCAGCTGGAAAAGCCGTTCGCGCTCGGCGAACGAGGCGGCCGCGTCGGGGTTCGGGTCAAGGAAGATGTGCAGGTGATTGAAGGCCCCGACGAGACGGATGTGTTGCGACAACAGCATACCGTTGCCGAACACATCGCCGGACATGTCGCCGATACCCAGCACGCTGAAATCGGTCGACTGGGTGTCCAGCCCCAGTTCGCGAAAGTTGCGTTTGACCGACTCCCAGGCTCCGCGGGCGGTGATGCCCATAGCCTTGTGGTCGTACCCTGCCGAGCCCCCGGAGGCAAACGCATCGCCCAACCAGAAACCGTAGTCGGCCGATACCTGGTTGGCAATATCGGAAAACGTGGCCGTGCCCTTGTCGGCGGCGATAACCAGATAGGGATCGTCGCCGTCGAAACGTACGACGCCTTGCGGCGGCACGACTTGCGCACCCTCCAGGTTGTCGGTGACATCGAGCATGCCGCGTAACAGGGTCTTGTAGCAGGCGATGCCGGTCTGCTGACGCTGCTCGCGATCCGCGCCTTCCGGGTAGCGTTTGACGACGAAACCGCCTTTGGAACCCACCGGCACGATAACCGTGTTCTTGACCATCTGCGCCTTCATCAGGCCGAGTATCTCGGTTCGGTAGTCCTCCATGCGATCCGACCAGCGCAAGCCGCCACGTGCGACGCGCCCGCCACGCAGGTGCACCCCCTCCATCTCCGAAGAGAACACGAATATCTCGAACATCGGGCGCGGCAACGGCATATCGTTGACCTTGCCCGGATCGATCTTGAACGACAGGTAGGCACAGCGCGCCCGTTCGCTGTTGGGATGGAAGAAATTGGTGCGCAAGGTGGCGTCGATCAGGTTGAGAAAGCCGCGCAGGATGCGGTCTTCGTCAAGGCTGGCGATCGCTTCGAGGGCCACGTCGAACTGGGTGCGCAATGCGGCCTCGCTGGGACCGTCGATCGACGACTGCGGTGAAAACCGCCGGCGGAAAATCTGGTTGAGAATACCGACGACTTCAGGATGTCGGTTCAGCACATTGATCGTGTATGCCTGGGTATAGGGCACCTTGATCTGGTGCAGATAACGGCTGTAGGCACGAAATAGCAAGGCCTCGCGCCACGACAGCCGTGCACGCAATACGAGTCCGTTGAAACCGTCATCATCGATGTCGCCGTTGAACACCCGTAAGAAGGTGTCGGCGAACAACTGGCGGACCTCCGGCGACACGGTCGGCGCATCACTGCTGCGACGCGTCGAGAAATCGTGAATCCACAAGTCGGCCTGCGGATGCCGAATGCGATACGGTCGCTCGCCGACGACCTGCAGGCCCATGTGTTCGAGCATCGGGATCACCTGCGACAGCGACACCCCTTCGCCGGGGGCATAGACGCGCACATGTAACTGATCCGGGCTTTCGGTCATCGGGTGATACAGATGCAGGTCAAGTTCGCCGGAACTGCGCACCTGTTCTATCCGCTGGATATCGTTGACTGCGATACGCGGATGGAAATCTTCGCGATAGCCACCGGGAAAAGCCTGGCCGTACTCGTGCAGATAGCGTGCGGCCAGCACCTCGTCCACCTGCGCAAACAAGGCGCTGCGCAGGCCGTCCAACCAAGTGGTCGCGACCTCGACGACCCGCGCCTCGAGATCATCGATCTCGTATGCCGGCTCCGACCCGATCGGCACGCGAACGACAAAGTACACGCGGGCCAGGATCGATTCGGAAAACTGCGTTTCGAACACCACATCGGTGCCGCCGAGCACCTCTGTCAGAATGTTCTGTATGGCGATACGCACCTCGCGGCTATAACGTTCGCGCGGCAGGTAGACCAGACAGGTGAAAAAGCGCTTGAAGGGATCACGTACGATGAACAGCCGGGTGCGTTGTCGTTCCTGCAGTCCCAACACACCCAAGGTTGTCGCCAACAGGTCGTCGGTGCTGATCTGAAACAAGGTATCGCGCGGAAAGTTGTCCAGGATGTTGGCGACCACCCTGCCCGAATGGCTGTTAGGCGACACCTGCGCGCCGCTGAATACCTTCTCGATCTTCTTGCGCAACAGCGGTATCTGTCGCGGCGGTGTGCTGTAGGCGCTGGACGAAAACAAGCCGATCAGGCAATACACCTGAACATGCCCGCCTTCGACATCGTGGCGTTTCAGGGCCACGCAATCGAGAAACGCCGGCCGGTGCACTGTCGAGCGTGCGTTCGCCTTGGTAACGATCAGGTCGTTGTCGAAAGCGGACAGATCTATACCGATGCCCGAGATCCACTGCTGCGCACGCCCGGCGGCATCGTCCCCGCCACGCAGCACGCCCAGGCCCGATCCGGGCAGAAAGTTCATGACGGCCTGTTCACCACTGGTGTCGAGTTCGAAGGTACAACTGGCGATGAACAAAAAATGGTCATTGATCATCCAATTGATGAAGGATTTGACCTCACCGGGCTCGGGGCCTTCGTCGGCACCCAGTTCCTCGTGCAGCTTTTCCGCCTGACGCCTCATCTTCAACCAGTCGGACGTCGCCAGGTCGACGTCGGCGATAACCGAACGCACCAGTTCCTCGAGTTCAGCGAGCGCCTCCTGCGGTTGCCGGTCGACATGGAACTGGATCACCGCTTCGAGTGTGCCGTCTTCGATATCGGCCTTGGGATCGCGCAGCTTGGTCAGTACGCCATCGCTGTCGCGCGCCACACCGAATACCGGGTGAATGGTCAGGCTGATGGTCAATCCGCGTTGGTTGAGTGCTGTCGAAATCGAATCGACCAGAAACGGCATGTCTTTGGCGACGGCTTCAACGATGGTGTCGGCGCTGCGCCAGCCATGTTCTTCCTGTTCCGGGTTGTAGACCCGCACCTTGCACTCATCCGGACGCCGTTGGCGCATCAATCGCCAGTGTGCGATCAAGGCACCCAGCAGATCCTGTGGATCGGTTTCTTCGAGGTCGCCCGGCGGGATATGCCGATAGTAGACACGCAGTAGTTGTTCAACCTGCGCAACTTCGACATGCCCCACCCCTTCGGGGGGATTGGCCGCCAGCAATTTACTCAATGCCTGAATCAGTCGATTGCCGTTGCTTCTTGTCATCATTCTTTCCGCGGTTCGGATCGGCACGCAACAAGGTGCCGGGCGTGCAGGGCCTATACTGATAAAGGTAGTCGAGTCGGCGCGATCAGGTCGTCCCGCAACCTGCCGTCAAACGATCTGCGCGACGCGCGCGTGAAACGATCAGTCCGCCAGAATCGTGCGGTTTCGCCCCAGCCGCTTGGCACGGTAAAGCGCCTTGTCGGAACGCGCGATGAACTGCTCGGCAGTTTCGCCGTCGCGGTAGCAGGCGACACCCAGCGACACAGTCACCGCCCCCAGGGATTCACCGGAACTCGAACGGCGCAGACGCACCCTTTCGAGCGTCGCCCGGATATTCTCGGCCACCGTGAAGGCATTGGTAATGCGGGTACCCGGCAACAGCACGGCAAACTCTTCGCCTCCATAGCGTGCGATGAAATCGCTGCGCCGTGTGAGTCGGCCGATCTGTTTGGCGAACTCGCTGAGAACCTTGTCGCCGACGATGTGTCCGTAGGTGTCGTTGATGCGTTTGAAGTTATCCACGTCGAGCAGCAACAGGCAGAATCCCGACGCGAGACCATCGCTCGTCGCCATCAGGTCCGACAGGCGCTTGTCGAACGCCCTGCGATTGAAGACCCCGGTCAGACCATCGATCGTCGCCTCACGCTTGGCATTGGACAATTCCTCCTTGAGCTTGTGCATCTCTTCGACCGATGACAGCAACTCGGCTTCGAGCGCCCGGGAATCCGTCACGAACTGACGGGTTTCGGAAAGGATCGCGGTCGCTGCAGCGACCACCTCGGTCGGATTCTTGGTATCGGCCAGCTTTTCGATCTGTGTCGAGATGGTTTCGTTGCCCAAGGAGGTCTTGCCGGCGATATCGACCAGCGAGCCGATGACCTGCGCCACCATAGCCACCAGCTCTTTGCGGATATCCTCGACCAATGCCTCGGCAGCACCCCCGAAAAACCGCTGGAACAACGCCGCTGCCTCGTCCTGGGCCAGGGTACCCTGGTTCTCGAGCAAGGCATCGAGTTCTTTGTTGAGGCGCACGCTCTTGCCGGCGCAATAGGTATACAGCAACGCGTAAAACAGAGGTGAAGGCGCGACGCTGAGTTTGCCCAGCATGTTGAGCGCGCCGCGCAGGTATTCAGCGGCCTGTTCCGCGTCATCGACGTCGAGCATCAAGGCCGACGACGGCATACTCAATTGTCCATCAGCGTTGTCTAACTTGCTCACACCAATGACGGCCTTAACCCGCGATGCCCCAGCCGGATGTCCCTCCAGGCGTCACGCCCTGCCGGTACCACGCTGCCGGCCCCTTCGCGCGCACGCCGAAGTGGAAAAAACGCCGGAATTTGAAGAACATAGATACAACAGAACCCGTTCAATTAAGGATAGTCAGGATTCACCGATGCGCCACAGGGGTTCAACGCTCGGCAACCGACAACCAATCGACGACAATCCGGTCATACAGGTATAGCGACCGCCAACCAGGAAACCCAACCCCGGCAAGCGACAATTCGTTGGTCAATGACCCATGCTAAACACGCTCGACAGACTCCTGCCGTCAAGTTTTCCCGCTATACGGCGGGGCCACACCCAAACGATGCAGATCAATCTCGGCTATCGCTGCAACCAGCAATGCCTGCACTGCCATGTCGCTGCCGGACCGAATCGTCCCGAGGTCATGTCGAGCGACACCATCGACCTGGTCGTCGACATCCTCGGCAGACGGCATTTCTCCACGCTCGACCTGACCGGCGGAGCCCCTGAGCTCAATCCCGGCTTCCGCCGCCTCGTCGCGCGCGCAGCCGATCTGGGTGTCGAAGTCATCGACCGCTGCAATCTGACGATCCTCGACGAACCGGGTCAGGAAGACCTTGCCGCGTTCCTTGCCGAACGCCGTGTGCGGATTGTCGCTTCGCTACCTTGCTACCTCGAAGACAATGTCGACCGGCAGCGTGGCAAGGGGGTATTCGCACGCAGCATCGGCGGACTGAAGAAACTCAACGCCCTGGGCTACGGCACCTCCGCGTCAGCGCTGCGACTCGACTTGGTTTACAACCCGCAAGGCCCCACCCTGCCGCCCGCGCAAGGCGGTCTCGAGGCGGACTATCGACGTATCCTGCACGACCGCTACGGCGTGCGCTTCAACCATCTGCTGGCCTTGGCCAATCTACCCATCCAACGTTTCGGCAGCACCCTGCTGTCGCGTGGTGAGTTCGACGACTACATGGAACTGCTCAAGCGCAACCACAAGGATGCCAATCTCGAACAGGTCATGTGCCGTTCGCTGATCTCGGTCGATTGGCAAGGGTATCTGTACGACTGCGATTTCAACCAGATGCTCGGACTACCGCTCCAGGCCGACGGCAAAAAGCGCCTGCACCTGGCCGACCTGTCTGCTCTGTCGCTGCCGGGCAATCCCATCCGCGTCGCCGATCACTGTTTTGGCTGTACCGCCGGCCAAGGTTCGAGCTGCGGCGGCGCATTGTCGGACGGCTGAGCATGCAACGGCACGCACCAGCGCTTTCGATCATCATTCCGACACTCAACGAAGCCGCTGCCATCCGCCTGCTGCTATCCGATCTGTCGGCACAAACCTGTGACAATACGCTGTTGGAGATCATCGTGGTCGATGGCGACAGCGACGATGCAACGCGTTCGATCGCCGGCACCTTCGACAGCACGGTGATCACGGCGGCGCGTGGGCGCGCTTCGCAGATGAATGCCGGTGCAGCGGTCGCCCGCGGCGACACATTGTGGTTCGTGCATGCCGATTCGCGCCTCGCCCCCACTGCAGCGGCGGCGTTGATGTCGCGAGTCACGCCCCCGGCATGGGGATACTTCGATGTGCGCCTGTCCGGCGGTGCCCGTTTGCTACGTGTCGTCGAGTTTTTGATGAACCTGCGTAGCGCAGCCAGCGGGATCGCGACCGGCGATCAGGGCATCTTCGTGCAGCGTTCGATCTTCGAGCAGCTCGGCGGTTTTCCGCTCATCCCGCTGATGGAAGATGTCGCACTGAGCAAGTCGCTCAAATCGTCGACCCGGCCGGTCCGCCTCAGACAACCGCGTATCGTCACCTCCAGTCGGCGCTGGGAATCGGCCGGGATCGTGCGCACGATCCTGCTGATGTGGCGATTACGTCTGGCCTACGCCCTGGGCGTTCCACCCAGCGCGCTGGCCAAGCTCTACCGGTGACATCTCCCGATTCCTCTGCGTGCCTGATCGTGTTTGCACGCCATGCCGTTCCCGGCCGGGTCAAGACGCGTCTGATTGCCGCGCTTGGCACCGAAGGCGCCACTCGACTGCACCGCGTCATGACGCGGCAGACGCTCGCGACTGCGGCGAAGTCGACCGCACAGCGGCGCGAACTGTGGCTCGACGGCCCGCCGCACGATGACCCGCCGCACGACGAATGGATAGGCGACCTGCTGCATCGCTATGGCTTCACCTGTCATGAGCAGTGCGGCAACGATCTCGGTCAACGCATGTTTCACGCCATGCGATGCGCCTTGCAGGTCTGTCCAAAGGTCGTGTTGATCGGTAGCGACTGCCCGGCCATCGATCCGCCGTATCTCGATGCGGCGTACCGCGCGCTCGACGATCACGATGTCGTCTTGGGGCCGGCACTGGACGGCGGCTATGTGTTGATCGGTGCACGGCGACTCGATCCACACCTATTCGATCGGGTACCCTGGGGAACCGGCGAGGTGTTGAGCACGACGCGCAGCCGCCTCAGAGCGTTGAATTGGACAGGGTCGGAGCTACCCGCCTTGCGCGACGTCGACGACATCGACGATCTCGAACATTACCCGCAATTGCGAGCCCTCGTCGGATCGGCACATAACCCAACTATCGTTTAGCAGGACTACCGTGAACTGGATCGATCGCCAACCGCTTGGATTGTTCATCATGATTGCGCTGACGCTCGGCCTTGCGCCTTTCGTACCCGAACCGCATGTCTGGGAGAAGCTGAAGATGCTGTTCAACGGCACGCTCGCCAAGCCGCTCGACATCTTCGATCTGGTGCTACATGGCGCACCCTGGGTGCTGTTGGCGATAAAACTGACCAGAACACTGACTCGACGTTCCGACTCCGCCGCATGAGCAAACAGCAAGGGGCGTTGTTGTTCGTTTACAACGCCGACAGCGGCTTGTTCAACACCCTCGCCGACATCGGCCACAAGATATTCTCGCCGTCGACCTACCAGTGTGCCTTGTGCTCGCTGACGCACGGCTACTTCAACGAGCGCAGCCAATGGCAGGCATTCGTCGAACAACTCGATTGCCGTTGCGAATTCCTGCATCGCGACGAGTTCCGCAAACGCTACCCCAAGGCGCAACACCGATTGCCGGCCGTGTTTCGGCTGCAAGATGGCGCGCCGCTGTGTTGCCTGGATGCCGACGCCATAGCTGCATGCGCCGACCTCGACCGGTTGGAGTCAGCGCTACTCGAACGCTGCTGCAACGGCCTCGGTGAAGGCCCCTGACCACCTTGCCGCAGCCACCTGATTATCAATAATTGACATTAATAATAAATTACAACCATTTGTTATATATTGTTAAATCCTGTCATTTTGAAGCGATGCGAATGGCCACGCGGTGGAGCACAGCGTGGCGCTCTCCCCAACACCGTCTTTCGACACAGCGCCAGCTCACGACGTGCCAACTGCGTCACGCCGGGCCGACACATCGACCGGCGCCTAGGGGTACACTTCGCGCTTTGGCCGACGCATGGCATGATCGCCTCCTGGGCCAGGAACGGCCCGAGCGGCATCGCTAATGCCGAAAAAAATCGTCAACCAGGAACTACGTCACGTGAACACACCGCTGCTTCCCAGCGTCGAACTCGTCCAGGGACCGCAACAAGCCGAACCGGCCCACGAAAAACGCGGCTGGCGCCGCTGGAAGGTCTTTTTTCTTGTCCTGCTCCTGGGCATCGCGATTGGCGCAGCGTTCGTCTATGGGCGATCGCCGGTCTACCGGGCCAGCGCGTCGGTACTCACGGTCAAACCCAAGGCAGTGGACACACGCAGTGCCGCAGCCGATGTCGAGCACGTGACGATCCAGAGCCGACTGCTGCTCGGCGACGACATGCTGGACGAACTCTCGCGCCACCTGATGGAGGGTAGCAGCGGTTTCGACCTCACGGCCGATGACCTGCGCACGCAGTTGGATGTGGTTGCCGTGCCCAACACCAACCTGCTCGAACTGCGCGCCGACGGCACCGAACCGGCCGCGCTCAAGCAGATCGTGAATCGCTGGGCCGAGTCCTACGAAAAACTGCGCGCCAGGCAGATCGAAGAGATCACCGCCCGGACTTCCGCCGAGATCGAAGATCAACAGGTCGAACTCGAAAGCAAGATCGAGGCGGCACGTGCCGAGATACTGGCTTTCCGCGAGGCCAACGACATCATCAGCCTGGAGCGGTCCGAAAACCGCAGCCTGTCGCGTCTGAAAGGTCTCAACGACTCCGTCAACAAGGCGCGCGAAAAACTGGTCGATGCACAGGCGCATCAGCGCTCGGTGGAAGAGGCGATTGCGCGCGGCGAAACCGTCATCCCCAACGAACTGAAATCCGAGGTCAGCAAGCTGCAGCGCGAGTTGCGTCGCAAGCAATCGCAGCTGGCGAATCTGCGCAGCAAGTACACCCAGGTGTATATCGAGCGCGATCCGAAACTCAAGGCGCTACCCGACGAGGTCGCAGAACTCAAAATCGAACTGACCGAGACGCTCGAGCGCGCCAGCATCACGGTGCGCGACGAGGCGCTGCAGGCGGTGGCAGCAGCCGAGGTCTCGGTCGAGGAGTTGGAGCGCAAACACGCCGACCACCAGAAGAACGTGCAATCGTTTACCGAGCAGTTCAAAGAGTTCAAGGCGCTCGAAGAAAGCCTGGCGCGCCTGGAACGCCTG
>MWSA01004139.1_pt1 | contig 12747 bp, 11 predicted proteins | sample 1021941 | NCBI WGS metagenome assembly MWSA01 (sample SAMN06327220, study PRJNA374545) | mollusc metagenome | biome: marine bay; material: sediment; isolation source: gill 40 cm from animal A | host: Kuphus polythalamius | place: Philippines: Mindanao | collected 2011-09-12 | reverse complement strand
TGCGGCCGACGGCAGCCTTCAAACCCAGCTGTTGAAACGCAGCTCGGGAGACGAACGCCTGGATAAGGAAGCTCTCGCGATGCTGAAACGAGCGAGCCCCTTCCCCCCCATACCAAAAGACATAGGGGATGGCCCGCTCAAACTCACGCTGCCGATCGAATTTTCGTTGCATCGGTAGCGCCCTAGTTAACGGAGAGATTCCATGCTGAACCAGAAAAACCAAGGGACCCCGCTGTCGTTGCGACGACCGCGCAAAGACAGTGCACCGACCCTGAGCTCGCTGGCATTGGCGATATCCAGCTCATTGAGTGCCGGCATCGCGCACGCGGCGGATGCCACTGCACCGGCGGATGCAACGCTCGATAAGTTGACCGTCGAAGAAAAAGTCGAAGCCGAAAGAAATCCGCATGCTGAACCCGGTGCGCCCTACAAGGTGAATACCTTGTCGTCGCCCAAGTACACCCGGCCGATCAGTGAGACACCCAAGACCGTTACGGTGATCCCGAAAGAGGCAATCGAGGATTCGGGTAATACCGATCTGGCCGATGTACTACGCGCCCAACCGGGCATCACTATCGGTACCGGTGAGGGCGGCAATGCCTTCGGTGACCGTTACATCATCCGTGGCTTCGAGGCGCGCAACGACGTGTTCGTCGACGGCCTGCGCGACCCCGGCGTAACCACACGCGAAACCTTTGCCGTCGAACAGATCGAGGTATCGAAGGGCCCGAGTTCGAGCTTTGCCGGCCGTGGCACGACCGGCGGCGCGATCAACAACGTGACCAAGAAACCGAGCGACTTCGACTTCACCCGTGCGCAGATCAGCGTCGGCACCGACAACAAACAACGCTACACCATCGACAACAACTTCGTACTCAATCGCGATATCGCGATACGTACCAACCTGCTGTACGCAGATCGCGACGTGCCCGATCGCGGCTGGGCCAGTGAAGAGCGCAAAGGCGCGGCAGTCGCAGTCGATTGGTGGGCGACCGACAAGCTCAAGTTCGTTGCCGATTACTACTACCTGCGCGGAGAGGACGTGCCCGATGGCGGCGTACCTTGGGATTCGGTGGAAGGCGAGCCGGTTTCCGGTAGCAAGTTCTACGGGCAAAAGGGTCGCGACTTCTGGGATACCGGATCGGACATCGCCACCCTGTCGGCCGAATACCACTTTACCGATGCCTTCAAGGTCACCAACCAGACACGTCACGGCAAAACGACCAATGACTATGTCGTGACCATCCCGGGGCTTCGCTCAGGTTCCGTTCCCGGCGGTACGCCGATCGGTGTCAGCACGCCCGGCGTCTACGTCGCAGCATCGTCGCAGAACCGTAACCAGGAAAACACCTATCTCGGCAACCAGACCAACTTTCAGTGGGACACCGAGCTGGCCGACATGCGACACACCTTTGTGTTCGGTTTCGAGTTCTCCAAGGAAGAGGCCGAGAATCTGCCATACACCGATTCGCTGCGTTCGCCCAATGCCGGTGACCCGAACAACCCGAACAACTATGCCTGGCTTCAAGGCGGCGGCACACTGGTACCCAACACCGATCGTTTTGCAGAGTTGGAAGTCAAAACCCGTTCGATCTGGCTGATGGATACGGTTACGATCAACGATGACTGGGAGGTGTTTGCCGGGCTGCGTCACGACTCGTTCGACTACCGCGTAAACTCGGGGCCGACTGCCTACACCGGAGGCACGGATGGCGAGGTCACCAACGACGAATCCTTCCTTAACGGACACTTCGGCGTGACCTACTCGCCTTGGGCCAACGGCAACGTCTACTTCGCCTACAGCACTTCGTCGAACCCGACAGGTGAACAGTTCGATGCGTTCACCAATTGCGCTTACGGCGGTCTGTGTGAAGATGCCAACGGCGAGTTCCCGTCGCCCGAGAAGAACACCAACATCGAGATCGGCACCAAATGGGAACTGATGGATGACAAACTGCTGTTCACGGCTGCACTGTTTCAGGTAACCAAGGAGGATGTCATCTCGTCGTCCGGCGGACGCGGTGCACCGGTCGTACTGACCCAGGTCGGCGAGATGCGGGTACGCGGCCTCGAACTGGGTCTAACGGGTAACATCACGCCGAAGCTCAGCCTGTTCGCCGGGGCGACCTTCATGGACACCGAGATCACCGAGTCGGACGACCCGGACGAGATCGGCGACCCGTTCCCGAACACCGCCGAAACCAGCGCCAACGTGCAACTACGCTACCAGGCGACTCCGGAGTGGGCGATCGGCGGCACCGTCACCTACACCGGCGAGATCTCGGGCGGCACACCGAACGGCGCGCCGACCGACAACACCATCGACGCCAATACGCGGCTCGACCTGATGACCGAGTATGCCTTCAGCAAAAACCTCAAGGCGCGAGTCAACGTACTCAACGTGACCGATGAAGAGTACTACGACGCCCTATACCGCTCAGGTGCGCCGTTCACCTACATTGGCGAAGGTCGCTCGGCCACATTGACGCTGGACTACACGTTCTAAGCCAACCCGGCGTCGAACAATTTGGAGCCTTGACGTCTCCGGGCATCTGTCCGGAGACGTCCTTTTATTGAGAGAATGTCTATGTTGACCGTCGTCGAAAACGTACTCACCAAGGAGGAAATAGCCGGTATCCGTGATCGCATGGAACAAGCCGCATGGGTCGACGGCAAGGTCACAGCGGGCACGCAATCCGGTGCCGTCAAAACCAATCGACAACTGCCGCAAGATTCAGCGACGGCGCGAGCAATCGGAGACCGCATTCTGGATGCCCTCGCGGTCCACCCGACTTTTATCTCGGCAGCCCTGCCGGCAAAGATATTTCCGCCCCTGTTCAACCGCTACGGCGGCGGCGAGTCTTTCGGCCTGCACGTCGACAATGCCATCCGCGCGATTCCCGGTTCGATAGTCCGCATCCGCACCGACTTGTCGGCTACATTGTTTTTCAGCGAACCCGACGAATACGACGGCGGCGAACTGCTGATCGAAGACAACTACGGTTGCCAGTCGGTAAAGCTGCCGGCCGGCGACATGATCCTCTACCCCTCGACCAGTCTGCACCAGGTAACTCCCGTCACCCGCGGTGAACGGATCAGCGCGTTCTTCTGGATGCAGAGCATGGTGCGCGATAACCAGCAACGCGCGATGCTGCACGACCTCGATCAGTCGATACAGTCGCTGACTGCTTCACTCGGCAGCAATCACGACGATGTATTGAGGCTGAGCGGGCTGTATCACAATCTGGTGAGGCAGTGGGCGGATGCTTGATTGGTCGAAACTATCGGCCGAACAATCTCTAGTGTCGCCATTCGAGGTTTGACCGCGACCGCATTTATACTCGTGCCCGATTCACTTTCCAGAAAATTTAGCAACTCCGCCCGCATGTGCACCGGGCTATCCGATCCAACACTTACTAAGTGTCGGTGCTACCCCTATAACGTCATAGCTGCACCTGAATGTCCCCAAGCCCCTGAATGGCGGCCTTGGTCTCATCGCTCAACGGGTTCTTTTGCAGATCCAGTTTTTTCAGCTTCACGTTGGCGGACAGGTCGAGCTCCGACAACTCGTTGCTACTCAGACGCAGGTCGAGCAGCTCAGGATTCTTGCTGACATCGAGACATTCGAGATCGTTCTTGTCCGCACACAGGGTTTCCAGCATCGGGCTGCTGCTCACGTTCAGCTCCTCGAGCTGATTGATGAACACCTCGATGTAGGTCAGCTCGGTACAACCGCTGATATCCAACATCTCGAGTTCGTTGTTGCCAACGAACAACTCTTCGAGCTTGGTGTTTTTCGACAGGTCCAATTCATTGAGTTCGTTGCGCGTCAGGTCCAGCAGCTTCAGATTGCTGAGATGCTCGACGCCTGCGGCACTCGTGATCTTCTGTTTGCGGCAAACCAGTTCGGTGACGTCCTCGGCATTCTCACAGCCGGTAGCCAGCACACAGGCTTTGAATGCGCCGTCTTCAAACTCGATGTCAGTCAGTTTCATCAGTCATCACCCGTTCTTACTCAATGTATGCCAGTGGTGCAATCAAGCCGCTTCGGCTTCGGTGGCGGCGGCCAGCAATGCCGGCTTGATCTCGGCGACCCAGGTCTCGACGCGCTCTTTGGTCTGGTCCGATTGGTTGTCCTGGTCGATCACCAGGCCGCAGAACTGGTCGTCGACCTCGGCAGCCGAGATCTCGTAATCGTAGCCTTCGGTCGGCCAGAAACCGATGAACGATGCGCCGAGCGAATCGAGTTTTTCGTACAGCAGGCCCAGGCCGTCGACGAATTCATGCGCGTACTCTTCCTGATCGCCAAGACCAAACAAAGCAACCGTCTTGCCGGCAAAGTCGACCTCGTCGAGGCGTGGCAGAAAGGCCTCCCAAGTTTCCGGCAACTCGCCATCGCCAAGCGTGGGCGTACCGAGAATGAAGGCGGAATACGCCTCGAAATCAGCCGGTTCGAGCTTGGTAACATTCTTCAGATCGATATCGCCGTCATCGAACAGCTTGTTGATCAGCTTCGCAACCTTACGCGTGTTGCCGGTATCGGTATCGTAGAAAAGACCTATCTTTGCCATCTTGATCTCCCGCCAGATGCGCTTTGTCACGGACTCGCCAAAACCCGGCGAACGGCGCGAAACGCATTGTTGTAAAACTTACAATCGCTACAGCGAATGTTCCTATCACGACCTGGGATTCCCCGGTCAACCACCTTGCAACGTGTGTTACCGAAGGCGATGCCTGCTGTGTGGCAAGTGTTATGCCACGGCCTCGGCACGCAGTATTCAGGTGGAACGAATCGTGCTGATGCTTGAGTAATAGTGACCACTTTGCCCAGTTAAGCGGAGGAAACGATGAGTGACGTGGCCGAAGTCGAGAGCGTTGCCGACGTGGCAGCTGACCCCACCCTGTTGATGGTGGCCTTCGCATCGTCGGACGGCGAATGCGTCAACCAGCATTTCGGTTCCTCGCAGGGTTTTCACGTGTACGGTGTCGATGGCGAATCGGCGACACTGATGGCGATCAAAGTGTTTCCCAAAGAGAAGAAAGACGGCAACGAAGACAAACTCAAGCCAAAGCTGAAATGGCTGCATGGCTGTGATCTGGTGTACGTCGGCTCAGTGGGTGGATCGGCGACGAAGCAATTGGTGATGCTTGGCGTCAATCCGATCGTCGTCAAAGGCGGGCCTGAGATCGAAGAGATCATTGAGGAACTGCAGGGCGAGCTCAATGGCGGCATGTCGCCGATGTTGCAGCGCGTAGTCAGCAAGAAGACAGGGAAATCCGACTCGCGCTTCGAGGATATGGAAGAAGAAGGCTGGGTCGAATAATACGTCGAGGTTGCGATCAAGCACGCACGGTAAACAGTTGTTGAAGAGGTGGACCCGTGGCCAAAATCCAGATCATTGTCGGCTCCGTGAATGGCCGTGCCCTGCAGACTGCAGCCGCGGTCGCCCATGTACTGAGCCGGCAGGGCCACGAAACGCGGTTGAATACCGAGCCTACAACCCACGACTTGCAGCAGGATGCCGACGAAGCGCTGCTGGTGTGCTGCTCAACCACCGGCAACGGCGAACTGCCGAGCAACCTGTACCCACTTTTCTTCGCGCTTGACGAGCAGACGGTTGATCTCAAGGACCGCCATTACGGCGTCATCGCACTGGGCGACAGCGGCTATGAACACTTCGCCCAAGCAGGCTACATGATGGAGAACGCCTTGTACCTATCCGGCGCGAAACGGGTCGGCGATATCTGCGCATTGGATGCAAGAAAGGTCGACAATCAGCCGCTTACGGCTGCCTTGTGGGCAAACGATTGGGTGGCCGCTCTATCCTAACGGGGCACCGTCTGACTGCGGACGCGGTCCAGGCAAGCGACCAGACTGGCTGTTCCGTCTCCCTCGACCGCGTCGCATACCTAGGTGTCACTGATTCTGCATTCACCTCTCGCGAATCTGTTTGCGACTCAAATCCAACTTCCCTCCATCTCGCCGCGGAGCTGCCGCCATCATGCGGAACAGACGATCGACTTGTGACTCAAGTACAGCGATTCGGTTTTCCATATAGAAGCGAGGCACGAACGGCAAGCGCGCCGTCTTGGCTTCGACACCCTCAAGCGAGATACCGTTGATAAACCACGACGCAACCGCGCCTACGACACAGATGACAACCTTCTCGATCGTTTTATCTTCGACCTCGACCGAGAGCTTTTCCGGTCCGGCAAAATTCCAGATATCGCGTCGTGTCATCTTGCCGTATGAGAAAGCGTGATCGCGGTAGCACACGAACGCATACAATGCACCATCTTCTGCATCAATCGGGGTGCAGTGCACCCATAACGACAAGGCACCACTGGCCCGCGCGCCGGGCTCCAACTCCTGCACGATGCCGTCGTTATTGGACAACCTGACGTTGTAGTCGGTCAAAAATATCCAGTTGCGATCGGTGACCTCTGCGCCTCGGCTGAAGGTCCAGGAAGTACGCGGAAAATCAGGCTCTTCGTCTTCCAGACATATCCATGCTTCGCCCAACTCATTGTTGTCGCAAAGCGCCCAGGGGGCCATCACGTCTTCTTCAAAGTATCCGTTGGTAATCAGTTCAGTCATGGCGCCCTCCTCATATTTGTGCATCAGGTGGACTTGACCGTGTGCGTCGCGGTCAACCTTGTGTCAGCTTTCCTCGCAGCGGTTTCGAGGTCGACAATACCCTCTCCACTTACGTGGACGTTTACCCGAACAACCGTTATCAGCCGTCCCTTTTCGGTCCCTCTATAGAAAAGTATAAACCCGATTCTCAAATCGATCGGGCGCCATAAGTGGGTTCCATCAACGCATGACAACTGAGTTGATGACGTCGCGCGTGACTACGCTATGCATCGAAAGCCGGCGTTAAGGCAGACTCACTACAGCACACAGATCAGGCCGACTCGACAAACAAATTTTGTCGTTCGATCAGCGCCTCAATCAGGCGTTCCATTTGGGTATTGTCGAGTTCCCCAGCGTCACAACTCGATACACAGAGATTGGCGCCCGCCAACGGCGCGGACGATTTCGCGCGAAACACCCGCAGCGCCTCTCCCCCACCCTGCAACAGATCCTGGATCACCAACGGGCTCAACATTCCAGCGGATTCCATAACGGGTAGCTGACAGACGTTATGCAACGCCGTCAGCAATTTTGGTCCGATGAACTGCGGCGGCATACCGCCCCGGTGTCGACGCAACAGCCGTTCGGCCGTCTCGAGATAAAACTCCAGAAACGTATTGCCCTGACGGACCATCAGGAAGGCATTATGGACCTTGTTATAGACTTTCAGCTTGTCTTGCGGATCGCGCTGTACCCAGACCTCACGCCCTACGGCGTACGGTGTTTCCGGTAGTACAAAGCTATCGGGATCAAAGATCAGGAAATCCGCATCGAGCCAGACCACCGTTTCAATACCTTCGCGCAAAGCAGCTTGTAGCACTCTTAGACGCGCCAGATCGGTGGCGATTACGCGCTGGTTGGCAACTTTGCCCAGTAGTTCGGCATCAACGTGATCGAAGAGTTCATCGTTCAGGAATCGGTAGTTACAGTCGTTACCAGTACTCCAACGTCGAACGGAGTTCACGCAGTGAGAAAGCCACGGATATGGCAACGGCGAACGATGCGACTGGATTATCAACGTGTCGGACATTCGGCGACTACTGCAAGGCCCGAGCGACAGGGCACATCGATGATGAATGTAAGACAATCGATAGCGTAGGCGCTTTCACATTTCCAATATCCAACGAAAGTTTCCATTTTGACAGTCGAAGTTTCCGAGTACCAGCGGGTATGTTCACACCCAACGGCAAACCTCGCAGATCGGATCTACAGATTGTCCAATACCGGTCAACCGGGGCCGACACCGCGACGCATACTCAGCATCAACAGCCTTTAGAAACAGCTTTGAGGCTCGATGACAATGCAGATCAGGCCGGTTGTCTGTCTACTTTTTGTTGCGTGCGATTCGAACTCTTTGGCGACGCCAGTGCTCGGCGAAGGCCGGCGTTCCTACATTTTGACGACAGAAGCTGAGAACGGACGCTTTCCGAAATGCGCCTTACCCACGTGCCGGGATAAGAAACATTGCCGCCATAAACAAGATGAATAGCCCAAGGACAACGGTCAAAATGACTGCTCCCAACCAACGAGGACGACGATGCTCACTCCCGGTAGTCAGGTTGCGCAGATGCGTGGGACGCAGGACACCATCACTCTTCTTGATTCCGACGATCTCGAGCCGATCTCCGTCGGCAATGATCCCGTGCGGTAAACCACGCACCTGCACCGGTACCACTTCTGCTACATTCCCCTCTTCGTCAAAAACCTGTAAACGCACCACGCCATCCATATAGCCATCGGTGCGCATCGGCACATGTTGTACCACACCTTCAATGATCGACGATTTACTCATTTGCGGCTGTCACTTTCACTACCGTCGTCGGGTTCTGATTGATCGCTTTCGCTACCACCACCCAACGGACCGGTCATCGTCAACTGAAACCCACCACCACTGATGTTGCCGCCTACTCGGTAATCTGAATCACCCAGACGGAGTCCATCTCGATTGATGTCGAAGGGTAGCTCGCCGGACGCAATACCCCCGGGTCGGGCTTCCGGCGAAGTTGCCTCTTCGCGTACACCGTAGTCCTGGTTAGGCGCCTCAGGGTGGGCAGAGAAGTCAACGCCGAGATGTTCCGGCCGCGTGACATTGGGCATCCGCAGCGGCTGATCCAACAAGGTCGGCGAACGGAATGGCACACGGGCGCCACTTCCCTCATCACCGCCACTATCGCCTTCACCTCCGCCTTCTGCTTCGGCCTCACCACCACCCTCGGCTTCACTTCCACCTTCGGCCTCACCACTACCCTCGGCTTCGCCTCCACCTTCGGCCTCACCCCCACCTTCGACTTCGCCTCCACTCTCACCTTCACCATGGTCGCTGTCATCGGTCGATGGCAAGTCATCGGCATTCTCAAGGTTTCCCGCGTCGGGACCTTGTGGCGAATCCGACATCGGCTGCTCGGTTTCCGGTAGTTCGGGGGTTCCTGATTCAGGCATGATAAGACCTACTCTGATTCGCAACTTGCCGCGACGCCATAGTTAGCCATAGATTACGTACGACTTTTTGCCGCAGCCGCTGGTCAAGTTGGGGGCTCGTTTCCACGCAATGCACCGCAAAGCACAAAGCGGCACGGTGGCGCTGCTGGGGCGCAACTCCCGCAGCCAAGGTTTTGTCAGCCGCGTCGAGGCAGATATCTGCAATGCCGTTCCAGAGACTTTCCGCCCCGTCTTTGCAAGCTGTCGCACGATCGAAACTTCGACGCAGTTGAGACTGCTTCATGAGCGCCAGAGATACGGGGCGAAATAAGCATATTCGCTTCGGACAGATATCTTGGCAGGCCTCGAACGGCCAAGACTTCAGACTGCAAAGCTCGGCATGAAGTCGCGTCAACCGCTCGAGCCGCTGTTGTATTTCATCAAACCGCCGCTCACCCGCCCAGCCTCGGGAAAATACTCCGACCAGCTCACCCCAGCTCTCAATCACTTGAGCCTGCTTGGGGTAATTCCAGCCATATAATCGCCCCCAGTCATCGAACAGCTGCCATAGACCTAGCAACAACAATGCACCCACGGTTTCTTCACGGCCGTCAGTGCGCCGCGCCATACTGCTCACTGCAGCCGCTAGTTCCTGCAACAACGACTCCGGGCGCAACAAGGCAGAAAGCACACAACGGGCCAGCGTCTGCTGCCATTCGGAGTCTGCTATGAGGCTCAGATAGGAACCTGCCGCAGCTCGTAAATGTTGCGATGCCCAGTTCCACGGTGAGTCCAGCGAATCAGGGGTTCGCTTGCCCACTGCTGAGACGCTTTCCGTCAATTTGACGTAAGGCACGTGCACCAAGAGTGGGCCATCGTCCCCTTCTCCGAATACCGCCGCATCACCGGCACTCAAAGCTACGATATGCCTTTGCTGATTACTGTTCATATTCATGGTCGCGCCGAGAAGCATGCGATCGTCCTCGGCCACCATGCGATGCATGACTTTGAAACCGGTGTTCTTTATGACATCGGGCGCGAGCTTGAGCGGAATCTGTTCGGCGATCAGGAAACCTTCGCCGTAGGCACGCACCTCCGCAAGCATGTTCGTAAACGTTTCTACTGCCTGAGAACGCGTACTAACCGCTTCGATGTTTTCCGTCACCGGCATATGGCGCAACAGGCGATGAGCTTCCTCAACAACGGTCAGATGTTGAAGGCCGGCGCCTTCAGATGCACCCACCTTCCGTAAACGTTCGTACAAGAAAAGTAAAATCAGCCCCATGACAAAAGCTTTTTCTTCGTCGCTGGCGATATGCTCCAACTCCAGTACCGTAGGCTCGGCCAATAACTGTGCCGGCGACAGGCCATCGTGCGTATCGAGCATCAAACCCTTACCGCCCATACGCAGGCTTTGAATGCGGGTTTCGAGAGCGGCACGAATGTCGGCGCTGAGTCGTCTGTCGTAGCCTAATCGCTTGACGACTTCCCCTATCTTTCGATGCAGATCGGTGAGTGTCGGATGGGCCAAACCATGTCGCCCACGCCAATTTTCGGCTGTAACGAGATCCCAACCACGATCCTGGTAAACCTCGTGCAGACAGCGCTCCAACACATAGGGCATTGGTGCGTACATCACGAAGCTCGCGTTGAACAAACTAAGAATATGGTCGATGTGGCTTTGGACGGAAACGCCATCGAGAATGGCCAAGGGATTCATGTGCAGGGGCTGCGCATTTTCATCGCCCAAAGTGAAGACACGAAGCTGCGAGGAAAACTCGGCCTTGCCGATCAAACTACGGTATTCCCGTTTCGCCGGTTCAATCACGAGAAATGGAATCTGTTGTCGCCACAGTTGGGTAAGCAGATGAAAAACGGTGTTGGTCTTTCCGCTTCCGGTCGCCCCGGAAACCAAACCATGCCGTGTCAGACTATCCGTCTCGAATTCGTAGACACTACCGCTTCCCGCATTTCCAACTAGAACCTCGCCGACCTGGAGGGTGCGTTTGTGCCTTGGTGCACGGCGAGCTGCATCAAAAGCGACAATCTCCCGTACGAAAAAACCCGGTGCTTCCTCTTGAGGAAAATTCACCAAAGCACCTAACTCGTCCGAGGTCAGTAGTGAGAGGTGCCGATAGGGATAGCGAAATGCACCCGGTGCTTCTTCCCCTGGGGTGACAGGCAAAGGAAATGCGGCCAGTCCCTGCGTCACGTCGGGAGTCGGCAACCATCGCAGGGAGTCGGGACGAGATTCGCGACCAGAGTAGGCTGCAAATGCCAGAGATCTTGCTCTCCCCAGAGTCTCTTGGCTTTTCGCAGCAAGATATGCCGCCGTGTGCCATATGCCGGTGCGCTGCCCATCAACCAGCTTGTTCATGAGGCTATCGAGCAACGATTCGTAGCGTTCTATGGTAGCCACTGCCCCCGCGCGGTTTTGGCGTTGATTATCCGCGGTGCGCAGCTCTTCCGTGATTTGTTGCTTGAGAGTCGATATCTGCGCCGCCGGAGCCGGCTGAGCAAGCACGACGAAAGCCCACGCTTCGCCATAGAGGCCTTGTACCAATCGTTCAATACGCCTCGGGCGTAGCGACTTCTGATTCACATACGAGACCGGGCTGCCAATCAACAAACCGCTTTCTGTATAAGCTGTCAGTTTTTCGGCGAGTTGCTCATGTCCATCGCCATCCAACTCCTGTAACTCTAGCCCGGGCAAACTGCCGACCAGGGATCTGCGCAAACTTTCCAAGCGAGTCGAATCAGAAGCACTGTCGCTGTCGTTCGCGATACCTATGTAAACATATAGGCTGTTGACTTCATGCAAAACAACAAAAATCAGTGGTTGCGCCAGACCGTGAACACCGGTCAATGCCTCTACCATGGCTGTTTGCGGATCGATCGACGAACACGCGAAGCCGCCACGTACTGCGCCGCTCACACGGAGAAGAGAATTACTTGATAATTTGATGAGGTCCGCATTCGACGGCGACAGATCCGCTGTCCCCAGTGATTCACGCTCGAGATAACTCACGTGTTGGCTGGATATGGCCATAAATCACCCTTGCACATAGCATCGCGCAACTGGCACAGCGGTTTTTATTATTGTTACCGAAGACGGCTATGGACCAGCCGTGTGGTGCATTCAGCGCCACAAATCGCCATTCTTCGCAAGCAACATCGCGAAACAGCCATCTCCTCATTTAAAGAATACACCGAGCGAGCTGGCACGGCTATGCGCGTTGGCCACTTTTGCAGGAAAACACTGGGCGTTTCCGCATGCATGCAAGCAGCGTTTCTCGAGCATCTAGCGGCGTTTCTCTTGCCGTTGTTAAAAAGCCGGCGAATGATATTTCAAGCAATCGCTCTTTCTGCATTGCCGATCAAGTAATCAGAGTTACCTCTTGCGACAAATCACGGTTAAGTCCGGCTCGCTACCGTTAGTACAATAAATTTTGGGGTGAGCTACACGACTAAACACAGCCACCAACTTCGACTGCCTCGCATAATCGTACACACCGTACAGTTTCACTTGGGTTCGAGATACTCACTCAGCGTCTGATAAAACCACGAAGCCGAATAAAACAAAAAGCCCCACACGGGGGCCTTTTGTTTTATTGGCGGAGAGGGAGGGATTCGAACCCTCGTTAGGCGCTAACCTAAACACGATTTCGAATCGTGCGCTTTCAACCGCTCAG
>MWSA01004211.1_pt1 | contig 12755 bp, 12 predicted proteins | sample 1021941 | NCBI WGS metagenome assembly MWSA01 (sample SAMN06327220, study PRJNA374545) | mollusc metagenome | biome: marine bay; material: sediment; isolation source: gill 40 cm from animal A | host: Kuphus polythalamius | place: Philippines: Mindanao | collected 2011-09-12 | reverse complement strand
CACGCATGGCAGAGTCGGTATGTGGATGCTCGACGATTTCGTAAGCAATGCCACGGCTCTCCAGATACTCCCGGAGTGTCGTTGCAACACCCATCACGATTTCCTCCCAACAAATTTTCACCCGGGTATTTCACCCCGCCCGCGAACTGCCCGATGACAGGGAGACCAACCCTGCCGCGAAAACGAAACCTCGCGGGGCAGACCGCTAGTTTTGAAGTATAGTCACAGTTCTGAGCAACAACGGAACCCGACAGCAGGATGAAGAAGAAAGGCAAACGCCGTAGCAAATCGACCCCTTCCCTCGCCTCCACCGCCGACCGTCACCATTTATATGAACTCTCTGTGCAATGCGCCGAGGCCGAGATCGATTTTGTCGACGAGACCTTCCGCAAGCTGAAAAAACGGCGCGCCAAGCTGTTGCGTGAAGACTTCTGCGGTACGGCCAACGTCTGTTGCGAGTGGGTGAAGCGCGGTGACAAACGCGAAGCCATCGGTGTCGACCTCGATCCCGAGGTGCTCGACTGGGGGCGTAACAACAACCTGTCGAAACTCACGAAAAAGCAGCGCCAACGTATCACGCTGCTTGAAAAAAACGTGTTGAACGTCAAGACGGCGAAGCCCGATGTCATCTCGGCGATGAACTTCAGCTATTGGCTGCTGAAAGAACGCGAGAACCTCAAGCAATACTTTAAGAGCGTGCGTTCGGCATTGCAGGACGACGGTGTCTTCTTCCTCGATTGTTACGGCGGCTACGACAGCCACAAAGAGATCGTCGAAGAGCGCGAAATCGATGACGACGGCGATGGCTTCACCTACATCTGGGAACAAACTTCGTTCAACCCGATCGACCACGAACTGCATTGCACGATCTCGTTCGCCTTCCCCGACGGCTCGGAAATGAACAAGGCGTTCAGCTACGAGTGGCGCCTGTGGACGCTGCCCGAGGTGCGCGAGCTGCTCGAAGAGTGCGGCTTCCGCCGGGTGACCGTGTATTGGCAGGGCTGGGACAAGGACGGCGAGCCCGACGGCGATTTCAAACCGGCAAAACGCGCCGATGCCGATGCCGGCTGGATCGCCTACCTAACCGCCGAGAAATAAAAAAAGCGCGGTGTTTACCGCGCTCTTTCTCTTCTTGCGATGCCTTGAGAGGTTAGCGGAACAACCCTTTCAGGGCATCGTCGAGTTTCTCCTTCACCTTCTCTTCGGCCTTCTGCTTGAGCTCTTCTTTCTTCTCGTCGATCTTGGCCTTTGCCTTGGCATTGATCGCCGCCTGCAGGTCAGGACGATAACTGGGCTTGTCCAGCGGACCGGTCACACGTACCGGTATCGGCACTCCCGACAGTTCGTCGCGACTCTTGCCGCCTTGCCCGGCCAGCGAACTCACCAACTCGGTAATCACGAGATAATCGATCGAATTGTTCGGCAGATTCACCTCGCCCTTCCCGTCGACTCGCAACAGCGGCGACTTGGCCTGCAGGTCGTCGTTGCGCACGATGCCATTCGTCATTTTCAGCGAACCGCTGAGCTCCGAAAAATCGGTCTGACCGGGTGTGCCGGTTTCCATCGATGTGCTCTCAATCCCGAGCGCAGCGCTGGCCTTACGTACCGTCTCCGCGATGTTCACCCCTTTCAGCGCACCGTTGGTGAAGGCAAAGCGCGACGTGCCGTTCAAGGTACGTTTTATCTCGGCCTCGCTGAGTCCGACCATGCTGACGTTGGCGTGCAATTCGCCGTTGCCCGTCAGTCGCTCTTCGCCGGCGACATCTTTCAGCAGGGGGCCGACCTGGATACCGGTCAGTGAATTGGAAAGTGCCAACTTGGGTTGCTTTCCGCGGGCGTCGAACGTGGTACTGCCGTTGAACTTTCCCTGGTAGAGATCCGCCGCCATCGGATCGACCTTGAGTACGCCGCCCTTCGACACGACCTTGGCGGTCACGTTGCTCATGCGCGCATTGTTGACCTTGAGCTTGCCGATCTTGAAGTCGCCCTCGAAGTCCAGCGTGCGTAATCCGGCAAAGGGATCGACCGACGCTGCCTTGGTTTTGTTCGCTGCATCACCGCCCGATTTTGCCGCATCCGCCTGGCCACCGGCCGCCGCTGGTGGCATGTAACGATCCAGGTCGATTTCGTTCAACGTCATCTTGGTTCTGACGACCGGACCATCGGTTTTCAACACGTGGACAAAGCCGTCGAGTTCGGAATCATCGAGCGTGATCTTGAAGGGATCGAGTTTGACCGCACCATTGGCATAGTCGAAGCTCAGTTCGCCGCCGGCCTTGGTCATCGCGTTTGGATCAGTCGTCTCGATCGGGGTTGCGAACATCGATGCCAACGTCTTCAGATTGGTTTCGGCAATCTTGAGCCTGCCCTTGGCCTGGGGGCTGGTCTGCATGCCGCTGACCGCCACATTGCCGGTCGCCTTCATCGCCGGCCCCGTGATCTCGAGTTGATCGAGCGACAGGGTGTCGGCCCGCGTGTCGGCAACCAAATTCGCCTTCAGCGACAGCTTGGCGCCTCCCGACGGCAGGCCTTCGCCCTCGGCGTCCAGTAGCAATGCCAGGCCTTCGGCCTTGAACACGGCGAGGTCGTCGTCGCTCGACAGCGTCACCTCCAGCGAGGCATCCAGCTTCATCGCCGGCACGTTACTGGTGAACAACACCCCGGCCTCTACCGGTACCGACGCGCCCGGTTCGAGCGCACCGGTAACCAGACGCACACCGTCGAGCACATATTGCTTGCCCGCCTGGCGATCGTCCCAGGAGATGCGACCCTGTTCGATCTGAATACCCTGCACACTGAACTGCACGGCGGACCCTCCGTCTGAGGGCTGCTGTTTTTCAGCCGGCTCTTGTTCGGCATCAGCCGCGGCTTTTTGCGTCAGGTCCGCCCAGTTCGTTTTGCCTTGCGCGTCTTTTTCGAGGTTCAGGCGCAGTCCCTTGAGCACCAGGGTATCGACCTCGACGCGCTGGCTCAGCAGCGGCCAGAGCTTTACACGGATGCCGAGTTCATCGATCTCGGCCATGTTCTTGGCCTTGAACCCCGCGGCGTTGCCGACTCTCACCCCGCCGGTTTGCAGACCCAACCACGGGTAATAGGTCAGGCTGAGATCCTGCTCGATGGCGATATCTCGCCCGAGTTCCTTCTTGGCCTGTTCGACGATCTGCGGCTTGTATTCATTCGGATCGATCACCATCGTGACGACGATGACCGCGCCAACGGCCAGCACGACGATCACCAGGATCAGCCCGAACAATACCTTGAGCAGGGAACGCATACCTTAACCCTCTGGTCGGCGGACTCTCCGGTCCGCGTTCTTAGACATCGCCACAATCGAATATCGCGGCGTCAGTTCAAATTTTTACGCAACCTTGTGTTCGTACAGATGTACATCGCGCTGCGGATACGGGATACCGATACCGGCTTCGTCCAGCCTGAGTTTCACCGCTTCGGTCGTATCGAAGTACACACCCCAATAGTCGGAGGTATCCGCCCACATCCGCATCACCAGGTTCACACTGTTATCAGCGAGCTCAGATACCGCGATCAACGGCGCCGGATCGGCCTTGACCCTGCCGTCCTTGGCGGCGATATCGGCAAGAATTTTTTTGACCTCGGCAAGATCCGCATCGTAAGAAACGCCGACGGTAAGATCGACGCGTCGCGTCTCTTTGGTCGAGTAATTGATGATGTTGTCGTCGAGCAGTTTGGCATTCGGCACGATCACGGTCTTGTTGTCACCGGTGCGTAACGTCGTGGTAAAGATCTGGATATTCTCGACAATACCCGAGGTGCCGCCGCCCTCGATGAAATCACCGACCTTGAACGGCCGAAAGATGATCAGCAGAAAACCGGCGGCGAAGTTCGACAGCGAACCTTGCAGCGCAAGACCGATCGCCAGGCCGGCGGCACCCAGTACCGCGATGAAACTGGTCGTCTGGATGCCGAGTTGGCTCAAGGCCGCCAACACGACGAACACCATCACGCCGACAAATACGATGCTGCCGACGAAGCCGATGATCATCGGGTCGGTCTTGCCGCGGGTCATCGTGCGTTCGACGATCGATTTAATCCACTTCGCCGCGATCCGACCGATCAGCAGGATCGCGAGTGCCGCGAGAATCTTCAGCCCGTAGACGGCCAGCAATTCCTGAACCTGCGCAAGAATTTGCTCAGCGTTTTCCATCAGCCTCTCCCCTGCATTTCACTGTTTCTTCGACCGCAGCAACGGTATCAGTTGCCGAAAACTTCCTTCAGCAACTCGGTCGTGCGCGCCACCGGATTCTCACGAATCTTCTTTTCTTCGATCGCCAACTTGAGAAACAGGCCGTCCAGGGCCTTGTCGGTGACGTAGCTGTCGAGGTCGAGCGAACCGGTGTCGACCAATCCACCGAGACCGCCGAGCATGCCGTCGGCCTGCGATTTCAGCGACTTGTAGGCCGACGTTGCGCCGGCATTGTCGGTGGCCTCGGACACGATCGGCAGTACCGCTTCGTGCAAGGTACCGCCAGCCCGCTTGCGCAGGAACTGCGTGGCCGCATCATCCGGTCCGTTGAGGATGCCGCGTACATCGTCGAGGGTCATGCTACTGACCGTTTCTTTCACGATATCGAGCGTCTTCGGAATGGCCTGCTCGGCGGCACGGTTGACGGTGGTTTCGAATTCGTCGACGTACTTGCCCTGGCCCGCTGCACGCAGCGTCTTGGCCGCTTTGCCCAACACGCCGGGCAACGGGATGCGCACGCTTTTGTCGTTCAGATAGCCACCCTGCCGGCCGAGTATTTCGATCGCGCGTTCAGCACCGACGTCCAGCGCCTCTTTCAGACCGGCACTGATCTTGGAATTGCTCAGCGACGAAGCGCTGCCGCTCGAACTGCCTTCTTTGAGCAGACCCTCGGCCGATTTGAAGAGATCGTCCAGACCCGCATGTGCCGTTGCAGCAGCCAACAAACCGGCCAGTACATAGACCGTCGCCATTCTTGTCCGTTTCATTACAGGGTGCCCCGCGAAAGAGAGGAGTAGTCTGCATTGTTAACATGTTTCCGCGTCGCAAACCAAGTGACTTGCCGCAAAGCAGTCTTATCGACGCACAACAAGCACCGGACAACGCCGGGGCATGCGTCGCCGTTGAACACCGGGCGGGAGTGGGCTCAGGCCGAATCGCGATGACCGTGCAGGCGCACGATCAGTTCGGCTTCACTTTCACTGAGTTCGAGTTCTTCGACCAGGCGCGACACAGACGCCCCCTGCTGCACCAGGCGTATGGCATGGCTGTAGGGTTGATCGTCGACCTGTTGATTCTCGTAGGTTTCCTGGCGCTCCGAAAGTACCCGCTCGCGCGCCGCGAGCTGTTGCAGCTTGCGGTCCATGCCGACTGCACCGGCGGTCAGACCGGTGATGCTCTGACGAACGAGTTCGAGTTGAGTCTGCAGATCGGCGGCACGCGCCTCACTGTGCTGCAGGCGTTTCGACGAACGCACCGCCGATACCCAGGCAACAACCGCCAGCAGCAAAGCGAACGCAGCGAGCGCCAGCGCTATCAGTACGACCAGGTTGTTGTCAGGCATATTCATCGATATGGGGCCGGCCATCGTCGCTCGACGGCCGTCTTCGTTCATTTCTCGATCGATCCGGCGCCTTGGGCGGCTTTTTGCGTGTACCGACGTTGCGCGAACGATTCGACGGCGCTACCGGCGGCACATTGCCAGGCTGTTTGATCTCATCGGCCATCCGACATCAGAACATCGACATCTCAGACCATTCTTCTTCGGTCAGCAGCTTGTTCAGGTCAACCACGATCAGCAGGTCGCTGTCGCGGCTCGCCACACCCTGAATATAGCGCGAGCTCTCTTCGGTGCCGACGTTAGGCGCCGTGTCGATCTCCGACTGGCGCAGTTCGACCACCTCGGCAACGCTGTCCACCAGGATGCCGACCACCTGCTGCTCGGATTCGATGATCACGATCCGGCTCGAATCGTCGACCTCGGTGGTCGGCAGCCCGAATCGGGTACGCGTGTCGATAACGGTGACGACGTTGCCGCGCAGGTTGACGATACCCAATACATAGCTCGGCGCACCCGGTACCGGCGCGATCTCGGTCACCCGCAGCACCTCCTGCACCTGCATCACATTGATGCCATAGGTTTCGTCTTTCAGCCGGAAGGTCACCAGCTGGATTACCGCATCGCCGGAGGAGGTCTCTACCGCCGTATTGCTCATCGTTTCGTCTCCGTTATTGTTGCCCGAACGTCAAAAGTTCGTCTTCGGACAGCGCCTGAATTAAGTTATTGCACTATCTGTGCCCAATGCCGCTGCTCAGCGCGTTGGCGTCCAACAGTCCGCACATCTGATCCGGCAACAAGCCCAACAACCACTCGCGCCCCGCTGCCTTGTGCCAACGCACCTGATCGGCGTGCAGCACCAGGGTGTCGACGATCGCATCGATCGCGATCGCCTCGCGGCCCTTGCCGAGCACCAGCAGGTACTTCGGATCGTCGGCAGCTGCCGCCACACCGATCACCCCGCCCAGATCGGCCACCACGGTGGACGCGTCGCGATAGCGGAACACGCCGCGATGCCAATGTGGCTGGCCCGGCACCCGGGTAACCTCGTCCGGATAGGGACACACGCTATGCATCAACACCAGCGGCACGCCGAATCGGAACTCGCCGATGCGAAACAACAGTGTGCGAAACCCGCCGCCGACCCATGCCGGAATCTCACTGTCGGCCGGTCGCGCGGCTTGCGTTTCCTTGGTTAGCGGCTGTTCGGCCGGTTCGTTTAGCGACGGCGCGGGAGCATCGACAGCCGGTGGTTCGTCGACCGGGCGCGCCACGCGCGGCTGTGCTGCCGGTGGCGCGGGCACCTCCGCATCTGCCGAGGGCACTTCGGCGAGCAGCGATTCGAGCAGGTTGCTGAGTGCGGCATCCTGTTCGGCGGTCGGCGCCACTGGCGGTCGCATCAACGTCATCAGACCGCCTCGCGCGTTTCGCCGCCCTGGCCCTGCACCAGTTCTTCGAGCAACCGGGCATAGGCGCGCACGCCGCGCGCGCGCGGATCGAAGATAGCCGGCGGCAACCCCTCACGGCTGGCCTCGCGGAAGCGGGTGTCGATCGGGATCACGCCGTTCCACAGATACTCGGCGTGGTCACGGCGCAACGCCGCCAGGCTGTCGTGCGAGGCGCGTGTACGCTTGTCATAGAAGGTCGGCACCACCACCACATCCAGCGGTTGTGGGCGGGCCTTGGTCACCATCTTCAGCGTGTGCTGCAGGCGTTCGAGACCCTTGAGGGCAAGAAACTCGGTCTGCACCGGGACCACCAGGCGCTCGCAGGCCGCCAGGGCGTTGATCACCAACACACCCAACACCGGCGGGCAATCGATCAGGATGTAATCGAAACGCTGGCGAAGCTGGGCGACGGCGCGCGTCAGCACCAGCCCCATGCCTTCGAGCCGGCCCGACTGGCGATCCAGCGTCGCCAACGCGACGGCTGCCGGCATCAGGCTGAGTCCTTCGGTCTGCGTATCCACGACGAGCGAAAACGGATCGACCGTACGTTTCTCGGCAACCGCTTCGAACAGGCTATAGCTGCTCAAGGTCAGCGAGTCCGGATCGTGGCCGAAATAGCTAGTCAGCGAACCGTGCGGATCGATATCGATCATCAGGGTGCGAAATCCCCAGGCCGCCAGCAAACCGCCAAGCGCCACGGTCGTGGTGGTCTTGCCCACGCCGCCTTTTTGATTGGCGATCGACCAGACCTTCATTGCGGGTTCACCGCCGGCCCTTCGGCCCACGGCACATCATCGCCGCTTGCCGGTGCATTGTCGTCGGGGTCTGCCAGCACCACGACGGTCACACGACGGTTTGCCGCGCGCCCCTTGTCGCTCGCATTGTCGGCGATCGGTCGATGCTCACCCATGCCGATGGCCGACATACGCAGCGGGTCAACGCCGCTGCGCGCCATGAAATGCACAACGCTCGCTGCGCGCGCCGCCGACAGCTCCCAGTTGGACGGAAACGCCGAGGTGGCGATCGGCACGTTGTCGGTGTGCCCTTCCACCTGCAGCTTGCTCGGGATACGGGTCAGCGTCTTGGCCATTTCGCGCAGCGCACGCAAGGCATCGCGCGACAGCCGCGCCTCACCCGATGGAAACAGCATCTTCTCCTTCATCTCGATCTCAATGCGCTCGCCTTCGCGGGTGATCCGCAGCAGGTCGTTGTCGATATACTCCTGCAGCGAGATCTGCAGCTCATCGGCGATGCGCATCGCGGTGCCGTCTTCCTTGAAACGTTCGTCGAGAACACTGCTGCCCTCGCTCGGGTCGGCATCTTTACCCTTGCCCTCGCCCTCGGTCGCAGCGGCCGCCTGTTGCTCGCCATTGCCCTTGCCGCCGATCTCGCCGGCGTTGTTCGCATCCATCTGCTTCGGTGCCAACGGTCCTACCGGCATCGCGGTCATCGAACGCGGGCGCTCGCCGATCTGGATGGGATCGTTGCTGCGCGGTTCGACCTTGAATACCGAACTCAAGGTTTCGGACAACACGCGATACTTGCCTTCGTTGACCGACGAGATCGAATACATCACGACGAAAAACGCAAACAGCAAGGTGATGAAATCGGCATACGACACCAACCAGCGTTCGTGGTTCTCGTGCTCTTCATGATGTTGTCGCCGCCTCGCCATGCGTCACCTCAACGCAGGAAACCCTGCAAACGGGTCTCGATCTGACGTGGATTCTCGCCTTCGGAGATCGCCGCCAACCCCTCGATGACCAGTTCGCGATAGTGGCTTTCCTGCTGTACATAGGCCTTCATCTTGGCGGCCATCGGCAACATGAACAGGTTGGCCAGACCGACGCCGTAGATCGTCGCGACAAAAGCGGTCGCGATACCACTGCCGAGCTTGGAGGGATCGCTGAGGTTCTGCATCACATGGATCAGCCCCATGACGGCACCGATGATGCCGATCGTCGGTGAATAACCGCCCATCGCCTCGAGGACCTTACAGGCCGCCAGGTCGAAACGTTCGCGGCTGTCCAGTTCCACCTCGAGCGTGCGCCGTATGTCGTCCGGTTCGCTGCCGTCGACGACCAGTTGCATACCCTTGCGAATAAACACGTCATTTTCGTACTCGACCGCCGCCTCCAGGCCGAGCAAACCATCCTTGCGCGCGATCTTGCTCCACTCGACGAGTTTCTCGATGGTTTCCGGCAGACCATGCTTGGGCGGCATGAACACCGTGCCCATCATGCGCATGCTGCGCAGGAAGACTTGCATCGGAGTCTGTAAAAGTACGGCGCCGATAGTGCCACCGAGCACGATGATCATCGCCGGGCCATTGGCGAGCGTATCGATGTGACCACCTTCCAGCCAGTTGCCGCCAAGGATCGCAGCAAAGGCGATGACCACTCCGATGAAACTCAGGATATCCATCGCGTTACGCCAACCCCGCCAGGGCCCCGCCGATCTGCTCGAGCGGCAGCACGCGGTCGGTCAAACCGGCCTTGGCGACCGAATACGGCATGCCGTAGACAACCGATGTCGCCTGATCCTGGCTCCATACCGTGGCGCCGGCCGCCTTCAGGGTTCGCGCGCCTTCAGTGCCGTCCGAACCCATGCCGGTCAACACCACCGCCTGCACGCCTTTGTTCAATGCACGCGCCGCCGAATCGAACATGATGTCGACACTCGGCTTGTACAGGTGTTCTCCGCCCGGCGAGACACGTACCCGCAGACGTCCGCCACGCGACTCGACGGTCGTCTGCATACCACCCGGGGCAATCAGGACACGCCCGGGCGACAATTCGTCACCATTCGTCGCCTGCGCGATGCCGATGCGGCAGACATGATCGAGACGCTCGGCAAAGGTCGCCGAGAACTCGGCCGGCATGTGTACGGCAACCAGTACTGGATAGGGGTAGTTGGCGGGTAGCTCGTTCAGCACCTGCTGAATCGCTACCGGACCGCCGGTCGACGCACCGATCACTACCAGGCGCACCGCGGCACGGCGGCGCTCGACGTGCTTCTGTGGTGGCGCGGTAGGTAACGAGCGCGTCGGTATCGGCGCCACATTGGTAGCGGCCGCCAAATGATGCCGCGACCGGTTGCTGCGTGCGATGCTGATGACGCGCTCGGCCAGGGAACTGCTGGCATTGCCGTTGCCCACGCCGATACCTCCCTGCTTGGGGAGAAAGTCGACGGCGCCGGCTTCCAGTGCCTCCAATGTGGATTTGGCACCATCGCGGGTCAATGCGGAGAACATGATGATGTTGGTCGGATGTGCGCGCATGATCTCGCGCACGGCGGCGATGCCGTCCATCAGCGGCATGGCGACATCCATGGTGATCAGGTCGGGGTGCAGACGCGAGGCCAACTCCACGGCTTCGCGTCCATTGCCGGCTTCGCCGACGACGTCGATGTCGCCGTGCCGTTCCAGCTCCTGTTTGATCCGTTTGCGGAAGAAAGACGAATCATCGACGACGAGTACCCGGACTTTTCCCACCATGTGTTATCCAGGACTATGCCAATTTCGTCCTGCCTCTCCCTCGCAACCGATCAGTACCGACGTGCGTATTTGCGCATCAACCCGGGTACATCGAGGATCAATGCGATCTTGCCGTCACCCGTGATGGTCGCGCCGGCCATGCCGTCGAGACCCTGCAGCAGGGCGCCGAGGGGTTTGATAACGACCTCTTCCTGACCGACCAGAAAATCGACCACGAGACCGACCTGCACACCGCCGACATTGACGACGACGACATGGCCGTGATGCCCCTCCTGGCGCGTCTCCGCCATGCTGTGGTCGGTGACCAACCAGTTGCGCAGGTAGAACAGCGGCAAGGCACGATCGCGCACACGGATGGTCAACTGACCGTCGACCGTGTTGGTGCGTGACAGATCCAGGTTGAAGATCTCGACCACGCTGGCCAACGGCAGCGCGAACGGCTGACGACCCAGGATGACCATCAAGGTCGGCAGGATCGCAAGCGTCAGCGGCAGCTTGACGATGATCTTGCTGCCCCGGCCGTGAACCGAGTCGATCTCGACCGAACCGTTCATCTGCGCGATACGCGTCTTCACCACATCCATGCCGACACCGCGGCCGGACACATCCGAGATCTCGGTCTTGGTCGAGAAGCCGGGCTGGAAGATCAGGTTGTAACAGTCTTTGTCTTCCAGGCGTGCAGCGGCGTCTTCGTCCATCATGCCCTTCTCGACGGCCTTCTTGCGCAGCACGTCGGCATCCATTCCCTTGCCGTCGTCTTCGATCGACAACAGGATGTGGTCGCCTTCCTGCGTGGCTGACAGAATCACGGTGCCGCGACGCGGCTTGCCGGCCATCTCGCGTTCATCCGGCGATTCGATGCCGTGATCGACGGCGTTGCGCACCAGGTGAACCAGCGGGTCGGCCAGCGCCTCGACCAGGTTCTTGTCGAGGTCGGTGTCTTCACCGTTCAACACCAGGTCGACTTCTTTCTTCAGGTTACGCGCCAGGTCGCGCACCACACGCGGGAAACGACCGAAAATCTTTTTGACCGGCTGCATGCGGGTCTTCATGACCGACAACTGCAGATCGGCGGTGACCACGTCCAGGTTACCAACGGCGTTGGCCAGTTCTTCGTCGGCCATTGTCGACTTGAGGGTCGCCAGGCGGTTGCGCACCAACACCAGCTCGCCAACCATGTTCATGATGTCGTCAAGGCGCTGCGTATCGACACGCACGGTGGTTTCCGGCGCGGCGCCTTTGGCCGGACCGGCACCCTTGTCGGCAGCCTTCGCCGGTGCCGCTTTGGCGGGCGCGGCGGCCTTCGGCTGGGCCGGCTTTTCGACCTTCTTCGGTGCAGCCGGCGGTTCGGCTTTCTTTGCCTGCGGCGCCGGCGCCTCGGCAGCGGCCGGCTGTACCGGTTGTTGGGGCTCGGCCGCAGCAGCAGGCGCCGCGGGTTTGCTCGCAGCGGCCTCATCGGCCGGCGTACTGTTGAACTTGCCCTTGCCGTGCAATTCATCGAGCAGGGCTTCGAATTCGTCTTCGGTGATATCGTCGCTGGTCGGCGCCGCGGAAGCGGCTGCAGGCGCAGCTTGTGTCTCGTCTTCGAGCGCGCCGCCGAACTTGCCCTTGCCATGCAACTGGTCGAGCAGTGCCTCGAACTCTTCTTCGGTGATATCGTCGCCGCCCGGTGCAACGCCAGCCTCTGCCGCAGGCGCAGGCGCAGGCGCAGGCGACGCCTCGACAACCGGCTCCGGTTCCGGTTCCGCTACCGGTTCGGGTTCGGCCTGTACTTCAGGTTCGGCCGCAGGCGCTTCGGCAACTGCTTCGACCGGATCGCCGCTGCCGTCGTCGGGTTGGGTCAGCACTTCGAGACGCGCCAGCAGATCCGGGTCGGCCGGCTCCGGCATTTCGCCTTCGACCAAGCGCTCCATCATTTCATTGACGACGTCGAGCGACTGCAGGATCGTGTCCATGACGTGCGGAGTCACGGCGCGCTGACCTTGGCGCAAAACGTTCAGCAAGTCTTCAGCACGGTGGCAGGTTTCTACCAGCGGCGTAATCGCCAGGAAGCCGGCACCGCCCTTGACGGTATGGAAACCGCGGAATATCGCATTCAGCAGATCCATGTCTTGCGGACTCTGTTCGAGATCGACCAGCTGTTCACCCAACTGTTCGAGGATCTCGTTGGCCTCTACCAAAAAGTCCTGGAGGATTTCGTCGTCTGCATCGAGACTCATCGTTTAGAACCCCAAACTTGAGAGCAGGTCATCG
>MWSA01000118.1_pt1 | contig 12793 bp, 7 predicted proteins | sample 1021941 | NCBI WGS metagenome assembly MWSA01 (sample SAMN06327220, study PRJNA374545) | mollusc metagenome | biome: marine bay; material: sediment; isolation source: gill 40 cm from animal A | host: Kuphus polythalamius | place: Philippines: Mindanao | collected 2011-09-12 | reverse complement strand
GAAAGCCTCACAGGAATCTATTTCGCTGCGGTTTAGTCAGCGTGAAGAAGACATGAAGAAACGATGTTAGAAACGTGATGGAGATATGACGAAGATACGAATCGATGCGATCTTATTGTTATGCTAATCGTCACTTGCCGCGTAAATAGCACGTGCGACCTAAACCAACGAGTTGTTGAAAACCCAATTGTTCAGCGCACGCGCAAGACAAACAGAGAACCCAGCCAGTGACGTGGATCGTCACGATCGCCGCGATACCTCGGGCGTAAGGCAGCCGGCATAACGCAGCAGCTCGCCGAGCACGGGATAAGAAAACGCGACACGGAACTCATACTCGCCATTGCTGATCCGCTTGTAGGCATCGGTTTTCGGCAACAGCCAGACGGGAACCGTCAATCCGTGTAGCTTCGCGCTACGCTGCACCCAGTACCAACCGCCATCGATGAGCTCGACACCCAGTGCCAACTGCAGCTTGCCGCTGCTTTCCGTCCAATATCCGTTGGGAAAGTGGCCGTACGGGGCGAATACGGAAATCATTTCGTGCTTATCATCGAACTGGCGCGCCCAAAGCAACGCACCGTCGCGATGCGCAATACGCACCGTAAACGGATAGTGGCCCGAGGCGGTCGGCATCCCCATCTTGCCGGCCAAGCGTCGCCCGATCAGGCCTGCAACACCCCGCCCGACAGTCAGCTCGACGCTGCCGTTCAAGGTGCCGCCCTGTCGGTGGAGTTGCTGCAGCAATGGGTGCAGCTCCGCAAAACTGTCCCCGAACCATTCGACGACGGGATTGTTCACTTGCGATCCTTCCATGGCGTTGTCCGATACTCGAGAACCGGCTACGGCTTGGCGACAATGTAGACCCCGGTACCAACCAGCAGGCCGCCGGCCAGCCGTTCGGCATTGCGCAGGTGGTGGCCGGATTGCAGCCGGCTCTTGATCCGATGTGCCAAATAGACGTAACCGAGTTTCACCAAGCCTACCGTCGCCAGGGTCGCAATACCAATCAAGCCGACATCAACTCGCGCGAGGTTCTGGACGTCGACAAACGCCGGAAACAGGCTTGCGTAGAAAACGACGGCCTTCACGTCGCCCAACGTGAGCGTCAGGCCGGCGATGAAACCATGCCATGCCGAGGTCGGGCCGTCAGTGCGCACAAGGTGGCGTGCTCTATCAGCCCTCAGCAATTTGTAGCCATACCACACGAGGTAAACGCCGCAGAGGATTCTTATCAGACCGAAAAGATCGCCAACCACGTGGGCGATCGCTGCCAATCCCGCCAGGGAAATGCAGACCAGCACCAAATCGCCGACCACGATGCCGGCAGCAACCGCCACCCCATCAATAACCCCAAGCATCGCGGTTCTGGTGACGACCAGCAGCACGCTCGCGCTGGGCATCGCGGCCAATACCGCGATGATGGAAAACAACGATACGAACTCAACGGCGGTCACGACGGTTCCTTGTAGGGCGTTCTCTGATCATGCTCTGCTTCGCATCGCGTGTAATTCGGGGCGGTTTCACGTTCGGCTTGTCTTGGACGTCTCTCCAGAGATTGGCAAGCCCTTGTTTCGCGCCTGCAAAAAGAAATCCATAATTGATTTTATTTTTATATAGTTATCGGCGTTAATTTATGTATTTTATTCGCTAATCACAGCTTATCATCAACGCAACTTCCGCGGTTGATCCGGCTGGCCCTGCCCTCACATCCAGAAGACCCAACCTTACACAACCCGGACACGTGTTGCTCGATTCCATCGCCCAAACCTCGTCCGCCCTGGCAGCCACCCGCAGCCGGCTCAAAAAGGCCGCACTGCTGGTGGAGTGTCTGCGCGGCCTCGGCCCCGACGAGATCCGTATCGGCGTGTCTTACCTCAGTGGCCATCTGCCGCAGGGCAAGGTCGGCCTGGGTTACTCCCTGTTGCAGAAGTCGATGACAGCACCGGCCCGCGAAGCCACGTTGTCGCTGGCCGAAACCGATCGTCGACTGACCGGCATCGCGCGCATCAGCGGCACGGGCTCGCAGGCGAAACGCTTGCACCTGCTCGGCGAGTTGCTGTCGTGCGCCACCGAACAAGAACAGACTTTTCTGCAGCACCTGATACTCGGTGAGCTCCGTCAGGGCGCACTCGAAGGGCTGATGATCGAAGCGATTGCCAAGGCCAGCGAACAATCGTTAGCGGCGGTGCGCAAAGCCGCGATGCTGTCCGGTGATCTGCCGTTGGTCGCCGAACGGGCGATGCGCGAGGGTGCGGCCGGCCTGTCGCAGTTTCGCTTCGAGATGTTCCGCGCGCTGCAACCGATGCTCGCCCAACCGGCAGAAGACCCGGCCGACGCCCTCACCCGACTCGGCCAGGGCGTGTTCGAGTACAAGCTGGACGGCGCCCGCGTTCAGGTGCACAAGCTTGGCGACGAGGTGCGCGTCTTCACCCGTCAGCTCAATGAAGTCACCCACAGCGTTCCCGAACTCATCGAACAGGTGCGCCTGCTGCCGGCTGAGCAACTGGTGCTCGACGGTGAGGCCATAACATTCGACGAACAAGGACGTCCCTTGCCCTTCCAGGTCACGATGAAGCGGTTCGGCAGACGTCTCAAGGTCGACGAGATGCGCGCCAACCTGCCGCTGTCGGCACGCTTCTTCGATTGCCTGTACGTTGACGGCGATGACTTGATTGACCAGTCATTGACGACACGCCTCGGCCTACTCGATGAGCTGCTAATGCCCGCCCTGCGTGTACCGCGCGTCGTGACTGCCGATCAAGACGCAGCCCTCGAATTTCTCCGCCAGGCATTGCAGGCCGGTCACGAAGGCATCATGGCCAAGGCGCCCGACTCGCGCTACGAAGCGGGCAATCGCGGTGCGAACTGGCTGAAGATCAAACCCGCGCATACGCTCGATCTAGTCGTGCTGGCGGCCGAATGGGGCAGCGGCCGCCGCCAGGGCAAACTCAGCAACCTGCACCTGGGGGCACGCGACCCGCGCGACAACACCTTCGTGATGTTGGGTAAGACCTTCAAGGGACTGACCGACAAGATGCTCGAATGGCAGACCAATGCGCTGTTGCAACGCGAAATCGGCCGTGAAGGGCACATCGTGCACGTACGCCCCGAGCTGGTCGTCGAGGTCGCTTTCAACGAGATTCAGGCCAGCCAACAGTATACGGGCGGCATGGCGCTACGCTTCGCCCGCGTAAAGCGCTACCGCCAGGATAAGACGGCCGCCGAGGCCGATACGATCGACGCCGTACGCGCGATCTTCGAGCAAGGGTTTGCCTGCGTTAGCCGGTAGCCGAGGCACGGCTGTCGTGCTCAGCTGATTGATGTTTGGAGAGATCGATAATGCTGACCAACACCATCTGCCTGCCGGCATCCATGTAGGGATTGAGTCCGATCTCGACGCAGATCGGCTCGCCCGATTTGGTCACGGCTTCGAGTTTGCGCCCGCCGCCCATCAGGCGTGGTTCGGGTGCCTGCATGTACTCGTCGCGGTAATTGCGGTGCTTCGTTCGTTGCTCGGCCGGCAACAGCAGATCGACCGATTCACCGTTGAGCTCACCCGGCTCATAGCCCAGCAAAGCCTCCGCAGCCGCATTGCCGATCTCGATGTTGCCGTCGGCATTGACCACCAGTTGACCGACACTGCTCGCTTCGAACAGGCGGTGAAAGCGTTCTTCGAGCTTTTTCATCTTCTCCAGGTTCTCAGCCCGCGCCACCGCATAACCGGCGCGAAGCTGTGCACGTCGTTCACGCACGTGCCCGCCGAGATACAGGAACATCGACAGCCCGTACACCGACAGCCCAACCAAGGTCGCCAACGACACCAGCATGCGATTGTCGCGACGGATATCCAGCAGGAAACCGATCGGGCGGTTGGCAACCAGCGTCAGCTCGAAATCGTCGGTGACCAGTTGGTCGATTCCTCCGACCTGAGCGGGAAACATGTTTTTCATGCGGTTGAAGATATCCGCCGGTTGCAGGCGCTTCCATGTCCATAGACCGCCCTGCGCCTCGGTATCGCCGACCTGCCTGGAACGAATCGATTGCCATAGCGCGGGGTACATGTCGGCGAAGTTCACGACCGAGTCTGCGGCCGCCATCTCACCTGCCGCCGGTCGGTGCAGCAGATCGCCCGCGCGGTTGACCACGTGATAGAGCACATTGCTGTTGCTCTGGCTGACGCCTTCGACGGCATCGAAAAACGGCCGCATGTCGATGTTGAAGATGATCACACCACGCGACTCGCGGTTCTCGCCGACAAGTCGCTTGGCGATGCGCAGCACCGGCTTCAGCGGTGCCTCGACAATGCCCCGTTCGTTGTTGAAATCGATCGGCGAGATATAGATCTCGCTCGGTAATAGGTTTTGCGTTGCCGTGAAGTAATATCTATCGTGCTTGTCCTGCAGTTGATCGGGCGGTGTGACCGCCGGTCCATTGCTGTTACGCGAAATGCGCACCCTTTCGCGTCCGTTTTGATCGATCCATCGTACCTGGTCGTAATAGGGGTGGCGTCGGGCGAACGTCGTAAAGACGGATTCGAGCGTCTGCAGTGCCGCCTTGTCCGGCGATCTGACAGCCTCGGCGACCGCCGACTCGCCCGAAATCGACACCAGGTGATTGAGCGAGTTCGATACCTGGGCTCCGATAAAGCCACCGATGAACTGCAGGCGAGTATTGTCGTCGTCGAGTACCGCCCTGATCTCTGATTCGGTGCGCATCGACGCAAACGATGCACCAACCACCAAGGCAATGACCACGACCGGCACGAACAGAACGACGAACTCGTACATCGGAAACCGGACGTTCTGCGCGATGTCTGTTGCTGCGGAGTCTTTCATTTAACCTGCTGCCGCCTCGAGGCCGCGGGAAAGGTCGGCGGTTCAGTTCCGATGGACCAGCCCGATGGCCGCTGAAAAGGGAATGACGATTGCTACACCTCGGTTACAGACTGCCACAATTGCTTTTGTGGGATAAACCTGTTTTTGGACGCGGCAATCCGAAATGCGCACTGTGCCCACGCTCGAACCGCCTGCCCGCACGACGACGATACGACGCATCGAGGTCGTTCTTTGCGCGCCGACTGAGTCGGAGTTCGAGAACATGTACGCGCAAGCCGCGCAGAGATGAATGCTGCGGGTATGCTCGACGCTACCCCACAATTATCCTGGTGTAATTCGAGTATCCGAAACCTCATTTCACCAGCCACGAGAATGACAGAATGTCTGACGCGAACCTTGTCGCCAAAGCGGATTGATCGGAAAACGACAGTGACAGAAAAATTGCCGTTCAGCGAACCCACAACGCGCTGGTTCAGCGAGGCGTTTGCCGGGGCCACGCCGGTTCAGCGGCAAGGCTGGGAATCGATCGTCGATGGCGCACACACCCTGCTTGTCGCACCGACCGGCAGCGGCAAGACCCTGGCCGCCTTTCTCGCCGGTATCGATTATTGTCTGTCGCTGCCTGCCGACGCACCACCTGGCGTGCGGATACTGTATGTCTCGCCGTTGAAGGCCCTGGTCTACGATGTGGAGCGCAATCTGCGCGCGCCGCTGGTCGGTATCGGCCACAAAGCAGCCGCGCTCGGAAAGGCTGTGCGCGACGTGCTGGTCGACATCCGCACCGGCGACACCCCACAGAAGGAACGCCAGCGCCAGGCCAAACACCCGGCGGACATCCTGGTAACGACGCCGGAATCGCTGTTTCTGTTGCTCGGTTCGAAGGCGCGCGACAACCTGCGCAGCGTGCACACCGTCGTTGTCGACGAGATCCATGCACTGGCTCCGACCAAGCGCGGTACGCACCTGGCGCTGAGCCTGGAACGACTATCGGCGTTGTGTCCCCAGGAACCGCAGCGCGTCGGCCTGTCGGCGACCGTCCGGCCGCTCGACGAGGTCGCGCGCTTTCTTGGCGGGCGACGTAGGGTTGCCACCGTCGATCTGTCGGCGAAGCCGAGAATCGACCTCGCGGTGCAGGTGCCGGTGGCGGACATGGACAATCCGGTAACGCCGCCCGCCGAAAAAACCGGTGGGCCGATCCTCGGTGAGTTGTACACGCGTGAGGTCGGCACCGCGCAGCCGGAGGAACGCGGAATATGGCCGGCCATCTATCCGCAGCTGCTCAAGCAGATCGAAGAAAACCGTTCGACCATCATCTTCGTCAACAGCCGGGGTTTGTGCGAACGCTTGACGCAACGGCTCAACGAACTGGCCGGCGAAGAAGTGGTGCGCTCACATCACGGCAGCGTGTCGCACGAGAGACGCGCCGAGATCGAAGAGGGTCTCAAGCAGGGACGGATAAAGGGCATCGTCGCCACCAGTTCACTCGAACTCGGCATCGACATGGGCGCGGTCGACCGTGTGGTGCTGGTCGAGTCGCCGGGGTCGGTCGCGCGCGGACTGCAACGTGTCGGCCGGGCCGGTCACCAGGTCGGTGAGCTCAGCGTCGGTCGGCTGTTTCCAAAGTTTCGCGGCGACCTGCTCGAAAGCACCGTGATCGCACAACGCATGATCGAAGGCGAGATTGAGTCGATCAGCGTGCCGCGCAACACGCTCGATGTGCTCGCCCAGCAGATTGTCGCGATCTGTTGCGACGCGCCGACGAGCAGCAGCGACATCGAGCAAGTGGTAACCCGTGCCTACCCGTTTCACCAGCTGTCGGGCGACGCGTTGCAGGCAGTACTCGAGATGCTGAGCGGTCACTACCCGTCGCAAGACTTCGCCGACCTGCGACCACTGCTGGCCTGGGACAGAAACAAGGATGAGCTGCGCCCGCGCCGCGGCACGCCGATGCTGTCGCGCATGAATGCCGGCACGATCCCGGACCGCGGCAACTACACGGTTACCCTCGGGCCGAATGGCGCACGCCTCGGCGAACTCGATGAGGAGATGGTGTACGAAACCCGCCCGGGCGAAAACATCCTGCTCGGGGCGACCACCTGGCGGGTCGAAGAGATCACCCGCGACCGCGTCGTCGTGTCGCCGGCGCCGGGCGAACCCGGGCGGCTGCCGTTCTGGCGCGGCGACGGTCCGGGGCGGCCGTTGGAACTGGGGCGCGCGCTTGGGGCCTTCGTCCGAAAGGTCGGTGCCATGCCCCCCACCAAGGCGGTTGAGTGGCTGCAGCAGCATGCACATCTGGACCGCAACGCCGCGCACAACCTCGCCGACTACCTCGCCGAACAGAAAGAGCACACCGGCTGTCTGCCGACAGACCGCACGATCACCATCGAGCGTTTCCGCGACGAGTTGGGTGATTGGCGCGTGTGTGTCCTGTCGCCGTTCGGTGCGCGCGTGCATGCGCCCTGGTCGATGGCGATGCAGCAACGCCTGTCGATCGACAATGCCTTTGAAGTGCAGGTGATGTACACCGATGACGGCATCGTGCTGCGCTTCGCCGATACCGACGAACCGCCGGATCTGGACGTATTGCTGCCCGACCCCGACGAGGCGGAAGAGCTGGTGACCGACCAGCTTGCGCATACCGCGATGTTTGCCGGCCTGTTCCGTGAGAATGCCGCGCGATCATTGCTGATACCTCGACGCCGAGCCGACCAACGTACCCCGCTGTGGGCGCAGCGACTCAAGGCGCAGAACCTGCTGGCGGCAGTGCGCAAGTATCCCAATTTTCCGATCGTGCTGGAGACCTACCGTCAGGCACTGAGCGACGTCTTCGACCTGCAGGCGTTGCGCAGCGTGTTGCGTGATATCCATGCACGCAAGGTGCGTATCGACGAGGTCGAAACCCGATCGGCATCGCCGTTTGCCCGCTCGCTGGTGTTCGCCTACGTGGCGGCTTATATCTATGAACAGGACGCGCCGCAGGCCGAACGACGCGCCCAGGCGCTGACCCTCGACCGCAACCTGCTCAACGAGCTGTTGGGCCAGGATGAACTACGCAGCCTGATCGACGCCGACGTGTTGCAGCAACTCGAACGCGAGCTGCAACGGTTGACCGACGATCGGCGTGCCCGCGATGCCGACGAGATTCACGACCTGTTGCGCCAGCTCGGTGATCTGAGCGCGCAGGACATCGCCGAACGTGCCGTGTGCGATGTAACATCCGCGCTGTCGCAATTGCAGAATGAACGCCGTGCCATCCCGGTCAGCATCGCGACGCAACGACGCTGGATCGCCGCCGAGAATGCCGCCATCTATCGTGATGCCCTCGGTGCGGTACCTCCGCCCGGCCTGCCGGAGGCCTTCGTCGAGGCGCAAGACAATCCCCTGGCGTTCATCGCCTACCGTTATGCGCGAACACATGGCCCGTTCGTAACACGCGATCTCGCCACACACCTCGGTCTGCGACCGGCACAGGTCGAACCCGTATTGCGCGGTTTGCTGCACAGCGGTTCATTGGTCCAGGGTGAGATTCGCCCTGGCGGTGTCGAACTCGATTGGTGTGAGGCAGACGTACTGCGACGCTTGAAGCGGCGCACGTTGGCCAAGCTGCGCGATGCCGTTGCACCGGTCGATGCCGCGTCACTGGCGTTGTTCTTGCCTCAATGGCACCAGCTCGGTGGAGAGCGCAGCGGTACGGCCCGCCTGCTCGAAGTCATACAACAGCTTCAGGGCCTGGAGTTGCCCTGGTCGGTCCTGCACGGGCACGTCCTGCCGGCGCGCATTGCCGGCTTCACACTCGACATGCTCGATATGCTGGCCGCCGGTGGCCAAGTCGTATGGCTCGGACGCTCACCGCTGGGCACCCGAGACGGGCGCATCGTACTTTACCTGCGTGAGTCAGTACGCGAGCTGTTGGACAGGGTGGCGGCGCCGGACGGGCTTGAAGAGGCGCATCACGCCATCCTGGACCACCTGCGTGAACGTGGTGCTTCGTTTACCTTCGAGCTCGAATCGGTCGTACAGAAACGATGCACGGGGATGACCCGCAAGGAGATCCAGGCGACGCTGTGGGACCTGGTGTGGGCAGGTCAGATCACCAACGATACCTTCGCGCCCCTGCGAACGCTCGCGGCGCGATCGGTACGCCACAATGGTAAACGTGGCCGCGTGGCGTCGACGATGGCGGGTGGCCGCTGGTCGCTCGTCGAGAGCCTGGTGGATGCCGGCCTGACCGATACCGAGCGCACGATTGCACGCAGCAATATGTTGCTCGATCGCTACGGCGTCGTCAGCCGTGAAGTGGTTGCCGCCGAGGAGCTCAGCGGCGGCTTCGGCCCGATCTACAAGGTCCTGTCGAGCATGGAAGAGGCGGGACGTGTGCGTCGTGGGTATTTTGTCGAGGGCCTGTCGGGCGCGCAGTTTGCGCGCCCCGGCACGATCGACCTGCTTCGTGGTGTGCAACCGGAACTGCAGGCCGACGTTGACGCAGACAGTTACCGTATCGACTTGCTGCCTGTCGTCGACCCGGCCAACCCCTGGGGCAGCCTGCTTCCGTGGCCGCAAAGCGGCGGTGCGGAAAAACTCAGGCCAAAGCGCGTGGCCGGTGCCTGGCTGTTGTTGCATCTAGGCAATCCCCTGCTCTACCTGGGTCCCAACGGTCGCCAGCTGATCACCTTCCCTGCCCACCTCGATCGTCCGGGCGTTCGCTCCGCCTGTTTCGAGGCGTTGCGCGCCATGCCCGGCAGCACACGTCGCGGCACGCTGATTATCGAGAAGGTCGATGGTCAGCCTGTAGGCCAATCTCCCTACCGTGACACGTTGCTCGAGGCCGGTTTCATCAGTGACTACCGCGGTGTTGCGGCGGAGGCCTTTGCCTGATGCCGGAAGGCGATACGATCTTCAAACTCGCGGCGTACCTGAAGCCGGTATTGACGGACCAGCGTATCCGGATCGCCACATTGCGCGATCAACCGTCGGTCGACCTTGCCGGGCTCGAAATTACCGATGTGTTCGCGCACGGCAAGCACCTTTTCATCGCTTTCGACGACGAACACATGTTGCGCAGTCATCTCGGCATGTGGGGGTCGTGGCACCACTATGCGGTCGATGAAACCTGGCAAAAGCCCGCACGCCAGGCTTCGATTGTGCTTGAGATCGGCCAGCGCGTTTACGTCTGTTTCAACGCACAACAGGTCGAGTTGATGCGCAAACGTGGGGTTCGCGCGCGGCAGTTCGGCATCGTCACGGGGCCGGATCTACTGGCAGACGAGGTCGGTATCGCCGACATCGTTTCCCGGGCACGCCAGATGTCCGAGCCTTCGAAACCGATCGCGGATGTGTTGCTGGATCAACGCTTCGCCAGCGGTATCGGCAATGTCTACAAATCAGAAGTGTTGTTTATCGAGCGCTGCCACCCGGCGGCTGAGCTTCAGCACGTCGATGATGCCGTTTTGGGGGCGCTCTATCAGCAGGCATCGGCGCTGCTGCACGACAACACCCGTCGTGGTCCGCGCATTACCCGACGGGCCAATGACCAGGCCGGCACACTCTGGGTATACGGACGTACCGGTCTGCCCTGCCTGCGCTGCGATACGCCGATCGAATCGATGCGATTCGGCAAAGCACAACGTTCGACGTTCTGGTGTCCACACTGCCAACCAACAGCCGCTTGATTCTTGCGCAAAACGCAAAGTAAAAACGTTGTAAGCATCGCCTCAATTGGCCGTAGCTTCATTGACATTCCGCAATAGCCAAGCGCTATCTACATGCTCGAAAAATGCAATTGGATTCAGTGTATTAGGGCTCGTTAACGTGTATCCAACGCCGGCGATACAGAAGCCGGATTGCTACTCTCCACGTTATTGATGAGGCTACGAAACAATGGATACACAATCGCAAGCGCAGTTCGCCATGCCGCGGATCAATGAAGCGGCGCCCGCCTTCGAGGCACGCACCACGCACGGCGTCAGAACATTGGAGGACTATCGCGGCAAATGGTTGGTGCTGTTCTCACACCCGGCCGATTTCACCCCGGTATGTACGACCGAGTTCATGGCGTTTGCCAAACACTACGACGACTTCCAGGCAGTCAACACCGAGCTGCTGGGATTGTCTATCGACAGCTACTACAGCCACGTTGCGTGGGTACGCAACATCAAGGAACGCTTCGGCGTCGACATCCAGTTCCCGATCATCGAAGACCTGTCGATGAAGGTGGCAAAGGCCTACGGCATGATTCACCCGGGGGCAGCGGATACGTCGGCCGTCCGCGCAACCTTTATCATCGATCCCGAAGGTGTACTGCGGGCAATGGTTTATTACCCAATGACCAACGGGCGCTCGATCCCCGAGTTCTTGCGCCTTATCAAGGCACTGCAGGCATCGGACACGCATAAAATTGCGACGCCCGAGGGTTGGCAGCCGGGTGAGAAGGTCATCGTACCGCCTCCGGGCGATATGGAAGCCGCCGAGAAGCGTGCCGACGAAGGCTATGAGTGCACCGATTGGTATTTCTGTAAGAAAGCACTCTAACGTTTACTGAGCTATATGCCGGGCGGTTTGCGGGCAGTACCCGCTGTCACGCAAACCGCCTGCATAAGCACGCACCGACCACGGCGCGGGCCTTGGGTCTCGCACGAAGCTAGTTACTTGCAATCCTCGCGTAGATTGACTCTTGGTAGCTCCGCGTGATCTACTTTGTACATGCGAGATTCGTCATATACGTTCGACGATTCGCACATAACAAAACCTAAGCAAGTGTGCTGAGACAAGGAAGTAACCGGTAAGCCGAGACGAGCCCCACATCCTCCACATTGGGGAACATCTTTCCACGACCATCCCTGCCCCACCGAATCACGTTTTGACCTGTATCACGACGTGATCAGCATACGTCCGTACGCTAAATGGGATGCCGCAGAATCTGCGTAAGGCGTTCCATTTGCCGATGTCCCGATAGCCGGACGATCGTAATAGATATCGGGACCGCGCCGGCAGGTCACTTCGATAGCACAGCATCACGGAAACAGAGATTGACGGCCGCAGTTTGCAAATCTCACGCGGCTTGTTGAACGAAAAAACACAACATGGAGAGCATCATGTCGCTCGCAAAGATTTATCGGGTTGCCAAGGTCGCCCCAATCATCACTTTGGCGTCTTTCATCGGCGGCTGCGGCGGAGGTGGTGGTGGCGGTTCGGCCGGCGTGACCCAGTCGGTAAGCTTCGTGAAATGGTCGTCGATCAACCCGCCTGCGACGGTAAGTATCAAAGGGATATCGCAGGATGCCGACTATACCGCACCGGCGCCTTCCTATAATGCAACCGGCGTTACCGATCTCGGCGTCGACACGACGGCGAGTGCGTATATCACTTATCGCGCCGACGACACCATCAGCCGCATCAGCATCACCACGCAAAACGGTACGGTGACTTGGGACGAAACCTCGGGCGATCTGATCGACGATACTGATCCGCTGGCGGTAGTTGCAGCAAGCGGCAGCAATCAGTCGATGCTGTTTACCGTCAATCCGGTGACGCTGTCGTGGGACTATCAAACGTTCGGCGCCTGGCAGACCGGCATCATGACCGGCTCGGGCCAGATCGGCGCCATCAGCTTGGGGGCACCGACTGCCGGCAGCGCAATCCCCACCTCGGGTACTGCCAGTTTCACCGGCGCTGCGATGGGCATCTATGTCGATGCGGCGGGTGCACAGTATCTCGCGGGCGGCGATCTCACCGTCAATGCCGACTTCGTGGGTCGTTCTCTCGCGTTCACAACCACCAACTCCGAGAAAATCAACCTGCTGACAACCGCTTCGTCGCTGGCGCCTAACCTCGACCTGAGCGGAACCCTGAACTATGCAGCGGGCGTCAATACCTTTACCGGCTCACTCACAGCCGCCGGCGGCATGACCGGACAGACCGAAGGACGCTTTTACGGTCCCAATGCCGAAGAACTCGGCGGC
>MWSA01001983.1_pt1 | contig 13094 bp, 8 predicted proteins | sample 1021941 | NCBI WGS metagenome assembly MWSA01 (sample SAMN06327220, study PRJNA374545) | mollusc metagenome | biome: marine bay; material: sediment; isolation source: gill 40 cm from animal A | host: Kuphus polythalamius | place: Philippines: Mindanao | collected 2011-09-12 | reverse complement strand
CGTGGCCCGGCGTTCCGAACAGGGCGGTTACGATGCCGAAACCCAGGTCTATCTGGGCGACACCATGGGTGAGTTGCCGATACTGCTGGGGTCATCCGATGTGGCATTCATCGGCGGCAGCCTGGTGAAAACGGGAGGCCATAATATGCTCGAGGCCTCGGCTCAGGGGGTGGCGGTCTGCTTCGGTCCGCACGTATTCAACTTCGCTGCGATCAGCCAGTTGTTGATGGCGGAAGGTGCCGCCGTACAGGTGGCTGGCGAGGTGGAACTGGCTGAGCTTGTGCTGCGTTGGTTCGACGATGCCAGCGAGCGCGCCGAGGTCGGTGAAAACGGCAGGCGCGTGGTAATGAAGAACAGGGGGGCGCTCGAGCGTTTGCTCGAACTTATTCCATTGAGGTGACACCGCGGCGGCGCGCCATGGCGATGCCGAGACGATGCAGCTGTCCTTCATCAAGCAAAGTGACCGCAACCGGTAGGACGTCTCGATTTTCGACATCAATGTGCGAACGATAGGCGCCCGTGAATACCTTGATCGAGTTGTCGAATGCCGACGTCGGGTGGCCGTTTCGCAGGCCATCGAGTTCGGCAGCGAGATTGTGCCAATGTGATTCGAGCGATCGATGTTCACCTTGCAGGCGTTCAATCAATGCCCACAATGTCGGATCTTTCGTCAGCAACGGGAACAGATCCTGTTCCTCGTCTTCGTGGTGATGAATCGCGGCGGTGTTGAAGTAGCGCAATACGCTGGAGATGCCGCGTTGCATCTCGTCATCGACACCATGTTCATCCAACCAGGCCGGCATGCGTTCGAGCAGCTGGCAATGGTTCAGCATGCGTTGATGACACGCTGCCAGCAGGCCGAGCGGATCGGAAAAGTCGGGTGCGGTGTCACCGAGCAGCGACATGCGCGTTCGGTCAGTAGGTCGGCATCAGGTGGTCGACATCGCGTGCCCATCCGTCGACGCCACCTGCCAGGTTGATGATGTTGCTGAAGCCTTGGTAGTCGAGATACATCGCCACTTGGCGGCTGCGCACGCCGTGGTGGCAGATCACGACGGTTTCGCGTTGCTTGTCGAGCGCGTTCATCGCGGCCGGCAGCTGACCCATGGGGATCAATTGCGAGCCGTCGATGCGGCAGATCTGGTATTCCCAGGGCTCGCGAACATCCAGCAACAGCGGGTCAGTGTCGGTATCGGCGAGATAATCGCGTAACTGCCTGGCGTTCAACTCGCGCATACTGCCTACCTTGAAGTGGGTCGTGGATCAGAACGTGAAATGGCTGGGCTCCGGCGCATTATGCAGCGCCGGCACGACCGTTTCGAACAGGTTTTCCTTCCAGATCTCGCCATCCTCATTGCGCGTAACGAGCATTGCCGTCATCGCTGGCGCCTCACCGACGACAACGAACATGCGGCCACCGGGCGCCAGCAACATCTCCAGTGCGTCGCTGTAGCACGGCAGAGAGCCGGTCACCGCGATGACCTTGAACGTATCGGGGGCCAAGCTGGCATTCAGCGCATCGCCGGCGACCAGTTCGACGTGCTCGGTGCCGAGCGCGGTCAGGCGGTCGGACGCGGCTTTGCTCAATACGGGATGAAATTCGTAACTGGTCACGACACCGCCCAGATGCGCAAGGCAGGCCGTGATGAAGCCACTGCCGGTACCGATCTCGAGTATGCTGTCGCCCGATTCGACCTGCAGCGCCTGCAGCATGCGCGCTTCGAGCAACGGTTTCATCATGACTTCGCCTTCGCCGATCGGCACCTCGATGTCGGCGAAAGCCAATTTGCCGTACTCGTCGCTGACGAACCGCTCACGCGGCACGGCCTGCAGGGTTTCGAGAACCCGTTCGTCGATCACGTCATTGGGGCGGATCTGCTGGGCCACCATGTTGAAGCGAGCGATTTCAAGATCGTTGGCGAGCATCCGCATCTCCAGGGTCTGACGATTGGTCGGGAAGTGGACGGCATAGACTAAGGTCTCAGCCGCGCCTCGACAAGTAGTTGAAGTCTTGAGGTTTTCTGGTCATGCATGAGCGCCTTTAATGGCGCTGGCGATCGTGCTGCCGCGTGTTTTTCGGCCGGATCGTGCTCGTGTGTCAGCAATAGCCGTGCAGATCGCGACCGATTCCCATGTTTCCCGCTCACTTTGGAGTGGAGAAGCGAATATCTCACTGGTACAGTCAGACTCAAAGGTCGGACGACGATCGCCCCGGTAGGGGCTTCGCGGACACCGGGGCCCCAACCGGGGCTTACAGCCGCACCATGGATGGTGCGAAAGATTGCACACAGCTAGGGGTGCCCGCGCGATCGGGCTGAGAAATACCCTCGAACCTGAACCAGTTAGTACTGGCGTAGGAAAGCTAAACACCGCCCTCCGGCGTCCTGTCTCCGCTTTCCCGCCCTTGGAGACATACGATGAGCGCGATTCCGGAAGATTTCATCAAGAAAGCCAGCGAGCTGTCCGAGGAGGTCACGCGGCCTTTCGACAATGCGCGCAAGGTCTACGTCACCGGGTCGCGTGCGGATATCCGGGTACCGATGCGCGAGATCAGCCAGTCGCCGACCCCGGCCAGTTTCGGTGCGGAAGAGAATCCTCCGATCACTGTGTACGACACCTCGGGGCCGTTCAGCGACCCGGAAGTGCACATCGATCTGCTCAAAGGTATGCCCGATGTGCGCTCAGCGTGGATTAGCGAGCGTGATGACACGGAACGGCTCGGTGGGCCGACCTCGGCGTACGGCCGCGAGCGCCAACAAGACCCGGAACTCGCCCATCTGCGCTTCGAGCACATCCGCGCGCCGCGCCGGGCCAAGGCCGGTGCCAATGTCACCCAGATGCACTATGCGCGACGGGGCATCATCACGCCCGAGATGGAGTTCGTCGCAATCCGCGAGAACCAGCGTCTCGACGAAATGCGCGCCGATCCGCGCTACGCCAAGCTCCTGCGGCAGCATCCAGGCCAGAGCTTCGGCGCCAACCTGCCCGAGCAGATCACACCGGAGTTCGTGCGCGACGAGGTGGCCACCGGGCGCGCGATCATCCCGGCGAACATCAACCACCCCGAACTCGAGCCGATGATCATCGGCCGTAACTTCCGGGTGAAGATCAACACCAACATCGGCAACTCGGCGGTCACCTCTTCGATCGAGGAAGAGGTCGAAAAGATGGCGTGGTCGGCGCGTTGGGGCGGCGATACGCTGATGGACCTGTCGACCGGCAAGAACATCCACGAGACACGCGAATGGATCTTGCGCAATGCGCCGATGCCGATCGGCACCGTGCCGATCTACCAGGCGTTGGAGAAGGTCAACGGCAAGGCCGAAGACCTTACTTGGGAGATCGTGCGCGACACGCTGATCGAGCAGGCCGAGCAGGGCGTCGACTATTTCACCATCCATGCCGGCGTGTTGTTGCGCTACGTGCCACTGACGGCGGACCGGGTGACCGGTATCGTCTCGCGCGGCGGCTCGATCATGGCCAAGTGGTGCCTCGCGCATCACCAGGAAAACTTCCTGTACACCCACTTCGAAGACATCTGCGAGATCATGAAGGCGTATGACGTGTCGTTCTCGCTCGGCGACGGTCTGCGCCCCGGTTCGATCGCCGATGCCAATGATGCGGCCCAGTTCGGCGAACTCGAGACGCTGGGCGAGTTGACCAAGGTCGCATGGCAGCACGATGTGCAGGTGATGATCGAAGGCCCCGGTCACGTGCCGATGCAGATGATCAAGGAGAACATGGACAAGGAGCTGCGTGACTGCTTCGAAGCGCCGTTCTACACGCTCGGCCCGCTGACCACCGACATCGCACCCGGTTACGACCACATCACCTCAGGCATAGGCGCCGCCAACATCGGCTGGTACGGCACCGCCATGCTCTGCTACGTGACGCCGAAAGAGCATCTTGGCCTGCCGAACAAGGCCGACGTGCGCGAGGGCATCATTACCTACAAACTCGCAGCACATGCCGCGGATCTAGCCAAGGGCCTGCCGGGCGCCCAGGTACGTGACAATGCCTTGTCCAAGGCGCGTTTCGAGTTTCGCTGGGAAGATCAGTTCAACCTCGGCCTCGATCCAGATCTGGCGCGCGAATACCACGACGAAACCTTGCCGAAAGATTCCGCCAAGGTGGCGCACTTCTGTTCGATGTGTGGCCCGCACTTCTGTTCGATGAAGATCACGCAGGATGTGCGCGAGTATGCCGCCAGCCACAAGTTCAAGGATATCGAAGTCGCTGTGGAAGAGGGCATGAAGGAAAAGGCCGCGGAATTCCGCCAGCAGGGCGCGGCGATCTACAAGCCGGTGTGATTCGGTGCACGCGATACAGCTCGCTTGGGCGAGATCGCTTACATCGCTGATTCCCGGAGATCAGCGGATCATTGCCACACGGACCATGTTCGGCGTGGGCCGACTTTGTCGCTGCCGATCGCCAATTTGTGCGATGCAATCAAACAGCCTGTCGGGAATCCGGCAACGTTGGCGCCCTTCTGTTTCGCGGCGACCCGGGCCGAGCGGTCCGTCGGCGCGGATGTCGCCACCACCCACCTGCTGTAGCCGAAATCTGACACAAACCCGGGTAAATCATTGGTTTCGGCACCGGTCGGGTGCCAGCAAACTACTCTCCTGATTGCACACCCAACTGAAGGTGTAGTCGCCCACGCCGGCTGGCGAATCGACAAAAAACTTGAGTTTGGCGAAAATTTTGCTTCGCTTTAACGGATGTTGAGGCTCGACACAAAGTGGATCACGTCTAACACGGCCGGTGACGGCCCGGTGGTGTGATTGCTCGCTCATTGCCTCTCTCGCGATGCCGCGCAGATCGAATTAGAATCACAAAACCTATTGGGGAGCCTAGTCAATGAATAACGAAAAAACGCAATCACATATGGGGCGTGTGCCGAAAAGAAAATCCGGTCCACCGATCATTCGCCAGATCACCACGCTCGCTCTGGCTGGTATGGCCGGCAGTGCGATGGCCTACGAACCCACAACCACGTTGGGTTCAATCGGTGCTACCGAGAACCAGCAGCGTGCAGGCGACGCGGTACAGACCGTCTGTGGCCAGTTTGCTTCGGGTGCCGTACCGGTAACCAATGCGCTCGAACAGGATCTGTTCGACCGCTGTCGCGCCATGGTGCATACCGCAAATTCCATCGCCGGCGGTGCCGGTGCAACCGCGGACTCTTTGAGCCTCAACGCCGAAGACCTCGGCAACGTGGTGATGACGGTGGCTGCCGAAGAACTCGCAGCAACCAACGCCGTGGCGCGTGATATGTCGGCGGGACAGTCGCGCATAGCGACGGCACGTCTGCAGGCCGTGCGGTCGGGCAATCGCTTCGGTTTCAGCGGCAACGGAATCACCAATATGGCGGACGCGAGTTCGTCGTATTCGGGTAAACGTGGCGGCGCGGCCGGTGATCTGTTCAGCGGACCATGGGGATTTTTCGCCAATATCGAGGGCGGCTTCGGCGATCGCGATCGGACCGACAACGAAGACGGTTTCGATTACGACTCATGGGGCTTCGATGTCGGTATGGATTACCGGGTGACGCCAAATTTCATCGTCGGTGGCCTGGTCAACTATCGCAACGGCGAGGTCGACTTTGACGACATCTCGACCGCGCCGGGTCTCGCCAGTATTCCTGGCGGCGGGATCGATTCCGACGCCTTCGGTATCGGTGCCTACGGTACCTACTATGCCGACAACTATTACATCGATGGTTTGATCGGCTATATGCGCACCAGCTTCGACACCAAGCGCACGATCTATCTGCCCGATGCCGTTAACCCGGCGAATACGGTCATCCGTACCGCCAAAGGCGACACGGATAGTGATGGTTTTCAGGCCAGCATCGGTGGCGGCATGGACTTCGCCCGCGGCAATCTCACCTATGGCCCCTATGGGCGCCTCGAATACAACTACACCGACGTGGACGGTTATACCGAGAGCGGTGCCTTGGGGCTCAACCTCGAGGTCGACAGCCAGGACTGGGAGTCGCTCACTTCGGTGATCGGTGGCCGCTTCAGTTATTCGTACAGCACCAGCTGGGGTGTGCTGGTGCCGCAGGGTCGGTTGGGATGGGTTCATGAGTTCATGAACGATTCGCAGAAGATGTCGGCTATCTACGCCGTTGATCCTGGTCGCAACGAGCTGATCTCGATTACCGATGATCCCGATCGCAATTACTTCGAGCTGGGGCTCGGCGTCTCAACGGTCGCCCCCAATGGCATGCAGGTGTTTTTCGATTACCAGACCCTGCTCGGCCACGAATACTTCAATGATCATCGTTTCACCCTCGGGGTGCGCGGTGAGTTCGAGTAATTGATGTTCCATGACCAGGCGACCGATCCGGTCGCCTGGATTGCCGGCGCAACAGCCGGCAATCAGTTGGGAGGTGTCTGGTCGATCTTGGCCAGCGCCTCTTTCGCTTCGCGGTTGTCGGGATCGAGTTCCAACACCAGGCTGTAGGCCTCGAAGGCATTGCTGCCTACCGGGTTGCGTAGTCGGCCGACCGCCATATGTGCCCTGGCGATGCTGAGCAGTCGGTTGAGCTTGCGTTGCGATTCGGTCGGCTCGATATCATCTTGCCGGTCGTTGTCGACCGTTTGAATCTTGTCGTCCGCCTTGCTCTCGGGCGGTTGTTGTTCGGTGGCGACGGTTGTTTTCGTTTGTGGCGCATCGTCGGTGCCGGCGTTGCGGAGACCCAGCCAGATCCCAACAATAGCGACGAATGTCGCGCCGGCGATGGCCGCCCATTTCTTGAACGACGACGTGTCGTCCTGCTGGTGGGTCTTGATCCGTGTCGGTGATGGCACGTCCTTGGTCGAGACCACGAAGGTGCGTGTCGCATCGTCATGCGAATGCTGCGCTGCCGCCGATCTGCGTAGCGAGTCGAGTTCTTCGATCAGTTCGTCGCTGGTCTGGAAACGGTCCGCGGCGTTCTTCGCCATCAAGCCGTCGATAATATGTTGCATTCGCGAATGCTGGCTCGGCAGGCGCGGTACGGGTTTTTGCAGCTGCATCAACGCCGTCGATACCGCATCGTCGCCGACGAACGGCTTCTTGCCGACCAGCATCTCGTACAGCACGATGCCGAGACTGTACAGGTCGGAACGGCCATCGAGTTTCGAGCCGACCGCCTGCTCGGGGCTCATATACTCCGGTGTGCCGATGGCCAGACCGGATTGAGTCAACTGGGTGCGGTCGTCCATCGTTTTGGCGATACCGAAATCAGACAATACTGCCGACCCGTCATCACGGAACAACACGTTCCCGGGCTTGATATCACGGTGAACAAAGCCTTTGTCGTGAGCGTAGCCCAATGCCCGGGCGATGTGCTTGGTGATGGTGATCGGGTCGCTGACGCCATCCGGCGAACGGATGCGCTCTTTGAGTGTGCCGCCGTTGCAATACTCCATCGACATGTAATAGAGATTGTCGGCGGTGCATCCGATGTCGTAGATGGTCACGATGTGTTCGTGGCGCAGTTTGGCGATGATCTTGCCTTCCTTGAGAAATCGATCGCAGAACGACTTGTCTGAATTGATGAGCTCTTCAGACATGATCTTGATCGCGACCTCGCGCCCCAGCGACTCCTGCTGAGCGCGATACACCGTCGCCATGCCGCCTTCACCCAGCACGTCGAAAATCTTGTAACCGGGGATCAGCACGTCCGACCTCGACTCATGTGGCGCCTCGTAGCGAGGCCGGAAGTCGGCCGTTCCTGTAAAACATACTTGCAATGCATGGTTTCGTTTTTCTGTCAGTCCGTCGTTCGCCGGCAGACGATGTCCCGATGATGGGTGCGCAGGTCGCCGCAGATGTCTGTCCATCGGGACAACGAGGCCAATACTTTAGACCATGCGGCCTCCCAACAACATCGATGGTCGTACTCGGGAACAATGGCGACCACGGCATTCGACTGTTTTTCTGCGAACGGCGTGGCGAGATGCGGCGGCACATTCGCGTCTTCGCCGCCAAACAGGTGTAGCTGGTAAATATGTTCGGGGAGTGGTGCGCGCGCCGCGGGATTGAGCGACGTCTGCAATATCGAATACCGGTGGAAACGGGTCCAGCCTTCGGTGTCGAGATTGGCGGCAAGTGTGACGACCTCAGTCACGCGTGGCACGCGCTCGGCCAGCAGCACCGCGAGCACGCCGCCGCCGCTGAATCCGACGAGGCGGATATCCGGGCCCGTTCCGTTGCTGACAGTCAGCGACCGGATGGCGTCCGCCATGGTGTCCACGACGAGCGCCGAGTACCGGCCGTCGGTCCACATGCGAGGTGGACAACCGGCTGCTTCTGGTTGGTGATAGCAGGGTCGGGCCAGATAGAGCGCGTTGCCCGGGTCGTGGGACATTAATTCCAGCGCGGTAGGTCGGCGGGCAGTGGGGTCGCGCGCAACGACATTGGGCGTAACCCAGGGCGAACCATCCCCCTCGAGGTAGATCGTGAGCTTTTTCCGATCGGTGGCGATTCGATGCCGATAGAAACGCAGTTCGTACTCACCGCTTCTCACGGTGCCGCTTTCCAACCCGGCGCGTGTGGCGATTTCTGCGAAGCGCGCTTCACGAGATGTCGAACAACCCGCGATTGCGATTGCAGTTAGAACGAGTTTAATCGTCAAACGTGAAATTAATCGCACAAATTCAATCGCTTAATACTTCGGATTTTTCTGACATAGCGTACTGCCTTTGTTGTAAAGGGCATGTTGTATACTTTTGAAATCTGATAATGAGAGGCGGCAGAGATTGCGTTCCCGGGGTCGGCCAAGAGCGGTCAGACAAGGGGCGGAAGTCAATCGAGCATTGCGGTGGTAGTGCATGAAAATATACGGTTCGACATCTCGGTTTACCGCTACCGGGGCAACATGCTTGCTCCGGCGTTTCTGTTTGGTGTTGTTGTTGGCCACAGCGCCGCTCGCGTTCGCTGACGAATCCTCGCCTGATCGTTATGACCTCGTGATTCTTGTCGACAACTCGTCGACAGCCGCGGATGCAGGTCTGTCGGATACCGTTATTGAAACACTCAAGACTTATGTCGGCAATTTGCCCGATAGCTCATGGGTGGGCCTGATTTCGTTCGACGACCTGGCGTCTGTGCAGGCCCAGATGGCACCAATGTCGGCGGAAAATCGACCGGCGTTGTTGCGTGCGATTGAAGGCCTTACGTTCAGTTCGCCGCATTCCAACGTAGGCGCCGGGCTCGAGCGGGCCTTGTATGAGTTGGAAACACGCAGCGATGCATCCGCGCCACGGTCAGTGGTTCTGGTGCAGACGGGTTCGATTACCACGGGCGATACCGAGCAGGACGAGTCATTCAAGCGTTGGGCGGGCGTGGTCCTTGCGAATCACGCCAAAGAGCGGGCGATACCGGTATTTGCGCTGACGCTCGGCGAGCGGGCTGACCAGGCACTCGTCAAGCGAATAGCTGCCAATACCTTCGGCGCACACTTCCATGCAGACAATCCGACCCAGGCGGGCATCAAGCTGACGGCGTTGAGCCAGCGCTTGGTGGGTCAGCTCGATATGGCCCGGCGCATGATGATCGCCGAAGCGGAACAGGCCGATGAGGATGCGGCCACCGTTGATGGCGACATCGCTAGCACGGAAACCGCGCCGGCCGCGCTCAAGACGGCTCACGCCCTCGCAGCCGACGACGAATCCGTGATTGCCAAGATCAACGAGATCACCGAAACGCAAGCACCGGCTGCAGGAACCGCGGTCGCCAGTGCGGACGTAACGGCTGATCCTCTGAAGAATGCCAATTTCCTGTTTGAACGCCCGACCGAAGCGTCTTCTGCGAGTGACACCGTTGCGCCAGTTACGCCGGGTGGCGCAGTTTCAGCTGACGTCTCGGCATCCGGTGATGATGGGCAAATGATGAAATTGGCGGCCATCGCCATTCTTGCGAGTGGAATTGCGGGCATCATTGTCTTCCTGTTGAAAGGCCGCCTACCGGTGCTGTTCGCCAAGCGCTCAGCGGTCGACGAGACCCGTGAGCCCGGCGTATACCTACGCGATATTCACGGCGTTACCGGCCAGATCGACTACCCGATTACCGAGAGGCTGGTGAGGGTGTCGCGTACCGAGGGCCGCAACAGCCCGAATGTTGTCTGCGTGACAATCGCCGACGATGTCATCAGCCGGGAGCATGCGTTCATCGAGTTTGTCGATGGCGTTTACTGGGTCATCGATCCGGGTAGCAACAACGGTACCTACGTCAACGAAAAACGTGTTCAGGGCAAACGTAAACTCAAGGCCGGCGACCGCCTGCGCTTTGCGGTGTATGAGTTTTCGTTTGACATCGTTGCCGAGCGGGCGCGGTCCGGCGCCGCGGTATCACGGGCGACCGAATCCACCCAGCTGGCCGCCACGCCTGTATCGACCGGGGGAGAAACTCAGGTGCAGAGTTCTCTGCCTGATGCCGCGCCGGCCGAGACTGTGCGCGTATCAACCGGCAATCAGGCCGCTATTGATAAGACTGAGGTGCGCTCGGCCGGGTAGCCCATGACGGCCTGGGGGTTCTGCGAGAAGGAACTGGAGGGCTATAAATGTTAGCTATGGCCAGACGAACTCTCCCAACAGTCTGGTCGTGCCAACCAGCTTTTGCGGCGCCCAGCCCGGCAATGTGGCGCAAACCCGCTTGCATGCGTAGTAAGTCGTGTTGGCCCGGTGTTTGCTGTTGTCAGTAGGCTAGGTGTGCCGCAGCGTCATTGCCGTGTTTGGAAACGTTCCCACGGTAGCCGGGTGGTATGACATTGTCCGCGTGGACGAAGCGACCAATAATTTCCGGAGTACGCCGAGCAATAAGGCGGTGCCCCGCACTGGGTAAACAATCGAGGTCGGCGCCATAGCGCCAGCCCGTCAGGAGTAGAGCCTGCGAGCAAATGCAGGCAAAGAGGTGATAAGACAATGATGCCGACAAATACAAGATCGACCCTCAGGCGACTGTTGTTGGCCACGGGGTCGGCTGCTGCAATCGTACTTGCTGGGTGCCAATCCAATGGGCAACGTACCGATCTCGCACTAGGCGCCAAGGTTGGCAACGCGGACGACCTGTTGGTTGTCGATTGTTTGCTACCGGGCCAGATCCGCAAGCTCGGGTCCAACCTGACGTTCGTCGCGCCACGCAAGGCAATCAAGACCAGCGGCACCGATTGCGAGATTCGTGGTGGCGAATACGTCGCCTACGATCGGGCCGACTACCGCACCGCTTTGCGGATCTGGTTGCCTGCAGCGAAAGAAGGCGACGCCGACGCCCAGGTCTATGTGGGTGAGATTTACGAGAAGGGATTGGGACTGGAGGCCGACTACCAGACGGCGATGGCCTGGTATCGCAAGGCAGCGGAGCAAGGCAACACGCGTGCACTCATCAATCTCGGTTACCTGTATGAAAGCGGGCTTGGCGTGGAGCGCAATCTCACTGAAGCCATGAACTGGTATCGCAAGGCGTCCGGTCTCAATGATGGTCAACTTGAGTTCGTATCGTCGGTTGAGATGGCCAACCGCAAAGCGGTGAAGGCCGAGCACGCCAGCTTGAAGCAGGAGGTTGGAAAACTTCGCGGCCAACTGAAGACGGCCGAAAATCAGCTCGCCAACAGTCGACGCTCTCTGGCCGCCAAAGAGGAGCGCGTGCAGGCGTTGCGTAAGGTGGCCAAAAAGAACTCGGCGAGCACACCCAAAGCGACCCCGGTTGTGGTGCGTGACGAGCAATTGGTCAAACAGCTCGAAAGCGCACAGGAAGACCGACGCCGCCTCCTCGCGCAGTTGGCCGATACGCAGGCGGACAGCGAAAAGATGCGCGCCTCGTTGACCGAGCAGGAAGCGGAGCTGCAGGAAAAGAAACGCGAACTGCAGATGGCTCAACGCGATCTGGATATCACCCGGCAAAAGCTGTTGAAGGCGCAAACTGAAGGGAGCGCCGCTACGTCGATAGATACCGATGAACTGCAACAGCGTTATGAGAAGACCTCAACGCAGCTTGCCAGCGACCGCCAGGAGCTTACCCGACTGACGAAGCGCCTGGCCAACACCCAACTCGAGAAATCGCAGTTGCTGAACGACCTGAATGCCCGCGAAGCCGAGTATGCCCGTACCCAGGAGAAACTCGCCTCTCTGCTTGAAGGTCAGGGTGAGTATGAGGAGATGCGTGTGCTGCTGGCCGAATCGCAGCAGGAGCGTCTGCGCCTCACCAGCCAGTTGGCCGAAGTGCAGATCGAGTCGGCACAATTGCGCCAGCGTGTGCCGCAGGTCGAGGCCGAACTCGAAGCGCGCAAGAGTGAACTGGCTACCAGCCGCGCCGCTGTCGATCAGCTACGCAGCACCTTGAATCAATTACGCAGCGCGCAACGTAGCAGCGACAGTGAAGAGATCGGCGCCTTGGCTACAGCGTTGGAGCAGAAAGAAGAGTCGCTCGCCGACACCCAGCAACAGATTTCTGCGCTCGAACAGGAGCTGTCGCAGCAGCGCCGGCAATCGTCGCGTGCGCTGGCCGATGCGCAACAGCGTGAGCAGGATTACAAACAGCAGGTCGCGCTGCGCGAAAAGTCCATACAGGACTTGAAAGCCAAGTTGGCGCCGGCGTTGAGTCAGTCTTCGGAGCTGAAGAATGTCCGCAACCAACTCGAGAAGGCCGATGCGCAGCGTCTGGCTCTGGCCAAGCAACTCGCTCAGCAGAATGTGGCTTATGCCGATCTGCAGGAGCAGTTGGCGACCGCCCAGAAGGTTGCTGCGACGCGTGATCGCGATCTGACAAAGAGCCGGGAAACGATCACCTTGCTGCAAACCCAGTTGAGCGAAAGCGAGGCCTCGTTGGCATCGAGTTCCAGCGCGATCGAGGGCCTCAAGAAACGCCTCGCGCAGAAGTCGCAAGAGCTCGAAGACCGACGTCGTGAGGTAGAGCAGTTGGAGGCCGAACAGCAGCGCAAAGAGCAGGCCATGCAGCGTCAGCTGGTCGATGCACAGCAAAACCAGTCGACCCTGTCGGACTCCGTCGAAAGCCAGCAGAGCAAGATCAAACAGCTCGAGTCCCGCCTGACGGTGATGCAGGATTCGCTCGAAGCCAGCGAGAGCAAGAATGCGCAGCTCGAC
>MWSA01004971.1_pt1 | contig 13186 bp, 10 predicted proteins | sample 1021941 | NCBI WGS metagenome assembly MWSA01 (sample SAMN06327220, study PRJNA374545) | mollusc metagenome | biome: marine bay; material: sediment; isolation source: gill 40 cm from animal A | host: Kuphus polythalamius | place: Philippines: Mindanao | collected 2011-09-12 | reverse complement strand
GTCTGGCGTGTGCGCCCGACGTGAAACAGCGCCTCGCCCTCGAACACCAGGGGCAGATTGGTACGGCCGATCACGACCCCATCGTAAGGCGCAGGCATTTCGAATTCCGACTCGCCGGACGGATCGGCGACGACACCGAGTACATCACCCTTGCTGACCATGGCGCCCAACTTGGATTGCGCGCGCAGAATGCCGCTGTGCGGCGCGCGCTGCCAACTGCTGGAGCGCAGTACGGCACTCGGCCGGCTAGGTTGACGTTTACTCGGTGGGAGCATCGCCAGTCGGCGCAGCACGTTGATGATGCCGCGCAGCCCGATCTGGATGGAGACCTCTTCGAAGCGCAACGCTTCGCCCGCTTCATAGACCATCACGGGCACGCCCAGATCGGCCGCGGCGCCGCGTAATGAACCTGACGGAGCCGCGGAGTGCAGCAGCACCGGTGCGCTAAACGCCTTTGCCAGCGGTTCGAGGATCGGATCGTTGATGTCGGCGCGGATCTGCGGCAGGTTGTCGCGATGGATCGCTGCGGTATGCAGGTCGATACCCAGGTCGGAGCGTTCGACGACCTGCGACATGAAGGCAAAGCCCAGTCTCCCGGCTAGTGATCCGGTTTCGCTGCCGGGAAAGCTGCGATTCAGGTCGCGGCGATCCGGCAGGTAGCGTGAACGGTTGTGGAACCCGAACACGTTGACGATCGGCACCGCCAGCAAGGTACCACGTATCCGTTTCAGCTGTGGTGTGCGCAGCAGGCGGCGAATGATCTCGACACCGTTGATCTCATCGCCGTGCACTGCGGCGCTGACGAATACGATGGGTCCATCGTGTTTGCCGTGCACCACATGCACCGGCATGCAGACGGGGTCGTTGGTGTAGAGACCCGGCAGTGGAATGCTGACGACCTGGCGTTGTCCGGCTGCGACGGAGGTATCACCGATCTCGAACTGCGATCGTTGTTTGGCCATGTCAGCCTTTTCCGCGCGTTTTGGTTTTATTCGGCTTTTGGTTTTTCTCGATGAACTCGATGATCATACCGGCAACGTCCTTCTTCGATGCGGCTTCGATGCCCTCGAGTCCGGGCGAGGAGTTCACCTCCATCACTACCGGGCCATGGTTCGAGCGCAGGATGTCGACGCCGCAGACGTTCAGCCCCATGATGCTGGCTGCTCGCGTCGCAGTCGAGCGTTCTTCGGGCGTCAGGCGGACCAGCGACGCACTGCCGCCACGATGCAGGTTCGAGCGGAATTCACCCTCTTTACCCTGCCGTTTCATTGCCGCGACTACTTTGCCGCCGACCACCAGGCAGCGGATATCGGCGCCGCCGGCCTCCTTGATGAACTCCTGGATCAGGATGTTGGCCTTCAGACCCATGAACGCCTCGATGACGCTCTCGGCCGCCTTTTCGGTTTCCGCCAGCACCACGCCGATGCCCTGGGTACCTTCGAGCAGTTTGATAACGGCCGGTGCACCACCCACCATCTTCAACATGTCCTGCACGTCGTCGGGTGAATGGGCAAAGCCGGTAACCGGCAGGCCGATACCCTTGCGCGCCAGCAGTTGCAGCGAGCGGAGCTTGTCGCGTGAGCGGGTGATCGCCACCGATTCGTTGAGCGGATATACGCCCATCATCTCGAACTGGCGCAACACGGCGGTGCCGTAAAACGTGACCGATGCGCCGATACGCGGAATCACTGCATCGAAGCCGGTCAAGTTCTCGCCCTTGTAGTGAATCGTCGGGCGCAAAGAGGTGATGTTCATGTAACACCGCAATGCGTCGAGTACGCGAACTTCGTGACCACGTTGTTGTGCGGCCTCCACCAGGCGGCGGGTCGAATAAAGTTTGCTATTGCGCGAGAGAACGGCAATTTTCATAGTCAGGCCTTTTGTGGTTACGGTTTGCCGGCGAGATAAGAAGCCGATGCGTCGACAAGCAAGTTCGCGGCGACCAGCGCGGTGCGCCCAAGCAACATGCGAAAGCGCATGCTGTCACGGTTGGTCAGGGTCAATTCGATTTCGTCATCGAAATCGAGCACCTGCAAGCGGGTACGAATCACGTATCGCAACTCGCGGTGCCCGCCCGAATCGGAAACCTGGCGCTGATCGGCTATGAGTGCTTCGCAATGTAGCACTTGTTGCGTATCGTTCTGCAGGGGATGGACGCCGAAGCGCAGGAACCCCTTGCGATCTCGCCGAAACGGTTCCACGTAGAATGCGTGCAGACACGATGTGCGGGCCCCGGTATCGACCTTGGCCTTGATCGATGGAATGCCGATATCCGGCAACGCCAGCCATTCGCGCCAACCCAATGCCTGCTTGGCATGCGTCATGTGTCTTCATCCTCTTTGTCGCCTTTTTCCGCCGGCCCGGGTTTCCCGGGAATCTGTGCGGATTCGCCTTTGGTGTCGACGGGTTCCCCGATCGCACGATGCACGACGCGCTGCGGAAACGGTATCTCAATGCCAGCTTCGCGGAATGCGTCGTCTATGGCAAACAGTGCGTCACTGGCCACAGACAACTTGTAGTCGACATTGCGGATGAAGAAGCGCAGTTCGAAATCCAGAGAGCTGTCGCCGAAGCGCATGAAGTACACTTGCGGCGGGCTGACGCGCGGGTCGTGCAACACGGCGAGCGGGTGCTCGCGCGCCACTTTCTGCAGAATGTCGCGCACCAGGCGCGTGTCGCTGCCGTAGGCAACGCCGACCGGTACGATCACCCGGCCGAACGGATCCGACAATGTGAGGTTGGTAACCTGGTTGGAGATCAATTCCGAGTTCGGTACCAGTACTTCCGCGCGGTCGAACGTCTGGATCAAGGTGTAGCGGATACTGACCTTGCGGACATAACCTTGTGTCTGGCCGACCACCACCCAGTCCCCCGGGCGCACCGGTCGTTCGAACAGCAGGATCAGACCGGAAACGAAGTTGTTGACGATGTTCTGCAAGCCGAAACCGATACCGACCGACAAGGCGCCGGCGACGATGGCGAGGTTCTGAAAGTCCAGGCCGGCCATGCTCAGCGCCAGCATGATCGCGATACCGATGATGGCGTAGCTGGTCAGCGATACGACGGATTGACGCGCACCCGAATCGAGATTGGTGCGGGTCAACCAGCGTTCACCCAGTTGCGTGCGTAGCCACCGGGCGAGGCTCAGCAGGACGAGGAACGACAACAGCGCCAGAATCAGTTTGGACGGTACGATGCGTACGGCGCCCACCTGGAAGCCCTGGTGGAGCACATCGCGTACCAGCGCGGTATCGGATTCGGACACCTGCCAGGCGTACAGCAGCCAGTATCCGAGGCCGGCAAGTGCGCCGATGCGCACCAGCCAATGCAGCAGGCCGACGCCGGGAACCTTCTCACCGCGGGAGTAGCCGAGTCGTTTGCGCAGCGCCGACTGCGATTCGGCGTCACTGTCTTTGAGCGAGTCGAACAAGTGGCCGATCGACGACAGGCCGAGCCAGGCCAGCAGTACGCCGAGCGCAGTACCGTAGATGCCGAGCGTCAGGAACATGCCGAGGTTGGGGTAGCCGAGCCAATCCGCGGTCGGACCGGCGAGCAATGCGATACCGATCGGCAGGCGCAGGCTGCGTAACGTCGACAGGTTGTCGCGCTGGTAGAGTTTGCGCATCAACCAGCCGGCGACCGCAACCAGTGCCAGTAGGAACAGTGCGCGCAACAGGGGAATGGCATCGCCCGGCAGGTAGTCCTGTGCGCCCATCAGCACAAGCGCGCCGGCGACCAGCACCAAGTCGAGCAACAGGCGTGCAGGCACGCTTTCTGTGCAGTTCAGTTTGCCCTGGCAAACGAGCAGCTGGATGAGCGGCGCGACACAGGCGGAAATCAATAAAGCCGCACCAAACGCTGCGAGTGGTGCCGCGCCGGCGAGATACAAGGTAACGACAACGGTCAGGCCGATGGCCAGCCATGGCAGGCGGCGACTGTAGAGACCGGCCAGTATCGTGCTGCGCTGTTGCGGATTGGCGGTTTCCGGATCCGGCATCGGGAAGCGCCCACACAGCATGCGTGACAGCATCAATGCGATCGGTGTCAGGATCGCCAGCAGCAATGCGCCGGCGCCCAGCGCAGGCCAGGGTTCGAAACCGATTTTTTTGGCCGAGTCGAACGATAGCCCGTTGACCAGCACGTCGGTCGTTGTCTCCCATATGTTTTTGTCGTGATGCAGCAACTGACGCGAGACCATCGCCTTCCACTGTGTGGTCAACTCATCGCGCAGATCGCGCGCACCGAGCGACATCAATCGACAGACGGCCAGTTGTTGCTCGATATCCTGCTGGTCTTTCTCAAACTTCTTCTGCGTGTTCTGAATCTCGCTGGCAGCCTTTTCACCGGGCTCGCCCAAGGCCGCGAGGCGTTCCTTGACGCCGGCCAGGTGTGTGGTGAAATCGGCGACGCATTGCTCGGCGCGTTCGCGAATCTTCAGTACCTCGCTCTGCGCCTCACTCAGACGGTCGCCCGCGGGCGGCGCATCTTTCCACTTCTGGACGTCTGCACTGATCTCCTTGAGGCGTTTGGCCGCGCTATCTGACCACTTGCCGGTTTGCTTCTCATCAACGAAACCTGCCTCCGCCAGGCACGTGCTGGTGGTTACCAGCGTGGCAAGCAGGACAAGCAGAACGGCGCGTAGCCAAGCGGTCATCGGAATCAGGTCCTTAAGTCGCACAGGTGAAGCAGGGCGGTCGCGATGCAGGACGTACCGCCCGGGGAGGTAAAGCAGGCGTTATGATAACGGGATGTGTCGCCGGAGGAAGCCACGGATGAGACTCTTGTTGATGCTCGGCGCATTTCTGCTGAACGCGACCGCGCTTGGCGCCGAGGTGTACCGCTGGACCGACAGCAACGGTCAGGTACATTTCAGTCAGCGTCCGCCGCCGGTGGATGCCGAAAAGCTCGAGCTACCGGAGGGCGGCGCCCCGGCCGCGGCCGACACGAGCCTGGACAAGCGTCGTGAGCGTCAGCGCAGGGTGTTGCAGTCGTACGAGTACGAGCGCGAACAGAAGAAGGCGGCGGCCACCAAGGCGGAGCAGGAGAAACGCGAAATGGCCGCCAAGTGCGCTGACATGGAAAAGCGCTGGCGGCGCCTGTCGTACGGTGGCCCGCTCTACTACCGCAACGACGGCGGCGAACGCGAGTACCTCAGTGAACAACAGCGTACCGAGGAAAAGGCACGGCTGCGACCCTATTTCAAGCGCTATTGCGGCCGTGAACCCTGAGCCCGTGGTGCCGCCGGGCGATAGGTCGGCGACCGGCTTGCCGCACTTTCTCGAGCGTGAACGTTTTGACCATGCCGGCCGCCGATACCTGGATTCAGCACTCGGCCAGTAGTGACTGGATCATGCGTTCGGCCTGGCCGCCGTATCCGCCGCCGAACAGGTTGAGATGGTTGAGCACGTGATACAGGTTGTACAGCGTACGCCTGACGCGATACCCGGCGCTTATCGGCGCAACAGCACGATAGGCGGCGTAAAAGTCGGCACTGAAACCGCCGAACAGTTCGGTCATCGCCAGTTCGGCCTCGCGATCACCGTAATAGGTCGCCGGGTCGTAGATCACCGGCTCGCCATTTCCGTCGAAGGCGATGTTGCCGCTCCAAAGATCGCCGTGCAGCAGCGCGGGTTTGGGATCGTGATCGATAAGCGCGTCGAAGCGCGTGAGCAACTGCTCGCCGAGTGTCTGTAGCCGTCCGCCGTACCCGTTGCGCGCCGCTTCGGCGAGTTGGAAGCCGAGCCGGTGATCACGCCAGAACGTCACCCAGTCGTTGGTCCAGCTATTGCGCTGTACAGTGGCGCCGATGGTGTTGTCGCGCTGCCAGCCGAAGGCATCGCTGCTCACCGCATGTAGTGCCGCGAGTTGCTCACCGGCCTTGCGCCACGAGAGTGCGTTGCCGTGGCCGAGTGCGTAGTAGTGCATGACGATGTAGCAGCTGTCGCCGCTGACACCTGTCGAGATGGCGCGCGGTACGTTGATCGCGTCGGCGTCCGCCAGTTCGTTCAAGCCCTCAGCCTCGGCCTTGAACATGTCGAGGAGCCCGGCGCGGTTGGTTTTGACAAACCAGGTCTGCTTGCCGTCGCTGAGTTTGAATGCGCTGTTGATGCAGCCACCGCCGAGTCCGCTGGATGTCTGCGGTTCGAATGCCTTGCCGGTGACCGCGCTGATGTCGGCCGCGATGTCCTGCCAGATGCTCAAGCGTTGGGTTTGGGGTCGTGGTGTCGTTCGCGCAGCGGACTGGTACGTGGAAAGTGGGCGCGTAGAAATGCCATCTGATCGGCGAGCACGTTGCGACCCTGCAGATAGATGTATTCGGCGTGGGTCGGCGCGAACGGAATCGCCAGCAGCTGCATGTCGGCCTGTTCGGGGGTGCGGCCCGCCTTGTGATTGTTACAGCGGGTGCAGGCGGTCACGACATTGGTCCACTGGTTTAGCCCGCCCTGGCTGATCGGCGTCACGTGATCGCGCGACAACTCGCGATAATGAAAGTGATTGCCGCAGTACAGGCACAGGTGGTCATCGCGTTGAAACAGGGTGCGGTTGCTGAGCGGCGGCGTGTAGCTGTCGCGCATCTGGTGATTGCCGTGCGTGGCGATGATCGAATTGATCTCGATGACGCTGCGGCGGCGGCTGATCGCGTTGATACCACCGTGCAGGGTGAATAGCGGCTCACCGCAGACGTAGGCGATCATGCCGAGGAAATGTAGCCGTGCGGCCTGTCGAAAATCGATCCACTCCAGCGGCATGCCCGAAGCATCGGTACGTAAAATCTGTTGTGAAAGGCTTTGCACCTGGGTGCTCCCACACGTGATTTGGTCGGTTATTGCATAGATCGGGCCGATCTTTCAAGGGGCGGTTCCATGACAGTCAGACCGGGCGGCCCGACATCCGGTTCGCCGGATGTCGCGTTAATATGCGGCCGGCGGTGAGACGAAATTTTCGCGCCTCGATTCGCTGGTCTCGGTGTTCGGCGGCATACGAATAACGTTCTTATTCGATGTGTAGGTATCGGATTTTGTTTCGTTTCGGGTTTTTGAACCTCGATTCCAGTCCACGGGCTCGGCCCGGACCGGGTAATCGTCGCGGAAAAAATACGCTTGACAAATGTTCCGGGTCGCTACTTATGCACAATCGAACCGCAACGGCGAGCCGGCAGGGGATTCGCCCTGCAGCACTCCATCAGAATGTTTTGATATTTATTAACTTGTTGTTTACAAATGATTTTAAGTGATTGGCCATTTTTCGGTCAATTTAATGCAATTCGCCGTCTGATGCGGTTTGCGGCCGTTTCCACAGGGTTATTCCACAAAGTTATCCACAGGCTCTGTGAAATCAGGGCTAACCGCTTGATTGTTGGGCAAACCCGACGGTTGTGCCCGTGCGTAAGAAATGGTCGCTGCGGATGACGTCGGTGTCGATCGCCCGGATCGCGGTAGGGGCTCCGCTGCGATCGCTGTTCGATTACGCGATCCCACCCGGGGCACAGCCGGCACCGGGCGCGCGCGTGGCGGTTTCGTTCGGCCGAACGAACGCCGTCGGGGTGGTCGTCGAATTGCTTACTGAAACCGATTGCCCGCGTGACAAACTCAAGTCGCTCAGCCGGGTCATCGATTCCGAACCGCTGCTGGCGGACGATGACGTGGCGTTTCTCCGTTGGGTTGCTGATTATTATCATCATCCGATCGGCGAGGTGGTGCTGACCGCTTTGCCCAGGCGGCTGCGTTCGGCGGTGGCCGCGATCGAAGCCGGTGAACCGATGTGGGAACTGACCGACGTCGGCCGGGCGTTTCTGGAAAGCGATGTCGGACGTGCCCCGCGACAGCGTGAGATCCTCGGTTGGCTGCAACGACAGGCGGCGCACGCGGCGCCCCAACAGCAGCTCAAATCGGTCTTCGGTGACAGCCGGGCCGTCTTCAAGAGACTGTGCGACAAGGGGCTGATCGCCGGCGGCACGCGGGTTACCGCGGCGCCCGTTGCGATCGCTGGCGGCGACGGCCACGAGCTCAATGCCGAGCAGGCAAAGGCGTATGAAAGCGTGGCCGGCGAACTGGGAGGGTTCGCGGTGGCCTTGCTCGATGGCGTGACCGGCAGCGGTAAGACCGAGGTCTACCTGCGGCTTGCGACCGCCGCGTTGGCGCGCGGCAAATCGGTGCTCGTACTGGTCCCCGAGATATCACTGACCCCGCAGCTGTACGAACGTTTTCGCCAGCGCCTCGGCGACACGGTGCAGATGACGCACTCGGCAATGACCGACAACGAACGCGAGCGCAGTTGGCACCGTGCGCGGCTTGGTCTGTCGCGGGTATTGCTCGGTACGCGATCGTCGATCTTCACGCCGATCGCCGATCTGGGCCTGGTGATCGTCGATGAAGAGCACGACCCGTCGTTCAAGCAGACCGAGGGTTTCCGCTATTCGGCGCGTGATCTGGCGATCGTGCGCGCACAGCGCGCGCAGTGCCCGGTGATACTTGGGTCGGCCACGCCGTCGCTCGAATCGCTGCGCAATGCGCAGACCGGTCGTTACCGGCACCTGCGGCTCGATCGGCGTGCCGGCAACGCTCAGCCGCCGCGTATCGATCTGCTGGATGTGCGCGACCAGCCGCTGCAGTGCGGCGTATCGGCGCCGCTGCTCGACCGGGTGGATGCCGTTCTGGCGCGCGGCGAGCAGGTGATGCTGTTCCTCAATCGGCGCGGATATGCGCCGGTGCTGACCTGTTTCAGTTGCGGTTGGTTGTCGGACTGTCCGCGCTGCGATGCACGCCAGACGGTACACCGCGCCAGCGGCCTGTTGTGGTGTCATCATTGTGGCGCGCAACGGCGTGTGCCGTCTGTGTGCCCGGAATGTGGCGCGGACGATCTGCACCCGCTCGGCCAGGGCACCGAACAACTCGAGGGCTATCTCGCCGAACGCTATGCGCAATATCCGCTGATCCGCGTCGACCGCGACGCGACCGCGCGCAAGGGCAGCCTGGATGCGCTGCTGCAGCGCCTGCATGACGCCGACGCGGCGATCCTGGTCGGTACCCAGATGCTCGCCAAGGGGCATCATTTCCCGCGCGTGACCCTGGTGGGTGTGCTCGATGCCGACGGCGGTTTGTACAGTGCCGACTTCCGTAGTACCGAACGCATGGCGCAACTGCTGATCCAGGTTGCCGGCAGGGCAGGTCGCGGCGAGCGCCCGGGCCAGGTACTGATCCAGACGCGGTTCCCCGAGCACCCCTTGTTGCAGACGCTGGTGCATCACGGTTATCGCGCATTCGCCGAGCAGGCGCTTTTGGAGCGGCAGAGCGCGTCGATGCCGCCGTATTCGCACCAGGCGTTGCTGCGCGCCGAAGCGAGTCGACGTGATGCGGCTGAGACCTTTCTGGCCGACGTTGCGGCATGGGCATCGCAGGTGGCCAGCAGCGATGTTGCGCTGTGGGGGCCCGTGCCGGCGCCGATGGCGAGACGTGCCGGCAAACACCGCGTGCATCTGCTGCTGCAGGCCGTGCAACGCAGTGCCCTGCATGCCGTGTTGCGCGCCTTGCCTGACTTCGCCGCCACCTTGCCGGTCGCCAAGCGCGTACGCTGGCATCTCGATATCGATCCGATCGACCTTTATTGAACCGTTGCGCCAACCCCGGCAATGCCTTCAAGCAGCGGTTCCTGCTATCCTTGCCGGCTTGAATTCCGGGATGTTTTGGGACCATGAAATCGCATATCGCCGACCTCGTCAGCCAGGCCCTGCAGAAGCTTGTCGATCAACAGGTACTCGATGGCGCGGATGTGCGCCCCGCTGCGATCGAACGCACGCGCGACGAAGCGCACGGTGACTTCGCCAGTAACGCGGCCATGGTTCACAGCAAGGCGGCCAAGATGCGGCCGCGCGATCTGGCGGAGCAACTGGTCGCGGCGCTGCCTGCATCCGTCAGCGTGGTCGGTGTCGAAATCGCCGGCCCCGGTTTCATCAATTTCCGGCTTGCCGACAACGCCTACCACGCGCTGGTGCCGGAGATCTTGCGAGCCGGTCACGGCTATGGGCGCAGCGCGCTGGGCGCCGGCAAGAAGGTGCAGGTCGAGTTCGTATCGGCCAACCCGACCGGGCCGCTGCATGTCGGTCACGGGCGTGGCGCCGCCTATGGCGCCGTCGTCGCCGATCTGCTCGAGGCTGTCGGTTACGAGGTGCATCGCGAGTATTACGTCAACGACGCCGGTCGCCAAATGGACATCCTCGCGACGTCGGTGTGGTTGCGTTACCTGGAGCTGTGCGGCGAGGCGCTGGATTTTCCGAGCAACGGCTACAAGGGCGACTATGTCTGGGATATCGCCGCGTCGCTGCACCGCGATCATGAGGATGCCTACCGTCATAGCGCCGACGAAACGTTTGCCGAGGTGCCGCCCGATGAACCTGCCGGCGGCGACAAGGAGGCGCATATCGATGCGCTAATCGAGCGCGCCAAGAAACTGCTCGGCGACAATCGCTACCGCTTCGTGTTCGAGCTCGGCCTCAACGTGATCCTGGACGACATCCGCGACGACCTGGGTCTGTTCGGCGTGAACTACCAGGAGTGGTACTCGGAGCGTTCGCTGACCGAGTCGGGTGCGGTCAACAAGGCGATCGACCGCCTGCGCGATGCCGGCCACCTGTACGAGAAAGACGGGGCTTGGTGGTTCCGCTCGACCGACTTCGGCGACGAAAAAGACCGTGTGGTGGTACGTGACAACGGCCAGACGACCTATTTCGCGTCCGATATCGCCTATCACATGGACAAGCTCGAACGCGGTTTCGATCGCGTGATCGACATCTGGGGCGCCGACCACCACGGCTATGTGCCGCGGGTAAAGGCCGCGCTGCAGGCGATGGGTGGTGACGCCTCCAAGCTCGACGTGCTGCTGGTGCAGTTCGCCGTGCTCTATCGTGGTGGTGAGAAGGTGCAGATGTCGACCCGCTCGGGTGAATTCATCACGCTGCGTGAGCTACGCAAAGAGGTGGGTAGCGATGCGGCCCGGTTCTTCTACGTGATGCGCAAGTGCGAGCAGCACATGGATTTCGATCTCGATCTGGCCAAGTCTCAATCCAACGACAACCCGGTGTACTACGTGCAGTATGCGCATGCCCGTATCCACGCGGTGTTACGCCAGGCGGCTGAGAAGCTGATGGATGTCTCGCCGAGCGACGGCATGACCAACCTTGAGCGCCTGACCGAATCGCATGAGCTGGGGTTGCTGAAGACCCTGTCGCGTTATCCGGAGGTCGTCGAGTCGGCCGCGACCAATGAAGAGCCGCATCAGTTGACACATTATCTGCGCGAGCTGGCCAACGACTTTCATACCTACTACAACGCCCATCAGTTCCTGGTCGAAGACGAAACGCTGCGCGATGCCCGTATCAAGCTGATCCTGTCGACGCGCGAGGTATTGCGCAACGGCCTGAATCTGCTCGGTGTGTCGGCACCGGAGAAGATGTAAGGCAGTGGGCACAGGGAATGTGAAACGGCGATTCTCATCGGCACATGTGAGTCAATGCGCGAACCCTGTGCGAACGGCTCGGCAGCTGTCGCATAAGCATCACGAACGGGCTAGAATTTCGCTCCCTTCACTGTCGTCTCGCCGGCTCATGTCGCCGGCGTCTGTATAGAAGCTGTCGTGCCTCGAGATTACAAACACCGTGCCCAACGCAAACCGACGAAGAAGCCGTTACCGGGTTGGCTGTGGTTGCTCACCGGCCTGTTGCTGGGTGGTTTCATCGTCGGCCTCGTCTGGCTGAACGGACAAGCGACGGACCCGGGCGGCGACTGGGTGACGGCGAAACCCGACCGGCCGCCGACCGGCAAGCCGAGCCCATCGCCCAAGGCGGCGGAAGTACCGGATCCGCCCAAGCCGCGTTTCGATTTCTACAATATGCTGCCGGAGATGGAGGTCGTCGTCCCGGAAGAGGAGCTCGACCAGCCGGCAGCACCCAGGCCGAACGCCGAGCCGACGACGGCGAAACCCGAACGTTACCTGGTTCAAGTGGGCTCGTTCCGTCGCACTGAAGACGCCGACCGTATGAGGGCGCAGCTGGCCCTACTCGGTTTCGAGGCCAAAGTGGTCAGCGCCAAGATCAACGACAAGGATACCCGCTACCGGGTGCGGTCCGGCCCCTACCAGGGTGCGCCGGCGGTCAATGCAGCGCGCAAGCGGCTGGCCGACAACGGCTTCAACAGCATCGTGATACGCGCCGACGGCAACTGACTCGGCCTGCCGCCGTCACTGCGGCTGCGCGGGTTGCCGGGTCGTGTTGGCAGCCAGCCAGGCGCGGATGCTCGCCAGCAGTCCGCCGTCAGATCCGAAATATCCCGGCGTGGCGCCGGCGACCGTGATCTGTCGATAGCCTTGACTCTTGCTGTTCGCCAGCAACTGACGTCGTTTCGCTGCCGATTCGGTTACGCCGGCGATGTCGCGCTCGGCATAGATGTCGAGCAGCGGCAGCGTGAGTTCGGCGACTGGGGCCAATGTCTCGGTCGCTATGTCGTCTTCCAACGCCGTGCTGACCAACACCACTGCCTGCAGTTCGGGGGGGGCGCCGGTAGCGGCGAACAGCAGCAGGATAACCCCGGTGTCGCCCTGGGCGATCACCGCCTGGGTCTCGATATTGTTTTCCGTGAGCCACGTAAGCCCTGCCTGCAGGCGGGCGTTGATGTTCGCCTGCTGATCGCGCCAGTTTGCGCCGCCCGCATTGCGGTAGCCCGCCGGCAGTTGCAGCGACAGCGTGTCCCAGCCGGCGTCGGCCAGTCCCAGACGCAGCGGGCGGATAACCTCCAGGCTGTTGGCGTTGCCGGCCTGATCGTGCAACAGAATGACGCCCCCGCGCGGTTCGCCCTGTTGCCGCGGTCGATGGATGGCAATGAATTCCGAGCCCTCGGCCTGCAATCTGACGATACGGCCCTGCAGCTCTTGCGCGTCGCTCAGCGCAGTATCGATAGCGTGCTCGTGGAGCGCGTCTGCAAACCCGGCTGATGGGCCCATTAGTGCGAAAAATAAGGCGAGTGCCGACAGGTTTGATCTCATAGGGCGGCGGCTGCAAATGCGGGCGCTTTCCGGTAAAGTCACCCGTCCGATTTTTTGGCCCGCTCCTCCGGGGGCAGTTATCAACGCATTTTAGCGCCGGATCGCCGGCCAGGAGCGACGATATGTCCGACTACGTGATCGCGCCGTCCATTCT
>MWSA01004412.1_pt1 | contig 13258 bp, 10 predicted proteins | sample 1021941 | NCBI WGS metagenome assembly MWSA01 (sample SAMN06327220, study PRJNA374545) | mollusc metagenome | biome: marine bay; material: sediment; isolation source: gill 40 cm from animal A | host: Kuphus polythalamius | place: Philippines: Mindanao | collected 2011-09-12 | reverse complement strand
CAGATGATGAAACAACATGAACGAAGACCGATCTAGCAGCGGTTCACTCACGGCTCGCTGGTTGGAACGCCTGTTCCCCGGTGTCGTAGGTGAACCCAGAGACCGCAAGGATTTGATCGCCTTGCTGCAACAGGCCAGGGATCGCGCGCTGTTCGATAGCGAAGCGTTAGGCATGCTCGAAGGGGTTTTGCAGGTTTCCGACCTGCAGGTACGCGACATCATGATTCCGCGCGCGCAGATGGTGGTGATCGGGCGCGATCAGGACCTCAACCAGATCCTGCCGGTGGTCGTGAATTCCGCGCACTCCCGATTCCCGGTCATCGATGACGATCGCGCCGAAGTCATCGGCATCCTGCTGGCCAAGGATCTGCTGCAGTACTGCGGCGAAAGCGCGCCGCGTTTCAAGCTGCGCGACATCGTACGGTCGGCGGTGTTCGTGCCGGAAAGCAAACGCCTGAACGTGTTGCTGCGCGAGTTTCGCGCCAGCCGCAATCACATGGCCATCGTGATCGATGAATACGGCAACGCCGCCGGGCTGGTGACCATCGAGGACGTGCTCGAGCAGATCGTCGGCGAAATCGAAGACGAGTACGATTTCGACGAAGGCGCTTTCATCCTCAAGCGTGGTCCGAACAACTACATGATCAAGGCGCATACGACGATCGAAGACTTCAACGAACACTTCGATGTCGAGTTCGACGACAGTGACTACGACACGATCGGTGGATTGACCGTCAATGCGTTCGGCCATCTGCCGGTGCGCGGCGAGTCCGTCGTCGTCGGCGGTTTTCGTTTCACCGTGGTGCGCGCCGATAGTCGAAAGGTGCGCCTGCTCAACGTCGAACGTATCGAAGACAGCGATACTCCGCCAACCGAATCGCCGGACGAGAAGACCTCACCGAGCAACTGATCGTGTCGTTCAATCCTGCCCACTGGCCGTTACCCGGCCGGCTTCTGCTCGCGTTCATGCTGGGCGCCCTCGGCGTGCTTGCCTACGCGCCTTTCGGTTTCGGATTGGTCATGTTGCCGGCGATCGCGTTGTTGCTCCATCTGTGGCGCCATGCCGCCACGCCGAGCGCAAACTTCTGGCTCGGATACGCTTTCGGCCTCGGGCTGATGGGCTTCGGCGTATTCTGGATTCGGATCAGTATCTCGCAGTTCGGTGGCGTACCGATGGCGCTGGCCGTCGTCATCACGCTGTTGTTCGTCGCGTTCATGGCGCTGTACTACGGTCTGGCCGGATGGCTCGTCGGCAGGCTGCGCTCACGCAACCCGGTGCTGTGGTTCGTGCTGCTGGCCCCGGCGGCCTGGGTGTTGGTCGAATGGCTGCGCGGTTGGTTGTTTACCGGGTTTCCGTGGCTGGCGTTGGGTTACAGCCAGATCGATCTGCCGCTGAACGGCTTCGGTCCGCTGCTGGGTTCGTACGGTATTACCTTGGCCCTGGTGGCATCGGCGGGGCTGCTCAACCTGCTGCCGCGAGCCGGTGCCGGCGTGACGCTGGGCGTGCTGTGGGCGGTGGGATTCGGTTTGCAGCAATGGGGCTGGACGACACCTGCTGCAGCACCGATCCGGGTGAGCCTCCTGCAGGGCAACATCGAGCAGGCGCGTAAGTGGGAACAGTCGATGCGGCAGATCACGCTGCAACGCTACCTGGATATGACGGAGTCGGTACCCGACAGCCAGATTGTCATCTGGCCGGAGACCGCGGTCCCGGCCTTTGCCGACGAGGCCGAAGCGAGGCTGTTGGCACCGCTGCATGATCGGCTAACGGCGCAACGGCGCGACGTGTTGCTCGGTATCGTTGCCGGTGACCGCGAGGGCGATTACTACAATGCCATGCTCAGTCTCGGTGTCAGCGGTCGCGACCATTACCACAAGCGCCACCTGGTACCGTTCGGCGAATACCTGCCGTTCGATGAGTGGACACGGCCGGTGCTCGACTTCATGCATATCCCGATGTCGGACTTCGCCGCGGGCGGCAACGGCAAACCGCTGGTAACGCTCGCCGGTCAAGCGGTGGGCGTGGATATCTGCTACGAGGATGCGTATGGCGAGGAGATCATCCGCGCCCTGCCGGAGGCCACCCTGTTGGTCAACGCCAGCAACGATGCCTGGTTCGGCGATTCGCTCGCGCCACACCAGCACCTGGAGATCGCACGCATGCGTTCGCTGGAGACGGGGCGTTACATGATGCGCTCTACCAATACCGGTGTATCGGCGATCATCGATGACAAGGGCCGCATCGTGTCGACCTCGCCGCAATTCAAGCAACACGTGCTGACCGACGACGTCGTACCGATGCGCGGCACGACACCCTTTGTGTATTGGGGCAATTGGGGGGTTGTGACGCTGGCAATCCTGCTGCTGTTGCCGGGACTGTTCGCTCAGCGGTCCGACTGACCGTTGCCGAGCAGTTCGTCGATCTGCTTTTCCTGCAGATTTCGCTCCTCGATCGTGTGCTTCAGCGCCTCGGCCTCTTGAATGGCCTGCAGATACTGATTGGGCACAGGATCCTTGGCTGCCTGCTCGGGCGGCGGCTGTTGTGAGTCGCAGGCGCCCAGCGTCAAGGCCAGGGCCAGGCCCGGCAACAGGCTGGGCAGGGCAATCGGCTTTCGATAAAGTGCGTTCATGGTAATCGTCCGGTGACCGGCGTGAGATGAAATCATGCAGGGTTTATCGACTCGTGTCGCGCAAAAGTTGAATGGCGACCTGTCGCTCACCGTGCCACGATCCACAGGCTTTCACTTTGAGTTGTCAGGAGTTCCTTGCCCATGTCCCGCGAAATCATCAAGACCGACCAGGCGCCGCAGGCGATCGGAACTTACTCCCAGGCCGTCAAGGTCGGGACGACCGTTTACATGTCGGGGCAGATCGCGCTCGATCCGCAAACCATGACGATGGTCGACGGCAACACCGAGAACGAGATCCGTCGCGTGCTCGATAATCTGCAGGCGGTCGCCCGCGCGGCTGGTGGTGGCCTGGATGATGTCGTCAAGCTCAACGTGTTCCTGGTCGACCTGGCCAACTTCTCGCTGGTCAACGAGATCATGAGTGAGTACTTCCAGGAGCCGTATCCTGCGCGTGCGGCGATCGGGGTCGCGTCGCTGCCGCGCAATGCCAATGTCGAAATGGATGCCATCCTCGAACTCGGCGCATAGTCCCTCGTTCATCGACCGGGCGCGCAAGTCGTTCGGTTGGTGGCTGCTGGTCGCCGCGATGATCGTACTGTCGTGGCAGCTCGGTAGCATCCAGCAGCAATCCCTGCTGGACGAACTCGAGGTGAAAGGCCGACAGGAACTCGACCTGTACGTCTCGCATCTGGCTGGGCAGATCGAGCAGTTTTCCTTTCTGCCGGCCTTGCTCGGCGACGACCAACGACTGCGTACCTTGCTGCTGCTGCCCGACGATCGACCGCTGCGCGAAGAGGTCAACCAGTTTCTACGCCACGTTAATCAGATTACCGGTTCGCTGGACGTCTACCTGATGGACAAGCGTGGCGTCACCATCGCCGCCAGCAACTGGCAGGATGAGATCACCTTCATCGGCCGCAACTTTGCTTTTCGGCCTTACTTCAAAGAGGCGATGCAGGGACAACCCGGCCGCTATTACGCGCTGGGGACTACATCGGGGCGGCGCGGCTATTACTTTTCCTACCCGGTCGGGGCCAAGGGCGACACGCTCGGGGTCATCGTCGTCAAGATTCAAATCGATACCTTGGAGAACGACTGGGGCAGTAGCGACACCCAGTTGTTGGTTACCGACCCGGACGGCGTGATCTTCATCGCGACCCAGCCGGAATGGCGCTATCGCACGATTCGACCGCTGAGCGATGAAGAGGCGGCACGTGTGCGCGAATCGCGGCGCTATCCGGACGCCGAGCTTCGGCCGATCAGCTACCAGGCCGACGTGACCCGGCCGTCGGGCAGCGTACTGGTCACCGTCGGTGAGCGCGATGGCGAAAGGTACCTGAGTATGACGCGCGACATGCCCAAAGCGGGCTGGCGCATCCATTTGCTGGTGTCGCAGGCGGTGATCTCGCCGCAGGTGGTGCAGACCCGCCTGTTCGCGATGAGCACCCTGTTGTTGCTGGTGACCGGCGCGCGGCTGTACACCGCACGCGATCGGCGGCGGCGCGAACGCGAGACCGAGCGCCGTGCCGCGATGCAGGAGGCCCTGGATGAACTCGAGCAACGGGTCGGCCGCCGCACCAAGGATCTGACCGAGGCCAACCGGCTGCTGCGCCAGGAGATCGAAGAGCACGAACACACTCGCGACGAATTGATCCAGGCGGCCAAGCTGGCGGCGCTCGGCCAGATGTCGGCGGGTATCAATCATGAACTGAACCAGCCGCTCGCGGCGATGCGCACCTATGCCGACAATGCGCGAACCTATCTGGCGCGTGAAAACCTCGAACAGGCGGCGTGGAACCTGCAACAGATCAGTGAGTTGACCGGCCGCATGGCGCAGATCAGCGGCCAGCTCAAGGTGTTCTCGCGCAAGGCCAGCGGACAGCGCATTCGCGTATCGCTACGCGCCTGTCTGGATGGCGCCCGTCGCATCGTCATGACGCGCGTGCAGCACGTCGGTGCCGAGTTGTCTATCGAATTGCCGGCGGACGACCTGTTCGTCGCGGCAGACCCGGTACAACTCGAGCAGGTGTTGGTGAACCTTATCGGCAACGCCTGTGACGTGTTGCAACAGCAGCCGCGCAAACACATCCGGGTGTGCGGCGAAGAACACGAAGGGCTGGTCGTTGTCTCCGTCAGCGACACCGGCCCGGGCATCGCGCCGGAGAACCTCGAACGCATTTTCGACCCGTTCTTCACCACTACCGAGAGTGGGCTGGGATTGGGCCTGTCGATTTCGCACACGATCGTTCAGCGCCTTGGTGGGACGCTGACGGTCGACAATGCCCCCGAGGGAGGGGCTGTGTTCCACCTGGCCTTGGCGGCATGGCAGGATCAGCAGGCGGATCGGGCAGCAGGTGGCGGCATCATGGCATCATGACGCCGCCACGCTGATTGTTAATCGGCGCCGATCTTTTGCATCAGGCCGAAGCTTTTGACAAACGGTCCGGCCATACGTGGATCCTTGATCATCGCCTTGAAATCGCCGTGCACGAACTTCAGTTTGCCCATCGCAAAGGCGGTGCCCATGCCGGCCATGCCCAGCCCCTTTTCGACCCACTTCATCCAGTCGTTGCGCGAGGCACGCATGTCCCAATCCGGCGACTCGCCGGCATAGTCGCCGGCGCGCACACATTCACCGTTCTCGACGACGAATACGCCGCGCGGCTGCTCTTCGTCCTTGAAACCGCAGGTGATGGTCGAGCTGAAACCGATGTCGGCCAGTTTGCCGCGCACCTCCGGTTCGGCGTTCCACGCATCCTTGAGTTGATTCATCCAGTCGGCTGAAAACAATTCGGCCATGTTCTTTACCCTCTGAGTCGTATTGTGATTGCGAAACGATGCAACCCGCATGGCTCGCGAAGGCGCACGGGCCGGCGACACACCGGTACGCCGGGCACGCGCATGGAGGGTGTACGGCAACCCTCGGATGGAAGGTGCGATGTCGTGATCGGTATTGCGAAGTCTCCGGCGATGCATCGCGCGCGATCGCCCTGCGGGTGCAGTCGTGCCTGCACCGCTCTGGCCGATCGCACGGCCCGCGTCCGGAGGCGGCGCATTCACCGATCCCTTCGTGCAATATGCGGGTTGAATAACCGGCTCAGAATACCACTACCGTCGACCAAGTTTTGTGCAATTACATGATCAGTATCAAACGACACCGCAGGTGATTCCGTTGCGTTCGCACAGTAAGCTCGCCGTATGAAGAAAAGTGACGCCCCGCCGGTCATGCTGATAGACGACGAAGACCACATCCGTGTGGCGGCAAGCCAGGCACTGGACCTCGCCGGTTACCAGGTGCATGCCTTCGAGACCGCGGATCAGGCGCTGGCGAAACTGGATGCCGACTGGCCGGGAGCGATCATCAGTGACATCCGCATGCCCGGTATCGACGGTATGCAGTTTCTGCAGCGGGCCAGGGCCATCGACGGCGACCTGCCGGTGATCCTGATCACCGGCCACGGCGACGTCAGCATGGCGGTTGAGGCGATGCGTGCGGGGGCCTACGATTTCATCGAAAAGCCGTTCGCGGTCGAGGATCTGGTCGATACGGTCGGTCGGGCGCTGGACAAGCGCAGGCTGACGATGGAGAACCGCCGCCTGAAGAACGAACTGGCGGTGCAGAGCAAGCCGGGGCCGCGGATCATCGGCAACACGCCGGCCGTGCAGCGCCTGCGCCTGACCCTAGGGCAGATCGCCGATACGGATGCCGATGTGCTGGTCAATGGTGAGACCGGCACTGGCAAGGAGCTGGTGGCGCGCGCCCTGCACGAGAACAGCCGTCGGCGCGACCGCAACTTCGTCGCGGTTAACTGCGGCGCGGTACCGGAGCATCTGATCGAGAGCGAGTTGTTCGGTCACGAGAAAGGCGCCTTTACCGATGCGCGCTCACGGCGCATCGGCAAGTTCGAACATGCCAATGGCGGTACGCTGTTTCTCGACGAGATCGAAAGCATGCCGTTGAAGGTACAGGTTCACCTGCTACGGGTGCTGCAGGAACGCGCCGTCGAACGCTTGGGCTCGAACGAGGTGATACCGCTCGACTTGCGCGTCGTCGCGGCAAGCAAGGTCGATCTGCGCGAGGCCGCTGCGCGTGGCGCGTTCCGCGAAGACCTGTACTACCGTCTGAGCGTGGTCATGATCGATATCCCGCCGCTGCGCGAGCGGCGCGAAGACATCCCGCTGCTGTTCCAGCACTTCGTGCTGGTCGCGGGTGCGCGTTACCAGCGCGAGCCGCCACCACCGCATCCCGACCTGCTCAACCGCTTGATGATGGATGAATGGCCGGGCAACGTGCGTGAGTTGCGCAATGCCGCCGAGCGCTATGTATTGTTGGGCGATTCCTGCGGTTACGACATCGAGGCGCTGATGAACGGCAGCGCAGACCGGCCCGCCATGACGCTGCCCGAACAGGTCGAGTGTTTCGAACGCGGTCTGATCGAACAGCATCTCAAGGCCAACAACGGCAGTATCAAGTCGACGATGGAGGCCTTGGGACTGCCGCGCAAGACGCTGTACGACAAGATGAAAAAGTACGGTCTGGAACGCGACGATTACAAGTGAAAGGGTGTGCTTCTTCCTTCAGTCATCCGAATTCGGCCGATCGAAACTGGTCGGGGCACAGGGCTTGCCGAAGTAGTAGCCCTGGGCGAAGCCGCAGTTCCATTCGCGTAAGGCGTCGATCTGGTCGCGTGTCTCGACGCCTTCAGCCACAACCTCCAGTTGTAATGCCTGGGCCATGCGAACCGCCGCCCTGACCAACTCGCGATCGTTGTCGTCGGTGCTCATGTCACGGACGAATTCGCGATCGATTTTGAGCATGTCGAACGGGTATCGCCGGAGATAGGCGAGCGATGCATAGCCGGTGCCGAAGTCGTCCAGCGCCAGCCTGACCTGCAGACGGTGCAGCTCGTCTAGGATCGTGTCGACCTGTTGGTTGCCGCTGAGCAATACGCCTTCCGTAACCTCGAGCACCAGTGCATCGGCCGGTAACTGGGCGCGCTGCAGTGTGCTTTCGACATAACGCGCGAAATCGCTGTCTCTGAACTGCGACGGTGATGCATTGACCGAAATATGGAACGGCGTGCCGAAGCGCTCGCGGAACTGAGTGCATTGGTTCACTGCCTCTTCCAGCACAAAGGCGCCGAGTTCTTCGATCATACCGGTCTGTTCGGCGACCGGTATGAATTCGTCCGGCGGCATCTGGCCGAGTTCGGCGTCATGCCAACGGATCAGGGCCTCGGCCCCGATCAGGCGATTGCCATCCAGGTTGACTATCGGTTGGTAGTGCACCTGGATGTCACCGCGTCGCAGGGCGTGGCGCAGACGCGCTTCGATATGCAATCGACGTTCGATCTCTTCGTTCATCGACGATGCGAAATACTGGTAGGTGTTCGCGCCCAGACGCTTTGCCTGGTACATGGCGATGTCGGCGCTGCGCAGCAGGCTCGATGTGGTTTCCCCGTCGTTCGGAAACAGCGCAATACCGATGCTCACGGTCACGACGATCTCGTGTCCGTTCAATAGAAACGGCGCCCGGAACTTGTCGAGCAGGTGTTCTGCAATCGTGCTTGCCGAATTGCCTTTCGTCGAGGTGCCGAGGATGACCAGAAACTCGTCTCCGCCCAATCGCGACACCGTGTCCTGATCCCGGATCGCACTGCTCAATCGCCGGCAAGCCTCGACCAGAAGCTGGTCGCCGACCTCGTGACCGAAGGTATCGTTGATCTTTTTGAAATCGTCGAGGTCGAGGAACATGGTGACGACATGATCACTGTCGCGCGCCGCTTTCTTGATCAGCTGGCCGAGCCGGTCCATCGCCAGTAGCCGGTTGGGCAGGCCGGTCAGGAAATCATAGTGCGCCTGCTGAACGATCTTCTGTTCCTGTTCCTTGTACTGCGTGATGTCCTCGTCGATACGCAGCAGGTGACAGAGCCGCTTGTTGGCATCGCATACCGGCGCGATATGAGTCCGTACCCAGTAACGACTGCCGTCGCTGCGCTGATTGTGCATTTCGCCATGCCAACTGTGTCCGGCCTCCAGCATGCGTCGAATCTCGTCATCAGTCTGCGGCAGGTCGTTGTCGCTGCGTAGAAAGCCGGGGTCTTTGCCGATAACGTCGGCGGCCGAGTAACCGGATACCGCTTCGAACTTCGCATTGACGAACTCGATCATTCCCTGCGGGTCGGTAATGATTACCGACACCGGGCTCTGTTCGACGGCCTGCGAGAGTATCCGAATCCGTTGTTCGGCATCTTTGTTGGCGCTGATATCGACGAAACTGACGACCAGGCCGCTCACCTGCCGGTCTTGCATCATGGGTTGTATGCGGATATCGGCGGGGCGCTTGTCACCGTCGCGGGTCACGATCAGTCCGTCGTCGAGGTGTACGCCGCAGCCGGATTCGATCACGCTGTCGACCAGGCTTTGCCTGCCGTCCGATGCAAAGTCCGATGTGCGATTGAGCCTGGAGATATGCTGTCTGATGTCATTGCCCAGCATCTGCGTTTCGTCACTGTAGGCGAGCAATGACAGGCCGGCGAAATTGGCGAATACGCAGTTCCCGTGCTGGTCGGTACCTATAATGCCTTCTGCGGTCGAATCCAACAGCAGCTCCATCTTGGAACTCGACCTGGCCAATTCCGCAGTGCGTGACGCGACCTGTCTTTCGAGGTGGTCGCGGTAGCGGCGCAATTGCCTGATGTGGGCGCGTTCGTGCTGAGCATCGCGCGCAACGAACCATGCGCTGATCGCGGCGGTCGCCAGGGCGACGACCATGAACCAGATCAGGCTGGGCTTGCCGACGATGTTGGTGATCGTCAGTGGTGGGTAGCGTGCGACTATTGTCCAGTAGTACTCGTTGGACGGAACGTCGGTGTGACTGCGTCCAAAAAGACTGACCGAGCCGGTGCTGGAACGCAAGCCATCCCACAGCGGGTGGATGCGTGCGTAGATGTAGCGTGCATCCGACGTATCGAGGCTGCCCGCATAGTCCGCATTGAGCCGGGCCCAAAGCGCCGGTTCGCGCGCTTCCAGCCGGTTGTCGTGCCGTTCCTTGATCATGAAGCCCCAGGTGTCCCCGCGATTCGGGCTCGATAAAAAATAGCCGTCCTTGTTCAGCAGGTAGAGCTGGCCGTCGTCGCCGGCAAACAACGTCTGAAAGCTGTCCAGCGTGTTCTTCGCCAGGTAATTCAGGATGACGATGCCGGCCTTGTTGCCATCGGTGTCAAACACCGCGATTCCGAAGCGAATAGTGGGTTTGAGCGGCCGTTCGATCTTGCCATGTTCGACGTTGAGGTCCAGGGGGGATACGAACACCTGGTCTTTGGCCAGTGCGAGGGAATCAGTGAAGTAATAGCGGCGTTTCTTGTTTTGCAGCGTCAGCTGCGAAGCCACTCGGGCATCGCCGTTGTTGTAGTCGACGCGTACCTGCTCATTGCCATGTCTGTCGATGAATCGGATCTGATCATATGACGCGGCGCTCAGAACAAAATTGCGCATATCCCGGGCCAGCGCCGCACGCGATCCGGGGGCGTTGCGCAGAAAGCGATGCAAGGAATCGGCGCTGGCGAGAAACTTGAGGTCGGACACCACTGCGTGAAACTGCAGTTCGATATCTTTCGCAGCGAGCACGATGCGCTCTTCGGCCTTGGTGTCGCGCAATTGCTGTTGGTGCTCCAGCTCCGCCGACGCCATGAAATAGCCGATCGCCAGGATCGCAGCGGCAAACGGCAGAAACCAGCGGAGGAAGCCCGGCACGACGAGTTGCCAGGACACGCATCCCTGCTTGAGCGAAGCGAATCCCTGTGGGCCGGCTTCCACTCCGTCAGCTTGTCCGATCCCGTCTTCGGGTGCCACTACGGTATAACCTCTCGAGCGGTAGGTGTTTTTCGTGTCGGTCCGGGATGATCCGTGGTCAGACAGATCCGGCCGGCGGTGTCGCTCCTCGATCCGATCCATTGCCATCAGTACCCATACCCGGCGGTGCGGATAACGACGAACGACAAGCTACCCGGCATGGTGGCAACGCATCGGTGCAACTGAGCGTAAGAACGGCATTCTTCCTCGTTCGGTGACGGTCTTTCGATGGAACACTACCGTGCAAGTGTAGGCGCTAATCGGCGTGCGGGTATTGAATGGGCGGGTGGGTGAGGGCCGCCGGATTTCGGTGTGCGGGGCACCAGGGAACTCGCCCTTCGCCGTTGCCCATCTCTACCTATCGGAGTGCGGTTTTTCTCATTCCAAAACGCCGTTCCTAGCGAACATCTCGAGCAAGCGGGAAACGTTCAACGCCAACAGCTCCCGTAGGTGGTCATCGCTTGTGCTGTCGATCGGAAGCCGCAGTTTACCGCTCTGCAAATCGTCGCTTAGATGCTGCAGCAAAGCAGCCTGGTCGTGCTGTCCATCCAGGTGCGTCAGCAGCCAGCGGGTGAAGTCGTCGATGTCCAGCGAGTGATGCCAGACGGTAGGGATGTGCTGCCAAGCGAAGCCGAGCAGCACCTGCGTGAGCCGCCCCGCCTGCGGCAGTTCGTGTCGGCGATTGTCGAACGGACGTGGCTCGGTGGTCAGTATCACGAGGTTGTTTGCAAACAGGCCGAACAACTCGGCGCGCCAAGCATCGAGGTCGCCGCCCTCTGCGCGATCGTAGCCGTGTTTCGCGATGGCCTGGGCGGCCAGTTGTGTCATCGGTACGGTGCTCGGAAAGCATTGATACAAGTGATGCAACATCGACGCGGCCAGCGGGTCCTTGATGTCGATCGGCTTGCCGTCCGCGGTGCGGAAGGTGCACGTTTCTCTGCCGCATGGATCGGCTGGTGAAACCGGCTGCAGATCGGATGCGCAATGAAGGCGGTCGAGCGATTCAAGGTCGATCTCGAAATTCGGTTCGATCCGCTCGTGAACCACAAGGCTTTGGCGAAAGGTCCGTTGACTGAAGAAGTCGAGATATTGCTCGTGTGCGACATCGCCGTCGACCGTATCGAGGAAGCGTTCGCCAGCGGCGTTGGTGTTGCTGCCGAACATGGTATGCAGGCGACTATCGCAGAGATAAAGCAGGCCATGCTCCGTCAGTTGTTGATGAAACTCATCGAACGTGATGACGTGGTTGTTCGTTTCCAGGTACTCGTGAAACAGGTAGCTGGGGTGGACGTCATCGAGCGAACGGATTTCGGCCAGCATGGCCTGCGCCGCCGGCGTGTCGTTGGAGGTGTAGACCTCCTTCAGAAGGATGAGAAAATCGCGGGCCGTGTTGAGCCGCGCGAGCGGGTCTTCGAGATGGCGGGTGTGGTAAAGCAGCATGTCGCGCAATGCACCGCGGGAATGCCAGCCGGGTCGGACATTGAAGCTGATATAGCCGATGCCGTCGGGATCGAGACGATGTTGGTAAAGTCGGAACAATGCCTGTTGGACGTCGGAGGGTACCCACGACAAGACGCCATGCGCGATGATGTAGTCGAACTGACCGAAACCGTCGTCCAACTGGCGGATGTCGGCCTGGACCAGGCGGACGTTTTCAAGCCCCAACCCGGCGATGATCGCGTTACCGGTATCGATCTGAGCGGCGGACAGATCGACGCCGACGAACTCGCTGTTACGCAAATGCCACGCCATCGGGATCAGGTTGCCACCGGTGGCGCAGCCCAGTTCCAATACACGGCAGCGTGTTGCCGGTGCGGCAGCGATCCCGAACAGTCGACCGAGCATGTTCAGCGCCGTCGGGTGAGTATCGGGAAACGGGATGCTCTCGTACGGCAGGGTGTCGTAGTGATCCACGGTGACTCCACGCAAGCAAACTCTGTGAAGCGGATTGCTTCGGATCGCGGGCGCGCTTTGGGCGGCCGACGGCCTTTGATACCCCCCGCGGTGTGCAATCGGCAAGCTTTTTCTGTGTGGCGGAGGGCACATTGTCCGCTCAAGGCGCCCGGCGCCGAGTTGTCAATGGGCAATGCCTGGGCGCAGACCGGTTGTCGCCTACACCGATTTCCACAGGCGGTGGGCGTAGTCGTGTCGCTCATCGACAATCGGCAGTGCGCTGAAGCCCAACCGTTCGAAGAACGGTTCAGCGTCGCGCTGAGCCTTGACCTGGATGCCCTGAACGCCGGCGTGGCCAGCTGCCTGTGCGCAACATTCCACCAACCGTGTACCGATACCGCAGCGCTGGTAGTCCGGCGCGACGTACAGTCCATGCAACAGCAATCCTGACGGCTTGGGCGCAAGCTCGGCACTGTCCGGCGTTTCCCAGGTGGCGACACCGACGAGCTCGCCGCTGGCCTGCGCACTTGCAGTTGCAAAGGTCAGGTGGGCGACATCGGCCTCGGTATAGCGGTAGGTCGGCAGTACCAGGCGTTTGACACGGTCGGGCAGGTCCCAGGTCGCCACGCACTGCTCGATGAGCGGGTTGACCAGGGACAGGTCAGGATCGTTGTCGATCGACAGGATGATTGCGCAGTCGCTCATCGCCGAAGGTTTCGTCGGACTCAGCAGATCACTGGGTAGAATACCCAGGCGAATGCATCGCCCGGGTGCCTGATGTTAGCTGGCGTCTTTCCACTCGACACCGCTGTCCACCACGTGATGGGTCTCGGGTTCGGGTTCCGGTGTCTTCATCGTCACCAGTTCCTCGGCGCTGACCG
>MWSA01001326.1_pt1 | contig 13504 bp, 9 predicted proteins | sample 1021941 | NCBI WGS metagenome assembly MWSA01 (sample SAMN06327220, study PRJNA374545) | mollusc metagenome | biome: marine bay; material: sediment; isolation source: gill 40 cm from animal A | host: Kuphus polythalamius | place: Philippines: Mindanao | collected 2011-09-12 | reverse complement strand
TTTCGATATGAAAGTAACAGTATTTGGAAGCGGCTACGTTGGTCTCGTGACCGGGGCCTGCCTTGCGGAAGTCGGCAACAAGGTCATGTGCGTGGACGTAGACCCCGCCAAGATCGATCTTCTCAACAGCGGCGGCGTTCCCATCTACGAACCCGGCCTGACAGAAATGGTGGCGCGCAACCGTGAAGCCGGGCGCCTGTTGTTCACGACCGACGCCAAAACCGGCGTCGACTTCGGCCAGATCCAGTTCATCGCCGTCGGCACCCCGCCCGACGAAGACGGCTCGGCCGACCTGCAGTACGTGCTGGCTGTAGCCCAATCGATTGCTGAGCACATGACCGATTTCAAGGTTGTCGTCGACAAATCCACCGTACCCGTGGGCACCGGCGACAAGGTTGCGAACCGCATGCGCGAGACCCTGGCCAAGCGCGGTGCCAACATCGACTTCGATGTGGTCTCGAATCCCGAATTCCTCAAGGAAGGCGCCGCAATCGGCGATTTCATGAAACCCGACCGCATCGTGGTCGGCACGGAAAACCCGAAATCGATCGATGTCATGCGCGAGTTGTACGCCCCGTTCAACCGCAACCACGAGCGCCTGCTGTTCATGGACATCCGCTCGGCAGAACTTACCAAGTACGCCGCCAACGCCATGCTGGCGACCAAGATCAGCTTCATGAACGAGCTGTCGAACCTCGCCGAGATCCTCGATGCCGATATCGAAAAAGTCCGCATCGGCATTGGCTCCGATCCGCGTATCGGCTTCCAGTTCATCTATCCGGGCTGCGGCTACGGTGGCTCGTGTTTCCCGAAAGACGTCCAGGCGCTGGAAAAGACGGCACTCGAGGTCGGCTACCAGCCGGAGTTGCTGCATGCCGTCGAGGCGGTAAACCATCGCCAGAAAGAGCTGGTGTTCAACAAGATCAGCGCCTACTTCGACGGCGATCTCAAAGGCAAAACGATCGCCCTGTGGGGACTGGCCTTCAAACCCAATACCGACGACATGCGCGCCGCCTCGAGCCGCACCCTGATGGAAGCCTTGTGGGATGCAGGCGCTAAGGTCAAAGCGTTCGACCCGGTAGCCCACGAGGAAGCAACACGCATTTACGGCGAACGCGACGATTTGGAAATCTGCACGTCGAGCGACGACGCCCTGGAAGGCGCGGACGCCCTTGCGGTCGTCACCGAGTGGATCGAATTCCGCAGCCCGGACTTCAACGACATCCGCGAGAAGCTCAACCATCCGGTGATATTCGACGGGCGCAACATCTACGACCCTAAAGCCGTCGCGAACGCTGGCCTGACGCTATACAGCATCGGTCGCCGCCCGATCAAACCCTGATGCCCCGGCGGGCGCTCCTACTCTGGAGCGCCCCACATCTCTCTTTATCTCCCCATCAGTTCTATCGATAAATAATCACCATAAAAACACTGGTGGCCCGCCAAAACGCGGAGTAAGATCGGGTCTAATAACAAAATCACAATAAGAACTACGTCCCGGCTTGCGTTGTAGATTTCCCTCTACTACCTCGCGGACGAAATAACCCTAAAGAAGACCGTCGGCAATTGAGAACTCGTAATACGAGTGCGTTTGTCTGCGCGTTAAAAACCATATCAAAGAAGAGAGGAGCAACCATGCGTAACCCGTTTCGGGCTCGTGCCGCTGCCCTGGCAATTGCCAGCACACTATCTTTCTCCGCCATCGCCGGCGTAGCTAAGGATCTTCCTTACCCCAGCGGCGATCTGACTGCTGATCAGATCATCGATCAGGTGTACTTCGTCAACCATTTTTACGCCTTCAAGAACTACGCTATCACCAAGCAAGGAAAGGACATCACCGTTCTGGTCATTAAAGGTGAAGGCAAAAAACCGACCACCAACACGCTTGAGCGTTATTTGAACAACGAGTATGCGGCTGACGACGCCACCAAGGCAGAAGACCTCGCGATCTTCCGCTCCGGCAAGCTGAAGGGCACCGGCATGTTGATCACCGACTATCAGGACGACGCCAAGAGTCAGTCATACATGATCTGGCTGCCGGCGCTGCGCAAGATACGTCGCTTTGCGCAACCTGCTCACGATGACGCATGGGGCGGCTCTGACTTTACGTTCGGCGACGTAACGCTACGCAAGCCGATGCACGAAACCCACGAACTGATGGGCAAGGAAACGTTCAACGACTGCCTCGGCCACATCGCCATCAACGACGACGAACAAACCCGCTATACCAAAGACCTGCCGAAATCTGGTTCTTGCGACCAGAAAGGCAAAGAAGTCTACAAAGTTAAGTCGACCACCAAGTTCGAGAACTGGTGGTACGACTACCGCATTTCCTATATCGACACCAAATCCTTCGCCGATTACCGCAGTGAATACTTCAAGAACGGTGAGATGGTGAAGGTCATCGACCGCAATTGGGTACCGCTCGGCAAAAGCGACGACCCTCGCGCTGTGGGCTGGGGTTACTGGTACGGCAAAACGCTGGCTACCGGCAACCAAACATGGGCTGTTATTCCCAGCAATGTCAACGCTGTGGACCAGAGTTATGACTCCGACTGGTGGTCCGAATCAACCCTGCGCAAGATCAAGCGCTAAACCGTCTTAAACAAAATAACGATACGTTGCCGGGGCACAACCCGGCACTACCAAAGGCGCGCTTTGCGCGAAGGGAGCATTCACATGTTTGTCAAATCACCTTTGGGCGTAGCTATAGCCGCCCTGATAGCTACACCCATGAGCGCCCACGCAGAGATCGAAATCTCCGCCGAACTAAAAAACGAAACCGCATTTTTCACGAACTCCGGTCAAGTCAACAACGGCACACGAAGCATGCTCGACGATCGTGAGCATGACGCCGGCGACCTCATGAAGTTCGAGAATTCTGCTCGCATCTTCTTCAACGGCGACCTCGGAGACGACAGTTCCTGGCACATGGAACTGCGCCCGGTATATGACACCGAAGCAGCTGATGACTATAAAGGTCACATGCTGTACTCGCAGAACGACTACTTGCGAGAACTCTATGTCGATACCAAAGCGTCGGATTGGTATTTCCGCGTGGGTAAACAGCAGGTCGTCTGGGGAACTGCCGACGGCATCAAGCTACTCGACATCATCAACCCGACGGACTTTCGCGAACTGAACCAGAATGCGGTCGAAGATGCACGCATCCCAGTCTGGATGATCAACGCCGAGCGAAACTTCGACAATGGCGGCAACCTGCAGTTAATCGTTTCCCAACACGAGGAAAACAAGTTTCCCGGCCTGAACTCCGATGGCGACCCAGGACAGCCGTTTATTGCAAAAGGCGTCGATGCCATCACCGGCCAAGTCAATGGTTTCCTCAATGTCGCACCGGCGCTGGCAAACGTGGCAACCACATTTACCCTTGCCGAAGACTTGGGTGGATTCGGTGGCGCATCTGGCATAGGCCTGGTTCCGTTCACGAACCTGACCGTCGACTTTTTCGCGAATTCAACCTGGGATACGAGCGGCGGTTTCCTCGCACTGGATACTCCCGGTGGCGCGTTGCCCGTTACGTCGGATTCGGTCACACCCACCATCGGAGGTGTCGAGAACGGCTTCGTGTTGCTGAATGCACTTGCGCAAGATGGCGTGTCAACTATTGGCGCACCGCTCGGCACAGACCTCCAGAACAACAACGTCACCAACGTAATGGCTGTCGAAGGCGCAGACGGTGTACCCGTCACCGTTTCCTGGCTTTCTACCGGTGGTGCAACCTCAGCGTTTGAAATGATGCCGAACGCTACGTTCTCCACATTCAACACGTTCAGCGGAAATGACACCTTCGGCTTGTCGCTTGCCGCCACCCATGGCCCGATGACCACCAATTATGAACGCGACTATCCCAGCAGTTCCAACCCGAACGCCGGCTTTCGCTGGCGCAACGCTACCGACACTGGCCTCAACTACTCGCTCAACTATTTCTACCACTACGACTCGAATCCTGTTGTCGACCTTAGTTATCACGATGCCGTGACCGGCGAAGAGCTTCGGACCGAGCTTCGCGCCCCGGGTGGGGGCGGACTGCCGACTGGTGCGGTCGTATCTCGCGACAGCGATGTCCTTAGTACCCCCGGCTCCGGCAACACCACGGTGTTGTTGCGTAACGGCGCTGGCGACTACTACGGTGCAGCCGATCCTACCGGGGGCGCGGGAACACTGAGCCCAAACGGTGTCGAGCTACGCTTCACCGAGTCGCTCAATCGCATCCACAGTCTAGGCGCGTCGTTTGACTATGCCTTTGATGCGGCTGATCTACCGATTGTCTTGCGCGGTGAGTTCCTCTACGACAAAGACACCATGCAGCCTGTCGTCGACAAACGACTACTCGCGATCGGCGACCTGGAAGGCGCTTTGAGGCCGGAAGAAGCCGACTTTTTCAAGTATGTGCTTGGCGTGGATGTTACCGTAATGACAAACCTGCTTGTCAGTGGCCAATTCATCCAGTTCCGTAACCTGGATTTCGAAGATGACAAACGCACTTGCTATACACAGCTGGGGGTGGCGTTCGACTGTTCGCGCTATACAGCGGATTCAGCGACGCTGAACCTTACCAACGGTTTGCAAAAGGCGTGGAAGAACAAAGAGTTTTACTCCCTGTTCCTTTCCAAACCGGTCGGCGAATCACAGCTTGGTCGTGTCAACAACATCATCATCTACGAAGAAGGTGGTGGCTATTGGAACAGACTGGATGCCGAATATTCACTAACTGACGAACTCGTAGTGATGGGAGAGATAAATGTCTACTGGGGCGACGAAGACACTTTGTTCGGACAGTACCAGGATTCCTCCAACATCCAAGTCGGCCTGAAGTACATCATCGAATGATCGACTGAAGGCATTCGAAAAAGCGGCGATCGATTAGTCGACGCCGCTTTTTTTGGCGCTACCGCACACCAAGCCGAGCTATTAGCCATGACCATCAAAGAGAACCGCTGGGCCAACGCTTACGCCGATTTCGTTTTGAGTTTCCGCTGGCCGATCATCATCCTGTTGTTGATTGCCAGTATCGTCGGCGCGATCTTCATCCCCGACATGGATGTGCGTAACGATCCCGACACCTTGCTCCCCGAGACCAATCGCTACGTTGCCACAAACCTCTATGCCGAGAAGAACTTCGGCATGGGCAACCTGATGGTCTTCGCGCTGAAAGTCAAAGAAGGCGATATCTGGCAACCCTGGTTCATCAACAAGATCCAGGACATCCATAACAAGCTGGAAGCGCTACCGCATTCTCGCCCGGCCAACTTCATCGACATTGCCGCGCAAAAGATCAAGTACATGGGCACCGACGAAAACGGTCTGGTATTCAAGCGTTTGATCCCCACCGAAGGCATCAGCGACGATCCGGAGATTGCGAAAGAGCAACTCGCGTTTCTACGCGAAGGCGTGAAGACCAACCCCGTCATGGCGCCGATGCTGGTATCGATGTGGGACAAAGACGGCAACCGCTGCGCGTACGAAGACTACGACAAGGACAGCTGTATCGCCAAAGCCGCCTACGTCATCGCGGACTACACCGACGACGTCAAGGAGATGTACCTGCCGTGGGTGCGTGAAGTCCGGTCGATGATGGACGAGTACGCCCAGGACGAGCGTATCGAGCTGCTGGTCGCCGGCGAACCCTACTTCCTTGCCTGGATGCTCGCAGACCTGGTCGATCACTGGTGGTTGTTCGCCATCTCGATCGCGATTGTCATTGCCGTGCTGTGGCTGGAGTTTCGCGACTGGCGCGGTGCCGCGTTTCCGTTGATCGGCGTCGGCATGACGATCGCCATGACCCTGGGCCTGATGGGCTTCACGGCGTTCAAGCTGACCACGATGATGGTGCTGACACCGATGCTGCTGCTCGCCATCGGTATCGGGCACTCGGTACAGGTAACGCGACGTTTCCTGCTGGAACACGGACAGCGCGGCGATTGCATGCAGGCCGCCCGCGAAGCGATCCGCCATACGATCGTCCCCGCCACGCTGTCGATCGTGACGGACATGGTCGGCTTCGCCACACTCGCCAGCGTCGACATCTCCTTTTACAAAGACTACGCCTACTTCGGCGTATTCGGCATGCTCACCTTGCTGCTGACCACAACCACCCTGATCCCGTTGCTGCTGACGGTGTTCCCTCCGTCGCAGGAATCGTGCAAGACGATGGAGAGTCACGGATGGGAGACCGGAGTCGGCGGCTTCCTTACCCGTCTGATTTCCGGACCCGGCAAGTGGGTACCTATCGGCGTCGTATTGCTGGTGTTTATCGGTTCGACTTATTACACCAATCTGCTGAACTGGAAAGGTATCCCGGAAGACGGCGCAAAACTCGCAGAAGAGAACGACTACATGCCGGGCGTGGAGAAGGGCATCAACTATGCTCGCGCAGCGTTCAAAGGCAACTCGCCCACATGGAAGGACCTGGTTCAGCTCAACGAGATCATGCCAGGCGTTATCTCGGTGTCGATCCCCATCCGTGGGAAAGTCGAGAACTCGCCCGGATGTATCGATGACTACTTCCCCGAGTCCATCTACGACGTCGAAGACCGCACCGAGAAGCTGCAACTCTGTCAGAAGTACAAAACGGAGATGAGCTGCTGGGACAGCGAAGCCTGTGGTCCGCAAGGTGTGTTCAACGATGTCGAGTTGCACACCGACATGGAGAAGATGGAAACATGGATGCGCAATCATGAGTTCATCGGCTACACCGGCTCGTACACGCAGTACGTCCGACTGGTCAACATGCTGTTGACGGCAGAACCCGGCGAGCCGACAAAACTGAGTGATCTGGCCGTGCCCAACAAGGATTACCTGCTGGCCATCAACCCGGACGACGACCGCAGCCCGAACGAGATCGTCCAGATGTACAACGGCCTGCTCGAAGCCATGACGTCGGCCGGAGACATGGACTCGTTCGTCAATACCGAGAGCTGGAACGAGGGCGTGATCCTCGGGTTCATCAATACGATGGACCCGGTCGAGACGCACCAGGTCACGATGGACATCCAGCAGTACATCGAAGACCACAAATCAGACCCCGGCTTCGCAAAGGTCAATTTCGGCCTGCGTAACGCCGATACATCCGGTGATACCAACGCACTATCCGCTGACGGCCCGGAATATGTCCGCCCAGGCATCGGTGGCTTTCTCGGTGCTACCGAGGCGACCCGCGAAGTGGCCATGGACAATTGGCTGTTGAGCCCGATGCAGACGGCATTGGCGATCTTCATCATCGCCGCACTGATGTTCCGCTCGGTACTCGTATCGGGTCTGCTGACAGTGACGCTGCTGATCACCCTGTTTGCGCAATACGGCCTCGGCGGTTACTTCACAGCGGTCGAAAACTGGTCGGGCAACCTGGCGTTCCACCTGTTGGTCACGCTGTCGATCGCCATGGGCTTGGGCGTCGACTACGGTATCTATATGGTGTCGCGACTGCGCGAGGAAATGCTGGCCAGCGGTGGCAACTGGATGACCGCATTGCGCAACACCCAGAATACGACGGGCTCCGCGGTCATCGTATCGATCGTCGTATTGCTCGGCAGCTTCATTCCGCTGGTGGGCACGACGCTCGCCAACACCTGGGGGCTCGCGATCTATATAGGTGCAGCACTGATCATCGATGTGTTCACCGCCCTGATGCTGCTGCCGCTGATGGTCTACCTGTTCAAGCCGAAGTACGTCTTCGGCAATCACTGACAGCCTTCGCAAGAATGCCCCGGGCGAGCCGGGGCATTCCATCCAGGCCTCCTCTTCACGGCCGCGCCGTCAGCTCAAGGCGTGCAGCGAGTTCATCGCCTTCTGTGCATCACCGCTCTGGATCAGCTCCCAGTGGCGCATTACCTGATCGATCGCGGTTTCAATCGCGGCCTGATCCTGTTTACCCGGGCGCGATAGCACATAGTCGACGACCGCGTCCTTGTGGCCGGGGTGGCCGATACCGATCCGTATCCGGTTGAAGTCCTTCGTGCCCAGTGCCGAACAGATATCGCGCATACCGTTGTGGCCACCATGGCCGCCGCCGACCTTCAAACGGACCACGCCGGGATCAAGATCGAGTTCGTCATAGGCCACCAGAATCTCGGACGGCGCGATGCGGTAAAAGCCGGCAAAAGCGCTGACCGAACGCCCACTGTGATTCATGTAGGTCGTCGGCTTGAGCAGCCAACAATCGCCAACAGGCGTGGCGATTCGCCCCACCTCGGCAGAAAACTTCTTCTCCGCCCGCAACGTGTCGCCATGCACCCGCGCCAGCTCATCCACCAACCAGAATCCGGCGTTATGTCGTGTCTCGGCGTACTTCGGACCCGGGTTGCCGAGCCCCACCACACATTTGATCGCAGGCATGAACCTTCTCCGCTAAACAAAAACGGCGGCACGAGGCCGCCGTTCGTCGCTGCCTAAGCAGCCAGCGTTAACGAATAGACCGTTATTCGGTTTCTTCGCCTTCGCCCTCTTCGCCTTCTTCGGCCGAAGCGCCGCCGCGTGCAGCGTGAATAGAGACGACTGCCTCATCGTGCTCTTCGACATCGCCGTGCGTCAGAGCAACCAGCTCAACGCCTTCCGGCAGTTTGATATCGGTAAGATGCACGATGTCGCCGATCTCCATGCCACCGAGATCGATCTCGATGTACTCGGGCAGGTTCTTCGCTTCGCAGATGATCTCGACGTCGGTCAGCGTATGCGATACCTGGCCACCCGCTTTCACACCAGGCGATGTCTCTTCGTTAAGGAAGTGCAGCGGCACGTTCATCTTGATGCGGTCGCTATCGGCGACGCGCAGCAGATCCAGGTGGGTGACGAACGGCTTGGCCGGATGGCGCTGCAGGTCCTTCAGCACGACCTTCTGCGCGGTACCGTCCACGTTCACCTTCAGGATGTGTGAATAGAACGCTTCGTGGTCCAGGTGCTGGATCAGCTCGTTGTGTTTGGTAGCGATCATTTGCGGGTCTTTGCCACCCCCGTAGATGATGCCAGGTACCATGCCCTCGCGACGCAGGCGGCGGCTCGCACCTTTGCCTTGATCGCTACGGGACACTGCGTTGATTTCAAAATTCTCTTGCATGTCACGTGTCTCAAATAAAAGAAAAACTCACATCCGGGGCCCGCGACCAGGCATGATCCGGATGCAGCCGATTTGGGGACCATGCCCCCGGGTCAGTCCACGAACAGCGAACTCACCGATTCCTCATTGTTGATCCGTCGAATCGATTCGGCCAACAGACCGGCAATCGATAGCTGGCGGATCTTTTGGCACGCCGACGCCTCTTCGCGCAGAGGGATCGTCGACGTAACCACCAATTCATCCAGGCGCGATGCTTCGATGTTGGTGACCGCCGGCCCCGACAGCACCGGGTGCGTACAGTACGCCACCACCTTCGCCGCACCGGCATCTTTCAACGCACCGGCCGCCTTGCACAAGGTGCCGGCGGTGTCGACGAGATCGTCCACCAACACACAGGTGCGACCTCGAACATCACCGATGATGTTCATGACCTGCGCCACATTCGCCTTCGGCCGGCGCTTGTCGATAATCGCCAGGTCGGCATCATCCAGGCGCTTCGCCAAGGCCCGGGCGCGCACCACGCCGCCGACATCCGGCGAAACCACCATCAGGTCGGGATACTTCTGCCGCCAGATGTCGCCCAGCAATATCGGCGAGGCGTAGACATTGTCGACCGGGATATCGAAAAAGCCCTGAATCTGGTCTGCATGCAGATCCATCGTCAATACGCGGTCGGCACCCGCAGTGCCGATCATCTTCGCCGCCAGGCGCGCAGTGATCGGCACGCGCGCCGAGCGCGGCCGGCGATCCTGGCGCGCATAACCGAAATACGGTATCACCGCCGTCACCCGCCGCACCGACGACCACCGCAGGGCATCGATCATCACCAACAACTCCATCAGGTTGTCGTTGGTGGGCTCGCAGGTCGGCTGCACCACGAACACGTCACGACCGCGAACGTTTTCCTGGATCTCAACCATCGATTCGCCGTCGCTGAACTGGCCTACCGCCGCCTTCCCCAGCGGGATATCCAGGTAGCTCGCAATATCCGTAGACAACTGCGGATTGGCGTTACCAGAAAAAACCATCATGCCGCTGCTGGACACTGAGGACTCCCGTCTGTTTCGGCGACAAAAAAAGCTGCCTTTCGGCAACTTTACAGGTATTCGTCTCGGTGCCAACACCTTGGCGGTTCATGGCGTCTTCCGTGCCACTTCGCGGTCCTTCAATTGTGGCTGGGGCGCCAGGATTACTCCGGCTTCGCCTCCGCCCTGCCGGCCGCCGCGTTGTGCGCGACGTTCTTGGCGCTGCGCGCCTGCGTCGAACCTTTTCGGTTCTCACCCTGGCGCTGCACTCGCAGTGCCCGACCGCTTCGCGGTCATCTAGTATGGCTGGGGCGCCAGGATTACTCCGGCTTCGCCTCCGCCCTGCGGGCCGCCGCGCTTCGCGCGACGTTCTTGGCGCTGCGCGCCGGCGTCAAACCTCTACGGTTCTCACCCTGGCGCCGATACCCCCGGTGCCCGACCGCTTCGCGGTCTATCAATTATGGCTGGGGCGCCAGGATTACTCCGGCTTCGCCTCCGCCCTGCGGGCCGCCGCGCTTCGCGCGACGTTCTTGGCGCTGCGCGCCGGCGTCGAACCTCTACGGTTCTCACCCTGGCGCCGATACCCCCGGTGCCCGACCGCTTCGCGGTCTATCAATTATGGCTGGGGCGCCAGGATTCGAACCTGGGATGCCGGAGTCAAAGTCCGGTGCCTTAACCGCTTGGCTACGCCCCAATAAACTATCAGTCGGTTCGCGCGCGATGCAGTGCATCCGACAGCGGCGAACGGTTCAGGCCTTGAACCACAAAGCCTCCAACCCCGGCCGGTCGCGCTGCCAGCAGTGTCTCTGCGGCGCTGCGATCGGCGCATACTGCAAACAGGCACGCCCCCGTCCCGGTCATCCTTGCGTTTGCTTTTTCGTCAAGCCATTCAAAGACTTGAGCGATCACCGGGTAACGTTTGCGCACCACGGCAAGGCAGTCGTTGGCATGTTCCCCGGCGAGAAAGTCGCGTATTGTGATTCTGTCAGAATTCCTTGTCAATTCCGGGTCTTGGAACACTTTGCCGGTGTCGACGTGTACTGGCGGCGCCAGCACGAGATAGACGGGCATATCGGGCTCGATATCCGTGAACGTTTCGCCGACCCCTTCGGCCCACGCGGCGCGCCCGCGCACGAAGATCGGCACGTCCGCCCCGAGCTGCAATCCCAGTTCGGCCAGCCGCTCGTCATCGAGCCCCAATCGCCACAGGTGATTCAGGGCGACCAGCGTGGTTGCGGCGTCCGAACTCCCGCCGCCGAGTCCACCCCCCATCGGGATGCGCTTGGTGACATGAATATCAGCCCCCAGGCGACAGCCGGTTTCCTGCTGCAGCAACTGCGCGGCCCTGACGACGAGATCATGCCCCGCCGCGACGCCGGCGAGCTCGCTGACACGATGAACCCGGCCGTCATCACGTATCGTATAGGTCAGCTCATCACACAGATCGATGAACTGAAAGACGGTCTGCAACAGATGGTAACCGTCCGCACGCCGTCCGACGATCCGCAACAACAGGTTGAGCTTTGCCGGGGCCGGCCAGGTCGTCTTCTGACTCATCAAATATCGGCGTCGAGTCTCTCGATCGCGGACTTCACCTTGTCGCTGCCTGGCGTGTGCACCAAGGCATCGCGCCACACGGCCTGGGCATCTTCCTTCTGACCGCTGACCCACAGGACCTCACCAAGGTGCGCCGCGATCTCGTCATCATTGACGATCTCCAACGCCCGCCTAAGGTACTTGGTCGCCTGCTCGAGATCGCCTTTGCGATACAGCACCCAACCCATACTGTCGAGCACGGCCGGATTGTCGGGGCGCAATTTGAGCGCGCGGGCGACATAGGCGAACGCCTCGTCGAGCCGCTCGTTGCGGTCGGCCATGGTGTAACCGAGTGCGTTGAGTGCGTCGGCATGGTCGGGATCTTCGGCGAGGATCATGCGCAGATCCCGCTCCATCCAGGCGAAATCGCCGAGCTCAACGACGTAGAGCGCGCGGTTGTAGCGCAGGTCGTGATTCGCCGGAAAGGTCTTCAGCGCCTGCTCGTATAAGGCCAAGGCTTCTTCGCGGCTGCCGTGCTTCTGCACCAACTGCGTTTCCGCCACGTACAGGTCGGCGACCCGATCCGGGTTGGCGATGCGCGCCTGTTGTAGAGTCTCGCGCGCCTCGGGCAGACGACCGGTACGCGCCAGGATCTGCGAGGCGCGAATCACGGCATCGACCTTCAACTCACCGCCGCGAACGGTCCGGTACAAGCCGACGGCGAGGTCGTCGTTACCGGCCTGCTCCTCGATCTGCGCGAGATAATAGGCCGCCTCGTCGCGTCGCTCGGGATTGCTACGCAGCACCTGCCACAGCGGGCGGGCCTCGTCCCACGCCTCTTGCTGGGTCGCCAACATAGCGTAGCCGAAAGCGATTTCGTCATCTTTCGGCTTCAGTTCGTGCAATGCGCGGAACTGCTCGAGCGCGCGCTTGTAGTCGCTCGCATCGACCAGCATGCGCGCATAGGTCGTGCGCAACAGCTCGCTGTCGGGGTAGCTCTTGACGCTCTCGGCCAACGAGTCGAGCGCCTTGTCGCGCTGGCTTTGCGCCACCAGTACGCGCGCCAGCAAAACCCGCGGCTGTTCCCAATCCGGCTTGCGTTCAATAACCGTCCGCAAACGGGTCTCCGCCCTGGCGAACTCGCGATGCGCGGTTTCCAGCACGGCCAGGGCGTACAGCGAACGCACATCGTCAGGATGGCGCTCGTGCAGACCCCTCATCAACTGCTCGGCCACGTCTCTATCGCTCTCGACGCTCAACGCGCTTGCGGCCTGCAAGAATCCGTCGTCGCCATAGGCATCGGCGATCTTGATCAGGGCATCCAGATGCTCGGCAGCCTTGTCGGGCTGCTTGTTACGCAGGAACAGTATCGATGCCAGTTGCCGTGCCGAGACCGAATTCGGCGCCAGCTCGACCCAGCGACGAACCGCCGCAAGGCCCCCTGGATAGTCCTTCAAATGCAGCGCTATGCGCGTCGCGCGTTCCGCCGCATAGGCATCCCGCGCCAGGATGGCGGCGTGCTGATAATGGGTTTGCGACAGGCGAAGCTCGCCGCGATGGGCGCCGATCTCGCCGACCAGGTAGCTGTACACCAGGTCTTCGTCGAGTTCGCGCTTGGTCGGTTCCGGTTCGGGAAACGGCAGAACGACCGCGCGCTTTTCACCCGCCGGTTCTGCATCCGACGCCGCCGCGTCTTTTTGCTTGAGTGACTGACAACCCTGGGCAGCGAATAGGCATGCCAGGCCGATGAGCAATAATGGTTTCTTCACGACGCTTAGATTAACGGATAGGCGGGTGCACGGGAATGGTTAAAGCCGCCTGCCGGAGGCGACGAAAGCGCGTCTGTTGCTTGCATTCAACCCTTTGATAT
>MWSA01003696.1_pt1 | contig 13520 bp, 12 predicted proteins | sample 1021941 | NCBI WGS metagenome assembly MWSA01 (sample SAMN06327220, study PRJNA374545) | mollusc metagenome | biome: marine bay; material: sediment; isolation source: gill 40 cm from animal A | host: Kuphus polythalamius | place: Philippines: Mindanao | collected 2011-09-12 | reverse complement strand
TCCACCAAACAATTCGGTTTCACGTCCCGTTCGTCTAGAGGCCTAGGACATCGCCCTTTCACGGCGACGACAGGGGTTCGACTCCCCTACGGGACGCCATATCTATGTAAATCGGCTCCAATACGGAGCCGATTTTCGTTTTCCCCCGAAATGAAAAGGCCTTTTCCCGTCTGAATGGACCGGCTTCATTCGGATCGGGCCATCAAGCAACTCCCGCAGCGCTTTCCGAGCAGACGTCACGTCCTTCCTTAGGAGTCCTTGGAAATCGCTGAGGCGCTTCAAAGGTGAGTTTCAGTCGGTCAATATCAACGGCCTGCGGCGATTCCAGCTCTTTCTGTCGAGCAATCTCCTCAGCAGGTTCTTGAGTCGAGCTTCTCTGGTTGAGATCTCTTGGAGGACTCGATCGGGGGCAATGTCGCCCGCGATGAGTCTGATGAAATTCTCCATTTCCCTTTCAATTTTGCGGGGGGGCTACCCCGTTAACACGGACACTTCAAAAAAGCCCGACAATGGGCAGAAAGGAGTGTTTCTATGACGAAGGGAAGAAAGTTCAGCCCGGAGTTCAAGCGGGGCGCTGTTGAGCAAGCCAGCCAGTCTGGCGTCAGCTGTGTGCAGGTTGCCCGCGAGCTGGGTATTGGCGCCAACCTGCTGACCCGCTGGAAGCGAGAAGCTGATGCCGAGGGTCGCCATGCCTTTGGCGGATCGGGCACCCCGAGGGATGAAGAGGTGGCATGCCTGAAGCGAGAGTTGGCAAGCGTGAAGAAGGAACGGGATTTATTGCGCGATGCGGCAACGTTCTTCGCCAAGGGATCATCCTGAGATATCAGGCGATCCGACGTTGTCGCGATAAGTTTCCTGTTCGAATGATGTGTCGCTTACTGAAGGTTTCGCCCAGTGGCTTCTACGACTGGGAAGGCCGTCCGCCCAGTGCACGTCAGATCGACAATGAGCGCCAGCTGAAGCGGATCCGAGAGGTCCATGAGGACAGCCAAGGCATTATCGGTGCACCCCGCATGCACGAAGATCTGACCGAAGAAGGCGAGACAGCCAGCAAAAACCGTGTTGCCTGCCTGATGGCTATCAATGGCCTTCAGGGCTGGCCGCGCAAGAAGAAGCGGGGTCAACGCGGCAAGCCCGGATTGCCGCCACCAGGCATCCGAAATCATTTGGAGCAGGATTTCACGGCCTTGGAACCGGAAAGCAGTTGGGTCACGGATATCACCGAGCTGAAGACGGATGAAGGCAAGCTCTTCTTGTGCGTCGTTATCGACCTATTCAGCAAGCTCGTGATCGGATGGTCGATGCATCATCGGCAGGATCGCCAGATGGTCATCCGGGCCGTTGAGATGGCCGTCTGGCAGCGCCAGGGCGGCTGGTCCGTGATCTTGCACTCCGATCGTGGCAGTCAGTTTCGAAGCGGCGACTACCAGCGGTTCCTGCAGCGAAACACCCTCATCTGTTCCATGAGCGCCGTTGGTCACTGTGGCGACAACGCAGCCTGCGAAGGATTTTTCGGTATGCTCAAGCGTGAACGGACAAGCCACCAGCGTTACCGTACACGAGACGAGATCAGGGCTGATGTATTCAACTACATCGAGCGATTCCACAACCCGAGAATGCGGCGTAGATTCGCGAGAAAGGATCAGGCGTTTTCCGCCTTTTTAAAACTGTCCGTGGAGACGGGGTAGAACCCGAGAAATCTCCGTCGGACGCCTGATTCATTTCTCCGGTCACGGCCAGGTCGATCACTAAGACGTATTAAGGTCGAGTCTAAGTCTGTCGGGTAATGAACGCTTGCTCGCCGAAGATCTCCTGCAGATAGTACCTTCGGATAGGGGGCTGGCTTTCGTAGCTGCGTCGTGCGAATCGGGGCTCGGAACGGAGATTTCCAGCGACGAGGAAAAATACGCAGGCATTGCAGCTGGTTTGATATTGGGTGGAGCAACCACCGTTGTCGGTTCACTCTGGCCGGTGGAGGATCGAGTCACCGAAAAACTCGTGAAGCATCTGTACAAATCGTTTGCTCATGGCAAGACTTTTGATGATGCATTGCGAGAGGCGCGACGGCAAGCCAAATCGACTGGCGGCTCGACCATGGGACCAGCAGTGGGCACGCTTTTTGGTGTACAGGAAGGTACTCTGGGTTTTGGGCTCGATCATCCATATTTTTGGGCAGGCTTCCAGTGCGTCGGTGAACCTGATGTGCGGTTTGGCCATACGCTTTCAACTACGACGTAAATATCAAACGGATACCAAGCCTTTGTAAACAATAGAGCTAGGGGGGCGATGCGACTCACATGGTCACCTAAAATTTTGATCTACAAGTAATTGGGCTGACTTCATCAACATCGAAAGTATCGCCCGGAGCGGGGGGCGCAAATAGTTACGTCAGAAGGGTGGAAGACAAGACTATACGCGAGACCCCGCAAACTTAATTTGGACTGGCACTTAGACCTTAAAATCGATAGTTGTCAGATCACGCCGTAACTGAGCCGTTTATCACAAGCTTGCTCCTTGCTGAAGTCTGTTTTCAATCAAGAAAATACAACTTCGTCATTTAAAGCGGAATCGAAACCTTCGCTGCGTATTAGCCGTTGCTCTGCCGTCTCTTGCCCCAAGTCAACAGCACAGCGCCATGCCGCCGTGGCCGCGTGTCGATCCCCCATCAGCCAGATGTAATCACCTACCGCCAACGCCTGACTGCCATCCTGAAGCTTATGGCACGGTATCGATCCCTGCCGTGATGAATCCGCATATACGGATACTGCTGGACTGCGGCTCTTAGCCTGGTCACTGGCTAACCATATCGGCGAAGGTGCTACCAATAACTGGTGCCCTTCCTCAAACGATTTACGGAGATCCTGCCAAAGCAGGGCGAAAAGTTCGATCAACCAATCCGCACGCTTCCGCATATGGATGAGCTGCGAATCTTCTGACTCGTGCAGTGGCCTGAGTATCGCGGCCAATCTAGCTGGGGTTGTCGGGTGCGACTCCGACTCTGGGTCCGGCTGCTCAGAGCCAGTCCGGAGGACTTCAAGCCCGTTACGAACCAGGTGCAATCCAAGTAGCAGCAAAACGGGTGCCCATTCGATCAAGAGCGGAATTTCGTTTTCTGCCCGTTTTGACCGCGTCATCAGATCAAGTGCCACGAAATCTGCTGCATATTCACGTTGGTGATCTAAAGGTATCTGGTCGACAGAGTTGCCGAATAACGTCGTCCGCACGGGCTTCAATCTGTCTAGGTCGCCGTGAACTATGTGCGCACACTCATGTGCAACTAGAAATGTCACCATGCACTTCGCCAGACGGCTCGCCACATACGATGGCCCGGGTGGCGCCGTGTAGGGCCGTGAAAAACCTGGGTGTCCGGAGATAACGTATGCGCCCATTAGATGGCGAAGTCGCCAAAGCAAATGAGGGCGTTCGCGGACGAGTTGTTTCACCGGGATGCTAGGTATTTCGAACGAACTCCAATCATCAGAGTAGTCCAGCGCCTGTCCGAGAATCTTGCCGAGCAGATAGGTGAAACGAAACACTCCATTGTTGAAGAGAGCTAAGTAATGGTTGCCAAGAGGAGTCTTGATGACCTTAGCATTGACATCACCAGTAGGCATCGTCCCCACATGCAAGCGGCTACAGTTGCCATCAGCATTTTGATAGTTGGGATTGAGGTTAATCGTGTCTTTTAGCCCTTGCATTGCCTGGTCGACTAGCTTGTAATCGAAAGGGTTTTCATAAGGCGTTAGCGCACTGGATCGAGCGTCCTCTAAACTATCCTGGGCGTTGACTTCGTTTTCCCGCCACCCTGTGCCTTGTAGACGCGTCAAGATGCTCTCGCGAACCGTCGATATTGACTTGCCGCGGAGTGCATCTTTCAAACTCTTGAGCTTGTCCTTTCTTGTCGCGTTAGGATCAATCGCAAGTGTATCGATGCTTGTGGAAATACCCGCAAACGCTTCTTCGAAACTGCCGTTTGGGAGCTTCTCCAGTTGATCAAGAATTGCGCTCCGAGGATCGTCGGTCGGAAGCCATGATATCGGATCGACTCCTACTTTTTTGTACGCATCTGCCTGTAACTGCGTCATGTAGTCAATTGCGAAACTAGCCATCGTCGTACCTAATCACTAGTAAAGGGACCTTGGTGCAGCCACCTCGTCAATATTTGTAGATTCACCCGAACGAAGCCTTGCGACGATCTTGTTTGCCTCGCAACGCTTTCAATCTCTCCTTCCAGAAAGCCGCACTGCGGTAGTACAGAGAACCTACTCTCGCCTTGCGACGCCCTGGATTCTATGTGTCGGAGTTTTAATTCCTTCCTAGCGTCAATCACCGATATCTAGTGCTGTAATGTACTTATCAGTCAACCTCGACAACTTAGTCTTGAGTCCATCGCTGCTCATACGGAGTAACTGGGAATCCGCTAACATCGACGAATTGGCCATTTGGAATCTTGCGTCCTGCTGGGTGATCTTGAAGAACAAAACCTGAGTTCTACCATAAGAAGCATCGAATCGAGCTGCGGCGAGATTCATCACCACCTTGTCCTGCTCGATAGCAACACGTGTGAAGTGATACTCTGATACTTCAAATCGACGGCTTTCTCTATCAAGTAAAGTAATCCATGGCGAATCTTGGTTAATCTGTTGTAGTTGTTTCAAGGCAGTAACGATTAAAGATGATGCAACCGCAGCACCCCCAAGGGCGGCAGTGAGAAAAGGAATGATCGCATCATGGACTTCGACATTCACTTTATCGAATTTTTGGTCGACGCTGCCGCCTCCTTCCAGAATCCAGTTTAAATTCATCAATACGGTGTTGTGCCGCTGAAGCCATTGATCAGGGGTTGCCACGACTACGTCGTTGCTCGCAACCCGTTGAGCGGCGAGCAGGCTCAACGTCACTGCTGTCCTCAACTCGGCGTCAACATCACCGTTGAATTCGACCAAGTTTGTCCCTGTTACGACGCCATCAGGAATATCATCTGGATCGATAGCACCAATCACCGGTTCTTCTTCGATGCCAAAACCGACGGCATCTGGACCAACTGGTAAATTGGAAATGTAGCTTCTGAGTTCGGATTGTTTCATTGTGTGCTCCCTCATTGCCGACACATTAATTAAGCTTCATACAAGTTGCTTATACAATTGTTCCGCGTCAAGTACTCCCCAACCAGAACCTTCATTGTGGTGTCCACCGCTCGCTTGCGCGAAACGTATCAGTCCGCTACGTAGTTGTTGTGCGTTGTACTGTGGATTGCCGGCCTTGAGCCTGCCAGACATGACTAGCGCCAAAGCACCGGTAACATGTGGCGCTGCCATGCTTGTACCGGTATTCGCGGTAACCGCGCGATGATCGTTTTGATTGGCTGAGGCTGCAACAATACCTTTTCCAGGAGCAACGATATCCGGTTTTGCCCGATTATCTCTGGTCAGCCCAAAGGATGATGTATCAGTTAAGGAAAATGGAATTGTCGAGTCACTGGCACCAACTGCTATTACGGTGTGGGCCGTGCCAGGAATGCTGAGCGTCATCTTTGGATCGTCGGGAACGAAGGTTACGGCCCGCGCCCTATCTCGTTCCACCCACGCATCGACGAATCCATCGCCGGATCCAAGATTCAAACCTTGTATCCTAAGTTTCCAGCGGCCAGATTGAATGGAATTTGTCTCCGGCAAAATTGTGATCGATAACAGATTGTCTCCATTGTCTGCATGGAGTGTCTTCAGGTCTAGGCGACAATGGTTTCCGCCGAGCGTCACCTCGGCTTGTTTTTCATTTTCATCAACAACCGGCGAGGTGTTGCCCGCTGGGTCAGTTAATTCGAACCTCAACTCATCTGTTTCTTGGTACCAGACCTCAATGTAATCTTGAAAGCGGAACCCGTCTGAATCCCACTCGATGGTTGCGAAACCGTTCTGTATGGCCCTTATTCGGGTGTGGCCTCCACGACCACGTTCGTTGCCCGCTGATTTGACAATGACGTATCCTGGATTGCGGCCGCCGTTCGTAATCGAATCGAAAGCTGCTTCTACCAATGATGTGCCGTCATGAGCGCCCGCGTTCATCCCGAGGCTGACGTTTACGGCGATAGGTAATGCCCTCTGTGAAACGGCATTGTTGCCACCCGCCGCCGACTTCAGAAACTGAAGTGCGTCGACGTGGGTCACAGAGTAGCCGAGGCTTGGCGGGTTCCCCGGCTCTGTTTGCGAATCTGGTATAACGACAATCAGGCCTGCTTCTGGCGCTAGTCCATCCGCCAATTGGTTACCGACCGCGCGCCCTGCAGCAATACTCGCGACGTGCGTACCATGTGCGCTCGGGTCGCGTAAAGCGCTTGGTGTAGTGTGTGGAGCGTTTATAAATCCCTCAATATTGCCAGCGACGTAAAGCGTGCCATAGTCTTGTGAAAAATTAGTAGGATCGACTGAGTGGGGAGATGGTCCAGAATTGTCCCGCTGATTCCACACACCGAGGATGCGTGACGTGCCGTTGTCGCCCTGAAATGCCTCGTGAAGTACGTCGATGCCAGTATCAATGATGCCCACTAGCGCTGAGTCGCCTCGTTCTTGAATGGGTGGACGATGAATGTGGTCAGCACCGACGAAAGGGACAGAATGATCTAGGTCCTCGACACCGGCGTCTCCGCTGACTTCTATAGAGATCACTTTCGGATCAGATTTCAATGCCTCAAGGTCCGCGTTAGAAACCTGCGCTGTTGCAAAAGTGGAGAATTGAGACCCAATTTTGAGGTGCGCGGGAGGATCCCAGCTTTCGTCAGATAGCCGTAGCAACACCGCGATTTGCTTGGGTCCTGGAGCCGCGCTTGCGGCTGACCTGAACGACATTTCGGTGGCCTCCGAAAATTGCCGATCGGCACGAAATTGAGATGCCTCGATCTCTTCCGGAATTTGTCGACGGATGTTTGCGATGTAGTGGTCAATTTTGTGGTCGTGCACACCCGGGAGGAAGCCTTCTACGCTGACGTCTAGAGCTTCTTCGATTTCCGTTTCAGTTTTGCTCTGAGGCAATGATGCGCGAATTCGCTTTATGTCTTCTTGTATTTGAAGGAACTCTTCCTGGCTAATCATTTTGGATTCTGAGGAGACTGCATCGAACTCGGCGGAAAACTGTTTAATGCTGCCATTGGAGTCGAAGTGAACTAAGAGGCCAACGTGTCTATATCCTGGCGGTATCCTGGTGACGATGTCGTCATCATTGACGAATCGAAAGAATTCTTCACCATATGCGGCTTTTATTGTCTGCTCAAACTCGTCGTCTCCAAGGCGTGGCTGCCCGAATGTATATATTCCGTGAACTTCGAATTGATCGATAAATTCTGCTGATGCAATAGAAGCTAAAGCACCACCGAGGCTATGGCCAGTCAACCAAATCGGCTTTCCAGTTGGCAGCGTTGCCCTAAGCCGTGCGCTGACATCATGAAAAGCGTCGAAGAAGCCTTTATGCACAGTGCCGTAGCTAGGCTCATTGGTTGGAATGACATTCATGTTCCCAATCCAGTCTCCGATCCCTTTCGTGCCACGGAATGCCAAAATTGCATGCGTATCGCATTCGGCGACAAAGCATTCTGTATCCTCTGAATCAAGAAACACGACCGTTTCATAACCCCAGCTATGTATAAGAACGTTTTCGACGGTTGACTGGCGCTCGTAAGACAGCTTGCTCGCAGATGCCATTGAGAGAGCACGGCGCCAGGAGAAGCCGGGATCAGTCAGGCTGTCAATCGCAAACATGGCTTTACCTCCTGAACATGGGTCACAAACTAGAGTTCTCGAGCTGGTTCAGCAGCCGATGTCTTGTCAGAGGCAAGGAGTCGGTCTCGGGGGGCTGAAAATCGCTGGGGGATGCATGCCAGTTCGGGAAGAATTTCAGATTCGTCGCAGCCTGGACATCTGCGAGATCCGTTAGGAAGTCAGTCAAGGCTGAACCGCTAGGTGCAATCTGCGGTATTCGGAAGCAGGCGATATCGAAGTTGTTTTCCTCGTTCCACGGATAACGAAACGGATCAACGGTGATGCAGAAATACTCGTCCGGTATCGGAACCTGTTTTCCATTCGGTCGTTCGATGATTGAAGGCTCATCGTCAAAAATGGGCCCTACTACTGCCCAAATGTGGTCTTTGTCGGGCGTGTCTTCAATTTTTCGAATCGCGTTCTCAAGAGAGAGCCAAACGCCGGAATTTAGAGATCCACGTTGTGGACTCATGTTCGACATGAAGAATGTTTCCATTTGTGCCAATCGGCCGAATTGACGATTGATGACCTCATTCGGCACCATGTGGCCTACGTGATATTGAATGCCGTCGACGCGTCCGTAGGTCTCAGAGCCGATTCGCAGTTCTTCACCGAGTCGCACGTCTTCGTAGTAGAGATGTGGACGGTCAAAGTCCACATCCCGATCGAACCCGGCTACACGATATGCGGCCCAAGCGGGCTGTAGACGATTCGGCGAAAATCCGACTACATATCCATGATTGACCAACATTACTACCGGTCGATCTGGATCCAAGTTGTGCGGCGCTCCGTTGAATGTGAAAAGATCGACGAGGTGCGCCAAATCGGTGCAGGATGAGTGAATCGTGGTGTTGTTCAACTGACTGCCCCTCTGGGTCCCGGAGGTTGGACGTGGTCAGCTTGATAGCTTCCATTGCCTACAAAAAGGATAGACCAGCTTTTGGTCCAACGGCAGTTTCTTATCGCCCCCGTAAGTACCACCGGACACATGAACCGTTTGGATCCCTAGTATTTCGATAGTAGGCACGTCGCCGAGTTCACGTCGCAGCAATGGTTTCAGTCGCGCCATTTCGAGACGTTGTTGTTAATGTTTTTGTCGCAACCGGCGTCAGCCCGGGTTCACAAAGTTTAGAATCCACAGAAAGCGCCAAAAATGCTCTGGGCGACAGCTGCCCACTAGCTGCACGATTCACTCGAGAGCACCAATGATCGTACAGCGATGACTTGTCCGCCTTGAACACACTTCAGTTCACTGTAGGTTAGCGTGTCGACCTCGGATGCCAGCCGGATCGTTCGGCCAAATAGGCTCTATCGAGGTGCTGCCAAGCGCTTCGAGCTTGTCTTCCGCGATCGTTCTTGTTTTTTGCGTAATGTCGCATTCTGACTGGAGGGTGCTGGAAGTAGGCGATAGCCGAAGGACAAAAAATGAAGTCAGCTTGGTACTTTTCGAGAAAAGAGTTGTACGACTTGTTGTGGGAGAAACCCCGGACGCAGCTCGCCAAGCGAATCGGGCTTTCCGACGTGGCCCGATGCCTCCCTTCGGCTACTGGGCGAAAAAGAGGTCTGGCAAGCGAGTCTCGCAGCGTCCGTTGCCTCCACGGGATCCTGGTGTCGACGACGCAATCAAGCTAGGCGGTTATCGATACGACTACGGACGCCATTGGACTGACCAGGAGGTCTGGGAAATGGTGCCAGAGGCGCCGACCTCTGAGAGCGACTCCTCAAAGGTCGTTTGGGTAAGGTGACTCGGCCGCGATCGTTGAATGAGCCCCATAGGGCAATTACGCGCCTTCTGGAGGAAGATGAGGTACGTCGTGAGAAGGCCAAGTCCAGCAGTTTTGTTTTCTCATGGGACGAGCCCAAGTTTGATTCCCTAGTTGAAAAGCGGCGCCTCAGAATTTTGTCCGGCATATTTGCCGCAGCGGGCAAGTACGGAGCCCGTGGTGTCATCAGTGGCAAAGATGCGCGCGACGTTGGCGTTACAGTGGGCGATCAATTGGTCCAGGTGAGTTTGGAACCCATTGGATCAGGCAAGAAAGCAATTACCCAAAGAGGGCGTACGCGGGAGCGGTTCAAGCTTACCGTGGGTCACAGTTGGCATCGGTACGGGCCCGAACCGCTCGTTTAGGAGGGCAGTGCCGAGAAGGATCTCGAATCGATGCTTCCCGAGATCGTCGTTGAGCTGATCTTGATGGGGGGCGGCAATACCGCGGACACAAGGAGTATCAGTACCGGAATCTGGTAGACCGCAAAGCAGAGCTCGAAGAAAAAGAAAGGCGGCGGATTGAAACCGAGGCTCGGCTAGAGCGCGAAAGGATAGAGCAACTCAAGCAGGCCCGGATTCAACGGTTGTTGGACGAAGCTGCGGCCCATCGGCAGGCCTGTGACATCCGCGAGTACGTAGGTCGTGTACTGACGTCACTGCCTATGTCATCGCCCGGTGATCGAGTGAAAGCCGAAGCTTGGGCTGAGTGGGCGAGGGAGCAGGTCGATTCGTTGGATCCCTTTACCGCCGGGCAGTTGGACATGAGCGAGCCCATGCTGGAGTGATTCGCAAACGAGCGACAGATCCTTGGATCTGGGGAAAGCTCCTCGTGTAGGTCTGCTGGGCTTGTAGAAACCGCGGTTGGATGCGGGTCAGCCGAGAGCCTTTCTCACGCGTGCCACCAGATCCTCCGAGCCACTGATCTCGAACGATAGCTTGTCTATCGAACGCCCTTTCACCTTGATCTTCGGACGCTCCCCTGTCTTGGGATCGCGGATGCTGCGCACCTTTTGCGTTACCTCATCTTTAGATGGAGCTCAGGAGGGCTTGCTCAAGCGCATTTCCCATTTGGTTAGGGTTCACTTTCCGCCCGTTGATTTCGAAAGAAACATCAGTCATTTCAGTATCCTACTTCTTGCGCCCGCCGTGTTTGGTGGGGTCGGTTAGTCTGTACCGTTGGCCAGACTGCAGCGGTGGCGGGAGCGGCTCACCTCTAGTCACAGTGCGTTCAATGCCGGTGCGGCCGCCACGCGAGCGACCCGACGATTTCATACTGACCTGAGCGTGGGGCCTTTTGTCCAGGCTTTAGGGTTTTCGATGGCATCTTGATTCCTCTCAAGAAAAAGTTTACAAATACGATATTAAATATAATAACGTAAACCACAGGTGTCAACCATGTTCGGAGAGCGACTCAAGCTGGCGAGGAAGCGGGCTGGATACTCCCTGCGCGGCCTAGCTGAGGCCGTCAATGGCCGGGTATCTGCGCAGGCGTTGGGTAAGTACGAACGCGGCGAGATGATGCCGAGTTCTGACATCCTCCTTGCACTATCTCGTGTACTCGAAGAGTCTATCAGTAGCCTGATGAGCCCAATGCAGGCTCGTCTTGATGGCGTGGATTTCCGGAAGAAATCGGGAACTTCGGCAAAGGACCGTGCGCGTGTCGAGTCGGCTGTGCTCGATCACGTCGAGCGCTACCTGATGGTTGAGGAGATCCTGGAGATGGATAGCGCGTCCTGGGATAGGCCTTTCGAAGAGAAGCGATTGTTGTCGGGTGTCGATCAAGCCGAAGCTCTGGCAAAAGAACTGCGTGAGTGCTGGAACCTCGGTGAGGATCCCATTCCCGATATGACTGAGTTGCTTGAGGAGAAAGGCATAAAGGTTTTCGTTCTGTCGCTACCTCATTCAGTTTCAGGCTTGACCTGTCTGGTCAGTCGCCCGGGGCATGAGGATCGCGTACCGGCCATCGTGGCGAATGCAGAACACAATGTCGAGCGGCGTAGATTGACTCTTGCGCATGAACTAGCGCATAGGGTCATTAACGAAGAATCGTCTTGTGACCATGAAAAAGCGGCCAACCGGTTTGCAGGAGCATTTCTCGTCCCTGAGGTACATATCCGAAACGAGATTGGAGAACGCCGTCATGCGATTGGTTACCGTGAACTAGTCGACCTTAAGCACTTATATCGCATCAGTGCGGCAGCCTTACTGGTGAGGCTAGAGCAACTCGCGATCATCAGTCATTCAACTATGGTTCACGCCTTTCAGACTTTTGCCCGGGGGTGGCGAAAGACTGAACCCGAGCCAATCCTGGATCAGGGTTGTGAGAGTACTAATCGGTTTGAAAGGCTGTGTTATCGGGCTCTGAGTGAAGACATGATTTCACTGCCAAAGGCAGCGGAGCTACTGCGAAAGAAACCCACTGTAATCAGGGAAGAAGTAAGGGGGCCGCTGGCTGATGAAGGTCATAGTCAGTGACACGTCGGTCATTATTGACCTCTGTAAGGTGAGGTTGATCGAATCGGCGTTCTCTTTGCCGTACGAGTTCATCGTGCCCAACGTGATGTTCGAGGATGAATTCCTTGATCTAAGCAACTATGCACGCGGAGATCTTCTTGCTAGTGGGCTTGCTGTGTCGGTCCTGAGCGGTGAAGCCGTGGGTATGGCCGTCGAATACGGTGCGGCTTTCAGGAGGCTCAGCATAAATGACCAATTCGCACTGGCTTTGGCGAAGACGACCGAGGAATCGATTCTGCTGACGGGTGACAAGGCGCTAAGGAGCGCCGCAACCACGTTGGATGTGGAGGCGAGGGGGCTGCTATGGCTCTGTGATCAGATGGAAGAACACCAGACGGTGGAAGCCAAGAGACTTGGCGAAGCTTTGGTAGCTTTGGACGAGGACGAACTTGTTCGTCTACCTCGGGCAGAGCTGCGAAAAAGGATTATCCGAATCCTAGGTTGAGTGGTGTTGCTCAATCCATCAGTGGGGTGGGGCGTCCGCATTATTCAACAACTGTCGGCGAAATCGTCGACAGCCATAATCCCCGCCTCTCTAACTCCGCAAAATCCGCCGAGAAACCACTCCGGGCAACGCTTCTGGCCGAACTACCTACACACCACTTAGTTCTGAAACTGCTGATAACGGTGCGGCTGGTGGAGCTTCTTCAACGGAAATCAACTGAAAAAATCGATAGTTATTTCATTTATATAGGGTGCAGATCCCCTACGGGACGCCAACACTAGAAGGGCTTACAGCAATGTAAGCCCTTTTTCTTTGGCGCTGGGCCGCGCACTGGACACCCGGGTACGACGCGCCGCCATTTGGGTTCGGCCGGCAATGACGATGGAGAATTGAGATGTTGCGATGGATACGCGCCAGTTTGCTGCTGGCAGGCTTGCTGACCCTGACGGGTTGTTCGGACGAACCGATGATCATGGCGAAGTGGGTCGGTCCGACGGATGCCCCCGCGCTGGCTGGTCTGAAGGTTGCGCTGTACCCGGCGCTCGAGGGATCGGCGGCAAAGTCTCTGACCCTGGATGACATCGGCGACCAACGTATAGCGATAGATCTTGTTCCGGCCAACCTCACCGCCGCCGACGTCGACCAGGTGGTCGACGCGATGAACGCGCGTGCGGCCATGCAAGGCAGCCGTCTGACGGTCACGTTTCCGCCACCGGGTGAAAAGCCGGCAGAGCCGGACTCGATGATGGACATGCTGTACGCCAATCCGGACCGTCCCCAGGGCGAGCATTCAAGCGAACTCAATTGGGTGGGCGCCGAACTGCGCGTTTACGTCGAGGAGCGTCGTAACAGCGGTACGTTTGGTCCCAACAGCGCCGCGTTTTGCCGATTGGATATTCCACTGCAGAGTGAGATGCCAAGCCTGCATGTCAACCAGCAGTTCGTAGCCGCGTCACGGGAGGGTGAATCTGCCGAGTCGCAGACAGCGGCGCGACAGTTGATCGATACCGTCAACACGTTCCTGGCCCGGTCGAAACCCAAGTAC
>MWSA01004188.1_pt1 | contig 13591 bp, 14 predicted proteins | sample 1021941 | NCBI WGS metagenome assembly MWSA01 (sample SAMN06327220, study PRJNA374545) | mollusc metagenome | biome: marine bay; material: sediment; isolation source: gill 40 cm from animal A | host: Kuphus polythalamius | place: Philippines: Mindanao | collected 2011-09-12 | reverse complement strand
AGTTCCAGGAGAGGTGTCTGAGTGGTCGAAAGAGCACGCCTGGAAAGTGTGTGTACGTTAATAGCGTACCGAGGGTTCGAATCCCTCCCTCTCCGCCAATAAAACAAAAGGCCCCCGCGTGGGGCCTTTTGTTTTATTCGACTACGAGCGATCGATTCGGACCCTCGGAATCAAAATGGTGGTTCGACAGCCATCACGTAGTGATGGCGCAGACGCCGGCTGTGCCGGCGCCCCGAAGGGGTGAGCTGCGTAGCAGCGAATCAATCCCTCCCTCTCCGCCAATAAAGCAAAAGGCCCCCGCGTGGGGCCTTTTGCTTTATTCGACTACGAGCGATCGATTCGAACCCTCGGTTTCAGAATGGTGGTTCGACGGAGCTGCCGGAGGCAGCGGAGAACGTCGCTACGCAGAGGCGGCGGTCCCGCAGCCTGAGCAACGTCTCACTGACTTCTAACCTCCTCTTTAAGCCAATAATCGCGCACGTGTCATCAGACACTTGGCAACTTTCGAGTTGAGTCTCAATGGCCGATCGTTTAACTCCAGACCCTATGACTAAGCCAACTATCTCCACGCTTAAAGCCGGAAAAGCAATACGCGAGTCGCTCGTGTCAGCCAATCAACTTGTAAGATCAATACCCGTAAAACCCTTTAGATATCCAAAGTTTCGCTTTACGTCGTAAATTTTTCGGGGCGAGATTTGGATCTTTCCGAACTGTTGCTTTCCAAAACTCCCAAGCTCGTTTCGGAGAACCATAAGCCTTTCTTATGTATCGAAAACCACCAACTGCCTGCCAAAACACATCAGGGGTACCATACTCCACCTCAGGGAGCATTCTCTTCCATGTTAATTTGAGCATCTGGAATAGGCCGAACGCCCCCGAGCTTTTGTTCTTCGCGAAAGGGTTCCATCCGGACTCTCGCTTAATTAGTCGGCAGAGTGAATGGTCACTGGCCCATGACTCGGAAACTCCAGCAAATTTCGTTGCATCGGCAAATTCGCGTCTGTATCGGTGACAACATGTTGCTGAAAGCTGAGGAGTTACAAAAAAATCTCGATATGCTATCCACTCTTTCATCAATCTCTCGAAATTAGGTTCTGATGGGTCTAATGGACGCATGGAACGTTCCGGATGCATTCCGAAAAAAATTTGGTCTGTGAGTGTTGCGCTATCGCAAACTCCATTCTCGATTTGCTCTGAAATGATTAAGGGCCAGAGGTTTGCTTTGAGTCTGTCGTCGACTGTTGACACTCGAATTTTCTCCTTAACAAGCTAGCGCTTGGGGCAAACGTCGGTGATTGACGTTCTGGTCTTTTTTGTCAATGTCCTCGTTTCTTTTGTTTTCCAAAATAAAGTTAGCCCCAAATCGACGACGCTGCATGTCACGCATTCTTGGTAGCAGTTTTAATGAACTCCGGATGTTCAATTGCAGGCGGTTTTAAACTCACCGAGCTAAAAACATTGGTGTTTTTTGATAGCAGCTGACCTTCTTGGTCATAAGAATGCCGACATCGCGAGTTGATTTGTGCAGCGAAGGTATAGGATTTATCTGTCGAAAGATCTTTACTTTATACGGCGCCTCCGTTGGACGCGTCTTATTGATCTTCCCTGAACGGAAGAACGCGCAATAGGTTATCTGCATCTCTCTCGCAGGTGGTTCAGTGAGTGTAAGTTGGAAATGCGTAGGGCATTCCCCAACACTCATTCGAACTACTCAATCCCAGCGACCCGAAAGTTGCGTCTTGTAACTCAACCTCCCTGGCCAAGAATTTAACTGTGCTCGCTCATCTGCGGGCGGAGTGCCGGTACCGCCCCCAGGGGGTGTCGGGTCAGTTCACTCCGAGCCTTTTGTCAATGCCTGGGGACAACCTCAAGAGGAGAAATGGCAATGGCTGCACTCGAAGAGGACCTCTACGAAGATCTGGCTTATGAAGAAGCCGAAGGGGTGGCCGCGATGGAAGACGAACTCGAGATGGACGAATTCGACGTCGACGAGTTCGATGAAGGCTACGAAGACGAGTTCGATGTCGATGCGTACGCGGAGGAAGACTTTTACGACGAGGAGGACTACGAAGACGACGGGCTCGAAGCCGAGCTCTACGATCAATACGAGAGTGACGATTTCGATGTTTTTGAGGCCGACGAATTCGACGAAGCGGATGAGGCGTTGGACAACGTCATGGCCTACGCTCTCGGCGCTGAAGACGCGGACGAGTTCTTCGGACGCTTGTTCAAGGGACTCAAGAAGATCGGCAAGAAAGTCGTTGGCGCTGTACGCAAGGCAGCACCCGTCGTCGGCAAGATCGCACGCGGCGTTTCGCGAGTCGCCAGTGTTATTCCGCACCCCTATGCCCAGGCTATCGGTCGCGTCGCCGGTATCGTTGGCAAAGGGGCCAGGTTGGCACAACGGCTGCGGATGGAGGGTGCCAGTGAAGAAGAGGCCCTCGAGGCATTCGCCGAGATGGCGTCAAAGGACCCACGTGCCATTCCCCTGGTGGCGGGGCTGACGGCCCGTACTGTGCTCAAGTCGAAAGGTGCACGGATGTCGCCAACTGCTCGCAAGAAGGTTGTGAAGCAGATGAAAGGCGCTGCCAAGACCCTGGTCCGCAAGCGTGGCCCGGCTGCAATTCGTGCCCTGCCTAAGATCGCCAAGAGTGTTCGCCGCACCGCTGCCGTAAAAGGTACGCCCGCAGTGACTGCGGCCAAGGTGGTGCGTCGGACGGCGAGCAAAGTGGCAAGCAGCCCGAAGCTCACCCGCAGGCTTGCTCGCCCGTCGATCAAGGCGAAGCAAACGGTGGCCAAGGCCAAGGCAGGTGGCAAGGGTCGTAGCTACGTGATTCCGGGCCCGGCCCGCATCACGATCACGGCAGCCTAACAGGAGTAGGGTGGCCATGGACAAGCAAACACAGGTTCGGGCTTTTCTGCGTGGCAAGTTGATCACGCTGACGGCGAGAGCCCGCCGGCTTGCGCTGCTGACGCCGGATCATGTTGGACTGCGAAACAAAGACCAGTCGTTTGCTCCATCGGCCGCCCACTTCAAAGCAGCCAACCGGCGACTGCAATCCATCGACAAGCATATCGCCAAGCGCATCGCCTTCGTCAGCAAGCGTTGGCAGGACGCACCGCCGCGTCTCGTGCTGCTCTACATGGCCCTCGTCGAACGGGAGATCGATCGTGCTCGTCGGACATTCGGCATGTTTTTTGAAGTGTTCAGTCAGCGGGGCACGGTGTTTGGCCCAACCCTGGCCGCGCACGATGCCATCGCTGCCGATTGCTATACCGCCGTTCGAAGCGCTGCGCCTTTGGTGTTTCGTGGGCCTTTGCTCAAACCGCTGACCTATATGGAACACGGCTACTCGCCGGCGACGAATCGTCGGGGCGTGGCTTTGGCCCGTCTGCTGGGCGAATCCAACCCTTTCCCGTTGATCCGTATTCCGTGGGATAGAGACAACCCGTGGCAGGCCGTGTTTCTGCACGAGGTTTCGCACAATCTACAGGCGGACCTTGGTCTGTGGCAGGAGAACCAGAACGCGCTTGTCAGGCGTTTGGCACGTGACCGCGTCGAAAGTGCCGTGAGCACGATCTACCGTCGCTGGCACAAAGAAATATTCGCTGATTTGGCGGCGCTACTGCTCGGCGGTCCGGCGGCAGCGTGGGGAATGTTGGATTTCCTTGCCCACCCGTCACCCAAGACCATGACTTACAAGCCGGGTGGCGCCCATCCTACCGGCTATCTAAGGGCGATTATCCTTGCTGAGATGTTGCGTCGCATGGGGTGCGACGAGGACGCTGCCAGGATCCGCAGCGTGTGGCGGGGGCTGTACAAGCCGGCGCAGGGACACCGCATGCCACGCGTGCTGCTATCGAGTGCCGATAGCATTGTTCCACGTGTTGTCGACGAGATCGCTTACCAGACGCGCAGGGCCCTTGCAGGAAGGGCGCTGGCCGACGTGATTCCGTTTTCGATGGAGGACGAACGCGCCATAAAGCGGGGTGCCAGAGTGTTGGCGAGCGGCAGGGTGCCGAGTGGTCTGCCGCCGAGGCACTTGGTAAGCGCCAGTCACTATGCATTGGACTTAGGCGCACCGGCGCTGCGCCTATCGGAGTTGGTCACGCGCCATCTCACATCCCACAAACCGGCCGTCTCCAGGCCGAAACATTCCCGCGTTGCTGTCGCGGCTTGAGTACTGAGGTGAGACCATGAATGAACAAGGCAATTCACGGGCCGTTCCGGCCGAGCGGTCGCAGGCAGCGGTAGCGTTGGACAATCTGGTGCGACGCCATTTGCGCGTAAGTGACCCGACCGATGCCGATGCCGTATCGCGTGCGCTGCGCGATCGTTATCAAGACGATCAACAGGCATTGGAACAGGAAGCGGCCGGCTTGCCGTTCTTCAAAGTCACCCATATTCAACCTGCTGGTACCGGAGGTGGTAGCAGTTCCGAAGAGTTGCGCCAGGCCCGCAACGATGTAAATCAAGACCTTGATGCACTCTCCAGCAACGCATTGTTGAAAGATGTTCATCCAGAACTGCGGGGCTGGTCGCACAACGTTCGCCAGGTGGTAGCTGAAGGCACGGACGCGGCGCGTTTTGCGCTTGATCCGTGGCAACGCGACCGTGCGATGGCGGCACGTCGGCTGCTCGGTGATTACGCACGGGTCGCCCGCTATGTGGGAGCGCTGACGCCCAACGTCAGCGTCAATTATCGGCAGTTGGCGAAAAGCCTCGATGAAGTCAGCAACGTCATTCTGGTTACCATGGGCGAAGCGGTTGCTCAATCGGGGCACGGCGGGGGGCGCTTCCTGTTGCAGGCGCCCGCCAGCGAATTGCAGGCTCGGCGCGAGGCCGTGATCAATGCTCTGCGCAGCTTGGTCGGTACCAGCAGTGAGAGCTACGGCGTCAATGAGTGGCCGCGCGGATTGGTCGCATTTCGTGAAGTCATCAACTACCTCGAAGACAACGGACTCACCGACCTGCGTGCGATGTTTCAAGAGAACCACGTGGCGCGCAGTCTCGATGATGTCGTCTTTTGGGCGACACGTGGCAGCAGCGACGACTTGAGAGCCCTTGGGGCGACCGCTTTGCTGGCGCTGGAACGATTCCGTCGCTTGGAACTCATGCTGCGTCGCAGGATCAATCCTGAATCACCGGCGTTGGCGACGTATCTGTCTGCCATCAGGTTGTTCCTGGATGTTTTCGAGAACGCCGGTACCGGCTACCGTCTGTTGTTCATCGCACGCCCGCCGATCAGTTTTTACGGTCTGTATGGCGTGGGTGGTCCTGACGAGCCGACACAACGCCTGTTGGAACTCATCCAACAGCGCGGTCGCCTCGCGCAGATGCTCGATTGTTACCTGGGATGCGAGTGCGGCCAAGCCGAAGTGCGTTGCCAGATCATGCTCGACAAGCTGCTGTACGACACCGACAGGGCGATCGATCTGTATGCCATGAGTCAGAACACCTTGGGCAAAGGCTCGGCCGAGCAACGGGCGGTTGCCTATGGTCTGATTGCTGACCGCTTGCTTCGGTGCCCCGAAGGAGATGCATGCGAGGTTAGACGCGTCGTACCAGTCGGCGACGAGATCGCCACAGACAGGTTCGTCGAAAACCTGGCGGTCGAAACCAATTGCGGACAGGGTTCTGCCGAGTGCGAGACGGTCACCTGCCTGTCCTGTTATACCGGTTTGGAGGAGGTGGTCACCAGGATCCGCGATACCTTGTGGTATCCGGGAACCTTCAGTCCGGTAGGCGACTGCACGATCGAAGCGGCGACTGAGTTCGGCCAGACACAGATCGATCGCGTCATGGAAGAGCTCTGTGCGCAACAGGACACCCAAGCCCAATGGGGTCATCTTCTGCAGGCGATGGCACCTTCCTGCCGTTTGGATGACGCGCTCAGTCCGAGTCGAGCACTTGTCGAGTCGGCGATCGATGCCCTGCAAGGACTGGGTGTCGTGCAGTGTCCTATACCGTTCGATATTCCTCCGTCCTTCGAAACCAGTCTGGCCGGTCTCGCTTACCTGCGCGGTACATCAGGAGAAAGCGGTACGGATGTCTTGTCGGGCAGCAAAGACGGGGATGAGTCATGAAACACCAAACTTGGCTAAACGGTTTAGACAGATTGTTGACGAAGCAGAGATTCACGGGGGGAGATGTCAGGGCCTTTATCCTAAGCAAATCGATATCGTCGCTCATTCAGTGGTTCGATCTGCAGGATTGCGCGATTGACGACTCCGCAACCTCGATCGATGCATTAAAAAAGTTGCAAAAGACAGATCGCCGTTTCGTTCTGCTGCTTGGTCGTAACCTGGCCGTTAGCGGCTTCCTTACGCGGTCGCCACTGGTGGCAGCGGTCGTGTCGAATTCGTCGCCGAAGAATCTCAAAGAGTTTGTGACGCCGCGCAATCGCATTGTCACTATCGACGCAGATGCAACGGTCAAGACGGCTATGCAAGCGTTCTCCAAGCATGCGTACAACCAGTTGCTGGTCTTCGACAAGGACAACAAAAGAGTGGGGGCCTTGTCACGATCCGCAGTCCTGCGTTGGGTTACCGAGCAACTACTCGATGAATAGGCTGGGACGGTCTGCCGTCAACTCAGGTGACCAATATCGACCTCTGAACAAGGGATAGAACCATGGCATACGAGAACTATGAAACAGTGACCCGCCTGTGGCAGCGCTTCCTCCGCGAGCAACTCGAACAGTTGCCTCCGGAAGAACGTAAGAATCTCGAAGGCGAGTTCGAAAAACGCTTCGGCGAACTGCAACAGAAGGCCTCGGGTGACGGTGTCTATGGTTTTGCAGACCTGATCGGCTTTGGCGGCAATGGAGTACAACCTTTCGGCGAACTGCCGTACGCACATTTGGTGCCGGATTTCGACGAATCGGTGATTCCCAGCCAGCTCCATTCTGCGGCCGATTTGTATTACATCTACCAGCACGAGCGTATGAAGGTGTTCCAGGTCGGCGATGTGCTTCGGCAGTTGTTTCAAAACGGCCGTATGCGTATCCAGCTTGGCCCGGGTGCACGCGGTCTATACATTCTGGAAAAGTGGCGGCCGCTGCGTTACAGCCTGCGGGACCGGATGATCGCGTACCGTCGTGTGTTCAACTACGGCAACGCGCCGACACCGGCCGGTGCCGTGGTCAATCAATCATTCCATCGTCAGCTGGTCGCGTTCATGAGCGCCACGGCTCGCTATTTCCGCGACCTGACGGTCGGCGAGGTGATTCGCGGTTCGCAGGACATCGATGACCGTCCTTTCGGCAACCTGGCGACGATTCAACGGCTTGGAACAGATCTGCGCTTTGCGCTCGATAGAAGCAGCTACGGCAATATCCTCGCCCTGACCCAGGAGACGGGACACTACCTCAACACGCTGCTCCATCTCTTCGATCAACCGGATATCAAGAAATCTTTCGACGCGAATACCAAATGGGATGTGGTCGAGATGGTGTCGAACCGACATCTGGGAGGTATGGCAGAGCTGTCGCAGCGCGCCAAGATGGCAGAAGCGGGTCGTCGCCTGCTGCAATGGATTGCCGACCATGACTTCGATACCACCGCCGACCCATTGGTGTTCCGCTCGGAGGCAAGGCCTTTTGGTGCACATGCCGAGGCCTGGATAGCGGCGTACCGCATGACCAAAGAAGGGCGCGGTTTTCAGGGGGTAGATACATCGTTGCGCCGCTCGCTGGGGTCGCGTAAGCCGTCGCGTATCGCCATGGCGTCCTGACTGCGAGACACGGTAAACCGTCATGGGTTCATTGCCTCCACTTCAGGTCACTGTCGACGCCAAGGGCTGGTCGGTCATCCTGGACGTGCGCTTGGCGCTTGATCGACGCGGACCGATGCTGGCGTTGCGCTTGGCCGAAGAGCTGAGGGTATTCCTGGTGCCCAGCTTATGGGAGGTGCTGGATAACACGATCTACTACGAAGACAACCCGGACAGGATCACCGAAGATCCCTTGGGAGGGAAGGCGCTTTTTTCGGCCGCCAGCGACGCGCTCAAGCAGTGGGAATCGGCGCGGCTTGAATTGGGTTTGTCCAGTTTGTGTGTCTCCTGGGTAGGAGACGCATTGCACGAGTCCTGCTTGCCCAAGGACATAGATGCCGGTATGCCGGCCCGGTTTCAGTTCCTCGCATATGCACTTGCAAGGCGTCTCGCCAAGGCGCGGCCAGAGCTCGATGCTGGCTGGCCCTTGCTGGACGGCGCACGCGATGTGGCGGCGTTGGCAGCCGCCATGGTGCGCTACCGACCGATCATTCTTACCTTGACGGACGGTCGGCGGGAAGCTCCAGGACTTTGCCGCTTGTTGAGCGCATGCAATATCCCCTGCAACGAGGTTGCGCCCGAGCAGTCTTCGTATGCCAAAGCCTATTTGAACCCGATACTTGCGCGTAGTGGGGCAATGGAATTGATGTGGGACGGATTGCAGCTGGCTGCCGTTCATCTCGTGCCGCCACGTACGCTGACCCTGCCGCCGGCCGACGCGGATGAAGCTGAGCCGGCAATCACACTGGATGGCTCGGACAGTTGGGAACACGCGGCCGCCTACTGGTATTCGCTGCCGTGAAAACCAAGTCACTCGCCCCAGCGCTTGCGTCGCGCCGCCGTCCGCATGGTGCACCGCGCATCAACGTTGCAGAACTGGCGATGGTCGCCGTGGCCGGCGAGATCGTGCCGCCGTCCCAAGGCAAATCGCCGTACCGGATCGATCGCGACGGCGTACCTCGCATATTACCGAGCACCGGCGGCATCGTGCTTAGCCACCGAGTGGGTGATCCCTGTGTTGGCATTGCAGCTGACCACCTTGAAGCGGGTGTTGCAATACAGTGTCGGCAGAAGGCTCTCAAGGGAGAGGCGGACGGCCCCAACCTGGCTTTGAATACCTATGCCTGTATCGGCAACCGGGCTGCGGTGATCTCAGGGCCTTGTGCCGGAGAACAAGGTGTCGTGACCGGCAAGCATGGGGGCGTCAATCATGTGCTGGTCGATTTTTCGTTCAAGGTACTGCGGCGCTTGAGGATCGGGGACAGGTTGCAGGTGTATTCGTACGGTCTGGGCCTGCGCTTGCCTGACCACCCTGAACTTAGCCTGTTCAATTGCTCGCCGAGATTACTGCGACTATGGGGCGTTCGCTCGGCACCGCCACGCCTGATTGTGCCGGTCACACACCGTATCCCTGCCGGGATCATGGGCTCCGGTATCGGCCGCGATAATGCAGCCCGCGGTGACTACGACATACAACTCTTCGATGATGCATTGGTTTCTCGACTGGGCCTCGACCGACTGCGGTTCGGTGACCTCGTGGCCTTGGTGCATGCCGACACGCGCTATGGCCGTGCGTGGCACAGCGGCTATACCACGATCGGTGTTGTGGTCCATGGTGACAGCGTGAAGAGCGGTCATGGTCCGGGCGTGGTGTCGCTGATGTCCGGAGAGAGTCGTTTCATCGAACCGATGCCGAACCGACGCGCCAATCTGGCTGCGGTCCTATCGCTGCGCGAGCTTCCGCTGGCGAGCAAGAAACAGACTCTTCTGAAGAAGTTGGGCCAGTCGTCCGCGTCTCGGCCGGCGTCTTCTTTCGACAAGGTCTTTTTCGATGAAGCCGGCCTGGAGTCCCGGCTCTGCGCTGAATGCCGGGGGGAATGATCATGGGGTGGTTGAATAGTCTGGTTGAAAACGAGTTCGAAGAGGCCCAATCAGGTTTTGAGGCACAAAAGCTGGTGCCTTCCGGTCCGATTCGAACGCTACCACCTCGCGGCGACGTCCCCGGTACGCTCGGCTATCTGGGGCGCGTGAAATTCAGCTCGGGCTGGCAGCAGCGACTGGCGCAACTGACCAAGAATAGACGCGGTTTCATCTACGACATACGCAACATTAGCACTTTGTTCGATATCGGCAGTGCGGCGACCGGGACGAATGTACAGGACCGACTGCGGCTAAAGAAATCGAAGTACCCGACGGCCGACTTTGCCGACATCTTTGTTGTGGAGGGACTGCCGGGGAGGGCCCTGGAGCGCCGCCTGGTCGTGATTCACGAGCTTTGGCGTCAGTACAAGAACCGGTATCGCATGCAACGTTACAAATCATGGCAATGGTACTTCGAAGAGGATTGAGCCCATCCAGGCTTTAAGCCGACGCCATGCCAACAGTCTCGGAGGTCGATGTGGAAGCGAAACACAGCGCAGTCAATGAGTCCGATGATGAGTTTGACGATCTCGACGCCATGGTATTGGCCGAGATCGAATCGCTGCATACCGCCCCTGCCAAGCGCCGAAAGCCGGCGAGTCATCAGCCGCGGCGAACAGAGAGCACCGAGATGGCGGTCGAAGCGGAGGCCGACATCGATAAGCCTTCAACCAAGACAGCGTGCATATACGGTCATGACACCCAAGAAGAGGGGCGCACGGGTGAAGAGTCGGAAGGTTTGTTCGACGCATGTGATGATGATCGGTTGTTCGACACTGGTGGCGATCCAGACGAGTCGCCGGCCAGCTTGTTCAGCGTGGAAGAGCGGGCATTCACGGAGCGGGCGGTCGGATTTCTGACAGGGCGGGACAATGCCGACGTGATATTGGGGCAGATCTGGGAGCGGCTTACATCGGAGCAGCCGGAATCGTTCTACGACCCTGTCGAGGCAGAACACGATATTTCGCTGGAAACCGACAACGCGGCGGATGACAGTCACAGATCGAGTGATACCGAAACGGAGCCGTCCTCGGACGGCGGTGCGTCATGAAGGGCAACGGCTCACTGCGCTTCGATGACTCCGACTATGCGCTGGTCGGGCCGGTCGACAATCGGATTCACGAGGTTCGCACGCGACGGTTTCCCTACAACACGGTGTGTCACCTGGGCAGAGACTTCGGCGACGGACTGTTGCGTGGGTGTTCCGGCATGCTGGTTGGTCCAACACGCCTGCTGACTGCGGCGCATTGCCTGTACAGCGTGAAGCTGAAGCGCCCACCGCAACGCATTCGCGTGGCGCCAGGCCGAAGCGATCGTGACAACTTTCCCTACGGCACGTTGCAGGCGCTGGCCGCATTTGTGCCACGTCGCTTTATCGAAGCGCGTTCGGTGGCTGAACGGCGTGCCAACGACTACGGTGTGATTTTGCTGCCAAAGAGGTTTCGCGGCGTCAGCAAATTCATGCCGATGCGCGCATTGCCGGATGGTGTACTGGCAAAGATGCGAACGGCGGGCGAATTGACGGTGGCGGGATACCCCGCCGATCGCCCCATAGGCACCCTGTGGCACCACAGCGAACGCCTGCGCAGGTATTCCCCGCGGCGCCTGATGTATACCGTAGATACCTGCCCAGGGCATAGCGGTAGCCCGGTATGGACAACCGTTGCAGGGCAGCCGGTCGCCGTCGCGGTGCACACCTCCGGCATCCTCGACGAAAAAGGGCGGTCATACGGGTGCCACAAAGGCACCGTGCTCGCGCCATCAGGAACGATGAACAGCGGGGTGAGGTTGACAGCTGAAGTCATCGCTAACCTGCAGAATCCGATGCGCAGGGTCGGCGGGAGTCATCCAATGGTCAGGGTCGTCTGAAAAGGCGCATGGGTGGGCTGGTAACGTGGACCAAAGAGATAACCGGGCAACGCGCTCTTATGAACGACGGGTTTGCCGTGTCGCACCTTACCAACGCTTGGCCGCGTACTACGACGGGTTGGTTGGAGATGCGCTCTTTCCCGCCATTCGAGACAGCTTCGAACATTTTCGAAAAGCGCGAAAAGTCGCGTTCTCGTCGGTTGCGGATGTTGGTTGCGGCACGGGTCGATTCCTCGAGCATCTGCAGCGTTTCGACGTACCACTCATAGGCGTGGACGGTTCTCGCGCAGCGCTGAGTGTGGCGCAGCGGCGACTTAGAGGGGGTAATGTGTTGCTCCTGAAACAGGATATGAAAGGGTTGCGACTGCCGCGTAGCGTCGATTTGGTTACATGCAATGGAGACACGCTGAATTATCTGCTGCGGTACCGGGAGTTGTTGCGGGTTTTGCAACGGGTTCACCGCCATCTGAACGTGCGGGGCAGACTGGTCGGTGACTTTTTGAGTGGAGTTCCGACCGCAGACATAGATGGGAGCAACGTGCGCTACAGATCTGATGATGGCGTTGTTTCGATTTGGCGAACCACGACATGGCCTGTGCGGCGGCTGACGCGGGTCGATGTGACTTTCAGCGATAAATCCGGCTTATCGTCGTTGCCCGTACGCGAGGTGCATTGGCAGCGGTGGTATCTGTGGCGGGAGATCAGACGTGCTCTTCGGCAGGCCGGATTCTCCCGTTGTGAGGTCTGGGCCATGCCGACCGCGGACAATTCGGCAGCGAACCAAGCGGGGCGCTGGTTGAAGTTTGCGGCGCAACGGGTTGTTTGACATAGGTGTTCGGGCGTTTGCGCCAGAGCAGCGACAAAAAAAGTTGTAAAAGACCTCACGGTATCTGGGAAATCGGCAACACTAAGAGCGTCGTTGGAGGATCGTTTCTACAACTAAACGGACTTCGTTGCGCACAGTTCTGCTGATCGCTCGTGGCTTGTTCGGCCGCGAGGCATTGAAGTGTCATTCCGCGAAACTGGGCAAAGAGCGGGAGGTGTGAATGAGGGAGTTCACCCTACAGGGAAGGATATGCAAAGTTGTGCCGGAAGAAGACGTTGGCGAGGTGCTGGAGCCGAGCCAGCCTGCGGCCGATCGTCAATTGCATGTTATCGGAGGCTGTGTGTTGCAGGGGCACCGATATCTGGTTCTGACGGAACGTGTTGACGACATGCCCGAAGAAGCAGAGAACAGGCCGGCGGTGGATCTACTGACGCGCAGGGAAATGCAGGTCGCACTCATGGTCAGTCAGGGCCGATGCAACAAGCAGATTGCCCATCACTTGCACCTCAGCGAGTGGACGGTTTCTTCTTACATTCGGCGCATTTACGCAAAATTTGGTGTGCGTTCCCGCGCAGCGATGGTCGCCAAGTTGTTGGCGGCTTGTGGCATGGAAGGGATACCGGAGCAGTAGTCGCCAACCTCCGGCTGAAAAGCCCGAATGAGATTCTGGAGAGGCGGCAATTGTCTCCCGTCATATAGGCCGCTCGAGCATCTGGGAGACAGGAAATCACTCCCTACCGGTCCACCGCCAGTAGGTCTCGCTTGCCGCGAAAACCGCCCACATAGGATGGTCTCTTGCCTAGGTTTGCGAAATAATTGCGTTCCGGCGGAAACCGGTCTACGGGGTTCCACCTGTTCACGACGATGCAGCCGAGCCGACCTGGAAATCGCCGGCGACGACGCATAGCATGGTCGAAATATCGTTTCTAAGTTTGTGTGACATCGACTGATTGATGCAGTCCCTGCTGGGCAATGCGTAGACATTGCCTCCATAACTTTCTGCATGGCAGAGCGGGGCCGCGCGCTTAGTTTTTTTTCCGACCACTGCTGCTGTAATGAAAATGTCGAATGATAGTTGCGGTGTTTCCACGACCTTGAACAGGCTGGCGTGCTTCGACTTCGACGGTACGCTGACGTCGAGCAACATCATTCACCAGATCATCGTTATCAAATTCGCCTATTACGCGGGTCTCAAGCGTTAC
>MWSA01001509.1_pt1 | contig 13639 bp, 11 predicted proteins | sample 1021941 | NCBI WGS metagenome assembly MWSA01 (sample SAMN06327220, study PRJNA374545) | mollusc metagenome | biome: marine bay; material: sediment; isolation source: gill 40 cm from animal A | host: Kuphus polythalamius | place: Philippines: Mindanao | collected 2011-09-12 | reverse complement strand
CGGCATCGCCGGCTCGGCGATCAACCCGGCGGCACGCAACTACCCGCGCGAATTCATCCAGACCGGCATCTCGACGATCGACGGCCTCAATTCACTGGTACGCGGGCAGAAGCTGCCGATCTTCTCGGCCTCAGGCCTGCCGCATAACCGGCTGGCCGCGCAGATCGTGCGCCAGGCGCGTCTGCCCGGCGAGGCGACCAACTTCGCGATCGTGTTCGCCGCCATGGGCGTGTCGTATGCCGATGCGCGCTTCTTCCGCGAGTCGTTTTCGGATTCGGGGGTGCTGGGCAATGTGGTGATGTTCATCAACCATGCGGACGACCCGCCGGTCGAACGCCTCGCCCTGCCGCGCGTCGCGCTGACCGCGGCCGAATATCTCGCCTTCGATCTCGACCGCCACGTGTTGGTGGTGATGACCGACATGACGCACTACGCCGAGGCACTGCGCGAGGTGGCGACCGCCAAGGGCGACGTGCCGGCGCGCAAAGGCTATCCGGGCTACCTGTACTCCGACCTCGCCGAAATCTATGAACGCTCCGGGCGCATTCGGGACCGCCACGGATCGGTCACCCTGGTGCCGGTGGTCTCGATGCCGTCCGACGACATCACCCATCCGATTCCCGACCTGACCGGTTACATCACCGAAGGCCAGATCGTGTTGTCGCGTGACCTGCACAACCAGGGGGTCTATCCGCCGGTCGACATCGCGCCTTCGTTGTCGCGCCTGATGAAGGACGGCATCGGCAAGGACGATACCCGCGATGACCACCCACGTGTCGCCAACCAGCTGTACGCGCTCTACGCGAAGGCACAGGAGGCGCGCAACCTGGCATCGATCATCGGTGCCGAAGAACTGTCGGCACGCGACCGGCGCTACCTCGAATTCGCGCGCGAATTCGACAAGCACTTCGTCGGCCAGGGCGAAGACGAAAACCGCAGCATCGTCGAAACCCTCAACCTCGCCTGGGAGCTACTGTCACGCTTCCCGCGCGAGGCCCTGACACGTGTCAGCGAGACCGATCTCGCCCACTATCACCGCAGCGGTGAAGAAGCCGCCGCATGAGACAACTGCGCACGGCACCGACCAAGAGCGCCCTGCTCAACCTACGCAAGCAGGTGCGCTTTCTCGAAGACGGTCATGCGCTGCTCGAGCGCAAACGCGAACTGCTGACCCGCCTCGTTTACCAGTACATCAAGGATTACCAGGAACGTAAACGCGTCGCCAACGAGGCGGTACGCAGTGCCTATCGCTGGCTGAGCATCGCCCAATTGCGCATGGGGGACCGCAGCATTGCCCAGGCAACGCTCGGCGCCACACCATCGACCAAGATGAAGGTGCTGCCGCGACGCTCGCTCGGTGTGCAGTACCCGTCAGTCGAGGCCACCGTGGTCGCGCCGCAACCGGTCGGACTGCTCGGTACCGATCCAAGTTTCGACGAAGCACGACAGGCCTTCGCCCAGGCCGCCGTACATCTCGCCGAACTGGCCGAGGTCGAGATGGCGCTGTACCGTCTGATCAGCGAACAACGCAAGGCACAGAAGCGGGTCAACGCGCTCAAGTACAACATCATTCCGTCGTACGTGAAGATGATCAAAAAGATTGCCGAGGCGCTCGAAGAGGAAGAGCGCGGCACCCTGTTCCAGATCAAGCGGCTACGCGAATCGGCCGAGCGCAAACAGGGTTCGGCCGGCTGAGCGGGTTCAGACTGTGCACGCGTGCTCTGCGCACCGCCTGACCAACAACATCACTCAGTGGCGCTATCCGGGTGGTAGCGGTAGTGCCCGGTGATCGGATAACTGAACAGCATGTCTTCCAACTGCGGGCCGGCGCCGATGTTGTGCACGATCATCGGGTTGCCGGTGTCGCGTTGGATTCTGTCGGTCACTATGCCGATGTGCGGCAGATTGCCGGCCACCATCCATGTCACCAGATCGCCGGGCACGTAATCGGCGGCGCGCTCGGTAACCGCCAACGACTCGCCGTGGCGCGTGAAGAACACCTGGAGATTGGGCACGCGACGATGGTCGATGTTGCGGTCCGGCCGCGTCAACCCCCAAAACCGTCGCGACGGATACAGCGAGAAGTGCCCGAGCATGTCTTCGTGCACCCGTTGTTGTAGATCGATGCCCAAGGATCGGTAGCTGCGCACCACCACATCGGTGCACACACCGCGATCGGCCGGCACGTCGCCGCCGGGATAAGCAATGGAATAGTAGGCGCCGTCGTAGGTCACATCGTAGCGGGTGCGGTCCAACGCGGCGGCGACCAGGCGTTCTTCGAACGAAGCAGCGAACAACGGACCGGCGAGCAATAACAGGGCCGGCAACAGCAAGCCGGCAAACAATCGCATCGCTCGATCAACACACCCGGCCATGAACGCTACTCCTTGCACCGACAATTCTCCTTGCTGTTGCCTGTAAACCGGACGAACCGCGATGAACGTATCGTCACCTTCTCGACTCGGCCGGTGTTAACACCGATGAGGCACACGACTTTCGCCTTGCAGCCCTGGATAGTAGATTACGCTTTAATCGCACATCGTTTCAAAACCGGATTGGCGTTTCGTCGCCGCCGCCAGGATCGACAGAACGAAATGCTAGCGGAACACCTATGGCTGAGCGAAAAACTGCAGCGCGATGGTTTTGCCCTGCTACCCAGACTCGTTGACCAGCATGAGGTGAACAGACTCAATGAGGCGATCGCGCCGCTCGCCGCCACTTGCGCCACAGCCGGGATCCGTGGGCTTGCGGGCAAGGTCCCTGCGGTTGGCCAACTGGCGCAAACGTACACCGTCCGCCGGCCCGTCGAATCCATCCTCGACCGGTCAGCCCGTCTGGTGAGATCCATCTTCTTCAGGAAAGACCCACGGGTAAATTGGCACGTGAACTGGCATCAGGACGTCACCATCGCCGTCGACGGCGTGACGGACGACCCGCACTACTTGTCTTGGTCGACAAAGGAACAGATCACGCATGTGCAGCCGCCCGCGTCCGTCCTTCAGCGGATGCTGACCGTAAGGGTCCACCTCGACGATACCGACGAAAACAATGGCGCACTTTGCGTGATCCCGGGGTCGCATCGCATGGGGAGAATCGCAACCCCAGAAGTTGCAACAGTGGCGAAAAATGCGGAAAAGATCATCTGCCGGGCACAACCGGGCGATGCACTGCTGTTCCACCCGTTGCTGATTCACGCCTCATCCAGAGCAAACACCGATCGACCACGTCGAATCATTCATCTCGAATACAGCGATGCATCGCTGGCGAATGGCCTCGCCTGGGTCCACGCGGCCTGACCTGGGCCGGTTATCACGACTTGGATGCACCGCACCACAGGCTAAAGCCCTCATTGCGCGATACCAAGTTCCGCCAGCAGCGCGCGTTTGTCGAAACCGCGAATCTTACGCTCACCGACAACGATCAGCGGAACACCCCGGCCCCCCAGACGCTCGAATTGTGCCTTGCCCTCACTCGATTTCTCGATATCGACGTCAAGGTACGTCACGCCGTGATCAGCAAACAGACGTCGCGCCTGATTGCAGTAGCCGCACCAGGCAGTACCGTACAGGACGACTCCGCGGTCTCCGACCCCTTGGGCGGGCGAATCGAAAAAGCCGACGATTTTCTGCCAGTTCTGAACCGCAGCCAAAACCACAACGACGATCAACAGTTTCTTCACAGTCGCATTCCCTTTCTTAACTCGACGAAACGGTGCTGGCGTTCTTCAGTCGCGGCCCCCACGGGGAACCTTGTTCACACCCGAATCGATCATCGTCCATTTTAACGGCAAATCGTTGGCGGTCCCGCCGGCCACACGCGCGTGACACCCTTCAGAACCTAATGACTGGAGCCGGTTTGTATGCCGCAGACGCCCCGTCTATTCGCTACAGCGATCGCATAGACGCTTCATTATTGGGCAAATCCGCCGTTAAACCTGGACAACATAAAATCCAACACCTGGCCGATGCCCCGTTTGCCCGAATACACCGCCCAACAAAGCATCGAGAACTCGCGCGCACTCGAGAAGCGCGTGCGCATGATGGCAGTCCTTGGGATTCTCATTACCACCTTCGTTGTCGGCGGTATCGCGACAACACTGCTGTATCGATCCCTGGCGTCAACGCTGGAGACACAGCTGCACTCAGCGATCGAGTTGCAGGCCGCCGCGCTCGATGCCGAACTGGCGAGGATGAGCAACATCACCAGCCAGATCACCAGTCGCACACGCATCCGTCAAGAGCTCGAACGATATACCCAGGGCGAGATCAAGTTGCACGCGCTGATCGATTTCTCGGTGCCGAAGCTCGCCGATGCGATGCACTCCAACCACGATGTGGTCGGCATCACCCGACTGTCGCCATCCGGCGAGGTACTGCTCGAGGTCGGCGCGGCAATCGATCGCGGTCTGTGGCCATCCGAGTACATGACTGGCGATCTGCGCCTGGGCATCCCGCAAGATGGTTTCCTCGTCGTCTCGTCACCGATCCGCAATCGCTCGATGGAGATTGCCGGCTTCGATCTGGTGATGTTCAAGGACGATCGACTGCGGGCGGTCATTCGAGAGTTCTTCTCGCGCTTCGAACACGCCGGCCAGATCCAGGTGGCGTCCCTGGTCGACGGCCGCATCCGGCGTTTCTACGATGCCGGCGATTCCTTCAGTTCACTGTCGGACGAGGTGCTCAAAGCCGAGGTTCTCGAAGAGATCAACCTCGGTATCGGCGAAGGTTTGCACTACCTGTCCTCGGCGCAGCCGGACACAGGCAGATTCGCCTCGGTACATCGACGCATCGGCGGTACCCCGTGGGTCATGCTGTATTATGCGGACCCCGACGAAATCTTTGCCGGCGTCAGGCTCCAGGCAGGCACGGCCGCGCTCGCGGTGCTGTTGCTCGCCGGCATCGGCATCTATGTCACCAACCGCATCATTCACCCCCTGGTGAAGAAGATCTCGATCGAGACCCACAAGCTGCAACGCACGCTGGCGCGCAACGAACAGCTCCTCGATGCGGTAAAGGTCAATGAGGCAAAACTTCAAGCGGTCATCGACAATGCACCCGCCGTCATCTACATCAAGAACCGGGACGGCAAGTACATCCTGGTCAACAGCAGCTACGAAAGGCTGGTCGATCTTCCTCGGGAGCAGATCATCGGCAAGTTCGATCGTGACCTGTTTCCGGACGACATCGCGGCCTCCACCCGGGCGGGCGACCTGGAAGTACTGGCCACCGGCAAATCGTTGTCGATCGACGAAAAAGCGCCGCATGCCGACGGCATGCATGACTACCTGTCGACCAAGTTTCCGCTACTCGACGCCAAGGGCAATATCGACGGCATCTGCGGCATCTCGACCGACATCACGGATCGCAAACGCGCGGAAAGCCGCCTGGCGCTGACCCAAACCACGGTAGATCGCGCCAATGTCGGCGTTTACTGGGCCGACGCCAGCGGAAGATTGTTATACGCCAACGACAACGCCATCGAGACGTTGGGCGTGCAGCGGCGTGAAATCGATAGCATGCACCTTACCGATGTCACACCGTCGTTCGAGCGCGAGGACTGGCACACCCATTGGGAGATCACCAAGCATCGCGGCAGCATGCACTACGAGACCGAGTTCCGACGCAAGAACGGCGAACCCTATCCGGTCGAGGTCTATGCCAACTATCTGGCCTTCGCCGACCACGAGTACTACATCGCCTTGGTGCACGACATCAGCAGGCGGCGCGAGTCCGAGAGTCAACTGCGTCAGTCGGCCACGGTGTTCGACTGCACCGCCGAAGCTATCGTGATCACCGATACCGACGGTGTCGTGCGCGACGTCAATGCGGCTTTTACCGAGATCGTCGGCTACGAACGCGAAGAGGTCATCGGTCACAAACCCAACATGTGGAAGTCGGACTTTCACGACCAGGCCTTCTATGCCGACATGTGGGACTCGATCATCGAGGCCGGCGAATGGCGCGGCGAGATCATCAACCGCCACAAGGACGGTTCGGTTGCCCCGGCGCTGTCGGCAATCAGCACGGTAACCGACGAGAACGACCAACCGGTCGGTTATGTCGCGATCTATACCGACATCAGCCAGATCAAGGAATCGCAACAGCAGCTCGCTCACCTCGCCCATCACGATGCGCTGACCAACCTGCCCAACCGAATCCTGTTCAACGAGCGTCTGCAGCACTGTCTCGACCGTGCCGAACGCCGCGGCGGCCGGGTGGCGGTCATCTTTGTCGATCTCGACAACTTCAAGCACGTCAACGACAGCCTGGGCCACTCCTTTGGCGACAAGCTGTTGATCGAGGTTGCCGATATTCTCAAATCAGCGCTACGCCAGGATGATACGGTCGCACGCATCGGCGGTGACGAATTCACGATCCTGCTCGAAGAGGTCGCGACCAAAGAGAAAGTCGTCTCGGTCATCGAGAAGATCATCGAGGCATTCGACCGTGAGTTCGCACTCGGTGCGTCGACGATCCGTGTTACGCCGAGTCTCGGCGTCAGCATCTCACCGGACGACGGCCGCGATGCCGACACACTGATGCGCAACGCCGACGCCGCCATGTATCGTGCGAAGTCTTTGGGGCGCAACAACTACCAGTTCTACACCCAGGAGTTGACCAAGATCGCCTTCGAGCGCATGCACCTGGACAGCGCCCTGCGCAAGGCGATCCCGCAGGGCGAATTCAACCTGCTGTACCAGCCGCAGATCGATCTGGCCGACGGCAGCATCGTCGGCATGGAGGTGCTGGTGCGCTGGCACAACCCGGAGCTGGGGCTTGTGCCGCCCGATCAGTTCATTCCGATTGCCGAAGACAATGGCCTGATCCTGCCGCTCGGCGAATGGATTCTCGAAGTGGCCTGCCGCCAGGCCTGCGAATGGCTACAGGCCGGCCTGCTCAAGGGCACGATGGCGGTGAATATCTCCGGGGTACAGGTGCGACGCGGCGATCTGGCCACGGTCGTACGGCGCGTGCTGGCCAATACGGGCCTGCCGGCCGAGAAGCTCGAACTCGAGGTCACCGAGAGCTTCATCATGGGTGAGTCGCAACAGGCGATCGACATCCTGAGCGAGCTGCGCGATCTGGGCCTGACCCTGGCGGTCGACGACTTCGGCACCGGATATTCGTCGCTGTCCTACCTCAAATCACTGCCGATTCACGCGTTGAAGATCGACAAATCGTTCATCCGCGATATTCCCGAAGACGCCAACAACATGGCGATCACGCGCGCCGTCATTGCACTGGCCAAGAGCCTGAACCTCGAACTGGTCGGCGAAGGCGTCGAAACCGACAGTCAGCGACGTTTCCTGCTGTCCGAAGGCTGTCAGATCGGCCAGGGTTTCCTGTTCCAAAAGCCGTTGACCGCCTTCGAGATGGAGCGTCTGCTACGCGATGAAACCGAGGTTGCGCGGGTCGCGCACTGACGACGCCCAGGCCGGGACGTAAATCGAGGCTGCAAACGGTGTGAGATGTTCAGCGCTTGCGCTGGGCGCGCTCGTCGGCTTCGTTCTGCTCTTTCTTGTCGCTGCTCTTGCGTTCTTCGAGGCGCATGCGGTCGACCGCATTGTCCATCGCCTTCGACTTGGTATACCGACCGCGCCAGTCGGTCTTCTTGGTATCGCAATGAACCTGCGATTGGGCAACGATCTCTTCTTGCTGGGCTATTGCCGTCTCGAGTTTACTGATGAACACCTGGTATTCGAGTACCTGGCCGCTCGACAGTCCGCTGCGTGCCGCGTTCGAGAAGCGCTCGAGATACTCATCGAGGTATTGACGCAACTCGGCAAGCCGTTGCTTGGCCGCCTCGCGTTGCTTGAGCGATTCGCCCAAGGCCGCCGCTGCCTTGCGCTCACGTTGCGACACAATCTTCTGGATCGGCTTGAAGCGTTCAGACGGCGGTGACATCTGTCCTTACCCCATTCCGGCGGTGGCCGGCATATTGTCCTGTGGGAACAGCGACATCAGGTCTTGCAGACTGTCATCAAGACCATGTCGCGTACGCATATCCTGGTGCAGAAACTCACGCAGTGAAGGCATCGCACCAATCGCCAGATCGATCTGATCGTTCGACCCGACCTCGTAGGCACCGACAGAGATAAGATCACGGTTCTGCTGGTACAGACTGTAGAGCTGTTTGAACTCGCGTGCTGCCTGCTGGTGGCCCGCATCAGTAATTTCGTTCATCGCGCGACTCACCGACGCCTCGATATCGATGGCCGGATACTGACCCTGTTCCGCCAGGCGTCGCGACAACACGATGTGTCCATCCAGTATGGCACGTGCTGCGTCGGCTATCGGGTCATTCTGATCGTCGCCTTCAGCCAACACGGTGTAGAAGGCAGTGATCGAACCGCCGCCACGATCGCCGTTCCCAGCGCGTTCGACGAGCTGCGGCAGTTTGGCGAATACCGACGGCGGATAACCCTTGGTGGCAGGCGGCTCGTTGATCGCCAGACCGATCTCGCGTTGCGCCTGGGCGAAACGGGTCAGCGAATCCATCAACAGCAACACGTTCTTGCCCTGGTCGCGGAAGTACTCGGCGATGGCGGTCGCCAGCATGGCGCCATGCATACGGCGCAGCGGCGGTTGATCGGCCGGCACCGCGACCACGACCGCGCGCGCCAGGCCTTCCTCGCCGAGGATGTTGTCGACGAATTCCTTGACCTCGCGGCCACGCTCGCCGATCAGTCCGACGACCACGACATCGGCATTGGTATAACGCGTCATCATCCCGAGCAGCACCGATTTGCCGACGCCGGAGCCGGCGAACAGACCGAGACGTTGGCCGCGACCGACACTCAGCAGCGCATTGATCGCGCGGATGCCGACATCCAGCGGTTCGCGAATCGGGGTACGTGCCAGCGGGTTGATGTAACCGCCGTTCAGAGGCCAGCGCTTGGTGGCGTGCAACACACCGCGACCGTCGAGCGGTTTGCCGCTGCCGTCGATGATCCGGCCCAACAGCTCGTCGCCGACCGCAGCCTCGCTGACTCGCCCGGTAGGCACGACGCGCGCATCGGGTTCGAGTCCATGGATGTCACCGGTGGGCATCAGGTACAGACTCTCGCCGGCGAATCCGACGACCTCGGCCTCGATGCGCTCGCCGGTCGCGTTGATGACGTCGCAACGCCCACCGATAGCCGCACGGCAGCCTACCGCCTCGAGCGTGAGCCCGACCATGCGGGTCAGTTTGCCTTCGACCACCAGTCCACGGGTGCCGCCCAGACGATCGCCCAGGCGCTTGATGCGCGATGACCAGATCGCATTGCGATCCGTCTCAGGCAGCGCCATCGGCGGTGTCCTCTTCGCTGTCATGCTGGCGTTCACCGGCGAGCAACGGCGCGATCAGACTGCTCAGACGCGAATCGAGCGTGGCATCGACCTGCGAGGTATCGGTGAATATGCGACAACCGCCGCGCTGGATCACCGGATCTTCGACGATTTGCCACTGTTGATCGTGTTCACCCATGGTGTAGGCATCGCGCACCAACACGGCATCCTCCGGGTGCAGCACGACACGGATGTGGCGCGCACTGATCGGCAGTATGCTTAACGCCTCACGGACTACGCCGACGATCTGCCACGGATCGAGTTTCACCTCGCGCCGAATGAGCTGGCGCACCATGTTGATCACCAGCGTAACGACTTCATTCTCCAATTGCTGGTCGAGTTGCTCGAACGGTTTGTCGAGCGCACGCAACAATGTATCGAGCTGCGCGACACGCGCCTGAATCTCGGCACGCCCCTGCTCAAGACCCTCACGATGACCGTACGCCAGGCCTTCCTTGCGACCCTGTTCGAAACCTTCGGCGTGCGCCGCCTTGTGAATCTCGTCGAGTTGGGCTGCGGTCAACAGCCCGGGATTCTCATCGATCTGGGGTTCGTTCTTTTCGTGAACGCTTGGTGGTTTCCACTGCGTGACGCCTTGCGTGCGCGAGCGGATGACCTGGGTGCCGCTGGGCTTACGCTCGCTCATCAAACGAACTCTTCACCGCCGCTGCCGCCGAGATTGATCTCACCGGCATCGGCCAGACGACGCGCAACGGTAAGGATCTCTTTCTGCGCCGCCTCGACATCGCTGAGCTTGGCCGGCGGTGCCGCTTCGAGATCGTCTTTGAGCATCTCGGCCGCGCGCGACGACATGTTCTTGAATATCTTGTCGCGCAGCTCCGCCGGTGCGCCACGCAGGGCGAGCAGCAACTGGTCGGACGAGACCTCGCGCAGCAGCGTCTGCATGCCGCGATCGTCGACGTCGATCAGGTTTTCGAAGACGAACATATTGTCCTGGATCTGCTGCGACAGGTCTTCGTCGACCTCGTTGATCTGCTCGATCACCTTGGCCTCGATTGTGCCGTCGACGAAGTTCAGGATGTCCGCGGCCTTCTTTACGCCGCCCAGGGTCGACGACTTGACGTTGGTACCACCGGAGAACTGCTTTTCCAGTATCTCGTCGAGTTCCTGCAACGCTGCCGGCTGGATGCCTTCGAGGGCTGCCACGCGCATGATGATGTCGGTACGCACGCGATCGGGGAACTCGGCCAATACGCCGGCCGCCTGATCGGGATCGAGAAACGACATCACGATGGAAATGATCTGCGGATGTTCCAGGCGGATCAGTTCGGCGATCGCGCGCGGATCCATCCACTTGAGTTGCTCCAGGCCCTTGCTGTTGCGGCCGAGCAGAATACGGTCGATAACGCCGCCGGCCTTGTCCGCACCCAATGCCGAGGTCAGCATGTTGCGAATGTACTCGTCCGAGCCGATGCCCAGCGAGGTCTGTTCGCCGATCGCACCGACGAAGTCCTGCATCACCAGTTCCATCTGCGAGTTGGTCACGTTGCTCAGGCTGGCCATCGCCAGGCCGATCTCCTGCACCTCTTTCGGCCCCATGTGACGCAGGATCTCGGCGGCATGTTTCTCACCCAGCCCCAGCATCAACAAAGCCGAGCGTTCGACACCGCTCAGCTTCTGGATCTTCTGTGCATCGCTGCTTTGTTCCGGCATGTCAGGCCGCTTCCTCTTTCACCCAGGTCTTGACCAACTGAGCGACCCGCTTCGGATCCTCCTCAACCAGCTGACGTGCGGCATCCATGATGTTCTCGTACTTGCCACCACCGGGCAGACGGATCGGCTCGCCGTCGCTGCCCAGCAACATGTCTTCTCCGTCGCCATCTGCGCCATCGCGCAACGGCCCCTCGACACTGGCCGCGCCACCACCGGCGCCTGCCATGGCCGGCATGCCGGCGACTTCGGCATGTGTGGCCGTCAGGCGCTTGATCGCCGGGCGCAGCACCATGAAGATCAGCAGCACCACCAGCAACAGACCGCCGACCTGCTTGACGATATCAAGGAACCAGCCCTGCTCCCACAGCGGCACCTCAGGCAGATCAGCGACCGGCTCGGGCACCAGGAAGGAACTGTTCATTACCCGCACGCTGTCGCCGCGACGCACATCGAAACCCACCGCTTCGCGCACCAAATCGGTCAAACGTTCGATCTCTTCCGGTGTGCGTTCGCGCGTGGTGACCGCGCCGTCTGCGGCGACTGTCGCGATATCGTCGACCACCACCGCAATCGACAGGCGGCGTAGCGCCACCGGCGACATACGGGTATGGCTGACCACGCGATCGAGTTCGTAATTACGGGTTTGCTGCTTGCTCAGATTGAGTGGCGTACCCTCGGCCTCGGCCCCGCCCTGGGCAACGGCATTCTCCGGCGCAGCACCGGCCGCCGGCGGCTGGTTGCTCAATGCGCCCGGGATACCGCCGGCGGCGCCGCCGTTGCGCGATTGCTCTTCATTGAGCTGCTCGCTGCGCAGCGCCGGCTGATCCGGGTTGTAGCGCTCCTGCGTCTGTTCGGTAACCGTGAAGTCGACGTCCGCCGTGACCTGCGCCCGTACCCGGTCGCGACCAACGATCGGCGCCAACAAGGCCTCGATGCGTTCACGGTAGTGATCTTCGATACGCCGCGTATGTTCGAACTGGGTCGCCGACAGTTTCATCTCGCGGTTGTTGACATCGCCGCTGAGCAAGCGTCCCTTCTGGTCAACGACGGTGACATTGCCGGTCTCCAGTTCGGGCACGCTCGACGCAACCAGGTGCACGATCGCCTCGACCTGTTCATCTTCGAGCACGCGGCCGTTGTGCAGACGCAAGGTGACCGATGCGCTCGGCGGCTGACGCTTGCGCACGAACACCGATTGCTTGGGCAGTGCCAGATGCACGCGTGCGCTCTGTACCGCGCCGATGGTCGCAATCGTGCGCGCCAACTCGCCCTGCATGGCCTGTTGATAGCGCGCCTTCTCTACCAGCTGGCTGGTGCCGAATCCGGTGTCCTGTTGCAGCAGCTCGAAACCCATGCCGGCACTGTTGGGCAGTCCCTGGCCGGCGAGTTTCATACGGACCTCTTTGATCTTGCCGGACGGCACCATGACCATGCCGGTGGCTTCGTCGACGCGAAACTCAACGCCGACCTGCTGCAGCGCCTCGATGACCTGGCTGGCGTCCTTCTCGGCGAGGTTGCCGTACAACGGCGCAAAACTCGGTGCCTGCGACCACAACACGACAGCGACGCCCAAGGCGACGCTCGCCGCGATACCGACCATCACGGCGACCTGGCGAACCCACGGGTTGTCGACCACGTTGCCCATCGCGTTCCCACCGGGTGCAGGGAGACTTTTAGCGCTGCCAGCTTCGGCCATCGTTCGAATCCGTTTGCGTTGTTCTACTTAAAGATCTGGGATTGGATACCGGTGTTACACCGGCATGTTCATGACGTTCTTGTATGCCTCGACCAGCTTGTTGCGCACCTCGACCATCGCCTGGAACGACACGCTGGATTTTTGTACGGCGATCATGACGTCGGCCAGATCGACGCCCGGCTGGCCCTGTTCGAAACCGGTCTTCAATGCATTGGCATTCTGCTGCGTTTCATTGACGGCACTGATCGACTTGTTCAACAGGTCACGGAAATCATTCTCGGGCACCTGTTGCATCGCCTCGGCGCCACCCATGGCCTGAGCACGCGCGACCCGCATCTGGGCCAAAACCTGGTTGATTTCCGGAGTACTCATCGTGCTTCGCCTGTCGTTGTGTTCGGTTTTTTGACGCACCCGCGCCCATGCCGGCTAAGGTGCAGTTTTCACGCCAATTTGTTATCGCGGGATTGCGACACCCGCCTCGCGCAGCTTCTGCAGCTTGTAGCGCAGCGTGCGCGGGCTGATGCCCAGGATCTCGGCCGCCTGTTTGCGACTGCCGTTACCGTTGCGTAGCGCATCGAGAATCATCTGCTCCTCGACATTGCGCAGATCGTCGGTCAGACGGCCCTTGGCGTTGAGATCCTCGACCGGCGCGACGTTTGCGGACGTTGACGCGGGGATAACCGCTGCCGGCGCCGGCACATGACCGTCCTGGAATTCGAAGTGGATATCCTGGGCGGCGACCTCTCGGCCGTTGCTCAGGATCAGCGCGCGCTGCATCAGGTTGTCGAGTTCGCGCACGTTGCCCGGCCAGTCGTGTGCCAGCAGGCGCGTCTCTGCATCGGGCTCGAAAGACGGCAAGGTTTCGCCGCCGCGCAGGTGCCGGCCCATCAGATGCTTTGCCAGCGGCAAGATGTCGCGCGGCCGCTCGCGCAGCGGCGGC